>Ga0081539_10000122_pt1 | contig 183393 bp, 164 predicted proteins | sample TabmetS4T2R2_FD_71023 | JGI IMG/M metagenome (GOLD analysis project Ga0081539, IMG submission 71023) | Tabebuia heterophylla rhizosphere microbial communities from the University of Puerto Rico - S4T2R2 | ecosystem: Host-associated > Plants > Roots > Rhizosphere ... | reverse complement strand
CCGGTGGTGTGGGAGGGGCGACATCGCGAGGTGTCCCCCTATCCCGATCAGCGTCCACGCCGTGGTCGAACTCAGGGAAGGCGTGCGTGATTTCCACCACTTGACGGGACACTACCTGCCGCTGATCGGCAGCACCGTTGCTCGTCCTGTATGGCCATGAGCAAAGCCGACGACATGCAGACACGTACGGAAGCATTCGCAGACCTCTCGATTCAGTTTGTTCAGGGCCTGCCCAAGACATTAATCGCGCAAAGGATGGGAACTCAGTTTCTCGAGGCATCTACATCCGTCGCCACGAATTATCGGGCGGCACGCCGCGGACGATCGTACGCAGAATTTGCCTCGAAGCTCGGAGTCGTTTCGGAGGAGGCGGACGAATCAGTCTTTTGGTTGAAGCGTTTCAAGAACGCAAATATTGTCGGCGCGATCGCAGTGGATTCCCTGCTCGCGGAACCTGAAGAACTGGCCCGGATCTTCGGAGCGTCCGCCCACACCGCGCGTCGACGCCGCCGAAGGCGCGAGTGAATCGATCGCCAACTCCAGGACCGGAAATGACCAATTATCCAAATCCGAGCTCTACAAATGTGCAAATGACCACATAACCAAATCAATGCTCAAATTGAAATTTGAAGATCGAAGATTTAGGGTTATTGGATGATTGCGATTTCGCAGTTCATCCCTTCAGCCCTTACCGACATCCTTCGCAACGCGCCGCTCACGCCGGAGAAGGTCGCGTTCGCCTGGCGAACGGCTGTGGGGCCGGCTGTGGACAACGCAACGGTGGCAGTGCTGCGAGGAGACGTGCTGCACGTGCGCGCGAAGGACGCGCGCTGGCAGCGCGAGGTGGAGCGCTCCGCCGCGCTAATTCGCGCGCGGCTGGAGACGCTGCTGGGGCCCAGCGTGGTGCGCTACATCGACGTCACTGCTGAGGGGACGTCCGCGTCGGCAGATAGATGAAGTAGCGCGCGTGTCCGTCGCTCGCCACAATGCGGAGGAAGTCGCCTTCCTTCAATCGCTCGACGCGCGTGCGTCCTCCTGTATTGCCCGCCGTGCCGACCGTGCTGCTTTCGGTCCACGGAAACATCTCGGCGATCTCGGTGGCCACAACCTTGCCGTTGAGCAAGATGTCGACCGTCCGCTGCGCTTCCGACGGCGTGCCTTCCGGCGTCTGTGGCTTCTCGTCATCGACGACAATTTCGTACACGCCGGGTTCGAGGACGTGACCGCCAGCCGTAACCGGTTCGGTGATCCGCACCATCGCGTCGACCGGGTGCACCGTGCCCGCCACTTTGTGATGCGCCCATGCACTGGGAGCCGCGATGCTGACCACCAACACACTGAGCAGCACGTGCTGAGTCATACGAAACCTCCCGAGCTTCTGCGGGCAAATCGGATGCCGCGTGAACGTGACTCGTCTCGGCGACGGCGCGTCTAAACATGCGTGACACAGCTGTGCTGGGCTGCCTTTGCTGACCAGCCCGACAATAGAATCGAAATATGGCTGAACCTGTAATCGTCTCAGCAGTCCGCACGCCGACAGGCAAGTTCCTGGGAGCCTTGAAGGACTTTTCCGCGACAGCCCTCGGCGCGATGGTCGTTCAGGAGGCGGTGCGGCGCGCCGACGTCGACCCGGCCATCGTCGAGGAATGCCTGATGGGGAATGTGATCTCCGCGGGTCTGGGCCAGGCGCCGGCGCGCCAAGCGGCGCTGCGCGGTGGTCTTTCCGATCACGTCTCCGCTACGACGATCAACAAGGTCTGCGGGTCGGGACTCAAAGCGGTGATGCTCGCGGCGCAAGGGATCGCGACGGGCGATATCGATATTGCCGTCGCCGGCGGCATGGAGTCGATGAGCAACGCGCCGTACCTGCTCGCGCGCGTCCGCGAAGGCCTGCGTATGGGAAACGGTCAGGTGATCGACTCGATGATCGATGACGGGCTGTGGTGCTCGTTCGAGCAATGCCACATGGGCAACGCGGGAGAAGTGATCGCGACCGAATACCACATCGCGCGTTGTCAGCAGGACGAGTTTGCGTTGAACAGTCACCGCAAAGCAGCGGCGGCTACTGAGGAAGGACGATTCGCTGCCGAGATCCTTCCAGTGCGCGTCGTCCCGAAGCGAGGCGATCCGCGCGTCGTCGATCGCGATGAATCGATTCGTGCGGATACAACGCTCGAAGCATTGAGCGCGCTGAAGCCGGCCTTTCAAAAGGGGGGCACGGTCACCGCCGGCAATGCACCGCCGGTCAACGACGGCGCCGCGGCGCTTGTCGTGATGTCCGCCACGCGCGCATCACAGCTCGGTGCAAAACCAATCGCGCGCATCGTCGGTCAGGCCGCCAGCGGTCTGGCACCGAAGTATGTCCTGATGACACCGGTCGAAGCGGTGCGCCGGCTGGCGACCAAGATTGGGTGGAATCTCGCCGACGTGGATCTGTTCGAGATCAACGAAGCCTTCTCGGTGCAGCTGGTCGCCGTCATGCAGCAGCTCGGGATCGATCCGCTGAAGGTCAACGTCAATGGCGGTGCCGTCGCCCTTGGGCATCCGATCGGCGCCAGCGGCGCACGCATTCTGACGACGCTGCTCTACGCGTTGGAACACCGGCAACTGCGTCGCGGCATTGCGACGTTATGTCTCGGAGGTGGTAACGGCGTGGCGCTCGCGGTGGAGAGGCTCTAAGCGTCCACGGGTGCAGGCGCAATCCGGACGAGGCAGCGGCTTGCACGCGTCTGCGCTGAGCGGATGCGATGTACCGCACTTGCCGCCGACGATGCTATTCTCACGACGATGGCGCGATCCGGGCTTGCCAAGCGCGCGGCCACCTACGAGGATTTGATCGCCGTGCCCGACAATCTCGTGGCAGAAATGGTGGACGGGGAGCTGTACGCGACACCGCGACCGGCGATGCCGCACGCCCTCGCGGCATCGGCTCTTGGTTCCGAGCTTGGCGGTCCTTTTCAGCAAGCGCGAGGGGGTCCCGGTGGATGGTGGATCATCTACGAACCGGAGCTGCACCTGGGTTCCGACGTGCTGGTCCCGGATTTCGGCGGCTGGCGCCGATCTCGTGTGCCGGTGATCCCCGATGCCGCGGCGATGACCGTGGCACCCGACTGGGTGTGTGAAATCCTGTCGCCGTCAACCGAGGCGCTCGACCGAGTGGCGAAGCTGCGGGTGTATGCGCGAGAGGGCGTCGGTCACGCGTGGCTGATCAACCCTGGTGCGCAGACGCTGGAAGTGTTGCGGCTGGAGAACGGACACTGGGTGGTCGCGGCCACATATGACGGCGATGCGTCGGTTGCCGCCGAGCCCTTCGACGCAGTACCGCTCGATCTCTTCCGACTGTGGGGCCGTTCGGCGCCGGCGCCGTAACTCCGTGTCGACACGCGCACCGGCGGCGAGACGGGGATTAACCACGAGGGCCTAACGGCATTCACGAAGAACACGAAGACCATGAAGAAATTCTTCGTGATCTTGGTGTTCGTCGCGAAGCGACCTTCGTGGTCAGTACTCAACCAAAGCGAACCGCGGGATTAGGCCATAATCGTCACGATGCGGCGCGCCGTTCCACCGTCTCTTCGTCCCGCGCTCGACACCTACATCACACGCCTGCGAACGCGTTTCGGCGGCCGACTTCGGGAGCTGAGGCTCTTCGGATCGTACGCACGCGGCGAGGCAACCGAGCAATCGGATGTCGACGTGCTCGTGATCGTGGACGGTCTGACCGAAATGGAGCGGCTCGTGGTTGTCGACGAGGCCACTGCGGTCATGCTGGAGACGGGCCTTTGCATCGCGCCGTTGCCTCTATCGCAGGAGAAATTGGAGGAGCTCCGGCGACGGGAACGTGCCTTGGTGCGCGCCCTCGATGAGGAAGGCATCGCGGTGTGAACGACGACAACCGTCGTGTCGCCATCCGCGACGAAATCGCGCACCGGATTCCGCGTTGGCGGCGGCGCGTCTGCTGCGAGACAGTCTCCTCTGGAACGACGCACTGAGTCGGCTGTACTACGCCCTTTTCCATTACGCCACAGCGCTCCTGCTGACCGAAGGCGTCGAGGCAACGTCGCACAAGGGACTCCCTGGATTGATCGGTTTGCATTTCGTGCGAACAGGGCGCCTGACGGCAAGCGACGCCGCCATCCTCGGCCATGCGTGGCAGTGGCGCACGCTCGCTGACTACGAGCGCAGCTGGAATGCGGATGCCGACGCCACGTCGAAGGCGTTCGCCGAAATCGAGCCGCTGATCGACCGTATCGCCGCACTCCTGCGCGCGGGCGGCTGGTTGGCGCGCTGATGCTCACTCTCGGGAACGCGTTCGTCGGCAGCGTGTCAAGTTTGACTCGTGCAAGTGAGCTGACGAGCGGCAACTCGAAGGACACGCTGCGCGCCCGCGGAATCAGGAAGCGTGAACGCACCTTCATTCACTCGACGGGGCCTGCCAGTTCTGAAGGATGATGATGGGCGGTGTCGGGCTGGTATCGACGTTGACCAGGAAACGGCCGTCCCGCGACACGTCGTAATTCCAGTTGATCGACGACGGCGTTCCGCCGCCCTTGATGCGGGGATGGAACAGCGCCACCGGCATACCGATCTGTAGCGCGCCGCCGACTTGCTTTATGGCCGCGGCCATCAGGGTGCCGTCCGGGGCGACGTAGTACAACTCGCTGCCATCGCTCTTCTTCCACCGCGGCGAGACGCCACCGGCCGTCGAGATCTTCCACAGCGGACCCGGCGGCTCGCGGTCGCGTCCATCGCCAGGACTCGGATTGCCGAACGCAAATGGCCGCACGTAGATTTCGTCGCGCCCCGAAACGTCGGATTGATACGCGACGAAGCGGCCGTCGGGCGAGAACTGGGCGTGACGTTCCCCGAACTGCGTCCGCAGCCAGGGCGACGGCGTGCCCGGACGGTCGCCCTCCATCGGCAGCACCGAGATGTGGATCGAGCCGTGCTCGTCGACGGTGTTGTACAGGAGCACACGTCCATCGGGCGACCACGAGGTTGCCACTTCGTTGGTCGCAGAGGCTAACAGAACCTTCTCCTCCGAGCTGCCGGCGCTGGCTGCCGGCTTGATATGCATGTTGACGAACCCTGACTTGCCGCTGCTGAACACGATCCATCGCCGATCGGACGACCAGACGCCCCAGGCTTCGCGTTCGAACGTCACACGCGTGCTGTTGACATCATCGACCCGCCAGACATTCATGGAATCTTTCACGGTGCGCGTGACGAGCACCGCACGATCGTCGGGCGAAAGCGCCGGCTCCGCCAGCTCGTTGTCATCGGCCGGTCCGATTGTGCCGAGCACGTTGCCAGAGCGGGTGAACCAGGTCAGCTTCGACGCGACACCACTGGTCCGGTAGGCGATCACTCCCGTGGTCGAGACTGACACTCCCGGGCCGTACTGGCTGGGACTGACACCGGACGCGACGCGCACAGCCTCCCCTGCGACGTTCGCGGTCCGCAGATCGAACTTGCGCGCGAGCAATGAACGATCCTGCACGTACAGCAGCCATCCGGGGGTGACGTACATGCCGGTAGATCCTTGCGGCACGTCCCCTATGACGCGTGTGGTGGTCTTCGTATCCAACTCACCGAGGTAGATGGCGGACTTGGCGGGGATCCCAGCCGCGCTGACGAAAAAAAGAAACCGGCGGCCGCCCGGCAGGAAATTCGGGAACCAGTGGTTCGTCTGGTCGCCGTCGAGCGACGTTGCCGGTGAGACCTCGCCGTTTACGGTCTGGCGCATCAGTGGGCCAAGGGGTCCAAACGTCAGGATGACGCCGTCCTGTTCCATGCGCCACTTCGCCCTTCGCCGATCGTCTGGATGACGCCCGTCTGCAGGTCTATCTTCTTGAGGCCGGCTCGTGCCAATGTGGCGAACGCGACCGGCCTCCCATCCGGCGACCAGAACGGTGGATACGTGCTGCCCTCGGTTCCCGCCAGCGGCTCCGCCTTTTCGGCGTTCAACGATCGGATCCACAGTCTGGATTGGTCACCGTCGCGCGCCACGAAGGCCAGTCGGCGACCGTCGGGGGACAGGGCAAACGAGGCAGGATAGTCGGTCGGCGGCGTGGAGACCTCGAGCCGCGTTTCCCCGCCGCGCGGCGAGCGAGCCAATCCCGCCTGGACGACTGTCGCGATGAGGCCGCCGAGAGCGATCAGGATGAACGCCGCCACGGCGAACCCCACGCCGCGCCGATACCATGGCGCTTGGGTCCTGGCGGCGTGCTGTTCCTCCGAGGGAACAGCGTCATCCAGGTCGCCACGCGCATCGCCGATATCCCGCAGCCGCTGCTTCGGATGTTTCTCCAGACACCGGCGCAGCAGCCGCCGCACCGCGGACGGGGTGGCGTCGGGGAGCGCTTCCCATGCCGGTTCACGTTCGAGCACGGCGGCGAGCGTGTCGCTGAGCGTCTCGGCGGCAAAGACGCAGCGGCCCGTCAGCATCTCGTAGAGCACGCAGCCGAACGCCCAGATGTCGGTCCGCTTGTCGACCGGTAAGCCGCGCGCCTGCTCGGGGCTCACGTAAGTGACCGTGCCGACGATCGCCCCGTCGCGCGTGGGACGGAGTGTCGCGGTCGTGCCGATTGCCACGTCCGCAAACGCACGGTCCGGGACCGCCTTGGCCAGACCAAAGTCGAGGACCTTCACCACTCCATCAGGAGTGATCTTGATGTTCGCCGGCTTGAGATCGCGATGAATGATGCCTTTCTCGTGCGCGGCATCGAGAGCGTCAGCGATCTGGCGGGCGATCACCAGCGCGTCGTTGAGCGGAACCGGTCCGCGCGCGATACGGTCGGCGAGCGTCTCGCCCTCGATCAGCTCCATGACAATGGCGCGCACGCCGTCGGTCTCCTCGACGCCGTGGATTGTCGCGATGTTCGGATGGGCAAGGGAGGCGAGGGCGCGCGCTTCCCGCTCGAAGCGCACGATCCGGTCAGGGTCGCGTGCGAATTCAGGCGGCAATACCTTGATCGCCACATCTCGGCCCAGACGCGCATCGTGCGCCCGATACACCCGGCCCATGCCGCCGCTGCCGAGGATGCCGGTGATGGCGTAGTGCCCCAGTGTGGCGCCGACCAGTGTTGTGTCCGTCGTCACCCCTTCAACTCGCGAACTGTTCGATCGGAATCGCGTCTCCCTCGAGCTGCGCGTCGGCGATGTCTCGCAACCGCCGCTTCGGATCCTTCTCCAGGCAGCGCGCGAGCAGCCGGCGAATCTCGGCCGGGAGAGGCGGCAGCGTCCCCCAAGCGGGCTCGCTCGACACAATTGCCGCGAGCGTGTCGGTGGTCGTCGTGCGCACGAACGGCGCGCGGCCGGTCAGCATCTCGTACAGGATGCAGCCGAACGCCCAGATGTCCGCGCGTTTGTCCACCACAAAGCCGCGCGCCTGCTCCGGACTCATGTACGCGGCCGTGCCGAGAATCACGCCGGAGCGCGTTCCGCCAACGGTCATCGTCGGCGAGTGCGTGAGATCGGACGCGACGGCGTCGCGTCCGGCCGCCTTCGCCAGGCCGAAGTCGAGCACCTTCACGATCCCGTCGCGGGTGATCTTGATGTTGGCCGGCTTCAAATCGCGATGCACGATTCCCTTCTCGTGCGCCGTGTCCAACGCGTCGCGGATCTGTCGCGCGATCGCGAGCGCCTCGGTGACCGGCACTGGGCGGCCGGCGATGCGCTCGGCCAGCGTCTCCCCTTCGACCAGCTCCAGCACCAGCGCACGGACGCCGACACCACGTTCCGACAAACCGTCTTCGACGCCGTAGATCGATCCGATGTTCGGGTGGTTGAGCGCCGCCAGGACGTGCGCTTCGCGTTCGAACCGCGCCACGCGCTCGGGATCGGTGGCAACGCTTCGTGGCAGTATTTTGATCGCCACCTCGCGTCCGAGCTTGGTGTCGCGTGCCCGATACACCTTGCCCATGCCGCCTTCGCCCAGCACGCCGACAATGGCGTAATGACCGATCGTGCCGCCGAGCACCGTTGCGTCGGGCACGAGGTCGCTATCAGGGTTCATATCTGGATGCCGCTCGGACCGCAGATTGTAACGACGATTCGCGCGGGCAACGAACAGACCCGTCAGCAGGAATCGCCGTTTGCGGCCTTCGGGAGCGAGGGAAATCTTGCCGCGTCCGGGGCCGGGAGGCGAAAGTCCGCCCAAGCCGTAAGTTATTGGATCTATTCAGACGGCACGCCCAGCGAGGGTCCTGATTTCGGTTGACTTTCGCGTGGCGCACTTCTAGGATCAACCCCGGCCGTGACCTCCCCTGTCACGCCCTCTGGCCACAATGACGTGAGCCGGTTGGCTGGTGCCTGACGATTCGCGATGAGCGATTCGTGAATCGTGATTCGACCGAAATCCGAATCACAAATCGCGAATCGCGAATCACGAATCCTGAATGCGGGCCCACGATCGGCCCGCCAGATCAGCACCCGCCCTTGGCGGACGGGTTAACCGATGAAGGAGACCTCATGGCGCTCGACGACCTGAAGGAACGCACCAGAGCCATCGACATTGCGGTTGGCCAGATTGAAAAGCAATTCGGCAAAGGTTCCATCATGCGCCTCGGTCAGCGCAACGCGATTGCGCCGATCGAGGCGATCTCCACCGGCGCGATCAGCATCGATTACGCCCTTGGCATCGGCGGCCTGCCGCGCGGCCGTGTCGTCGAGATCTTCGGGCCGGAGTCGTCCGGGAAGACCACCCTCGCCTTGCAGGTGATTGCGGAAGCGCAAAAGGCGGGCGGCGTCTCGGCGTTTGTCGATGCCGAGCACGCACTCGACGCGCAGTACGCGCAGAAGCTGGGCGTCGATCTGGAAAACCTTCTCGTCTCGCAGCCGGACAACGGCGAACAGGCGCTCGAAATCGTGGAGGTCCTCGTCCGCTCCAACAGCGTCGACGTCGTCGTCGTCGACTCGGTCGCGGCGCTCGTGCCGAAGGCGGAGATCGAAGGCGAGATGGGCGAAGCGCAGATGGGGCTGCAGGCACGCCTCATGTCGCAGGCGCTGCGCAAGCTCACCGGCGTGGTGGCCAAGTCGAAGACCACGCTCATTTTCATCAATCAGCTGCGCGAAAAGATCGGCGTCATGTTCGGCAACCCGGAAACGACGACCGGCGGGCGCGCGCTGAAGTTCTATGCGTCGGTGCGCATCGACATCCGCCGCATTGCCAGCATCAAGGACGGCGATCAGGTGATTGGCGGCCGAACGCGCGTCAAGGTGGTGAAGAACAAGGTCGCCCCGCCCTTCCGCGAGGCCGAATTCGACGTGATGTACGGCGAGGGGATCTCACGCGAGGGCGATCTGCTCGACCTCGCCGTCGAGAAGCGCATCATCGAGAAGAGCGGCGCCTGGTTCGCGTATGCCGGCGAGCGGCTTGGTCAGGGGCGCGAAAACGCCAAGCAGTTCCTCAAGGACAACGTCGAGGTGCGGCAGGCGATCGAGGATCGCGTCAGGCGCGAGCTCGGTCTGGTTGGCGCAGAGGTCGCAGCGGTCTAGACGAGACCACGGAGGCTTCGCGTCACACGGAGGCCACGGAGAATCTACGATCACATTCTCCGTGTTCTCCGTGTCCGGTCACTCCGTGGTTGCCGACGTCTACGCGGCAACCTTGGATTCGATCTTCAACAACTTCTCGGCATTCCCGCGATAGATCTTTTCCTTGTCCGCGGAGCTCAGGCCAAGCCCCTCGATGATGCGGATCGTCTCGCGGGCGTAAAGGCCTGGTTTCGGATCGAACGGCATGTCGGTGGCAAACAGGACCCGGTCGGCGCCGAAGAACTCGAGGCCGCAGCGCGTCGCAGGTTCGGCGCCGAAGAGCGCCGTGTCGGCGTAGAACTGCCGGAAGTACTCGACCGGACGCTTCTTCATCGACTTCAAGAGCGACGTGTAATCCATGTCCGAGGTGCGTGAGCCGAGCTGGTCCCAGCCGTAGCCGACGCGCCCTTCGAAGTACGGGACCATCCCCCCCATGTGATGGGTGATGATCTTGATGTTCGGGTGACGGTCGAACAGACCCGAGAAGACGAAGCGCGCCATCGCCACGCTGGTCTCGTACGGCCAGCCGAACGTCCACCAGATCTCGTACTGCGAGCGGTTCTCGGTTTGATAGTCCGGGAAATTGGCGCCGCGAGCGGGATGCATCCAGATCGGCACGTCACGCCGCGCCCACTCGTCGAACAGCGGCTGGAACTCCGCCGAGTCCATCGACTTCCCCAGCATGTTGGTGTAGATCAGCACCCCCTTGGCGCCGAGCTGATCGATCGCGCGCTCCGTCTCGCGCAGCGACGCCTCGACGTTGTTGAGGGGCATCGCGGCGGCAAACGCCACGAAGCGATCCGGATACTTCCTCACCAGTTCCGCCAGGCCGTCATTGCCCTCGCGCGCGATCTGCGGCGACTTCTCGGGTCCACCGAGCGCCTCGATCGGCGGCGCCGGCAAGGTGATCACCTGCCGCAGTCCCTCGAACTGGTCCATCACCTTGAAGCGGAAATCGAGGTCAACGCCGACCGGCACGTTGGCCACGCGCTTGCCGATGTCGCGTCCACCGGTCGCGATGTACTTGTCGAAGAAGGTCCTCGGGAATACGTGGTTGAAGATGTCGATTTTCAAAGTTGAACTCCCTCGAGATCACGAAAAACGTTTTAGCCACAAAGGACACAAAGATCACAAGGCAAGGCCACGAAGCGCCTCGGCGTCCTTGAGACGTAGGCTCGACTCGGCGCCGCGCAGCGGCGCGTCAGGTCGATGCGTGACGCATGAGCAAGCCGAAGGGCCATGTAGTGGCTTGTTCATGCGCCACGCGTCGACCTGACCTATCGGCCTGCGAAGCAGGCCGGCCGAGTCGAGCCTTCGCGACCTTAGTGTCCTTCGTGGCTAAAAACGTCCTTCGTGCTGCTTTGTGGCCGAACGTCCTTTCTCTGCGCGAGTAGAGCCGCCGCGACCGCAGCGATCACCGCCGGCACCGCGGCGGCCCAGAATACGCGGTCCACGCCTCCGCCTCTCGCGAGCAGGTACCCTCCCAAGGTCGGCCCGACGATCGAGCCGACGCGACCGATGCCCAGCGCCCACCCGACTCCCGTGGCGCGGATCGCCGTTGGATAGAACTCCGAGCTCAAGGCATGCGCCATCGTCTGGCCGCCGATCACGCCGATCCCGGAGGAGAAGACCGCGACGATCAGCAGCGGCACCGACGCCCCGAGTTGTCCGGTGATGAAGATCCAGACCGCGGCCCAGATGAAACAGAGAGCCAGGACCGCGAACGATCGATACCAGTCGAGCACCTTACCGAGGATCAGCGCACCCGCGATCCCGCCAAACTGAAACAGCGATGTGATGCGGATCGCCGTCTCGACGGGGATGCCGACGTCGTTCATAATCGTCGGCAGCCAGTTGTTCAGGAAGTATACGTTCAGCAGGTTCATGAAATAGACGATCCAGATGAGGATCGTCCCGAACCCGCGGCCGCGATCGAACAGTTGGTACAGGAGCGCACGACCGGACGTGTGCTCGTCCACACCGGGTGCGAGCGCACGCGGGATGGCTGCCTGCGGCGCAATGCGCGCGAGATATCTCGACACTCGCGCCTCCCGTCCGCCCTTCACCAATAAGTAGCGAATCGATTCCGGCAGCCACAACAATGCCGCGGCGGCGATAAAGACCGGGCCGATACCACCGACCACGAACACCGATTGCCAGCCGAATCGCGGAATCAGACTCGCCGCAATCAGACCGCCGACCGCGGCGCCGAGCGAGAAGCCGCACATCATCATCATGACGCCCGTTGCCCGGGCACGTTGCGGCATGTACTCGGAGGTGAGGGCGATCGCATTTGGCATCGCGCCGCCCATCCCGATGCCGGTGAGCACGCGCAGGAGGCTGAGCGACTCCACCGATCGAGCCGTGGCCGTGAGCAGCGACCCGATCCCGAATGTCAATGCCGACAGGACGAGCACGGGCTTGCGGCCGAACCGATCGGCAACCGGTCCGAAGATGAGCGCGCCCAGCATCATGCCGACCAGGCCGCTCGAGATCACCGAGCCAAGCACCGCACGCGGCACGTGCAGATCGGCGGTCAGCGCGGGTGCCACATAACCCATCGCCTGTGCGTCGAAGCCGTCGATGAAGACGATCAACGCGCAGATGACCGCAACGAAGCACTGATAGACACTGAGCGGCTGCTCGTCGATGAACTGCCGGACGTCGAGGTCAGTTGTGGCTGGCTTCACCGGCCCCAATATACAAGGGCCGACGGGCAAGCGGGCAGGAGAAGGGGTAAGAGGCGGGGACTCAGCGCGTCAGGCGAGGCGCGTCTCGCGTGACGCCCGCGCTGCGGCCCGCTTGGGACGCCGCTCGCTCGCGCACGACACTTCCGAGACAACGTCTGGACCTGGATAGCGGAACTTGATCTCGGCCGCGCGTGTGGCACGACCACTCACCACTCCGCCGATGCGACCACCCCTTGGAAAGCGCAAAATGGCACCCATGGCTTCTGCCCTAGAGGCAAGAGCTCGGCCACATTGGAATGCTCGCGATTTCCGCCGAAATCACGCAAGCGGATTTATGGCTCAGTATCGATGCGAGGCAGCCCGACCGGTAAGCTTTACAGTATTCATACGCCAGGCAATCAATCTTTGGAAGCCGACCTTTCGCCGGTGCACGCGCTGACGGAACGCACAATCGCAGCGCTCACGTCGTCCACCATGCTGGCGCCGTCGACGCGGCAGTAGGTCGCCCGTGCGCTGTAGTAATCGACGAGTGGGGCGGTCTCCCGGCGATACACGTTGAGCCGCTCCCGCACGACCTGCTCGCGATCGTCAGCACGGGGGACCAGCCGGCCGCCGCAATCGTGGCAGGTGCGGACCTCGCGATCGTCCTGCGCGTTGGCACCGCACTCGGAGCAAATCATTCGCGACGCGAGTCGGTGCAACACTTCGTCTTCCGACAACGCAATCTCGACGATGACCAGATCGCCCCGGTCGTGCATGAACGCATCGAGCGACTGCGCCTGCGTCACCGTGCGCGGAAAACCGTCGAGCAGAAAACCGCGCGCCGCATCGGGGGCACTCACCCGCTCGCACACGATTCGCGTGATCGTCGCATCGTCGATCAGGGCGCCGCGTTCGATGATCGCCTGCACCTGGCGACCGAGCGGCGTGCCCGCCTTGATCGCGTCACGCAGGATCGCGCCGGTCGAAATGTGCGGAATGCCCCAGAGTCGCGTCAGGCGGGTCGCCTGTGTTCCTTTGCCCGCGCCCGGTGGACCGAGCATGACGACGTTGAGTGGCATCGCGATGGGTCAGGCGTCAATGGTGTCCGCCTTCGCCGCCGTGCGGCTTCGGCGAGACAGCCTTCGCATGGTGACGCCGCTTGCCGAGCCGAAGCGCGCCGCTGGCGCGCAAAGACTGGCTCGCCACCCGTAGCTGCGCTCGCGGCTCAGGCGAGCGAGGGGTGGTGGCCAGGGCCGGAATCGAACCAGCGACACCGTGATTTTCAGTCACGTGCTCTACCAACTGAGCTACCTGGCCTCGGGTTGTCTCGTGGAGACGAGCAGAAACCCGAGTATAACATGCACTTTCCGGGTGGCAGGGCCATTGAAAGCGTCACACGCGATGGCCGCGCGCGCGGATGAAGCGACGATACCCCTGCCGTTTCGCTTGCTCGTACCTGCCGCACTCTGGGCGATCGCCTGTGCCGCGCTGGTCGTGCTGAAGCGACACGCGAAGGAGCCGACGGTGCCTCCAATGAGCGAGCAATGGCTGCGCAACCATGTCGCGCAAGAACGGCCCGGAGGCGAGTAGGCGAGGGTTTGACCCACCTCGCATTCGGCCGTACTCTGGTTGGAATCCCTGGTTCTCAGTCCCCTCATCAGTGGAGTGTGTGCGTGAATCGAATGCTTTCGTTCGCGATCGTGATGGCCTTTGTTGGCTCGTTGACAGCCATTGTCGAGGCGCAGACGTCGTCACCAACGTCCGCGCCGGGCGCTCCCGCACAGCAGTCGGCCGCGCCGGCTGGCAAGCCGGTTCCGGCGGAGCTGCCCGACGTCCTCGCTCGCGTCAACGGAGAAACGATCACCAAGGCGGAGTTCGAGACGACGCTCAAGAGCATTGAGCAGCGCGCCGGTGGACCGGTCCCTTCCGATCAGCGCGACCGGATCTACCGTGGCGTGCTCGATCAGATGGTCGGTTACAAGCTGCTGATCCAGGAGACGAAGACGCGCAAGGTCGTCGTCGCTGATGCCGACATCGATGCGCGCATCGGACGAATCCGGCAACAGTTCCCGACCGAGGATGCGTTCAACCAGGCGCTGGCAGAACGAAACCTGACGGTGGCGAAGCTGAAAGACGACGCGCGCGATGACATGGCCGTCGCGAAAATGATCAACGACGAGATCGCCGGCAAGGTGACCGTCAGGCCCGAGGAGGTGCAGGCGTTCTACACGCAGAATCCCCAGCACTTCCAACAGCCGGAGAAAGTGCACGCGAGCCATATCCTGATCCAGGTACCGAAGGACGCCGATGCGGCTGCCAAGGCGCAGGCGCGCGCCAAGATCGACGATCTGCTGAAGCAGGCGCGTGGGGGCGCCGACTTTGCCGAGTTGGCGAAACAGAACTCACAGGATCCCGGCAGCGCGACCAACGGTGGCGACCTCGGATTCTTCGCGCAGGGCCAGATGGTCGGTCCGTTCAACGACGCGGCGTTCGCGCAGAAACCGGGGACGATCAGCGACGTGGTGGAAACGAACTTTGGGTTTCACATCATCAAGGTGATCGAGAAGCAGTCCGCCGGTCTCGTGCCTCTCGATCAGGCCAGAGATCAAATCCAGGAATTTCTTGAGGAGCAGGGTCGCGAGAAGCAGACCGAAGCGTTCGTCGCCGCGCTGCGAGCCAAGGGCAACATCGAGATCTTCATCTGACAACGCGCCTGACGGCCGGCTCCGGCCTCCCATACGTGAGCGAGACGATTCGTCTGGATGTATGGCTCGACGTGGCGTGTCTGTTCAAGACGCGCTCGGAGGCCAAACGCGCGTGTGAGGGCGGCAAGGTCGAAGTCAACGGCGAGCACGCGAAACCGAACCGGGCCGTTCGCCAAGGGGATCGTATCCGCATCAGTCGCGGTCACGGACGCGTGCAGGAAGTGATCGTCCGTTTCCTGCTGGATCAGCACATCAAGAAGGCGGACGCGCGCGCTCTGTACGACGACGTGTCTCGGAAACCGACGCCCGAACAGATTGAAATGGCCCGTATGGAACGGGCGTATCGAGCGGCCGCTCAGGCGGCGGGAACACCGGACAGGCGACGGAGAAGGGAACTTCGACGATTCAAAGAACAGCGATGACGTGGACGATTGCAGAAGGACGATTCATTGAATCAATGAATCAGCCTTCGGCATTTCGATTCTGCCCCGCCAATTCCCGTTTCAGCCACGCCCGCGCGTGAGTCCAATCGCCCTCGACGGTTCGTAACGACACGCCCAAATGCTCCGCCACCTCGGTATGGGACATCCCGCCAAAGAAACGCAGCATCACCACCTGGGCGGCGCGCGCATCGATCGCTTCGAGGCGTGTCAGCGCGGCTTCGAGCGTCAATAGATCCTCGACCGGAACGGCTCCGGTTGCGGCCGCCTCGAACAGATCGTCGAGCGCCAGCGGCCGCACTCCTCCGCCGCGCTTCTCACGCTTCTGGTGACGCCCGTGATCGATGAGGAGCCGGCGCATCGCCTGCGCGCCGAGGGCCAGGCCATGCGTCCGTCCCTGTGCACCCATGGCGCGGTCGTTCTGCAGCCGCATCCACGCCTCGTGAACGAGTGCCGTCGGCTGCAACGTGTGATTGCGACGTTCTCGCTGCAGGTAGCGAGCCGCCATCCGGCGCAGCTCGCCGTACATCGTCGCAAATGGTTCCGCGGGACCGTGCTTATCGCTCATCGTCAGCAGGCGGACCTGACAAGGTCGGCCCTACCGTCCTTGAAGGCGCGCGTATTCGGCGCGCGCTTCCTTCATCGCCGGCAGGTCTGGATCGGCATCCTTCCACAGCTGGAAGAACGCATCGTACTCGCGCCGCGCCATGTCCGTGTCTTGCAAGAGCGTGGCGGCACGCGCAAGGCCGGCGTGCGCGAGCGCATACAGCGGTGAGGCCGGCACTTCGCCGCGATGATCGACGATCGCCTGAAATTCCTGCATCGCCCTTGGTGCGTCCTTCAGCTGTAGATAGGCACGGCCGCGCAGACACATCGGCCAGAAGTCCGCCGACCCTGCGTGGTCGTACGGTCGAACCGGCTCGAGGATTTCGATCGTCTTCGCCGCGTCCCCACGTTGCAACGCCATCGATGCTGCGATCACCGGCAGCGACACGTGTGTGATCAACGTGGCCTCGGGGAATCGCTTCGCCAGCTCGTTGGAGAGGCTCGTCGCCTCCGCCGTCGCGCCGCACAAAGCGAGGACGTGGGCGGCGTGCTCGACGGTCACCAGGTCGCGACTGAGGGTGAGGCCGGCGGCCGCTTCGCGCCGCGTCTCCCCACACTGTCCGAACATCGCGTGACTCTCCGCATCCTCGAGCGTCAGCTGGGCCGCCACCTCGGGGAATTTACCGTACGACGCCAGCTGAATGCCTTTGTTGAATTGTTCGTGGGCGGCGGCGGCGTGTCCGCTGAAGGCGAGCGTGTGTGCCTGCCACCCAAAGGCGGCATTGGTTTGATTCGGTCCGATCGAGGCGGCGAGATCCCGCTCCATCGTCGCGGCGTCGTTCTGAATGAAAGCCAGCAGATACGAGATCCGCCGCGCGCCGGCAAAATCGAGACCCTGATCGCTCAACTGGCGCAGCACGGCCCGCGCTTCGTTGAATTGATTGAGATCCATGTGTGCGCCAGCCAGATTGGCGTACGCCGGCGTGAACTTGGGGTCGAGGCGAATCGCTTCGCGCAACGGCGTCAACGATTCTTCATACCGACCGAGCCGCAGATACACGACGCCAAGACTGTTGAACGCGACTGCCTCGCGTGGATAGGTTGCGGTCCAGGATCGCGTCAGATCGAGCGCTTTGTCCAACGCCTGGGTCGCGTCGCGGTAATACCGCCACGAGATGAAGAACCGCTCGCGCTCGCTCACGCGGTCGCGCAACTCGAACGCCTTGCGCGAATAGGCCGGGGCCAGCGACGTCTGGTTCGTGTTGGCGTAGACACCGGACAGAAAGGCATGCGCCATCGCGAAGGCGGGATCGAGCTCGATCGCGCGTTGCAGGTGTGGAATTGCCTCGAGGCGCGGGACCTGCGCTCCCCCCGTCAGCGCCAGTGAATACGCGTGCAGTGCGTCGAGAGACGAGGTGGTGGCGCGGGCCAGCGGAACGTCGAACTTCTTGATCATCGCCAGCGACTCGCCGAGCTTCCCGCGAATGCGGGATGTGGCCGCGCCAAGCGCCGTCAACACCTGCTCTTTACCGGCCGCCTCTTCCTGCTCGCGCGCCATGACGTCGCCGGACTCGGCATTGATCGCTTCGAGCGCGATGACGTAATTGCGGCCGAGCGGCGCGATCGATCCGACAATCATCGCCTTGAGCTGTTCGCGCCTGGCGATGTCGCGGGCAAGCGTTCGTGTCACCCGTTCGTCCGGCGATCGCTGCATCAGGCGCAGCGTCTCGCGGGCGCGGTCGTCGGGAAAGACTTTCAGGAACGGCGACTGCTCGAGCGCGACGGCGAGCGCCACCTTCAACGCGCCGTCGAACACCGGATCGCCAGTCGTGTTCTCGACGTCCGCGAGAACGACCGTGTCCTGCTCGCTGAGCGAGCTGTTGCCTGTCGGGATGAAGTAAGAGGACGCGACGGCGACGATCGCGATCAGGCCGGCCACGCCCGCGCCAATGATCCACGCGCGTGCGCTGCGCCGCGTCGAGCCGGTCGGCGCCCCCACCAGCGCGCGGCGGGGCACGATGTCGGGCAGCATGCCCGCCATTTCGAGGGCCGAGGCGGGTCGATCCGCGGGGAGGGGCGCAATGGCCCGCAGAATGACGTTCTTCAGCTGCGGATCAACGTGCGAGACGACAGACGAGGGGCGCGGCGGCGCGCCGGATTTCGCCGATGGAAATGGATGCCGGCCGACCAGCAGCTCATACAACACCACGCCCAGTGCATACACGTCGGTGCGTTCCGAGAGCGTGGTTCCCGCGGCGGTCTGCTCCGGCGCCATGTACCCCGGTGTGCCCGTGCGGTGATGATCGCCCGCGTCACTGCGCGGGATCGCGATCCCGAAGTCGGTAATGCGGACCTGCCCCAGATCGTCGACGAGGATGTTGGCAGGTTTCAGATCACGATGGAGCACGCCCTGGGCATGAGCAGCGGCCAGGCCCGCGCACAGCTGATGCGCGATATCGACGACGCGGTCTGACGGCAGGCGGCCGACCCGGCGCAGTAAAGACGCGAGATCTTCACCGCTGACGAACTCCATCGTGTAGAACACGATCCCGCCGTCAGCCTCACCAACGTCGAAGACACGACAGATGGCGGGATGCGTGATCTGTCGCGCGACCCGCACTTCGTGGAGGATCCGTTCGCGCCCGTCGCGTCCTGGCGCGTCGATCAGTTTCAGGGCGACTTCCGTGCGGAGCACCAGATCTTCCGCTCGCCACACGTCGCCCATGCCGCCGCGGCCGATACGGCCAATCATCCGGTAGCGGCCCGCAAAAATTTCGCCCGCAGTAAACTCACGCTCTTCCGGGCTGTCCGACTCGCCGGAGGTGTCCTCGTGAAACGCCAGCAGCGAATCGACCTCCTCGCGCAGCGCGGAATCGTCGCCCACGGCGGCCGCCACGAAGGCGCGGCGATCCGCGGCCGGTTGGCCAAGGGCCTCCAGAAAGACATCCTTGGCTCGCTGATGAATGGTTGACATGCAAGTGCAGAGGCGCCGACGGGAGTGTACTACTGCAGTTGTGAGTACTCGCGCCGTCCCTGATCGAGAGACGACACGCCGGTGTCGGCGTGTTCCCACAGGTTGAATAGACGTTGATACGCCGCTTTGGCGTTCGCCATATCGCCTTGCCGCGCGGCGGCGCGGCCGATGCCGAGATAGGCCAGTGCGTACAGCGGCGAGGTGGGCGCTTCGCCGCGGTGGTCGACGATGGACTGGAACTGTCCCCGGGCAGCGCGCGCGTCATTGATGCTGAGATACGCCTGGCCGCGCAGATAGGCAGGCCAGAACTCCGCCGATGGTGCGTGGTCGTACGGCGCCACCGGTTCGAGCAGCTGCAGTGCACGCCGCGCCTGGCCACTGGCAAGCGCCGTCGCTGCCGCAATGACCGGTGCCTGCACACGGGTTGTCAGCGCCGCTTCCGGAAACCGGCGCGCCAGTTCGGCCATCAGCATCGACGCGCCCGCCCCGTCACCGCACAGCGCGAGGGCTCGCGCGCTGCGCTGCATCGTGAATGTGTCGTGCTTCAGATCGAGCGCGCGTGCAATCTCTCGTCGCGCGACGTCACAGGCGCCCACGATCGCATGCGCTTCTGCGTCTTCGACGGCCGACTGCGCGGCAACTTCGAGCTTGCCGTCGCTGTTCGCCAGTTGCGCCGACTGTTGAAACAAGTCGTGCGCCTCTCGGAATCGACCCGCAAAAATCGCCGCACGTGCTTGCCAGACGGGAATGGCTGGTGCCGCCGTCACGCGCCGCGCCTGTTCCAGTTCGCGGGCCATCGCCGCCGTGTCGTCACGGATGAACGCGAGCGTGTACGCATGGCGGTGTAGCGTCTCGCTCTCGATCTCGCTCGTTCGTGTCTGCTCGATGAGCGCCGTCGCCTGGCCAACCCACCCGAGCGCGATCAAGGAACCCGCAAGGTTTCCGTACGGAGTGAGGAAGTGCGGGTCGAGCTCAATCGCATGCCGAAAGGCGGCGACGGCGCGTTCGTGCTGCCCGAAGGCCGCAGTAGCCAATCCCAGACTGTTGAACGCGAATGCCTCCCGCGGATAGGTCGCCGTCCACGACTGCGCCAGCTCCAGCGCCTTGTCCCACGCCTGCGCCGCGTCCACGTAATACCGCCACGAGACCAGGAATCGTTCGCGCTCGCTCACGCGATCGCGAAGCTCGAAAGCCCGCCGCGCGTACGCCGGCGCCTCGTCGGATCGCCCCGTGTTCACGTACACGCCTGATAACAGCGCCTGCGGAAGCGCAAAGTTCGGGTCGAGCTCGATCGCGCGGAGCAGATGGGGAATCGCCTCCGCGCGCGGCACGGCACGCCCGCCGTCGAGCGCCAGTGAGTAGGCGTGCAACGCTTCGAGCGACGACGTCGTGGCACGCGCCGGCGGCACGTCGAAGCGGTTGACCGATGCCAGCGACTCACCGAGCTTCTCGCGGAATCTGGACACCGCCATCCCGAGTGACGTCAGCACCTGTTCCTTGCTCGCGGCCTCGACCTGCTCGCGTGCCATCACGTCCCCGCTCGTGGCATTGACCGCCTCGAGCGCGAGCAGGTATCGACTACCGAGCCTGGCGATCGACCCGGCGACCAGCGCCTTCAACTGCTCCCGCTGCGCGATCTCACGCGCCACCGTCCGCGTCACCGGTGCATCGGCAGGTCGCTCCATCAGGCGCAGTGTTTCGCGGACCTGCTGGTCGGGAAACACCTTGAGGAACGGTGACTGTTCCAGTCCGACAGCAAGGGCGACCTTCAGTGCGCCATCGAATACCGGTTCGCCGGTCGTGTTCTGAAAGTCGGCCAGCACCAGCGTGTCACGGTTGGTCAACATCGGGCGGCCGCGATAGGAAGCAAAGGCGATCGCAATCACTATTGCCACGCCCGCGAGCGCAGCCGCGGCCATCCAGCGACCTCGCCGACGTCCCGGTGTCACGAGCGACGAGTCGAGCAGCGTCAGGAGCGTCGCCATCGATGCCGGCCGCCGCGCTGGACTAGGCGCCAATGCGCTCATCACGGCAGCTTCGAGCTGCGGATCGACGTCGGGAACGATCGTCGACGGGCGCGGTGGCAACGCCGCGGTTCCTGGTCCGGTAACGGCAGGCCTTCCGACAAGCAGCTCGTACAGAATGAGACCGACGGCGTACACATCCGTCGCTTTACTGGGTGTCGAGCCCGGCAGCCGCTGCTCCGGTGCCATGTATGCCGAAGTACCGACCAGGTCAGTCCCGGTCCAATCGCTGCGGGTCGCCACGCCAAAGTCGGTCACGCGCACGTAGCCATCTCGATCGATGAGCACGTTGGCGGGCTTGAGGTCGCGGTGCAGGATGCCTTGCGCGTGCGCGGCGATGATGCCCGAACAGATCTGCCGTCCGATATCGACGACCTTCTCGGATGAGAGCCGCCCCGCGCGCCGAAGTAATGTGGCGACGTCCTCCCCTTCGACCAGCTCCATCGAGTAGAAGACGCGCCCATCCGATTCCCCCACGTCGAAGACTCGGCACACGGCCGGATGCGTGATCTGGCGTGCTATGCGTGCTTCGTGGAGGATGCGTTCTCGATCCTCGGGTGCCGCTGAGCGGAGGACTTTGAGCGCGACGACCGTCCGGAGCACGAGGTCATCCGCCCGCCAGATCTCGCCCGCGCGTTCCTGCCCAAGGCGCGCGATCATCCGATACCGGCCGGCGAAGACGTCGCCGGGCGAGAAGGGTCCAACCGGACCGGCGGCTCCGCCTGGCGCGTACGAGGACGGCGGGGTCAGCGCAGCGAGGGCGAAAGTCTTCTCGGCTGGACGGTCGGACAAGGTGGCTCCGGGATACGCCAGTCTAACTCGACCGAGGCGCTATGTCGAGCCGAGTCAGGCACATACAGGAAGAACGCCGCGACCGTCGATCTCTCACAGCGATGGCAATTGCGGGAATCGGTCGACCGCGTCGCGTTACCTGGCGTGATCAGTTCTACGTCCCGCGCCATGACCGTGGCGATGCTCTGCGCCGCAGCGGTGACCGGCCAATATGTCAGCGGCAAGGCGATTCGCGACGCGTTGTTCTTCACGGCCGCCGACATAACGGCCCTTCCGGCCATGCTCACCGCCGCCGCGGCGTGCTCGCTCTTCCTCGTGTGGATCCATGCCCGCATCGGCCGCAGCGTGGCACCGCGCGTTCTCGTCCCGGCCACGTTCATCGTCAGCGGCGTGCTGTTCCTGATCGAGTGGATCGTTCGCGCTCAGGCGCCGGCTGCCGTCGCAGTGCTCGTGTACCTGCATGTCTCGGGCATTACGCCGCTGCTCGCGTCGGGCGTTTGGCTGATTACCAGTGAACGTTTCAATCCGCGAACCGCGAAGAAAGGCTTCGGTCGCATTGCCGCGGCGGGAACGCTTGGGGGTCTGTTCAGCACGCTGGTATCAGAACGTGTCGCGGCGGTCTTCGGCGGACCGAGCATGCTTCTCATCCTCGCCGGCTCCCAACTGGCAATGTCGTGGCTCGTCCGTGTCCTCGCCAACAGCGCGCCGTCGCAAGACCTGCATGATGCCGAGACCGCAGAGGTGCCGGTCGCCGCTGAAGGACCGGCGCGATCCGGCCTGCGTGTGATCGCGGAGTCGCCCTATCTTCGCGACGTCGTCGTGGTCGTCGTGCTCGGAACGGCAGGTGCGGCGCTGCTTGATTACCTGTTCAAGGCGCACGCCGTGCAGACGTTCGGCACCGGCGACGGGCTGCTCCGCTTCTTCGCGTGGTATTACGCGGGCTGCAGTCTGGTGGCGTTTCTGCTGCAGACCGCGTTGAGCCGCGCCGTCCTGGAGCGGTTCGGACTCGGCCTCACCGCGAGCACGCCTTCTCTCGCGTTGCTCGTCGGCAGTATCGGCGGTTTGGTCGCGCCCGGGTTCGGGAGCCTGCTGCTGGCGCGCGCCGGCGAATCGGTGTTTCGCGGATCGCTCTTCCGCGCCGGCTATGAGGTCTTCTACACGCCGATTCCGGCCGCCGAGCGACGTGCCGCGAAGTCGCTCATCGACGTTGGATTCGATCGGCTCGGCGATGCCGTCGGCGCCGCACTGGTCCGTCTCGTCCTCATCGCGGCCCCGGCCGCGCAGGCGTCGGCGATCCTCAGCGCCGCGATGGTCGCATCGATCGGTGCCATCGCGGTAGCCACGCGTCTGAATCGCTGGTACATCCGTACTCTTGAAAACAACCTCCTCAATCGCGGCGGCGGCGTCGATCTGACGACGACCATTGACGGGTCCACAGCGAAAGTGCTCCAGAGTTTGCGTGGACGACTCACCTTGCGCGGTGAAACGACGAAGCACACGACGATGATGTCGGTGGCGCGCGATCCGGTCCTGCAGGACATTCTCGCGCTGCAATCCGGCAGTCGGCATGCGGTGACGCGCGTGCTGTCGCGCGCGGAAGGTCCGTCAGCGGTGCTCGTGCCGCACGTGATCGCGCTGCTCAGCTCGGACATGTTCGCGGAATACGCGCTGTTTGCGCTTCGCAAGGTCGCCGAAGAGCGGGTTGGACAATTGACCGACGCGCTCGTCGATCCGGCGCAGGACGATGCGACGCGGAGAAGGCTGGCGCGGGTGTTCTCGGTCTGCGTGTCGCAGCGTGCAGCCGACGCGCTCGTCCACGCGCTCGATGACGAGCGTTTCGACGTTCGCTTCCACATCGCGCGATCGTTAGCGGCGATTTACGACCGCAACCCGCGCGTGCAGATCAGGCGCGAGCGAATCATTGCCGTCGTCCTGCGCGAGATCTCGATTAGCGTTCCCGTCTGGGAGAGCGAGCGTCTGCTCGACGGATTCGTCAGCCAGTCGCGCCTGGACAACATGGTCCGCCAGCGCGCAGAGCAAAGCCTCGGTCACGTCTTCACGTTGTTATCCCTGATCCTGCCGCGTGAGCCGCTGCAGATCGCGTTTCGCGGTATCAACAGCGAGGACCGGAATCTTCGGGGAACCGCCCTCGAATATCTCGAGGGTGTCCTCCCGCCGTCGGTGCGACACGCGCTGTGGCCGTATCTCACCCGCCCGCGTGTGCGTCAGGCCGGCCGTCCAAGCGCCGCGATCATTGCGAGCCTGCTCCGGTCGAGCGCGTCCCTTACGCTGAAGGGCATGGCGGCGGGCCGCGATTCCGAGACGGCGCGAGCCGTCGTCACTCACTAAATCTAATCCTGTAGGAATCAGGGATCAGGAATCTGGAATCAGGGCTGGGCCAGGATTCAGGAATGACGAATCAGGCCTGAGGTCTCGTTCCTCGTAGCCTCGTTTGCGGGGTTGTTCGCAATCCGACGCGTTAGGCGGTAGACCCGCTACCAGGAGATTGCGATGTTCCCACCCGGAGACGTATCCAGCCCCACGACCACCGCATCGCGGCTCGATCGCGCGCTCTCGCTGTTCACGGACGTTCGCCCTGGCGAGGCGGCGACCGCGCTGCTGCTGCTCGCGAACATCTTCATCCTTCTCGTCTGCTACTCGGTACTGAAGACCGTCCGCGAGCCGCTGATTCTGCTCGGCGGGGGTGCCGAGGTGCGGTCCTACGCGGCCGGCGGTCAGGCGTTGTTGCTGATTGGCTTCGTTCCGCTCTACAGCTGGTTCGCCAATCGCGTCAGTCGCGGCACGCTGCTGGTTGGCGTCAGCCTGTTCTTCGTCGTCGGGCTGGAACTGTTTGCGGCGGCGGTGACGGCCGGACTGCCTTATGTGGGTGTGGTCTTCTTCATCTGGATCGGCATCTTCAGTATCTCGCTCATCGCGCAGTTCTGGTCGTTTGCCAACGACCTTTACAGCAAGGAAGCAGGCGCGCGGCTCTTCCCGATCATCACGATCGGCATGACGGCGGGCGCGCCGCTTGGCTCGTTCGTCGCCGCGCGGTTGTTCCGGACGGGCGTCGGGCCGGTTTCGCTGCTACACCTCGGCGCCGCGCTTCTCGCCTGCAGCGTCTGCATCTACCTCTACCTCCACACGCATGCCGAGCGGCGACGCCCGGCACCCGCCCCGATGCTGAGCGCCAGCGGAGGCTTCCGCCTGATGCTCGGGAATCGGTACCTCCGCTTGATTGCCGCGCTCGTGGTGCTGCTCAACGTCGTCAACACGACGGGCGAGTACCTCGTGGCGCGGCTCCTCTCCGACCATGTCAGCGAGCTCGCGCAGATGAACGCCGGCTTCGACAAGCAGGCCTACATCGGCGCGTTCAGCGGCGAGTATCAGTTCTGGGTGAATGTGGCGGCGCTGCTGATGCAGGCGTTCGTGACGTCGCGACTGGTGAAGTACTCCGGATTGCGCGGCGTCCTGCTGGCGCTTCCACTCATCGCGCTCGGCGGCTACGCGATCATCGCCGCCGGCGCCGGATTCTCTCTCGTGCGGTGGATCAAGACCGCGGAGAACGCGACGGACTACTCGGTGATGAACACGGGCCGGCAGTTGTTGTGGCTGCCCACCAACCGCGATCAAAAGTACAAGGCCAAGCAGGCCGTCGACACGTTCTGCGTGCGCGTCGGCGATGTCCTCTCGGCAGGAGTGGTGTATATGGGTGCGACTCTTCTTCATCTCACGATCAGCCAGTTCGCCGCCATCAACGTGGGCTTCACGATCGTGTGGCTGGTGGTCGTGCTGCGGATCGCCGGGGGCGCCCGCGTGCTCCCGCACGTGCAGCTTCGACCGGTGGCGACTGCCGCCGCCCTGATGGCTTTGCTCGTCACAGCATCGGCCGCATTCGCCGAGGAAGCTGCAGCGCCGCGAGCCGAGCAGACGCGCGCTGGAAACCTTGCCGCGCAGCAGGCCGAGAAGGCGCAGCGCCTGCACGACTACGCGCCGAACGGGCTCGAGAAACGTCTCGAGCGCGTCGAGTCGCTGCTCTCGGCCCAGTCGCGAATGTATCCCTTCATCGGCAGCACGATGGAAGGCGGCGGCATTGCGATGGGGCCGGGATACCGGTCACGGTTTGTCGAAACCGGACGCGTCGAGGCGCACGCCGCGCTCTCGGTGCGCGGTTACAAGGCGGCAAACGCGGCGCTGACGCTGCCCACACTGTGGGGCGAGCGGCTGACGCTGAGAGTGCAGGGCGACTGGTTGGATGCGCCGAACGTGGCGTTCTACGGCACTGGCAACGACTCGGCCGATGTGCGCATGGGATTCTCGTACCGTACCACGACAGTCGGTACCACCGCGCAACTGAAAGTCGCGGGACCGTTGGCGGTGGGCGGCGGGTTGGACGTGATGGATGTTCAGGCGAAGCCGGCCAATGCCCGCAGCGTCCTGGCGACCCCGGCGGACCCGACGTATCGCAGGAGCCGCCTGTTCGCGCAGGTCGACACGCGCACATCACCCGGCTATACGCGGCACGGCGGGCTTTATCGCGTCGACTGGGCGAACTACAACGAGATCGACAACGGGTCGCTCGGGTTCCAGCGCGTCGATGCCGACGTGCGGCAATTCATCCCGGTCTTTCGCGACAACTGGGTCATCGCCTTGCGCGCGCTTGCCTCGTCGACGACGACGTCGAGCGGCGAGGACCTCCCCTACTTCCTGATGCCGGAGCTTGGCGGCAGTCATACGCTGCGAGGCTACTCCTGGTGGCGGTTTCGCGATCGCAATCGGCTGTTGCTGAGCGGCGAGTACCGCTGGTCCGCCGGCCAGTTTGTCGACATGGCGCTGTTCCTGGATGCGGGCACGGTCGCCGCGCGCTTCGGCGACCTCGATCTGAACGGCATGAAGAAGACCTACGGGGTCGGCCTGTCGCTGCACACATTCACGAGCACAGTGACGCGCATCGAGCTGGCGCGGACGCCTGACGGCAACAGCATCGGGCTGTCGTTCAGCCCCAGCTTCTAAGGCGAGGACACTCCAATGAGAAGCAACATGCATCGCACCGCCCGCCTGATCGCGGCAACGTTTGCGGCGATTGCCTCCGCGACCGTTCTCGGATCGACCGGCACGCAGAGATTCTTCGATGACGATCCGATCAGAACCGAGCCGGCCACGCAGGACGCGTCGCAGGTGAAGCCGAACGAGGTCAAGCTGTTCGTCGATCTCGCCTACAACATCCTCACGGCGTCCGAGATCGAGGATGCGGGTCGAGCGAAGAACGTCAACACGATCGACGAGGTACCGGATTCGGCGTGGTATACGAACCGCGTCGGCTACCTCGCGCTCACGCCCGACGATATCGCGCGCGGCCCGAATACCACGGACGGACCCGCTGCCGGAACATGGACCGTCACCTCGTCGAAGAGCGACGGCGTGACGCCCGGCTTCACCATCAAGGATGCCAAAGGCCAGCGCTGGTTCCTGAAGTTCGATCCGCCCGGGTACCGCGGCATGGCCACCGGGACCGAGGTGGTTGCCACCAAGCTGATGTGGGCGCTCGGCTACAACGTGCCGGAGAACCACATCGCGCACCTGCACCGCAACCAGCTCGTCGTCGGACAGGGCGCGCGCTACACGCCCGCCGGCGGAACGGCGCGGCCGATGCGCGCCCGCGACATCGACGCGCTGCTGGCGCGCGCCGATCGCGATGCTGACGGCTCCTATCGCGTCGTCGCGAGCAAGGCACTGCCGGGAACGCCGGTCGGTCGCATCCGATTCTTCGGCGTGCGGCCCGACGATCCCAATGACGTCGTGCCACACGAGGATCGGCGCGAGCTGCGAGGATACCGCGTGTTCGCCGCGTGGCTGAATCACGTCGACGCGAAGGCGATTAACTCGCTGGATACGCTCGTTGCCGAGAACGGCCGCTCCTACATTCGGCACCACCTGATCGACTTTGGATCGGCGCTCGGCAGCGGCGGTATCGCACCTGCCGAGTACTCCGCCGGGCATGAGTACCTGGTCGAGCGGAATCTCGCAGGAAAGCGGATGCTCGCCTTCGGCTTTGCACGGCCCGACTGGCAGCGTCGCCCGTTCTACGAAGCGCGCTCGATCGGCCGCATGCAGCAGGAGAATGGCGACTTCAATCCGGAGACGTGGAAGCCACGCATTCCAAATCAGGCGTTCCTGCACGCGCGAGCGGACGACAAGTTCTGGGCCGCACGCAGACTGATGGCGTTGACAACCGACATGCTTCGCGCGGCGGTACGCGCCGGTGAGTTCAATGACCCGCCATCGGAGGAATTCCTGGTTCGCGCACTGGCGCAGCGTCGCGATGCCATCGGCCGTGCGTATCTGACCGGCATCAACCCGATCGTCGACCCGGCGCTTGATGATGACGGTACGCTGACCTTCACCAACGCCGCCGTGGACGCCGACGTCGCGCGCGTCCCCGCCGGCTATCGCGCCGTGTGGTCGACGTTCGACAACATGACCGGCGTCAGCTCCCGGTTTGGCGAGAGCACCGGTCGCACAACGCTGGTCGTGGCCCCGGCCAATCTGCCACAGCCCAACGGCCTGTTCATTCAGGTGTCGCTCAGCGCTACCGGCGCCCCGCATCCGTCATGGGAAAAGCCGGTCCATGCCTTCTTCCGCAAGGGCAGCGGTGGTTGGCGGCTGGTGGGACTCGAGCGGGTGCCGGAACTCTAACTCCCAACATCCAACTCCCAACTTCCAAAACGCCCAAGTATGGCTCGACGCTTGGGAATTGGAAATTGGGAGTTGGGAGTTGACAAGCGACGTGCGTGATACGATCCGGCCGTTTCATCCGCAGATAACCCGGATCTATACGTGTGTCTATTCGATTACTGCTTCCCGCACTCGCGGTGATTCTCTTCATCACCTCATCGGCCGGAGCACAGGAAACCGGCTCCATCTCCGGCACGATTTTCGACCGGAGCGGACAACCAGCTGCCAATGCAACAGTGAGAGTCACCGGAGAGAGGCTGCCGGCCGAGCGTTCTGTCGTCACCGGCGACTCTGGAGCGTATCGCTTCGAGTATCTGCTCCCCGGCAACTATGCGATCGACGTCGACCATCCTGATGGTCGCATCCGACGGGCAGCGTTAGTCGAGCTCGGCCGCGATACCCAGGTCGACGTCGTCATCGGTGTCGCGGTGACGGAGCAATTGACGGTCACGGCTGCCACCCCGATCGTCGATACGCGATCGACCGAGGTCAGCTTCAATATCAAGGATGACCTCCTCGGCGCGCTGCCGCTCGAGCGCACGTACCGGGGGTTGTTCCAACTGATACCCGGCGTTCCCGACAACCGCAGCGTCATCGGCCCGGCTGCCGGCGGCAGCCGTCAGGACAACACCTATCTGATTGACGGCGCCAACATCACGAATCCGGCGTACGGATATCTCAGCACCGAAATCAACGAGCTCGACGTCGCCGAAGTCAATCTGAAACGGGCCGGCGTGACGGCGGAATTCGGCCGCTCCGGCGGCAGCATCACCAACGTGGTGAGCCGCTCCGGATCGAACCAGCTGTCCGGGATCGCGCGCGTGGATTGGCTGCCGGAAGGATTGGTCGCCGACTACAAGCTGCCCGACGACCTGCGAGCGCGCGGCGTGCGGCCGGGCGCCTTTCGCGATCCGCTCCTGACGACCGAAACCGGTCCGGCGATTGGCATTGGCGGGCCACTCAAGCGGGATCACATCTTCTTCTACGGTTCCGCGCGCTATTCGCGTGAGACGAAGTGGGACCGCTTCAACAAGCTCGGAGCCTCGCTGCCCGACGAAGTGAGCTCGGTGCAGGAGTACTACGCGAAGATCACCGCCGTGCCGACGGTCCGCCATCAACTGAACGTGAGCTATCGGCATCGACCGCGAGACATCGATCACTACAGCCTCGACTCCGACAGCGCAGCATCGGTGGCCACTGACACCGACAACAGCAGTGGAGTCGCGAGCGTCGACTGGGCACACTTCCTCAACGCCCGGACCTCGGTGAACGTGCGTTATCTGTTCATGAAGGAGAACAACGAGAACGTTCCAGTCACCGACCTCGGCTATCTGCCCCCCTTCAACCCTGCGGCGTTGGCGACGATGGGCCAATACAACGATCCGGCGCAGGCCGATGTACGCGTTGGCGGAAACCAGTACACGAATATTCAAAACTACCGCCGGCATGAACTGCGCGCCGTGGGCACCCGGTTCTTCGAGATGGCCAGGAGCAGTCACGCACTCAAAGCGGGGGTCGCATATGAGTTCGGACAGGAGACGTTGAACAGGATCGCGAACGGCTGGGGAACAATCGTCGCCATCACGCAAAACGGGGTGCCGGCGCTGCGCACCCGCTATTACACGCGGCAGCAGCCGCAGCTTGGAGAAGGTCGAACCTACTCCCTGTTCGTGCAGGACGACATGATCGTTGCCACGCGGCTCGCCATCAATGCCGGAGTGCTGCTCAATCGCGACGACTTCGCGCAGCACGTGAGCGGGAGCGGCGGGTGTCCCGCGTCGATCGCGCTCAAGGGGGGCGCCGCGGTGTACGACTCGCACGGCGATACGTGCACGTTTCTCCGGTTCGGCTTCGCCGATGAAGTGCAGCCGCGTATCGGCGTGAGCTATCAGCTGCGGCAGGCGAAGAGCGACAAGGCGTACGCGAACTGGGGTCGCTACTACAACATGGATCAGAAGTCGTCCGGGCGCAGTCTTGCTCCTGTTCGCATTTTTCAGACGCAGACGATCTTCGATCTGAGCGGCAATGTACTCTCCAGCGGCCCGTTCGCGTCGACCACGGGCAAGCTGATCGATCCGGATATCCGGCCCATCTACACCGACGAAATCCTCGTCGGTTATTCCACGCCGCTGTCGCCGAATCTCAGCATCGACGCGTTCGCGATGTTCCGCGGCATGCACAACTTCATCGAGGACCTGCCCACTCGCCTGCCCGACAGCTCGCCGTACGTGGCGGCGAATCTACCGTGCACCCGGTTTGCGGCATGCCAGTCAGCCAATGCCAAGCGGACGTATCGCGCGTTTACCGTCGCCGTGCGCCGTCGTTTGAGCGAGGCCTGGTCGACAGATGTGAACTATACGTGGAGCCGCTTCGAGGGCAACTTCGACCTCGATTACTCGACCGTCGCCGTTTTCAATACCTCCTCGTTCATTCAGGACGGCCCGGGTACCAATGTCGAGGACCCGAATCGATTCGGTCCGCTGTTGGAGGATCGCCCGCACGTCCTCAAGATCTTTACGACCTATTCGCCGACCGGACGCGTGACCACGTCGGCGTATGTGCGCGTGCAGAGCGGGACGCCGTGGGCGGCACGCGGTCGCGACTGGGAAGGCGCGGCGCTCAACTACCTGGAACCAGCTGGCACCCACCGCAATCCGACGTGGGGAAATCTTGATGTAATGGGGTCCTATCGTGTGCCGATGCGCGGCCGGACGACCGTGGCGCTCGAGGCGCGCCTGCTCAACGTCTTCGACAACCAGACGCGGCTGGCGACCGACGCGCAGCAATTTCTGGATTTGCGCACACAATCGGCCCCCCCGTACTTCGCGCCCTACCTCCAGCCGAACCCCTTCTTCGCGACCGGTAACGGCTTCGCCCCGCCACGGCGTCTGTTTCTGGCGGCGGTCGCCAGGTTCTAACGAGTGCTTCGCTTGTCAATTCCCAACTCCCAACTGCCAACTCCCAACCGTTTCGATCAAGACGGGCGTTTGGGCGTTGGGAATTGGAGATTGGGAGTTTTCGCGGGATAGCAACCGTGCCGCGCAACCAGGAAGTCATTCGTCAGTGGAAGGTCCTGCATGCGCTGGAGTCCTCTCGTCACGGCGCGAGTATCGACGGCCTGGCCAACGAGCTCGAGGTCACGACGCGCACCATCCGCCGCGACCTTGCCGCGTTGCAGGAGGCCGGGTTTCCCCTCTACGATGAACGCGATGACGAGGGGCGCGTCCGCTGGCGCATCGACGGTCAGGTCCTGAAGGGACTGGAGACGGGATTCACGCTGGCGGAACTGTGCGCGCTCTATCTGAGCCGCAATCTGCTGGAGAGCGTCGCCGGTACGCCGTTCCGGCGCGATCTGACGCATGCTTTCGAGCGACTGGAGAAGATGCTGTCACCGCGCATGCGACAGTTTCTCGACCGCCTGCCGTCGGTGCTCGCCACCAAGCCTGGTCCTCGCGTCCGTGGCGGCGACGCGTCGCCCGATATCGTCGCCCGCCTGCTCGAGGCCACGCTGCACTTTCGCGTCGCGACCATGAGGTACCACTCCGTGTCGAGTGGACGCGTGAAGGATTACGAGCTGCACCCCTATCGCCTGGCATTCGCGCAAGGCGGCCTGTATCTTCTGGCCTACGTGCCCGAATACGACGATGTCCGCACGTTTGCCGTCGATCGGATCCGCAGCGTGTCGCTCGGGAAGCAGACGTTCACGCCGCGGCAGAACATCGGCGACGATGTGTTTGCCAACTCGCTGGGCGTCCACATGGGAGGGCCGGCGGCGCCGGTCGAGATCGAGTTCGATCAACGCGTCGCGCCCTATGTGCGGGCACGTGTCTGGCACGCGTCGCAGCAACTGCGCGATCGTCCTGATGGCCGGCTGACCGTTACCCTGCAGGTCTCGCACGATTGGGCATTGCGAAGCTGGATCCTGGGTTGGGGCCCGTTTGCGCGCGTGATCGCGCCTCCGGGTCTGGCCGCTGACATCGCCGCCGATCTTCAAACGGCACGCGCCTTGTACGTCTGATGCTGCGACGACCGATTCCGCTCGCCATCACGGCCTTCCTGCTGCTGTTCGTGGCAGCCCCGTCGTTGATGGCCTTCTATACCGATTGGCTGTGGTTTGGCGAGGTCGGCTATCAATCGGTGTATCTGACCATCCTGCGCACGCAGGCGCTGCTGTTCACCGCCGTGTTCGCCGTGGCGGCAGTGTGGATCGACATCAACTTGCGCCTGGCGTTGCGATCCATCCGCGAGTCCCGTCCGCTCTTCATCACGCGTCAGGGCGTCGAGATCGCCCTCGGCGCGTCGCAGTTGCGCGTGGTTGCCAACGCCGCCTCCGTTGTCGCCGCGGTGCTCGTCGCGTTATATGCATCGAGCGAGTGGGACCGGTGGCAGACGTGGAGGCACGCGACCCCGTTCGGCGTCGCCGACCCGGTGCTCGGACACGACGTGTCGTTTTACGTGTTCGCGCTCCCCTTCTTCCGCGCCGCCGCCGGTCTGGCGCAGACGCTGGTCGTGATCGCCGCCGTCGCCGCCGGTGCGGTCTATCTCGTCGCCGGCAGCTCGGTAATCGTGATGCCGTCGCGGCCCATGCTGCCGCCGGGCGCGCGCCGACATCTGTCGCTGCTGGCGGCGGCGTTCTTCGCGCTGCTCGCGGTGACGACGTGGCTCCATCGAGCGGAGTATCTGATTCAGTCGTCCGGCCTGATTTACGGCGCCAGTTACACGGACGTCCACGCGCGCCTGCCGGTCAACGCGATCCTCATCGTGGCGACAGCCGTCGGCGCGCTCCTGATCCTCGTGCAGGCGTTCTCGTACCGCCGCTGGCCGATTCCCGTTGCCATCGCGCTCTACATCCTGGTCTCGATTGGCGGCGAAGGGTACAGCAGCGTGCTGCAGCGGTTCGTGGTCACGCCGAATGAGCAGGCGCGGGAGACGCCGTTCATCCAGCACAACATCGACGCCACACGCCGTGCGTTCGATCTCGACCGCGTCGACACGAGCGAGCTGTCGGGCGATGCGCTGCTGACGCGCGACGACATCGCCCGCAATGCGGCGACGCTGCAGAACGTGCGACTGTGGGATCACCAGCCGCTGCTGCAGACGTTCGGGCAAATTCAGGAGATCCGGACCTACTACGATTTCGCCTCGGTCGATAACGACCGCTACATGATCAACGGCGTACCGCGGCAGGTGATGCTCTCGGCGCGCGAGTTGAACTCGAACAGCCTCCCGAACCGCACGTGGGTGAACGACCGCCTCACCTTCACGCATGGATATGGCCTGACGCTCGGCCCGGTGAACCAGGTTACCCGCGAAGGGCTGCCGGTCCTGTTCGTCCAGAACATGCCGCCCGAAACCACCGGTGGACTGAAGATCGATGAGCCGAGCCTCTACTTCGGCGAGCTGTCGAACGACTACGTGATCGTGCGGACCCGGACGCGTGAGTTCCACTATCCGCGTGGCGACGACAACGTGTTCACGCAGTACGGCGGCCGTGGTGGCGTGCCGCTCGACAGCCTGTGGCGGAAACTGCTGTTTGCGTTCCGCTTCGGCTCCTATCAGATCCTGCTCAGCGACGCGATCACGCCGGAGAGCCGGATCCTGTTCAACCGCAATATCCGCGACCGCGTGCGTACGATCGCGCCGTTCCTCACCTTCGATCGCGATCCCTATCTGGTGCTCGCCGACGGCCGGCTGGTCTGGCTGTATGACGCCTATACCACGAGCGACCGCTACCCGTATTCGACGCCGAGCGCCGGCGGCGTGAACTACATTCGCAACGCGGTGAAGTTCGCCATCGACGCCTACGACGGCACGACGACGGCCTATGTATCCGACCAGCGGGATCCGATCGTGCGCACCTACGCGGCCATTTTTCCCGATTTATTCAAGCCAATCGATCAGATGCCAGCCTCGCTGCGTGAGCACGTGCGCTATCCGGAGGACATCTTCGCCGTCCAGTCGGCAATGTACTCCACGTACCACATGACGCAGCCCGCGGTCTTCTACAACCGCGAGGACCAGTGGGAGATTCCGATGGTCGATCAGACGGCGGAAGGGCGCGGCGAGAGCGACTCGATGCAGCCGTACTACACCATCATGCGGCTGCCCAAGGAGAAGGATGCGGAGTTCATCCAGATGCTGCCGTTCACACCGCGTCGCCGCGACAACCTGGCGGCCTGGCTGGTGGCGCATAGTGGCGGCGAGCACTACGGGCGGCTGAGTGTGTTCCAGTTCCCCAAGCAGAAGCTGGTCTTCGGACCGCGACAGGTCGTCGCGCGCATCAATCAGGATCAGGCGATCTCACCGCAGATCACGCTCTGGAATCAGCAGGGATCGGAAGTCATCTGGGGCACGTTGATGGTCATTCCGATCGAGGAGTCGCTGATTTACGTGCGCCCCCTTTATCTGCGCGGTGCCGGCGGCCGCATCCCGGAACTGCGCCGCGTCGTCGTCGCCTATCAGAACCAGATCGTCATGGAGGAGACGCTGGATGCGGCGCTGGCGCGCCTGTTCGGCGGCGCGGTGCCGCCGCCCCGCGCACCCGAAGACGTGCGCGCGCCGCAACCTCCCGCGGGTGCTGCTCCCGCTTCTGCCGCCGCGCCCTCCCCGGCGGCGAGTCCCTCGCAAACTGCACTCGCGACCGAAGCGCGAGAGCACTACGACCGCGCCATTGCCGCCCAACGTGCAGGTGACTGGGCGAAATACGGCGAGGAGATCAGGCTGCTCGGCCAGACGCTGGAGCGACTGAACACGCGCTAGCCCAATCTCGGGCCGCCTGGAGCCGCCGCTGCATGCCGGAGGATGCGGCGATGCGCCTGCGCGATTAGAACGTGTAGGGGCCGCCTTCAGGCGGCCCGTTCTGTGCGGCGGCCATCTTGAACCATAGGTGGTCGGCGAGTTGCGAAATCCGAATTCGCATGACTCGATACCCGCACCATCTTCACGAGTTCGATTACCGCGGGTTCTACCGGTATTTCCTGACGTTCTGCACGCGCGAACGCGCGCCGCACTTCACGACGCGGGCGCATGTCGAACTTGTGTGTGCGCAATTTCAACGTACTTGCCTCGAGGAGCAGTTCGCAGGAATTGCCTACTGCTTCATGCCCGACCATGTTCATTTGCTTGTGCCGGCGAGCGCGATGACGCAGATCTGAAGCGGTTCATCAAGAACGCGAAGCAATACTCCGGGTACCACTTCAAACGGCGGATCGGTCATGCTTTGTGGCAACGATACAGCTTCGAGCACGTACTGCGAGATGAAGAAGACACGATGAAGGTTGCGCACTACATGATCGCGAATCCAGTTCGGGCGGGAATGGTCACGTCGCCTTCTGATTACCCGTACTGGGGATCGTTTGTGTGCTCGCGGAAGGAGTTGCTGGAGTTCATCTGTCGGGCCGCCTGAAGGCGGCCCCTACGCCCACGCGAAATCTACGACCGCGCCATTGCCGCCCAACGTGCAGGTGACTGGGCGAAATACGGCGAGGAGATCAGGCTGCTCCGGCCAGACGCTGGAGCGAATGAACTCTCGATAAACCCCAAAACCCAAAACCCAAATCCCAATCGAGAACGGGTTACGCACGTTGGGCATCTGGTTGGGGGTTGGGATCTGGGATTTGGGGTTCGGGATTTTCCTGCGTCAACAGCCACGCGCGCAGTGCCTCGGCGACCGTCCAGGCCTGTGCGATGCAACCGCGCGGGGTGAACGGCTCCTCGGCGTCGAAGATCTCGCTCATCGTGCCGACGCCGGCCTCGTCGAGATGCGCGACGAGACCGCCCAGACACCGGCGCGCGCCGGCCTTGTCCTCGGGGTGCAGCTTCAGCCAGGTATCGATGAACGGACCGGCCAGCCAACCCCACACCGTGCCCTGGTGATACGCGGCATCCCGCGCACGAAGGTCGCCGTAGTACTGCGGCTTGTAGTCGCGATGGCCGGGAGCGAGCGACCGCAAGCCGACAGGTGTGAGCAGGCGATCGCGAACGACCTCGAACACCGGGTGCCAGCGCGCGCGATCGAGTACCGGATAATGGAGCGAGATCGCGAGAAGCTGATTCGGACGGCAGGCGCTGTCGTCCCCCTGCTCGCCGTCGACGACGTCGTACAGGTAGCCGCCGTCGTGGTACCAGAAGCGCGCGTTGAACGATTCGCGCGCGCGCTCGGCATACTCCTCGACCTGCGGCGCCATCGGATCGCCTTCCTCGCGCAGCCAGTCGCCAAGCAGCCGCAGCGCGTTGTACCAGAGCGCGTTGATTTCTACCGCCTTCCCTCGCCGTGGTGTCACCACCCAGCCGTCGACCTTCGCATCCATCCACGTCAGCTGATATCCCTCTTCGCCCTGCCTGAGGAGGCCGTCACGCGCATCGATACCGATGCCAAAGCGTGTGCCGCGCACGTGATGTTCGAAAATCGATTTCAGCTTCGGCAGCAGCTGGCGCAGCGTTGAGCGATCCGCGGTCGTCGAGAGATACCGATGGATGGCGTGGAAAAACCAGAGCGTCGCGTCGGCCGTGTGATACAGCCCTTCCTTCGTGCCTTCCGGAAACATGTTCGGGATGAGCCCGTCACGCACGTAATGCCCGAACGTGCGCAGGATGTAGCCCGCCTCGCGCTGCCGGCCGGTGCAGAGCGTGAGCCCCTCCAGGCTGATCATCGTGTCGCGACCCCAATCGGTAAACCAGTGATAGCCGGCGATCACCGTACGCACTTCGTCGCCCGCGGCGCGAGCGCGTGCGGCCTCCTCGCCGCGACCGGCCGGTGTGATGATGAACTGGTCGGCGGCGAGCACGAGTTCGGCGGCGGCGGTGTTGCCCGCCACGCGTTTGGCAGCGTCGATCAGCCGCGTGCGACGACTGCGTTCGGCGGCCGGCAATTCGAGCGGGCTGAGCGCGCCGATCGTTTCCCACGATTCGGTCGACGCGACCAGCGTCCCCGGCGCCTCTGGTCCAAGCGTGAGACGGAAATAGCCGGGCGTCCACAAGTCACCCGAGCCCTCGTAGCCGCGGGTCTGCTCCAGCGCATACGCGATGTTGCTGAACGACTCCGGCACCACGGTGAACGCCTTGTCTGCTCCATACAGAAACAGGCGCAGCGGCGGCAGCTCGGCGCCCGGCACGATCTCGAAGCGATCGCCGAACGCATGGACTGCGTAGGGGGCCGCAACCGGGTGATTCACCGGCGCCTCGTGCAGACGGAACGCCACCAGCGGCCGCAGCTCGAGTCGAACCGGTTCGCGCGACAGCAGACGATAGCTGATATGCGTCGTGTTCTGCTGATACGGCATCACGACGCGCTTCTCGAATCGCACGCCGTCCACGTCGTAGGTCCAGACCGGCAGCCCGGCCTCGAGACGAAAGTCCAGCAGATGATGCGTGCTGTCGAACTCCTTGCCCGCCGCAGTCTCGACGACGCGCGGCAACGACGAGATGCGGCCATCGGGCCAGCGAAGCCGCTCCCACACCGAGTTGAACATCATCGTGCGGCCGAACGGGGTCGGCAGCGCCGCGATCAGCAAGCCGTGATAGCGGCGGGTCAGCGCGCCGGCAACGGTGCCGGATGCGTATCCCCCGAGCCCGTTGGTGACCAGCCATTCCTTCCAGACAAGTGACTGGCGCCCTTCGTCAGTCTGATTCCACCGCAGCTGTCGCACGAGGTCGGTGTCGGTTCGCTCCATCACGGCCATGATCAATCTCCGGTCGCAGCACCACTGCAGAATGCCCCGGGATGCGCCATCCCTCCTCGGTCGACACGGGCGGTGTCCCGCTGCCGCCGTAATCCGGATGTTCGCTGGACCACTGCACCACCCAGCGCGAGGACGTGGGCGGCGCGACGAGCGGCTCGGCAAAGGAGCCGGCGACAAGGTCCGGCCCGAAATTCACGATCAGCAACCGCTCGTCCTGTTCGCGTGGCGTCGCAAAGCGCAGCACCAAGGCTTCGGCCGCGAGCACCGCGCCGTCGACATCCCCTGCCGACTGAGCGCGAAATGCGGTTTCGCTGCGCCGCAATGCGAGCAGGTCTTCGTGCAGTCGTCGCTGTGGCAGGTGGCGGTCATACTCCTCCCAATCGAGCTTGCACTGCGCGAACGTCTCCATCGCATGCGGGGGTGCCAATCGCTGCTGCATTTCAGGCGAGGCCAGGCTGGGAAACTGCGTGACGAACTCGGCGCGCCCCTTCTGGACGGCCTTGGCCAGCTCAGGATTGTGGTCGGCGAAATACTGGAACGGTGCGCTTGCACCGAACTCCTGCCCCTGGAACAGCATCGGCGTCCCCGGCATCAGCAGCAAGAGCGCTGTCATCGCCCGATAGCGCCCCGCTGTGGTTCGCACACGCAATCGCGAACCGTCTCCCGAGTTGGCCAGCTGGTCGTGGTTCTCGATGAAGTTCACGAACGTCGCCGGCTTCAGACCGTTGGTTCGAGTCCCGCGATTCTGCTTTTGCCAGTTGTAACGCTGTCCTTGAAAAAGATAGCCATGCTTGGCGGCGGCGATGAACTCCTGCGGAGTTCCTCGATGATCGCTGTAATACGCCTCGCGACGGCCCGTCAGCGCCACGATCGCGCTGTGATGGAAGTCATCGTTCCATAAGGCATCCAGGCCATAGCCGCCGGCGTCGAGCGGCCGCACCATACGCACATCCTGCGGCTCGTTTTCGGCGATGAGCAGCACGCGCCGGCCATCGGCGGCAGCGCGCGCGCTGCGGGAGATCTCCGCGAGCACATGGTCCGGCGATCCATCGTGGATGCTCTGCGTTGCGTCGAGGCGGAGACCGTCGAGATGGTATTCGGCGATCCAGTACGCCGCGTTGGCGACGAAGTACTCACGCACCGGCCCGGACTGCGGCCCATCGAAGTTCAACGCGTCGCCCCATTCGGTGTCCACTGTCTTGGTGAAGTAGTCCTTCGCGTATTGGGCGAACACGCACCCGTCCGGTCCCAGATGGTTGTAGACGACGTCGAGGATCACGGCGAGGCCGTAGGAATGCGCGGCATCGACAAAGGCGCGGAAGTCCTCGGGGGTGCCGTACAGTCGGGTCGGCGCATAGGGAAAGACGCCGTCATATCCCCACCCGAAGCGTCCCGGGAACTCGGCGACCGGCATCACTTCGACGGTCGTGACACCGGTGCGTGCAAGATTCGGCAGGCGGGCGATCGCCGCGTGCCACGTTCCCTCGGCGGTGAACGTGCCGACGTGCATCTCGTAGAGCACTTGCCCGTCGAGTCTCGGACCCTTCCATCCGTCGTCGGTCCACGTGAACCGTGTCGGATCGACGATCATCGATGCGCCAAACGGCCCGTCTGGCTGGAAGCGAGACGCGGGATCGGGCAACAGCTTTCCATCCAGACGATACCAGTAGCGTACGCCGCCACCGACATCGGGGATCAGGGCGGAACAGTAACCATCCGCATCCGCTTCGAGGGGAGTATCGAGACGTTCGCCCCCGGATCGCTCGATCACCAGAGCGATCTCGTTGGCCGCGGGCGCCCACACGCGAAAGTGCACCCCGTGCTCCGATTGGAATTCAGCGCCGATGGGAAGCCGTCTCGTCAGCGTATGGCTCATCGATACGATTTCTCGAGCCGCCTCGAGGCGGCCGCGCAGACCGATATCTCACTCGCTCTGCAGAGTTGATGCCGGCCTGACGCGATCAGGTCGCTCACAATAAGGCTGGATTCGATACGATGCGCCTCAAATTGACAATCGAGTACGCCGGCACTCGTTACAGCGGCTGGCAGATCCAGAAGAACGCCAGAACAGTGCAGGGCGAGCTCGATCGCGCCGTTCGCGCGGCAACCGGTGCCGGCGAGTTCGAACTCTACGGAGCAGGTCGGACCGACGCGGGTGTCCACGCGTTGGCGCAGGTCGCTCACCTCGACATTCAGACGACGCTTGCCGCCGAGCCGCTGCGTCGGCGGATCAACGACGCGTTGCCTGCCGACATCAACGTCCTGCGTGCCGATCCCGTGCGCCGCACCTTCCATGCTCGTCACGATGCCGTCGGCAGGAGCTACATCTATCAGCTGTCACGCCGACGTACAGCGTTTGGCAAATCCTTCGTGTGGTGGCTGAGGGACGATGTCGATATCGAGCCGATGCGAGCGGCTGCGCGCCGCTTCGTCGGCTTCCATGACTTTCAGTCGTTCTCTGATGATGACCCGCTGGAAAAATCCACGCAGGTGCTCGTCGAGGCGCTCGATCTCCACGAAGAGGGCGACCTCATCGTCATCCACATCGAGGGCTCACATTTCCTGTGGAAGATGGTCCGACGACTCGTCGGTGTGCTCGTAGAAGTCGGCCGCGGTGAAATGTCGGCCGACGCCGCAGCCGCGATGCTCCTCGAACGTTCCGACGCGCCCGCACGTCTCACCGCTCCCGCATCGGGCCTGTTCCTCGAGCGCGTGTACTACGAGGGAGATCCGCGGGACGTGCCGATCAGTGTGCCGATCGCGGTACCGAGGCTGTAGGAAACGCCATACACCCCCACGAACCACGGAGCCACGGAGGTACGGAGAACTTTTGATAGGCAGAATAGAACTCCGTGTCTCCGTGACTCCGTGGTTTGTCAGCGGTGACGAGCCTACGACCTCACCTGGAATGACGATGCATCAAGTCAATCAACTCGTCGTACATCGCCTCGGCCTTTGCTCCACCGGTGCGGATCGCGTCGGTGGCGCACTGCTTCAGGTGGTGTCGCATGATCTCTCGCGCGACGGCGCGCAGCGCCTCGTGCACGGATGAAATCTGTACGAGCACGTCCGCGCAGTACCGCTCTTCCTCCACCATTTTCTGCAGCCCACGCACTTGTCCCTCGATGCGGCGCAGCCGCGTCAGGGTGCGGGTCTTCCGGTCGGCGGTCGTGTGCGTCATGCCTTCACCCGGCGCAAACGCACGCTGTTGGTGACGACGCTGACGGAGCTGAATGCCATTGCCGCGCTCGCCAGCATCGGACTCAGGAGGACACCGAACACCGGATACAGAGCTCCAGCCGCGATCGGAATCCCGATCACGTTGTAGATGAAAGCCCAGAACAGATTCTGTCTGATGGTCCGCATGGCCGCGCGCGATAGCCGAATCGTCGAGACGAGCGCCCGCAGGTCGGCGCGCATCAGCGCTACATCGGCTGCTTCGAGCGCCACGTCGGTGCCGCTGCCGATCGCCACGCCGACGTCGGCTTGCGCGAGTGCGGGTGCGTCGTTGATGCCGTCACCGACCATGGCGACGACCTGGCCGGCGCGCTGCAACCCCTGCACGGCGTCGACCTTCCCCTTCGGCAGCACCTCGGCCACCACGCGCGTGATTCCCGCCTGGCCGGCGATCGCCTCCGCCGTGGCCCTGTGGTCGCCGGTGAGCATCACCGCATCGAGACGCAGCGCGCGAAGCTCGTCGATCGCTTCGCGCGAGGTCGGCCGCGGGGGATCGGCGACGGCGATGACGCCGGCGATCTTTTCGTCACGCGCCACGAACACCGGAGTCTGCGCGGCAGCGGCGAGACGATCGGCGGCTTCCTGCCATCGCCGATGGAGGCCGTTCGGTGCGACCCACTCCGGCTTTCCGACCCTGACGACGACACCGGCCCGTGATTCTGACGCGTCAATCACAACGGCGGATACGCCTCGGCCGGGCTCGGCGCGAAAATCTGCCGCCGTCGGGACCGGAATCTGCCGGTCGGTTGCAGCGCGAACGATCGCCTCGCCCAACGGATGTTCCGAGAGGCGCTCGACTGCAGCGGCGAGCGCCAGGATGGCGTCGACCGCTTTCGCGTCCGTCTGAGTGCCCGATGACGACTCGGCGCTGGAGATCACGCTGGTGACCAGCGGCCGGCCCTCGGTGACGGTCCCTGTCTTGTCGAGCACGACGGTCGTGATCTCGGCCAGTCGCTGTAAGGCCTCCCCACCTTTGATCAGCACGCCCAGCTCGCTTCCTCGTCCGGTCGCGACCATCACCGCTGTGGGTACCGCCAGACCCATCGCACAGGGACACGCGATGATCAGCACGGCCACGCCCGCGGCCAGCGCGCGCACCGATGCTCCATTGCCTCCGACGATCAGCCAGACGATGACCGTCACGACGCTGATGACGATCACCATCGGCACGAACACCGCGCTGACGCGATCCGCGAGATCCTGGATCGGTGCTCGCGACGCCTGTGCGTTCCGCATCAGGCGTACGATCTGCGCCAATGTGCTGTCAGGGCCGACCCGCGTCGCTCGAATGGTGATCGCGCCGCTCCGATTGATCGTGCCGCCCGTCACCGCATCGCCATGCCGTTTGGTTACGGGCATCGGCTCACCCGTCAGCATCGACTCGTCGATGGTCGTCACACCATCAACGACGTCGCCATCGACAGGCACGCGTTCGCCCGGCCGGACGAGCAGCAAGTCACCCGGCCGAAGCCGATCGATCGCTCGTTCGTGCTCGATGCCACCGTCGATGACCGTCGCTGCCGTGGGCTGCAGACTCGCCAGCGCGTGCAGCGCCACCGCCGTCTGACGCTTCGCGCGAGCCTCCAGCGCTCGGCCGGCCAGAACCAGCGCGATGATGACGATGACCGCCTCGTAGTAGACATCGGGCATCACCCTCGCAGCCGTGAACAGCGAAGGCCGCACAGTGGCGACCAGTGAATAGAGAAACGCAGCGCCCGTCCCGACCGCGACGAGGCTGTTCATGTCCGGCGCACGATGCAGCAGCCCACCAATCCCAGCGACATAGAAGCGACGCCCACCCCACGCGACGACGAACGTCGTGATGGCCAGTAACACCCACGTCAGCGTGCGCGCCTCCAGCTGATACAACGCCGGCATCAGCGCGGTCAGTCCTGGTGTCAGCTTCACCATCGCCCACTGCATGACCGGATCGACGACGGCGCCATGGACGTGACCGCCCGCGGTCATCAAGGGCATCGAGATGATCATCGCGATCACCGCGAACACGCCGCACACGATGGCGCGCGTTCGAAGCGCCCGGAACTCGCGGATCTGTTCGTCGTCACGCGCGATTTGTGCCGCAACTGCGGACGCTTCCGCCGAGGGGACCTCGGCTCCGTACCCGATGTCCTCGACGGCCGAGACGAGTTGCGAAGGCTGTATGACCGTGGGATCGAAGATGACGCGCGCCTGCCCGGTCATCAGGTTCACGGCGGCGTCGCTGACACCCGGCTGTCGCTTCAACGCGCGCTGCACGTTGGCTTGACACGCGGCACACGTCATCCCCGAAACGTTGAGGTCGACGTTCGCGGTGTTCGCGTGATCCGGCGCGTGGACGGTTGGCATACCCCTAGGGGGTATTATAATCCGAATGCCCGTCGTGCGACGTGGCGTTCGTAATTTGCGATTTTGGGTTTTTGGGTGTTGGGATTTCCTCTTAAGGTTCCGGCGGGCCGCCGCGGCGGCCGGCGCTGGCTGGCGGCGTGCCGCCGTTCAGCCGCAGGTAGACGACGAGCTGGCCGTAGATGTCTTCGGAATGCTGCATCGAAAAATAGATGATCCGGAGCCGGCTGGCCGATGGTCCCATGAACGGCGGTGGCATCACGCGTTCGGTCCACTGCTGGTCGTTGAACTCCTTGATCACCGCTTCGCCATAATCGAATGACTGCTTCAGGGCGGCAAGGATATCCGCCTTGGAGCTGGCCTTCGCGTTGATCGACGGCGGCGGCGTCTTGCCACCAAGCGCCTGGAGAATCATCGAATCGATGAGCGCCACGTGCAGCACGCGCTGGCCGAACGATTCCTGCGGCGGCGTCGGCTTGAACGTGTACTTGTCCTCCGGCATCGCCTCGGCAATGCCCTGCAGCAGCTGACGCGTGCGCGCCCAGTCTGCCTGCACGTCGCCGGCGAGCGTGGTGATCGGCGCGCCGCCGCGACCGCGACCACCGCCTCCCTGCCGTGCTTGTCCGCGTTCACCAGGGGGCCCCTGAGCAACGCCGATACCGGTCATCGCCAGGACGATGAGTGTTCCCACTACCAGTGCACCTGCGCGCTTCATCAATGCATCCTCCTCACTGACCCGATCTCTCGTTAACTTCCAGCTTCCAGCTCCCAATTTCCAGCGTCAGACACACGGTCGTGGTTGAAAGTTGGCCGTTGGGAATTGGGAGTTCTACACGGAGACCGGCTGCAGCGTATCGTTCAGCAGATCAACCAGCCTGGTCCAATGCTTCTCCGAGGCGTCGCGGTCGTAGACGAGATGTCCGGTAACCGCGAACCCATGCCTGGCGCCCTCGTACACTTCGAGCGTGTAATCCACGTCTGCCTCGGTGAGCGCCTGCTCGAGGCGATTCCGCTGCTCTGGCGGGAAGCCCGGATCGATCTCGGCGACACCGACATAGAGGCGCCCTCGAATCTTCGTCGCGAGCAGGTGCGGACTGTCTGGCTTGTCGGTGGCCAGCGACGCTCCGTGGAATGACGCGCCAACGGCGACGCGATCGGGAAAGGTGCCGAGCGCGCTGATCGCGAAGCCTCCGCCCATGCAGTACCCGACAGCGCCGATCTTTCCGTCACGCGCGGCGGGCTCGCTATCGAGATAATCGAGCACGGCGCGCGTATCGCGCATGATCTTGGTCGGATCGATTGACTGGATCATGCCGAGGAATCGTTGCCGCTCAGGGCCGTCGCCGCCGAAGACCTGCTTCGGATCGAACGGGGCGAACGCTCCAGTGCGGTAATAGAGGTTCGGCACGACTACGAAATATCCGTTCGAGGCCAGCCGCTCCGCCATTTCATCGAGCTGCGGCCGGATGCCGAACGCATCCATGTAGACAATCACCGCTGGCCACGACCCTGAGCCCGCCGGCTGGAACGTGTAGATATCCATCACGCCATCGGCAGTCCGCAAATCCATCCTTCGTCCACTCATGCGCGCTCCGTTCACCTGCTCACGAATGCGAAATCCCCGATCTCAAATCCAGGATCATAGATGAAGTGACGCATTCAACCTCCTCAGTTCGCGTTGGAAATCATTGAATGATGGATCGGAACGGTATCTTCTTCCCACCTCCGCTGCTGCACGGCACCGTCCTTGACCATCACGCGATTATGCGGTCGGACCTGTCACGACGTCTCCTGCGGTGGATGTTCCGTCGACGAAACGAGCTCTTGACGTGCGTGATCGATCACGCACGTTCTGGGTACGGTTACCAGCTCGCGATCGTGCCGCAGCGCTCCTCACGGTCTGCTCGAACGCGTATCGAGACCTTCCGCAGCACGTTCGACGTTCTGTTGCGCCACGCAACCATTGCGAGCGAGCTTCGCGAACTGGGGTGGACGCTGGTCGCCTACACCGATTCCCCGCTCACACCCGACCAGCAGCCGCTGATCGCACTGGCTGCCTGACGCGATAGCCGCACGGCGCCCCCGCTTATCCAGGAGACCTGCTCGCGTTACAATCCCGCGTTCAGGAAGGGTGGGGACGTGAGATGAAACGCGCGATTCCAGCTGCCATCGCCGCCGTCGTGGCCTGCTCTGTATCGATTGATGCGCAGTGGCCGAAGTATCAGGAACCGGGCGTCCCGCGCGATGCGCAGGGACGCGTCCTGATGGATGCCGCGCCGCCGCGAACCTCGGATGGCAGGCCCGATCTGTCCGGCCTCTGGCGAAGAGCCGATCGGGATCCACCGATTCCGGAACTGCGTGGGATCACCACCGCGCGCGATTCGGGTGGCCAGCAGCCGCCTGCCGCCGGCGGTCGAGGTGCACAACCCGCTCCGGCGGGCGGTGTTGTCGTTGAACCACCCGTCCAACCATTTCCACCGGATCCCAAATCGCCGCCCGTCGCCGCGTTCTGGGATCTCGCGTTCAATATTCCGGGCGGACTTCCGTTCACCCCGTGGGCTGCCGATCTGAAGAAGCAGCGCATGGCCACCGACGACAAGGACAATCCGGACGCCAACTGCATGCCGATGGGGATCACCCAGTTCCACATGCAGCCGCAGCCGAGAAAGATCATCCAGACGCCGAAGCTGATTCTGATCATCTATGAGGCGAACTACGGTTTGCGCCATATCTACCTCGATGGACGCAAGCTGCCGCCGCAGGGTGAACCGCAGCCGTGGTGGTACGGATACTCGGTGGGCCGCTGGGAAGGCGATACGCTCGTCGTCGAAACGAACAATCTGCGCGGCGCGGAAGAAGGTCCGTACGATGGCTGGCTCGATGTACGTGGCAGCCCGTACAGCGCTCAGGCGAAGTTCACGGAGCGCTTTCGCCGTCCCACGTTCGGCAAGTTGGAGATTGACGTGACGCTCGAGGATCCGAAGGCGTACACGAAACCTTTCACCGTTCGCATCAATCAGCGGGCGATGCCCGATGAGGAGCTGATCGAGTTCATCTGCAACGAGAACCAGCAGTTTCGGCGGCGCGTGAAGATCGACTGACGATCCGGTTCACCTGGGTGGTTGCAGGTGGCATCGAATGGGATACGCTCCTGTTCGATGGCGACCATCGATCCGCATCGCGGGCGGCACATCGCATTTCACGGTTATTCGGTACTCGTCAGCAATAACGACGGGACCATGACCGAGTCGGCGGTTCATGGCCTGTTCGACTATGACACGCGGCTGCTGTCGGGCTACCGAATCCTCGTCGACGAGCAGCCTCCGACCTGCGACACGAGCGCCTCTGTCTCGCACGATTACTGGGTTGCCCATCTGGCGGCTTCACCGCCGCGTCGCACGCTGCCGCAGGACGTCATCGCGATCGAGATTCGACGCCGCGTCGGCGGAGGCATGGCCGAGCGGCTGACCGTGCGCAACTACAGCATGGCGCCAGTCGACGTCATGCTGCGCCTCGAGTTCGACGCGGACTTCCGCGATGTGATGGAGCTCTCCTCCCCTCGCCCGCATCACGGGAGGACTCGCGCGAGCTGGGACGCCTCGTCTGCGACGCTCACCTTCGACCACCGCGCGAGACGCGGGCAGCGAGTGTTTCGCCGTGCGCTGCGTATTCGAGTCGTCAAGGCCGACTCACGTCCTTCTCGTGGCGGGTTCCGCGCGCTGACGTTCCCGCTGTCGCTTGCCGCAGGCGGCGAATGGCTCGCGGTGCTCGCGTATGAATCGCTCGTCGACGATCGCTGGCGGACCCCCGACCTCGACGGTCTCGACGATGCGTCGGCACGCGATCTCGAGCGCGCGCGATGGCACGACGGCCGCGCGCAGATCGATGCGCCGCATCCGGTCTTCGCCCGAGCATTTTGGACCGCGGCCGACGACCTGTGGGCACTGCGCGCGCGCGAATTCGATGTGGCTTCCGACGCGTGGTGGGTGAACGCCGGCGTTCCGACCTACACGGGTCTGTTCGGGCGTGATGCCTTGACCGCGGCGTGGCAGGCGGCGCTTACCGGACCCGAGGTCTTGCGCGGCACGCTTGCCCGGATGGCGGCGACGCAGGCGACCTCAGATTCGGCGTGGCACGATCGCGAGCCCGGCAAGATGGTGCATGAGATGCGGCGCGGGCCGCTGTCCGATCTCGACCTCGTTCCCCAGACCGCGTACTACGGCACGCAATCAGCCTCCTCCATGTTCGTCGTCGCCCTTTCCGAATACTGGCATTGGACCGGCGACACCGCCGCGCTCGCGCATTACCGCGAGGCGGCGCTGCGCGTGTTCGACTGGGCGCAACGGTTTGGCGACCGCGACGGCGATGGCTTTCTCGAGTACGACACGCGATCGGCTCGAGGTCTGAAGAATCAGGGTTGGAAGGATTCCAACGAAGCCATACGGTATCCGGATGGTGAGGTGGTGAACAATCCGATCGCGACGGTCGAAGAGCAGGCCTTTTACATCGTTGCGCTGCAGCGCATGGCGGAGATCCTCGCGGCCCTCGGCGAGGAAGATCGGTCGACGGCGTTCGCGGCGCGCGCTGCCGACCTGCAGCGCCGGTGGCATGAGGCGTTCTGGATGCCCGAGGAAGGCTTCTACGCGATGGCTCTGGACGCGGACAAGTGTCCGGTGCGCTCGATTGCGTCCAATGCCGGGCACGCGCTGGCGGCCGGAGTCGTGCCTCCCGAACACGCGCGTGCATGCGCCGATCGTCTGATGGCGCCGGATCTGTTCTCTGGCTACGGTGTCCGCACGCTGTCGCACGACCACCCGTCGTATAACCCGCTCGCGTACCACCTGGGCACAGTATGGCCGGTCGAGAACGCGACGTTCGCGCTGGGGCTCATGCGCTATGGATTGAGCGAGCACCTCGATCGTCTGGCGACCGGGTTATTCGACGCGGCGGCGCATTTCCAGGACTTCCGCTTGCCCGAAGCGCTCGGTGGCCATGGGCGCGATGACACACCGGTGCCAACGGTCTATCCGACGTCGAACTCGCCGCAGGCGTGGAGCGCGAGTGCGATTGTCATGCTGGTGCAGACGCTGCTTGGCCTCTACGCATTTGCGCCCGCGCACGTCCTTGCAGTCGTGCGGCCGCGGCTTCCGGAGTGGCTGCCCTGGGTCGTTCTCAAGAATATTCGCGTCGGGAATGCACACGCTTCACTTCGCTTCGAGCGGAATCCAGACGGCACCGCATCGTGTGAGGTGATCGACAAGGTCGGGCCGCTGATGGTCGCGGCCGCACCTCCGCCGCAGGATGCCAGTGGCGATCACGAAAACTGGCACGAGACGCTCGCGCGCATGTTGATCGACCATGCGCCGGGACGACTTGCAGCTGCGCTCCGGATCGGCGTCGGCCGCGTCTCTTAGCGAGCGGTCGGAAGGGGCCGTTCGGGCTCCGGTCGCGGTGCACCGGGCACCGGATGCGGCGTCGGCGGTGACGGCGCCGGCGGTTCCGGATGCGGAGGCGGTTTCGTCGGTCCGTGCTGGAGCTGTGCCGCTCTCATACCGAACGAACGGGGTAAGTCAGGACACTGTCTGCCGAGCGCCCTCAATCGCGCGCTCGGCGTGTGCCAGCGCCTCGTGCGTCCGTTCCACCGCGGCTCGCGCTTCCCGCGTCACGCGTTCCGCCTGTTCCAGCCCGCTCGCCAGCCGGACACGTACCGCTGCGGTGACGCGGTACATGAGCCAGATAGCCGCGCCCGCCGCGAGGCTCATGACCGACCATTTCAACGCGCTCTTCATGGGTTCCTCCACCAACCCGATCGCGTTCACATTCGATGCCGGGGACAGTGCCGTCGAGCGACTACGCCGATGCCGCGCCGAGCGCATGCTGGCGAAGCATCGCGACGACTGGCGGTTCGCCCAAGAGATGGCCGACCGGGAGCAGCTCGTCCGGTTTGGCCGCGTGGTCAAGCAACCGCAAGTGGAGCCACATGACATCGTGCCATCGGTCGAACTTGAAGCCAACCTGACGATAGACGCCGATTGGTTCGAACCCGAGCGACTGATGCAGGCCCACACTCGACGGGTTCGGGAGCGTGATTCCCGCGTAGGCGTTCACGAACCGCTGCCGCCGCAATAGATCGAACAGCGCGAGATACAGTGCACGGCCGATTCCGCGACGATGGAAGCGAGGGTTCACGTAGACTGACACGTCCACGCTCCACTGATAGGCCTGACGCGTCCGGTGCGCAGACGCGTAGGCATAGCCGGCGACGATTCGATCCGCCTCGAACACGAGCCATGGATACCGCTCGCGCTGCGCCTCGATCCGACGGCGGATTTCGGCCTCGTCCGGGACGACGGTTTCGAACGACGTGGCGCTATCCGAGACGAACGGCGCGTAGATCGCCTGCACGGCTGCTGCGTCGGCGGGTTCCACGCTCCGGATCCTTCTCTCCATGCTGGCGCACCTTTCGCGGATGACGTCTCCACACCTGCACGATTCGAATCGCATCGTCTAGGAATTCCAGAATGTGGCGCCGCACCGCCGCGGAACGCCCCGCCAGCAACGGTTCGAGGTGCGAGAGGAACGCCGCATGGGCCTCGTGGTAGAGACTGCGGCCCTTGGCTGTGACCCGCACGTGAAGGCTGCGGCGATCGGCGGGATGATCGATCCGCTCGACGAGCCGCTTCTCTTCGAGCTGGTCGATGACGCCGGTCATCGTGCTCAGCCTCACGTTCAGATGCGCCGCGAGCTCACCCATCGAGGCCGGACCCGCGAAGTACAGGCGCCGCAGCGTATAGGACTGCGAGACGGTCAGGCCGCCGTAGAGGGGATCGTCGAGACTGCGAAACTGATACAGCTTCGCCAGCTCGTTCAACCGTTCGTCGAGCAGGGCGAGATCGGAACGTGCGTCCACGCCGCAAAAGCTACGACAGTCGTAATATACGTGTCAAGAAGTAACGCGCCGATGATTCGGTGTTCTTCAGTGGCGGGCTAACCCCAAGCGTGGCCGGACCGTTACCGTGGCCTCCAGTGGCGGAGGAGGTCACATTTATCGCCTGGACACCGAGACCGACATCCTGACTGATGCCACCCCTGATGGCCGAACGCTCGGCGCCACGGACTGGCACAGCTTCAACATCAGCGCAAACGAGAAGATGGGGTTCGGGAGTTCGCCGAACAGCGACGAAATAATCCTAGCGGACCTCACAGGGCCGATAGTGACCCGGATCGGCGTACTGCGGCTCGATGCGACGCCGGGTATCGGGAACGACCAGCCAGACGGGCTGGGCGGCGGTGAAACCGTGCGTGGAAACACTCTGTTCGCGGGGCTTCGCGCATCTGGTCAGCTCGCGATCGTGAACGTCAACCAGCTAACGGCGACCTTCCTTCAACTGTCTCCGCCGGCGCCGTTCAACCCCGCGACGTGCGGCCCGCCGCCGCCCGAGCCTCCGAACGGGCAAGGGGGATGTGCGATCCACGGGGTCACCGTGCGCCCGTAACACCGCGACGTCCAGATCACCCGGTGCATTTTTCTGGCGGCACGCCGGCGCGCCGGCGACCAGGAGCGAGCATGTTTCCACGAGTCTCAAACGTACTTCTGTTGTGCGGTTTACTCTACGCCGCCGTCGCCGATGGCTACGCACAGGGAGTCCAAGCGAAAACCCCTTCGTCCGTGAAGCCCGCATGGGAGCACGTGGGTCCCGGCCTCGCAGGCGTCATGGCACCGGTCGCCGCCGATCCGTTGGGCAGCGGCGCGCTCTATATCGCGACGATGGCGGGTGGCGTGCGGCGATCGCTCGACAACGGAGAGACCTGGACGACCGTGAACAACGGCATCGTGAATCCGGCCACCAGCGCACTGGCGGTCGACGCCGCGGGGCCGCAGGCGCTCTATGTCGGCACAATTGGGAGCGGTGCTTACAAGTCGGACGACGGAGGCGAATCCTGGCGCGCGCTGGCGGGTGGGATTGAAGGACTAATCGTCCACCCGCTCGTTGCAGACCCTGTCTACCCGGGCGTCGTGTACGCCGGGACGTTCGGCGGCGGCTCGTTGAGAAAAACGGACGACGGCGGCAATACCTGGCGGATGGTGTTCAACGGCACCGGCATCAGAGGCATCTTCGGCATCGCGATCGACCCCGGCAACTTCAACGTCGTCTATTTCGGGACGGTCGGCGCCGGCGCGTTCAAGAGCTGCAATGCCGGCGCGAGCTGCAATGCCGGCGCGGCGTGGACGCCGATGTCCACTCTCACGCCGCGTGTGATTTGGACCGTCGCGGTCGATCCCGCAGATAGTCAGATCGTCTATGCCGGCTCGAACGAGGATGGCGTGTGGAAGAGCTCGGATGCGGGCGCAACCTGGTCGCCCGTCACCAGCGCGTATCAGCTCCCTGCCATCTATGCACTCACCGTGATCCCGGTTGCAGGCGGTCCGAGCGTCGTGTTCGCGGGAACAGCAGGCGCCGGCGTCTGGAAGAGCACCGACGGCGGCACAACGTGGGCACCTGCTGGCCTTTCAGGCAGGATATGTCTTTCGCTTTCGCGGGACTCTTCCTCGGTCCTCTATGCCGGGACCGACGAACAGGCTCACGTTTCGCGCGATCTTGGTGAGACCTGGAGCAATATTGATCATCATCTCGGCGGCGCCGACGCGTTTGGGTACGCGATTGTCGTCGGCCCCGCAGGACATAGACCGGGGAACGCCCCACTGCATTCGCGTGCACCCGCCCGCGTTCTCTTGAGCACGAACGAAGGCGGACTGAAGATCTCGCGTAACGGCGGCTCGACGTGGGACACGGCTACGGGCATTCAGAGCCGCGAGATTCGTCAGGTCGCCTTCGATCCGACGGACCCGAATCGCGTCTACGCGGGTTCTTTTGTCGCCGGCGGCCTATTCAAGAGCGTCGACGGCGGCTCGACATGGACGCGCCACAAGTTCGGCTCGGACATCGTCTATGTCTGGGCGATCGCGATCGACAGTGCGAGTCCAAACATCGTCTACGCCGGCACCAACGGTGACGGGCTCTTCAGGAGTACGGATTACGGCGAGACGTGGGCGCCGCTCGCGAGCGGGGGCACGTCGCCGGTCGTTCAAGGTGTCACTATCGATCCGTCGGACAACCGGCGTTTATTTGTTGCGAAAGCGACCGGGGTCTATTTGTCCGAGAATTCTGGCGCTACGTGGACGCAGGTTCTGACCTCGCCGTCGTGGGGCATCACAATCGACGAAAGCGATGCCTCGATCGTCTTCATCACCACCAAGACCAACGGGGTGTTCCGCAGCTTCGACGGGGGCCACACGTTCGCGGCGAGCAGCGTAGGCTTGGGGTCGCTCACCATGGGCCGCGCGGCAAAGGTCACCATCGATCCGACGAACACCCGAGTGATGTACGTGGGGAGCGAAACTCGCGGTGGCGACGCAGTCTACAAGAGCCTCGATCGCGGCGATTCTTGGTTCGCAGCTAACGATGGCATCGAGGGCGTTCCGGTGTTCGCCCTCGCGATGGATCCGAACGAACCTTCAGTGCTTTACGTGACGGGTCCGGAGGGCACGTACAAAACGACTGTTGGTGGGGAATCATTTAAGGATGAATAACGTGTTCTCGGTTCGACGCCAATGCCGACTACTCCGACGAACTGTGACCCGGTTTCGGCCTAACTACAGCCTAGCGATTTGGCGCAAAGGACATCGCACTCCGCGACAGGTGTGCGCAAAAGCTAAAGTTCGAACACCTGAGCACTCGGGTGAAACCGAGCGCTCTGGTGGACTGAAATTCGGCGGTCTTTTCGGAAAATTGGTCGGGGCGACTGGATTCGAACCAGCGACCTCTCGGTCCCGAACCGAGCGCTCTACCAGGCTGAGCCACGCCCCGATGCGTGAGGGCTCCGCGTCTCTGACCTTCGCGCGGAGGCGCCGAAGCAATTCACTTTACCGTACTTTCGCGTCGCCCACTAGCACCAGTCCCTCCACATACGACAAGGCGCCGTGCGCGGTCATGTCGGGCTGCAGCGGGGTCACCGACACGTAGCCATCACGCACCGCTTGATAATCGGAGCGATCGTGCGGCTCCCACTGATTGTCGCCTTCCTCGATCCAGTAATACGCGCGATGCCGTGGGTCCATGCGCTTGCTGACGACGGTGACGTGATTGCGACGGGCCTGGACGGTGACGCGAAATCCCTTGTGCGCGCCGCGCGGCACGTTGATGTTCAGCAGCGTGAACTTCGGCATGCCGCGGTCGAGAACGGCCTCCGCGATTTGCGCGGCCACGCGCGCGGAAGGCTCGAACTCCGCCGTGTCCTTGACTCGCTCGGCGGAGACGGCGATGCTCGGGATGCCGAGCAATGCGCCCTCGAGTGCACCCGAAACCGTGCCCGAATAGGTCACATCGTCGCCGAGATTCCATCCCTTGTTGATGCCCGACACGATGAGGTCGGGATTGCCGTGCAGGATGTGCGTGATCGCGATGTTGACGCAGTCGGTCGGAGTGCCGTCTATGGCAAACATGCGTGCGTCGATCGTTTCAATCCGCAACGGCCGGCGCAGCGTCAAGGCGTGCCCGATCGCGCTCGCCTCTTGAATGGGGGCGACGATGGTGATGTCGCCGAGCGGAGTGAGTGCGTCGACCAGGGCACGAATCCCTTCGGCGTGCACGCCATCGTCGTTGGTGACGAGAATCCGTCGCATTGGGAATCAACGATTTTAACAGAGCAGAATGTTGAGCCGCCTGAAAGACGGCAACCTTGACTGAAGGCCTTATCGGCTCAATCGAGAGGAATATTTGCTGACCGGGACGATCGCCAGCAAAACGGCAGCGACGGCCGCAAGCATCGCGCCCGCGGTGAACGCGGTGGCCGCGCCGAACCGGTCGTAGAGGAATCCGAACGCGACGCTGGCGGCGAGCGTGCCAACACCAAGCGCCGCGTTGTACAAGCCGAATGCCGCGCCATGGCGGGACGGCGGCGTGAGGTCGGCCACCAGCGCCTTCTCCGCGCCCTCTGCCAGCGCGAAGTAGACGCCGTAGAACAGGAACCAGGCGACAAAGACGGCGGCGCCGGTTGCGGTCGCGAAACCAAGATAGACCAGCGCGTAGATCGTCCAGCCGATCACGATCACGCGCTTGCGACCAAGGCGATCGGATAGTCCTCCGCCCCACATCGACAATGAGGCCTTGACAACGTGCAGACCCGACCAGAGCAAGGGAATGAAGGTTCCCGATCCGAGCGCGTCACTCAGACGCAGGAGCAGAAATGCATCGGCCGAATTGCCGAGGCTGAACAGGAGAATGATTGCGAGCACCGCATACAGCCGCCGGGGCAGCGGCTCCGGCATGGAAGTGTCCCGTGAAAGCGGCGGCGTGCCAGGCGCGAGCGACTGCGCCGGCGGCTGGTCCATTGCGATGTCCGCATCAGGTTCCTGGACGAAGAACAACATCGCAACCGCCAGCGCGCCCGGAATGATCGTCAGCAGGAACAGTGTTCGATAGGCACCCGGCAGAAAGAACAGGAACACGGTAGCGGCCAAGGGGCCGACGATTGCGCCGGTGTGATCCATGGCGCGGTGGAACCCAAAAATGCGACCTCGTGACGATTCCCTGGCAAAGTGAGCGAGCATCGCGTCTCGCGGGGCGCCGCGGATGCCCTTGCCGGTGCGATCGAGTGCTCGAATGAGGAGCACCTGTTGCCACGCTGTCGTCAGCGCAATCAGCGGCCGCGACGCAGACGAAATGGCGTAGCCGACGATCACGAGTGGACGACGACGCGTGTGCCGATCGGCCATCCAGCCGGAGACGACCTTCAGCACACTGTTCACCCCTTCGGCAACGCCTTCGATGATGCCGAGCGAGGTCGCACTCGCGCCGAGCACCTGCCGCAGATACACCGGCAGCAGCGGATAGATGATTTCGGTGGCAGCATCGGTGAGGAGGCTGGTGAAGCCCAGGAACCACACCGGTCGCGGAATGCGCTGTGGGTGACCGACGGATGCCGTGTTCACGGCGGCGCGGGAACGAGCGCGCGATTCGGTGGCCATTCGATCGTCTGCTCAGTGGACGGCGCGACGCGGTTCCGTGCCTTTGCCCGCGAGCGCGAAGCGGGGTTCGATCGCGGCCGAGCCGCCGATCAGTCCGGCGACGTACTCACCGACGGCGGGTCCATGTTTGAACCCGTGACCAGACCCACCGCCCACCAGCCACACGTTCGCGTACTCAGGGTGCCGATCGATCAGGAAGTCACCGGTGTCCGTGTTCTCGTACGCGCATACGCGCGTCTCGATCACCGGCGCATTGGCCATTGCCGGAAAGCGCTCCGCCAGCCAGGTCTGCGCGCGCGCGATGCTGTCGCCATCGGCGAGGCGGCTGTCGTGGTCGGGGTCGATCGGCGGGCCGTGCGTATCGATGCCGACTTTCATCCCTCGGCCGTCGAGATCGGGAACGCCATAGATCCCGGATTGGAAGTCGATCCACGCCGGCATTTGAAACGGTCCGAAGCGCGTGTCTCCCGCCGGCGTGCCGAAGTAGGCGACGACCTGACGCGTCGGACGAATCACGCCGCTCAGCACGTCGGGAAACAGTTTCGGCAGCCACGCGCCGCACGCGAACACGACCGTCTCCGCATCAATTTCGCTGCCATCGGCAAGGCGCAGGACAAGATGCCGGGAAGAAGACATCGGTGCCGCAACGTGACTGCGGACGCAGCGCACGTTCCGCGCATTCAATTCGGCACACACCTGTTGCACCGAGCGGCGCGCCATCAGCACGCCGCAGTCCGGCTCCAGCAGCGCCGACTCGACATCACGTGCATTCAAGTGTGGATATCGCGATTCCAGCGTGGTCGCGTCGAGACACTCCACTAAGCAGCCGTTGACCAGAAGCGTCTCACGTGTGGCGTCGACGTACGGATCCGGCCCGCGCGGAAGCCACAGGACGCCGCATCGCCACCAGATCGGCGGCTCGCGGCCGGCGCTGCGTGCCTGCAGCTCGCGCCACAGCTCGAGGGAGCGCCGGGCGAATCGTGTGTAGATAGCATCGGGGCCGTATCCGCAGCGCAAGATGCGCGATTCGTCGCCCGAGCTCGAGCGCGTGTTGCCGGGTCCGTACGCGTCGATGATCGTGACGTCGACGCCGGTGGCGCGGAGAAAATGTGCTGTCCAGACGCCAAACACACCGGCCCCCACCACGACGACATGCATGCACGCATTCTGGCATCGCTGACGTTGCCGGTTCCATGTTCCAAGGTCCCGGTTCCACTCGTTCTGGGTTCAATGCTCACGCGAGAACTCCCGAAGCGAAAACCTCCCGAACCGACAGCCTCGCGAACCAAGAACCTCCCGTACGGAACCGGAACGCGGAACCGGGCAACACCCGGAACTTGGAACCAGGAACGAACTTGGAACCAGGAACCCGGAACCGGGAACACCAGGTTGCTTGACTGTTGCCGTACGATCCAAGTGTGGCCACATTGCAGGATGTGCTCGCCGCGCGGACGCGCGAAGCGGCGCCCGAGCTGACCGAGCGGATCGATCCGTCTGCCGCAGGAAGAGCACGGATTCGCTGCTATGCGTGCGGTCATCAGTGCCCCATTCCTGAGGGCGCGTCGGGTGTCTGCAAGGTCCGCTTCCACGAACGCGGACGCCTGATGGTGCCCTGGGGTTATGTGGCCGGCGTGCAGTGCGATCCGGTTGAGAAGAAGCCGTTCTTCCACGCCTATCCTGGCGCGCTGGCGTACAGCTTCGGCATGCTGGGGTGCGACCTGCACTGCAGCTACTGTCAGAACTGGGTCACCTCACAAGCGTTGCGCGATCCGCACGCGGTCGTCCCGCCGCGCGACACGACGCCGGGCTCGCTGGTGCAGGATGCGCTCCGCCAAGGGGCGAAGATCGTCGTTTCGACGTACAACGAGCCATTGATCACCGCGGAGTGGGCCGTTGCCGTCTTCAAGCAGGCGCGCCAGCAGGGCTTTGTCACCGGCTTCGTGTCCAACGGCAACGGCACCACGCGAGTGCTCGAGTACTTGAGGCCGCATCTCGACCTGTATAAAGTCGATCTCAAGAGCTTCGACGACCGGCACTATCGCGAGCTCGGTGGACGCCTGCAGCCGATCCTCGAAACGATCGCGTGGCTGCATCAGGCCGGCGTGTGGGTCGAGATCGTCACGCTCCTGGTTCCCGGTTTCAACGACAGCGAGCAGGAGCTGCGAGCGCTCACGGCGTTCCTGGCGGGTGTGTCATTGGATATCCCCTGGCACGTCACCGCGTTTCATCAGGACTACCGCATGCAGGATCCGGCAAACACCACGCCGGCCATGCTGTTGCGCGCTGCGCGTATCGGGAAGGATGCCGGACTGCGCTTTGTGTACGCGGGGAATCTTCCCGGACGCGTGAACGATCTCGAACACACGCACTGCCATGCGTGCGGCGAGCGCGTGATCAGCCGCTACGGCTATCTGATTCAGGAATATCGCCTCACCGAGACCGGCGCCTGTCCGCGCTGCGCCACGCAGATTCCCGGGCGCTGGAGCCGAGCCTTCGAGGGCCAGCGGACGGCGTTCCCGTTCGTGCCGCACGATCGCACGAGGATCTCGGTGCTCTAAGTCAACACTCAAAAGTGAAAACCGGAAAGTAACTTTCAAGTGAATGCACTTGAATCGCTACTTTCGAGTTTTGAGCTTTGACTTTTGAGTTCGGGATAATGCGGTGCTCTAACGATTAAGTCAAAACTCAAAAGTGAAAACTCGAAAGTAACTTTCAAGTGAATACACTTGAATCGCTACTTTTAAGTTTTGAGCTTTGACTTTTGACTTGCGGGATAATAATCGCAGTGCTCCTCGACGCGTACCAACGTCCCCTGCGCAACCTGCGGCTGTCGGTCACCGACCGTTGCAACCTGCGCTGCAGTTACTGCATGCCGGAGCCGGAGTACGTGTGGCTGCCGCGCGAGGACATCCTGCACTTCGAGGAAATCGAGTCGCTCGTCGACATCTTGACGACGCTGGGGGTCGACAAGGTGCGGCTCACCGGTGGCGAGCCGCTGCTCCGGCGCGGCCTGCCAGATCTGGTCGCCCGCCTCGCGCGTCGTCCAGCCATTCGCGATCTGGCGATGACGACCAACGGAGTACTCCTGGCGCAGCATGCGGCGGCGCTCAAGGATGCCGGCCTGCATCGCCTGACCGTCAGCCTCGACACGTTGCGGCGCGATCGCTTCCAGCAGCTCACGCGCTACGACGAGCTCGATCGCGTCCTGCAGGGGATCGACGTCGCTGCGCCGCTCTTCCCAGGCCTGAAGCTCGATACGGTCGTCATCCGCGGCGTCAATGACGATGAGTTGATTCCGCTCGTCGAGTTCGCGCGCGGGTATGCCGCAGAAGTGCGATTCATCGAGTACATGGACGTCGGCGGCGCCACGCACTGGTCGATGCCGCGCGTCGTCTCGCGCGCAGAGATCCTGGATCGCCTGCAGGAACACTACGGCCGCGTCACGACGGTAGACGAGATCTCCTCGGCGCCTGCCGATCGGTATCAGCTGCCCGACGGCACGGTCTTCGGCATCATCGCATCGACAACCGCGCCGTTCTGCGCCGATTGCGATCGCAGTCGCCTGACCGCCGACGGCATGTGGTATTTGTGCCTGTATGCGGCGCGCGGAACCGACCTGCGAGGGCCGCTGCGCGCTGGCGCGTCACCGGAGCAGATTGCGGCGCTCATCCGCCGCACGTGGGAAGCGCGCCAGGATCGCGGAGCCGAAGAGCGCCTCGCCTCGCGCGATCGTTCCCCTCTCATCCCGGTCGATACACTGCGCCGAGATCCCCATCTGGAAATGCACACCCGCGGGGGCTAGCGCCGCCCCACGGCAGATCCTACGACTCGCAGCTGATTCCTGAATCAGCCCTGAATCCTAATACCTGATACCTGATGCCTGATCTCCTACGGCGCGGGCGCAAGCTCACCGCAGTACCGATCGAATGCCGTCGTGAGGTGCGCCGCGATGGACCCGGCGTCGCGCGGCTCGATGTCGCGGCGCTCCATCATCCACACGAGCCTGCCGCCGCGCAGCAGGGCGATCGAGGGGGACGAAGGCGGGTACGGCGAGAAATATTGTCGCGCGCGCTCGGTCGCTTCGATGTCGGCCCCGGCAAAGACGGTTGCGACGAGATCCGGTCGTCGCGCATGCTGCAGGGCGATCGCGATGCCCGGCCGCGCCTTGCCCGCCGCACATCCGCAGATCGAGTTCACCACGATCATCACCGACCCTGAGCTGCGAACCGCGTCATCGACATCAGCGGCGGTGCGCAATTCGCGGACGCCGAGTCGCGTCAGCTCCGCGCGCATCGGTGCGATGAATTGTTCTGGATACGGCATCGGGGAATTCTACCAGTCCCGATTTTCGTTCTTCAACGCACCCGACTCACATCACCCGTGCCGAGGCTGCAGGCTCGACGATCAGCGTGTCGAGGAACGCTTCGACGAGGCGGACGTCGAACTTCCCTTCGCCGGCCGCGGTCACCAGATACTGCGCCGCCTCGCTCCCGCTCGTCGCCGTACGGTAAGGACGCTGCGAGGTGAGCGCGTCGTACACGTCGACGACGCCGATGATCTGTGCAAGCAGGGGAACGTCGTCGCCGCGGAGAGCGGAAGGATAGCCGCTGCCATCGATGCGCTCATGATGGCTGCGGACGATCGGACGCACCCGTTGCAACGACTGCAGCGGCGCGCACAGGGAGTCGCCGATCTCGGTGTGGCGTCGCATCACTTCGATTTCTTCCGGCGTCAGCGGTCCCGGCTTCAAGAGCACGGCATCGGGCACGCCAACGTTGCCGACGTCGTGCAGGTAGCCACCGCGATGCAGCGCGTGGATGTCGTCCTCGTCCAGGCCGATCGAACGGCCAACGCGAACCGCATGGCGTGCCATCCGTTCGCAGTGTCCGGTCGTCAACGTGTCGCGCGCCTCGATGGTCAACGCCAGGGTGATGAAGGCCGATTCGGCCGAATCGAGCGCATCGATCAGATGCTTCATGCGCGTCAGCGAGCGCACGCGCGCGCGCAGTTCGTGTGGATGCACCGGCTTGGAAAGGAACTCATCAGCCCCCGCCTCGATGCCGCGCAGACGATCGGATAAATCGGTCTGACCCGTGATGAGCACGATCGGTGTCAGCCGCGTCGCCGCTTCCGCCTTGAGCCGGCGACATACCTCCAGGCCGTCCATCACGGGCATCGTCACGTCGAGCAGGATCACGTCGGGCTGATGCCGTTGCACGGCGTCCAGCGCCGCGGCGCCATCGGAGGCGACGGCGACGTCATGACCGTCCGAAGACAGCAGCTTCTGAAATAGCGATCGGACGCTGTCGGTATCGTCCGCGACCAGGACGCGGCTCCGTCGCTGAACTGGATATTCGAAAGGGCTCATTCCGTCGGTCGTCGAAGGGATCGGGGTCTCCGCCCGTATGCTGTATCGGAATCGCGCAGGTAAACATTACGGCGCGACACAGTCCTGCCAATTTCCGCCGCGGATAATGGCGGCCAGACGCAGTGACCGTGTCGTGCTAGTCGTCGTCGTGAGCGTTTGTGTCCGACCGTGTTCCCCAGACTTGGCTCAATCGAGCGTCGCGGCCGCAACTCCAGCGGTAGAAGCGGTATTGGACCGGATGCGTTTTGGCGTAATTCTGGTGATAGGCCTCGGCCGGATAGAACACCGCTGCGTCGGAGATGCGAACGACGATGGGCGTGCTGAAGCGCTGCTGGATCCGGCGCTTCGACTCCTCCGCCGCGGCGCGCTGCTTCGCGTTGTGCACGAAGATCTCCGCGCGATACTGATCCCCCACATCGCAGAACTGCCGATTGGTGACGAATGGATCGACGTTGCGCCAGAAGTGGTCGAGCAGCGCCTCATATGAAATGCGATTCGGATCGTAGAAGACCTGCACCGATTCCACGTGCCCGGTTCCACCGCGCGACACCTGCTTATAGGTCGGATTGCGGACGTGCCCACCTGTATAGCCGGATACCACGTCGACCACGCCGGGAAGCTTCTCGAAGTCGGCTTCAGCGCACCAGAAACATCCGGCAGCGAACGTCGCGAGCTCGCTGCCTGGCGGTGTCGCGGCTGGCGTAGTGAGAGTCGCGGGATTCGACGCAGCTCCCACGAACCCGCCACGCAGCCACGCGTAGCCGAGGCCAACCAACAGAGCCGCGATGACGATCACACGCTGACGCCGCATACACCCTCAGGCAGCCCGGAACTCGAGGGCCACGCCGTTCATGCAATAGCGCAGTCCGGTCGGCGGCGGACCGTCGGGAAACACGTGCCCGATATGGCTGCCGCACTGTGCGCAGTGCACTTCGGTGCGGACCATGAACCAGCTGCGATCGATGCTCGTGCCGATGGCGCCGGGCAGCGGCGTCGAAAAGCTTGGCCAGCCGGTGCCGCTGTCGAATTTCGCGTCCGATGAGAACAGCAGGTTGCCGCACGCGGCGCACGCATACGTGCCGTGCCGGTGCTCCCGGTCGAGCGGGCTGCTGAATGGACGCTCGGTCCCCTGCCGCCGCAAGACTCGATATTGAGCGGGCGTCAAACGCGTCCGCCACTCCTCTTCCGATTGGCGCAGCGGAAACGCATCGGGTCGGGGCGACGCATTCATGTGCTCGGGCTGCGCGATCCAGGTGACCACGGCTCCTAGACCGACCGTCGTTGCGCCCGCGACGAGAAACTGGCGGCGAGTCGGCATGTGTCTCGCACCTCGATCATCGCATGTCAGGACACAACCGCACGAAGAAAGCCGGAACGCGAGCGGACAAGAAGAGCGCCGGGCGGAAGCGTGATTTCGACAGGCGGTCGTCGGGTCGGAGACGAAACAGCAGGGGCGTGCCGTCTCGAACTTCACCGACGGCAACATCGCTGGCGCGGATTGGAAGCGTAAGGACCGGTCCGAGCGGGGCTAGCGGAGCGACGGACCGTGGTGGCGCAGCCACAGCCGCGCGCGGCGATAGTTCGGGCAGGCGGTCTCGACCATACGCCAGAACGCGCGCGAGTGATCCAGTCGCCGTAAATGCATCAGCTCGTGGATGATCACATAATCGCGCACGAACTCTGGCATGACCACGAGACGCCAGTTCAGGCAGATGTGGCCGTCGCGACCGCACGATCCCCAACGCGTGCGCTGGTTGCGAATCGTGATTCGCGGCACTGGTAGCGGTATGCCGTCGACATTGCCAATGTAGGCGAATTCGCGGGCGAGGGCGGCCACGCGCGCCGGCAATTCGGTTGCCGCGCGCGCTCGCAGTTTCTGCCGCTCCTCGGCGCCAAATATCGATGGCGTCAGACGGGCGCGTTGCCGTTCGATCCAGTCGAGGTGCGTTCGTGCGAACGCATCCGCCTGCCGTTTCGATCCACCTCGCGGAATCGTGACGCGGACGCGGCCATCGGCATCCACGCGAACGATGTAGCGCCTCGCCCGGCGATGACGAACGAAATAGAACTGCGGATCGACGCCGCGTACCGCGATCTCCGCGCCGAACGGCAACGCCAGCTGCACGTTCAGAGGATACTTCGAACGTCAATTCCCTCGGGGCAGGCGCGCCTGACAACGACCGCCCGACGAATGACACGCGCCCGACAAGAGTCCTCCTGAACGGCACCCCGCGGACCACGATGCCTGTCCGGTCGCGCGGCCACGTAAGGTCCGCGGCGTCGGCGTTACTCATTGCGTGTCTGCAGGTATGACGCTGAAGCGTGGCTGCAGGCTGACGCCTTGAATGATGATGCCGCGGTCGTCCGAGGAATAGCTGAACCCGCAGCGATCGCGCATATCGGTCAGCGTGAACGCGTACCCATCGTCGTTCGCAATCCAATGGATCTGCCAGCCTGGGAGCGGCTCGTTTTCGCCCCAATGGATCTTGCGCGCAAGATCCCCCGTCGGTCCGCCCTCGGCTCGCCACGTCGCGATCATTGCCGACGTCACCAGATCCGCCCATGACGGATAGGGCGGCTGTGGCTCGCGCGGCAGCTTCGGAATCAACGGCGACCGCCGCTCGGCGATCGCTGCGGAAGTGAACATCCGAACAGCGCGGAGGGCTTCGGCACGACGCTGCGGAGCCGCGCCGGATCCGTCCAATGAGCACTGCTGCTGTGCGGCAACCCCGCGCGGCTGCGCAACCAGCAGGCTCTGGGCCAGCAGAAGGATTACGACACCTCGACTCATTCCTATCGCTCCTCTGCAGGTTGGACGCTCGAACAGCTGACACGGCCGTGACATGATGGCCGCATGACCGAGGTCTTCGAGGTCAATCCCGAGCAGCCAGACCCTGAATTGATCGGCCGGGCCGCGGCGCGGCTGCGCGACGGCGGGCTGGTGGCGTTTCCCACCGAAACGGTTTACGGCCTTGGCGTCAATGCGTTGGACCGGACCGCGGTCCGGCGCCTGTTCCAGGCCAAAGGTCGGCCTTCGACAGACCCGCTGATCGTCCACATTACGGCGATTCAGACAGTAAAACCGCTCGTGTCGCAGGTACCGGCCGTCGTGGAAACACTGGCCGCGCGGTTCTGGCCTGGGCCGCTCACGCTGGTGCTTCCGCGATCGCCAGCGGTTCCGCCGGAGGTGACCGCATCCCTCGACACCATCGCCGTCCGCATGCCGGCACATCCGGTGGCGCATGCATTGATCACGGCTGCGGCGATTCCCGTCGCGGCGCCGAGCGCGAACCTGTTCTCTCGTCCCAGTCCGACACGTGCCGCGCATGTGTTGGAAGACCTCCGAGGACGCATCGACATCGTGCTCGATGCTGGCGAGACTGCGGTTGGCGTGGAGTCAACCGTGCTCGATGTGACGAGTGATCCTCCGGTGATTCTCCGACCCGGTGCTGTCACACCGGAAATGCTCCGCGAGGTGGTCGGCACGGTACGAATCCGAGAAACCAACGCCGCGCCTACCGAGTCCATGCCATCGCCGGGACTGCTCGAGCGGCACTACTCTCCCCGCGCGCCGCTCACGTTATACGACGGACCGAATGCGGTGACGACACTGTTACGCGAGGCGGTTGCTGCGGCCGCGTTGGGGCAACGTGTTGGCGTGCTGGTGATGAGCGGCGACCTCGACGGGGCGTTCTTCTTCACGGCCGAACGCAAGGCCCTCGCGCAGGACCGGATTACGTTGCGTGAGCTGGGGACCGATCTCTCTGATGTCGCGCGATCGCTGTATGCAGCCCTGCGTGATCTCGACAGTGCGGGTGCGGACGTTATCCTGGCGCGCGCGTTCTCGCAAGCCGATGGGCTCGGTCTGGCAATCGGAGATCGGCTCCGCCGAGCTGCCGCTGGTCGGGTGGTGCACACCTGAAGCTGCGCTGCTTGGGAATTGGACGTTGGTAGTTCGGCGCGAAGGCGCCGAAGCGAGCCGGTACATTGCTTGCGAAATCGAGCGGCATGGCCAAAAGCACCAGTGCCCTTGAAACTCCGCTGCGAGATCAGCTCGACCGACTCGCCGCGTTCGAGCCCACCGACGCTCCCGTCCTCAGCTTGTATCTCGACATGCGACCGGACGGACAAGGAAGCCGCGGTCGCTACGAGAGTTTTCTGCGCAAGGCGTTCGCCGACCGCGCCCGCGGACTCACCGGCGACCGGCGCAAGAGCTTCGATCGGGATGTCGAACGAATCACGCTCTACCTGGAAAACGAGCTGCAGCCGTCCACCAATGGTGTGGCGATCATTGCCTGTTCGGCCGCGAACAACTTTTTCGAGGCGCTTCAGCTTGGCGTCCCGCTGGAGCAAAGCTGGTTGTTCATCGGATCCGTTCCTCACTTGTACCCATTGGCACGGCTCAACGATCAGTATCCCAGGTATGCGGCGCTGCTGGTCGATACCAACTCAGCGCGGCTGTTCGTATTCGGTCTCGGCGTCACTGAAGGTCACTACGCCGTGAAGAACGTCAAGACGCGAAAGTCTTCGATGGGCGGATGGTCGCAGGCAAGGTACCAGCGCCACCTTTCCAACTTCCACTTGCACCATACGAAGGAAGTCGTCGACGTCCTCGATCGCGTCGTTCGCGAAGAATCGATTAGCAAGATCATCGTCGCGTGCGAGCCGAGTACGCAGGCCATGTTGATGGAGCAGATGCCCAAGCACCTGCAGGAGAAGGTGGTGGACGTCGTCCATCTCGACATCAACACTCCCGAACATCAAGTGTTGACCGAGACGCTGGAGGCAATGCGCGAGAAGGATGCACAAACCGATGCGGAACGTGTCGAGCGTCTGTTCAACGCCTGGCACTCGGACGGCCTCGGCGTCGTCGGACCCGAGGACACGATGGATGCGTTAGCCAAAGCGCAGGTGGAGGAGTTGTTGATTGCCGCGACACCGGCGCTCGTGCGCCGTGCCGCGCAGCTACCAGCTGAATTGCGCGCAGGGACGATCCAGGTCGATACATCGGCAGCGAACGTGAGCATCGACCCGCAGCAAGTGCAGTTTGCCGACGATCTCGTGACACGCGCGCAGCAGCAGAGCGCTCGCATCCGCTTTATCGAGGACCCGGCGCTGCTGTCGGAAGTCGGCGGGGTTGGCGCAATCCTGCGCTTCAAGCTATAGAGCGACCATGAGCAAGAATAACAAGGTAAACAAGAACAATTACGATCAGGGTGGGCGGCTCACGCCAGACGAGATGGCCCGCCACAGGATGAACCAGACAAGACTCACCGTCGGCCGCCGACGGAAGGAACATGCTGTCGGCAGGACTATCGACCGCGCCGGCGAACGGGCGTCCACCCGTCCTCGAAACGAGCGCGAAGAATGAGCGTGACGACCTCGCCGTAGCTGCGGATGCCCTCTTCGACGCGGTTCGCCCGCAGGTATTTGTCGTACACGATCCAGCTCGCATTCCGCAGCAGCGGTAGTTGACCGCGTCGAAGGCGACCGACAATTGCGGCAACGTCGCGACGCGGGCCGGCGGCGAGTGCGTTTGCCAGCTCGGCGCGATCGTGCGGCGCGACTTCCCCATTGATTTGCCAGTACAAATACAGCCAGCCGCTGTACTGCGCGGCTTCGTCGGCGCGCAGGCACGTCAACCACCCGACAAAATTCGCCTCGGATTCCTCTGCATAGCCGGCCAGGTGTGCCCACTCGTGCGCCGCCACGAACACGCGCTCCCACGGAAGCAGATCGGGGTTGGCGAGTACTTCGAGCGCGAACGGGTCGACCATTCCGTCAACACTCGTCCAGCGAAAATAGGGTCCAAGCAGCGTCCATTTCAAACGCCCGGGTTCGGCGTGGGGTGCGTCGCTGAGCACCGACTGAACCTGCTGAAACGCGACTCGCAGCCGTTCGTCTTGCCATTCCGCCGGCGGCCATCCGGTCTTGTGCGCGGACTCGTAGAGCGCGTTCATCCGCCGCACACTCTCACGACCGAGAGCCATCACGCCATCGCGGTCAGGCGAGGCGCTGGTCAGAACAAGCCGATCCTGCATGCGCAGGCGTCGATAATTCAGTCCCCAGAGCAGGAGAAAGACGAGGTACACGACCGCAGCCGCGGTAGTGAGGTGCCACAGCGTGCTGAGCAGAGGCGTGAATCGCCGCTCGCGCCGCGCGCGGCCAACCGCGCGCGCAAGTCGAATGGCGACCAGCACGATCGCGCTAATGAGGAGAAGATCGAATACCGCTATCGGCAGCAGATTCGTCAGCGGCGTGATGACGTGCTGGAGGGACGGATAGATCCGAGTCGAGAAGGCCGTCTCCACCAAACGTGGCGGCAGCGGCGCCAGCGCGCAGGCGGCAGCTATCAGGACGATGACGAGCTCAACGGTGCGGAGGCGCACCCGGGAATGTTAGCCGGTCACGCGCTACGGGCAGCTGTTCACCACGAGATCGCGCAACAGTTCGGCTGCCTGATGCGACCGATCATCCTCACGGGACGTCGTCTGACCGGCTTGCTTGACGATGAACGGGATGTGTTTGGGATCGCGATCACGACCGCCAAAGCGGAAGCCGTGATCGGACAGGACCACGAGCGTCGTGCCATCGAACGAACCCTCCTCCCGCATGTGGGTGACGACGGCGGCGACGAGTCGGTCGACGTAGTGCACCTGTCGCACGTACAGGTCGTCCGGATCCGTTCGCAATGGATCGCGCGGCGGGTTGAAGCCGTTTTCGTCAAACACGAACGGCAGGTGCGGGATGCTGAAGTGAACGAAGCGGAACGTCGCGACCTGCGGGTCGAGCGGCCGCTCCACAAACTGCAGTGTCCGCTCGACGAGGTCGCGTTGCAATCGAGCAAACGGCGGATTCTTGAGCAACCCGAATGGAAACTGCCGCGGCCACAGTATCAACGTCGTCTCGATCGGGTCGAGCGCGGAGAACCGTGGCCGCGCGCCTGCAACGTTGTAGAAGCTGAAGGATTCACAGCTGTCGACGAGGTCACCCAGCCACGCGCAATAGGGGAGGTAGTACCCCGCCATCTCCGCTCGCAATCCGGCGCGTCGAGCAGACGCGAAGAGGCCGTCCGGGGCTCGAGGATCGAATGATGATGGCCGGTTGTCGGCGTCGAGCTCGATGAATGCGTTGTGCTCGACGCGCACGTCATGAAGTGAACGCGCAGCCAGATAGCCTGGCATCGAGATCAGCGTCTCACCTCCAGGAGCCCACATGTTCAGGTAGTGCGTTGCGCGCGAACCGAGCCGTCGTAACGCGGCGAATTCGGGACGAATCGTCGCGTCGTCGTAGATATAGGGAAACGACAACTCGTCGAACAGCAACGCGACGACCGAGTGGCATGCGGTTCCGACACTTCGACTGCTTGCCTGGTCAACGACTGTCGTGACTGATTCACTCCAGGCGGAAGCGATCAGGACGCGAACAGCGACCAGCGCGATCAACGACAGCGCCAGCAGCCCGCGACGTAACGACCGCCCGTATACGAGCGGCCATCGAACGAAGGCCGCCACGATGAGAGCCATCAGCGCGAACGGCAGTCCGTAGCGAAGCGCGGGGTGCTCCCACGCGCGAATCAGAACGGCATCGAACGGCAGTTGCTGGAGCACGCCGGCGAGAACCGAGGCCACCGGCATGGCCGCGAGCACGGTGAGCAGTGCGTTCGAGCGAAGCGTTACGGGAGCCCAGCAGGAATACACGCCGGCGCCGAATGCCACTGCCAGCACAACACCGGCGACAGCGGTTTCGGCGAGATCGCGCGGCTGCCATTGAAGGTAGAACGGGTTATCGGCGAGGGCGGCGGCGAGGGGATAAAAGAACAGAACGGCGAACCCCCAGCCAAGCCACGCCGCGATGAGCCCGCGATGACTCAGATCAGCGAGGCTCCTGGCCCTGCGGATGGGTCTGGCGCTCGGTATCCGCGCCGCGCCCGCGGAACAAACGACTTATCGAGGCGAGCGTTCGGCGGAAGAAGAAACCGGCACCGAGCAACACCGCGAGCGCCGTCTGGTAGATCAAACTCCCGCTGCCCGGGTCGATATAGGCGTGGGCTGACCGCTCACTGATGAGCAGGAGCAGCGTCAACGCCAACGCAAAAGCCATGTGGGAAGCGCAGGACGATTTCGGCATGTGGTCGGAGGTCATCGTAGTGTACCACGCGGGGTGGCACTCGTATTGCTCGTGGCCGCCACAGGCGGCATCTTCGATCGCAGACGGCCGCCTGAAGGCGGTCCTACGTCCATCTCACCACGTCCGATCATGACGAGGTAACCATGCGATTTCGAGGCACACGCCCGTGAAACGCGCGCTGCTGGCCGGCCTCGTTGTCCTCCTGCTGATCGCCGTCGCAGCAGTGCTCTTCCTTCCGTCGTGGGCATCACGTTCCACACCCTATGTCCGCGAACGGATCCTGGACGCGCTGAATGCGCGCTTTGCCAGTCAGGTCGATGTCGACGTCCTGAACATCGATGTGTATCCACGACCGGAGGTCTCCGGGAAGGGATTGATCCTGCGCTACAACGGCCGGACCGATATTCCCCCGCTGATCACGATCGGCGCGTTCGATGCCAGCGCGACAGTGCGCGGGTTGTTCGCCCGCCCGCTGCACCTGCAGCACGTGATGCTCGAGGAGCTCGACATTCAGATTCCACCCGGCGGCCTGCATCCCGACGCGCCCGCACCGGAAGCGCCGCAGCCGCGCGATCGGTCGGCGCCGCCGCCGCGCGCCGTCGCGACCAGCGGATCGCATGACCCGTCATCGCTGCTCATCGACCGCATCGAGTCGCGGCGTGCGCGCCTGCAAATCCCCTCGAAGCGAGTTGACCGTCTGCCCCGGATCTTCGACATCGAAGGTCTGGTGATGGATGGATTCGGCGAAAAGCGTGGCGGACGGTTTCATGCGGCGCTGGTCAATCCCGTGCCGCGGGGCCGCATCGAGACCAGCGGGTCCTTCGGGCCGTGGAATACGGGCGAGCCCGATGAAACGCCGATCAGCGGCGAGTACGCGTTCAAGAACGCCGACCTCAACACCATCAAGGGGATCGGCGGCATCCTGTCGTCGGTAGGCACCTATGCCGGCGTCCTCGAGCGCGTTGAAGTCGAGGGGCAAACTGAAACGCCAGACTTCCGCATCGACGTCGCCGGACAGCCGGTGCCACTGACGACGAAGTTCAAGGCAATCGTCGATGGGACCAGCGGCGACACCTGGCTCGATCGAGTGGAAGCGCGGCTCGGTCAATCGACGATCCTCGCCCGAGGGGCAGTCATTCGAACGCAAGCCGTCAAAGGACGACGCGTCAGCCTCGATGTTCGGCTCGATCGCGCGCGGCTCGAGGACCTGATGCGCCTTGCCGTCAACACCAAGCAGCCGCCGCTGACGGGCCGTGTCGATCTGGCGACGAAGTTCCTGCTCCCGGCGGGCAGCGGGAGCGTGATCGATCGGCTGCAACTCGATGGCCGGTTCTCACTGGCGCAGGCGCGGTTCACCAACGTCGACGTGCAACGCAAGATCACGCAACTCAGCCAGAAAGGACGCGGCGACGAAGATGCCATCGGTGAGGGCGAGAGTGTCGTGTCGGATCTGCGCGGCCACTTTACGCTGCGCAAAGCCCGTCTCTCGTTCTCCGAGCTGACCTTCGCCGTCCCGGGCGCGATGGTTGAACTCGCCGGGACGTACGACCTGCGCGGGGAAACAATCGATTTCAGCGGCAACCTGCTGACCGACGCATCGCTGTCGGACATGACCAAAGGGATCAAGTCGGTGTTCGCACGCCTGGCGCAGCCGCTCTTCAAACGTCCGGGGGGCGGCTCGAAGCTGCCGATTCGGATCTCCGGTACGCGCAGCAATCCGTCGTTCCGCCTGGATGTGCGGCGCGTCTTCCGCCGCGGATGATTCGTGGCGTCTCCTGGAGGGCGCGCCCTGTCAGGCGCGCCTGCGCATCTGCCTGCGCACTCCTGCTGCTGGTGACCGCGCGCCCCGTCCGCGCCTACTCCGTCCTTGCGCACGAGGCGATGGTTGACGCGTTGTGGGACGGCTCCATCGCACCGATGCTGCGGGCGCGATATCCGCGTACGACTGCAGAGGACCTCAGGAAAGCGCGCGCGTTCGCCTATGGCGGCTCGGTGATCCAGGATCTCGGCTATTACCCATTTGGCAGCCACCTGTTCACGAACCTCGTTCACTACGTGCGATCGGGCGCTTTCGCTGAAGCGCTGCTCCGTGAGGCGCGCGACGCAAACGAGTTCGCCTTCGCGCTTGGTGCGCTGGCGCACTACAGCTCGGACAACGCCGGTCACCCGATCGCGGTGAACCGCGCGGTGCCGTTGATCTATCCCAAGCTGCGCGCGAAGTACGGCCCCGACGTCACCTACGTCGAGGATCCCGGTCGTCACATCATGGTGGAGTTCGGCTTCGACGTGGTGCAGGTCGCCGGCGGCGCGTATCTGCCTGACGCGTATCGATCGTTCATCGGTTTCGAAGTGTCCAAGCCCGCGCTCGAGCGAGCATTCGCGGACACTTACGGGCTCGAGCTCGACGATCTGTTCGTCAACCTGGACCTGGCGATCGGCACGTATCGCTTCGCCGTCGCCCGTACGATTCCGGAGATGACGCGCGTCGCGTGGGAGGACAAGCAGGACGAGATCCGGAAGGTGACGCCGCAGGTGAACCGGCAGGCGTTCATCTACCAGTTCACGCGCCAACAGTACGAACAGGCGTTCGGCACGACGTACCGCAAGCCGGGTCTCCTCGCGCGGTTCCTCGGCGTGCTCTTCAAAATCCTGCCGAAGATCGGACCGCTGCGCGCACTCGCGTTTCGGGCACCGACGCCGGAAGCCGAGCGGCTCTTTACCGACAGCTTCCAGACCGCCCGCGAGCGTTATCGATCACTGCTCGCCGACGCCCGTGATGCGCGCGTGCAACTTCCGGATACCGACTTCGATACGGGCCGCCCCGCACGATGGGGTGAATATTCGCTCGCGGACGAGACCTATCTCGATCTGCTCGAGAAACTGCGCGGCCGTCCGGCCGCTACGCTGCCAGCCGGGCTCCGCAGCGATCTCGTGCGTTTCTTTGAGCCTGCCAAAACAGCAGCCTCCAAGGACAAGAAGGAGCGGAAGCGGCTCGCGAAAGCACGCGAGGCGCTGGCGGCGCTGAATCCGGTCTCGTAGGGCGCGCCTTGTCAGCGCTCACCCGGCTTCGTAGCGTCCGCCTAGGCGCGGACCTTGGGACGAAACGGACACCCCTCCTGCGCCAACCGCTGCTCCAATCGATCCGTGCAGTCGCAGGAGATGCAGGCCCAATACTCCGACCCGTTCTCGTGCCGGCACTTGGATCGCGCATGCGCGTCCTTGACGCTCAGCAGGTCGAAGTACTCCTCCCAGTACGGCCGCTCCTCGGCCAGGGGCGTCGCGCAGAAGCAGGTCTCGACCCACTTCACGCGGCCATCGGGAAGCTGCCGCGCCTGGGTCATGTTCTCGAGGTATTCGTCGCCCGCAACGGAGCCGGCGCCCAGCGTGCCGTCATCGATCGCGCGATCGAGTGCCTCGCGTTGACCCGGTTTGACTCGTGCGGTGACGAGATATCGCATGCCTTGCAGGCCACCCCTCTTGCAACCGATGTTACTCTGTGTGGGCTCGGAGACAACCGTGAAACACCGCGTTCTGCGCCCATTCGCGTTGGGCGCCCTGGCAGTTCTGTGTTCGATCAGCGCCTGGGCAGAGGAGGCGGAGCCGTGGCAGAAAGAGCTCGCGGCCTTCGACGCGGCTGATAGAGCCACTCCACCGCCGGCGGGCGAGATCGTATTCGTCGGCAGCTCGAGCATTCAAGGGTGGGACCTCTCCCGCTACTTTCCGGATCTGAAGACGATCAACCGCGGCATCAGCGGCTCCGAACTCGATGACGCGATTCGACTCGCGGATCGCCTTGTCGTCCCATACTCGCCGCGAACCGTCGTCGTGTATGCGGGCGACAACGACATCGCCGCTGGCGAGACGCCGCAGGAAGTCGCCACCGAATTCGAGCAGCTGGTCACTCGGATTCACTCCAGACTGCCCCACACGCGGATCGTCTTCATTGGCTTGAAACCGAGCATCCGTCGCTGGTCGCAGGTGGATCAGATGCGCGCGGCCAATGCGCTGATTCGCGACTACTCCGCCCACGACGAGCTCGTGTCGTATCTGGACATCGAGCCTGCGATGCTCGGGGCCGACGAGAAACCGCGAACGGACCTCTTCGCCTCCGACGGACTCCACCTCAACGCGGACGGCTATCAGCTCTGGTCGTCGATGGTGCGTCCGCTGCTGAAGTAACGGGGATCATTGGCGTGCCTCCCATCCGCTGCTCGACATGTAGGGCAGCGTGTAGCCCATCGCCTCGATCTCGTGAATCCTTCCGCCGCTGATCTTGAAGACGTGCGCCGCCTGTAGATCGATCGGTCCGAAGTTCATCGGCATCATGTCGACCCCAGGCACGTTCAGAATCTTGATCGTCCGCACGTCTCCCCGATGTCGAAACATCGAGAGGCCAAACACCAGCCCCTTCTCTTCGTCCGCAATGTTGACGCGCCGCAGATCGATTCCGGTGATGTAGCTGAGCGCGCGTGTGTCCAACGCGGGGCCGCAGCCAAGCGCGCCGATCTTTGCCATCGCTGACGCGCTGGTGCTGCCGCCGCCGGCCGGCGCATCCTGACCGCTGCGATTCGACGTGGTCTGCAACCCGTTCTCGTGGCGGACACAGTCGTCGGCGAAAGCAGCGACTGTGCCGCTGCTCTGCAGGATTGCGTCGTAGTACGAGTTGGCGATCTTCAGCATTTGGTCGCGGGGGGTGCGTTGATCCGGCGGTACGTCGGCCAGCAGCCCCGGCCGCGGCGTCACCAGGTTCCGCAAGCCGGCATCCATCAACGAGCGCGCGACGATGTGTTCGGCCTCGGTGATTTGTCCGTTCTCGATAGCGAGCCGCAATGCCAGCAGCACCGGCTTGTCGTACTCCTTCATCACCCCGAAGAAGCCGACCTGGCGGGTGACCGCGTCGGGCACATAGATCTTGAAGGTCGTCGGTGGCTCCGAGGCGCCGAGCCACAGCCCTTCGCCAAGTGGAAGCTGATTGGTGTTCTCGGTAAACCGCGCCGTGCGCGCGATCGGCGCCTTCATCGGGTCGTGTGCGGCGAGAGCGGCCAGATAGGAATCGACGATTCCGGTCAGACACGCTCGATCGCACACGCCCGCGTCGCTCTGGCTTCGCACCGGAACCGTCGCCGCGGTAAGGCACGCCAGAACCGCCGCAACACCAGCGAATCTTTTCATCACGCCTCTCCCTCACACGGCTTCGTCGATTCCCAGCTTCCGACACCCAACCTCCAACCGCCCGGGCGATGCTGCAGCGATTAAAACTCCTTCCACAGCGTAAAGGCTGCAGTCAACCCGATCGCCGCCATCGACTCTGCGCGCAGTGTGCGCCGTCCGAGCGCGACGAGACGGCAGACGCTGTTCGCTGACTCGATCTCCTCGGGTGTCCATCCTCCCTCTGGACCAGTCAGCAAGGAACTCGCGGAGGGCCGCGGTAGATCGAGCGCGCCGAAGGGAATGGTATCGGCCGATGCGTTCGGTTCCACCAGCATCAGCGCCGGGGTCGGCAGCGCCAGCCTGTCGATCGCCGCCGGAACGGCACTGAAGGCGCGCGCCTCATGCAGGCACGGAACCACGGCGCGGCCACACTGCTTCGTGGACGAGATCGCGATGCGCTGCCAGCGCTCCTGACGATGGCCGCGTGCGAGCGCAGCCAGACTGATCTCGGTCCGTGTGGTCACGATCGGAATTATCGCCACGGCGCCGAGCATCACCGCGTCGCGGATGACGGCATCCATCCTGTCGCCTTTGAGCACCGCCTGGACGAGCGTGATCGCCACTGAGGGTTCCGGCGCCGGCTTCGACGGTTGGCCCACGCGCACGGCAACCATCCCCCTGGTCACCTGGTCGATCACGCCTTCGAACTCCAGGCCACGTCCATTGAATACGCGCACGGAATCGCCGGTCGCCAGGCGTAACACCCGCGTCAGGTGTTCAGCTTCTTCCTCGGGCAGCGTCACCAGATCGCCGGACGCGTTCGCGTCGGGCGCATAGAAGCGCGCGTGCATCGAGACGATTATGTTCCTGCGGGCGGTCTTTGTGCCCTTCGTTGCGTCGTGGCTTATACTCGCGGCAATCCTTCATGTTCTTTCGCGGTCAGACCATCGGGAAGTACCGCATTCTGTCCCCTCTCGGCAGCGGCGGCTTTGGCAGCGTGTACCTTGCCGAAGATACCTGGATCGACAAGAAAGTGGCGATCAAGGTTCCGCATAAGCAGAACCTCGACTTCGGCATCCTGCTGAAGGAACCGCGGCTCCTGGCCTCGATGAACCACCCGAACATCGTCACTGTCCTCACGGCGGAGAAGGAGGACGATGTCTTTTTCATCGTGATGGAGTACGTGCAGGGCGAGACGCTGGAGCAGATCATCCTCCGCGACGGCGCACTCGAGCTGACCCGCGCACTCGATTTCACCTGTCAGATGTGCAATGCCGTCGATCACGCCCACCACGCCGGCATCCTGCATCGCGATCTTCGACCGGGCAACATGCTCGTATCCGGCGGCGGACGACTGAAGGTGACCGACTTCGGGACGTCGCGGTTTCTCGAAATCGCGGCGCATGGGACCACGGTGATCGGCAGTCCTCCCTACATGGCGCCGGAGCAGTTCCAGGGCAAGGCGGTATTTGCCAGCGACGTCTATTCCATCGGTGTGACGATGTACCAGATGGTGACCGGGTCGCTGCCGTACAACACGCCGGCGCCGGCGGATCTCGACCGGCTGATGCGCGGCGACCTGGTGACCGCGCCGCGCTTGAAGAACGCGAAAGTGCCGCGCGCGATCAACGACATCATCATGCGGGCGCTGGCGCCCGATGTCAGCGAGCGCTACCAGCGCGCATCCGATCTGCTGGCCGATGTTCTGGCTGCTCGCGAGCCGGCGGCGCGCCGCGCCCGACGCAGCGCGATGCCGCGGGCGGCCGTCGCGACCAACGACGAGCAGGTGGCGGAGATTCAGACTCGTCTCCGCGCCCGCGAAGCACCGGCGCCGCGCTTCTGCTGGCATTGCCGCAAGCCCCTGCACGCGCGGACTGACCGCTGCCCGTTCTGCAACGAGGTGCAATAAGCGGGTGCAATGCCCCGCTTCGCCGGTCGGTGCAATGCCCGCTTACGCGTGTCGGTGCAAGACTCCGCTTCGCCGGTCGGTGCAAGACTCTGCTTCGCCTGTCGGTGCAATACCCACTTCGCTGTTGGTGCAGTTCCCTCTTCGCGTGTTGGTGGAATGGGCCTCGACGCGCCGCGTACGGAAGCGCGTCGTCAGATCGCTGATAGAGACGACTCTAGTCGGGCGTAGCCGCTGATATCTTGTCGATGATGACGACATCGACCGGGCCGCGTGCGGGTTCGAGCTTCAGCCCGAGCTGCTCCTGAACCGCGGTAAACAACGCAGGCGCATCAGAGTCGATCGTGGCGCGTGACGCCGCGACAGTTGTGGATCCGGCCGGCGGCTCGTACGCCCAGGTCAGCTCGAAATCGAACAGCCCTTCGAGCCCTGTCCGGTTCGTCACCGGTCGCTGCACGAACTGAGAAAGGGTGCCCGCGAGTTGGGCCATGGAGCGCCCGCCCGCCGACATCACACCCGGGCCAAGGCGCATCCCACACGTCGGTCGCTGGGCCGCTGCCTGGGCCGATCCTCCTCGTCCCGCGCCGGGAGGACCGCTGCAATCAGCGGAGGAACGCTGAATCTTGGTGCCAAGGGCGTCATCTGCGGGTGCCACGATCAAGTTGTAAAGCGGAAGCGTGCGCGTCTCAGTGTGCACAATCAGCCCGAACCGATCCGCGAGCAAACTGCGCATCATCAGCTGCATGGCACTGGAAGCACCGCCGGGAGTCGGAGATGCGATCGACGTTCCAGGCGGCGCCGCGGCGATGATGTCGAAGCGGTCGCTCGTTATCCACCTTGGTCCGCCCAGCACTTGGTACGATTGCACGTTGTACGCGAAGCTGACCAGATCCTTCACCGGCATGTTGCTGGCGACAAAACGGCCGTCCGGCCGCACTGTCATCGATGCGTACGCATCACCCGACTTGTTTGGTTTGACGGACGCCACCTCGAACGCCTGTTGCTGTTTCCCGGTGGCGGTTTGCGCCGCGAACCAGATGGCCAAGGCGCACGCGATACCATTCCGAACGCTCCTGGAGCGTCTCGGCATGACAGCCTCCTACCCGCCTTATTCTCGATTGAGACGCCTGCAGAACTATGGCGGTCTTCTGGCAAGTTCCGAGTCGTGCCAGGGGCGACCCGACGATCGCACTGCCGCACGTCACGGGAATTGCACGAACGGCGAAGTAGGCATTGCACCGACAGGCGCAGCGGACCATTGCACCCGCGCCCAATCGCACCGACACCGTCAGGAAGCCTTGCACCGACCCGCGCAGCCTGCATTGCACCGACCAGCGTCAGGAAGGCTTGCACCGACCGGCGCAGCGGAGCATTGCACCCGCGCCCGATCGCACCGACACCGTCCGGAAACCTTGCACCGACCCGCGCAGCCTGCATTGCACCGACGAGCGTCAGGAGGGGCTTGCACCGACAGGCGCAGCGGAGCATTGCACCCGCGCGCACCCGCGCCCAATGTCCCACTCACATCGGCGCGTACGCCCGGGTTAGGATCAGGCAGGAGTACGCGACATGTCATTCGGGACCGGAAAGATCTGGATGAACGGCAAGCTGGTGGAGTGGAAGGACGCCAATATCCACGTGGCCTCTCACGTCGTCCACTACGGGAGTGCCGTCTTCGAGGGGGCGCGCTGCTACGACACGATCCGCGGTCCGGCCTGCTTCCGGCTCGACGCGCACATGCGCCGGCTGATGGACTCGGCGCGCATCTACCGGATGGAGCCGAAGTACAACCAGCAGCAGCTGACCGACGCCGTCCTCAACCTGATTCAGGTCAACGGCTACAAAGCCTGTTACATCCGACCGCTGGTCTATCGCGGATACGATTCGCTCGGCGTCAACCCGCTTCCCTGCCCGGTCGACGTCGCCATCATGCTGTGGGATTGGGGCGCGTACTTCACGAAGGAAGCGATCGAGGAAGGGCTCGACGTCAAGATCTCGACCTGGGCTCGGAACGCGCCGAACACGACGCCGGCGATGGCCAAGAGTGTCGCGAACTATGCAAATGCTCAGCTCATAAAAATGGAAGCAATCGCCGACGGGTATGCCGAGGCCATCGCGCTCGACACTCACGGCAATCTGAGCGAAGGAAGCGGTCAGAACCTGTTCATCATTCGCGAAGGCATCATCTTCACGCCGCCGATAGGCAATTCCGTGCTGTGGGGCATTACCCGCGACTCCGTGATCACCATTGCCAAGGAGCTCGGCTTCGAAGTGCGCGAACAGACGCTGCCGCGGGAAATGCTGTATATGGCTGACGAGGTCTTCTTCGTCGGCACGGCCGTCGAGGTGACGCCGATTCGGTCGGTGGACCGCGTGAAGATCGGCCGCGGCCGGCGCGGTCCGATCACCGAGGCCATTCAGCATCGGTTCTTCCACATTGTGCGCGGCGAGGTCGAAGACACGCATGGCTGGCTCCAGTACGTGCACGAGCCCGCTACATCAGGGGTGGCGAAACACCGATAATCAGGAGGTGATGCACGTCAACGACCTCCTGACCATTGCCGTTACCAGCGGCGCCTCGGACCTGCACCTCAAGGTCGGCAGCTACCCGATGATGCGGGTCCGCGGCAGCCTGGTGCCCGCCAGCGAAGAAAAGCGCCTGGATCACGAGGACATGGTCGCCGTCGCCGCGGCGGTCCTCCCCACGAGCCATCGCGAGAAGTTCAAGGACCATCACGAGGTCGACCTCGCCTACAGCGTCCCGGGCCTCGGCCGCTTCCGCTGCAACGCGTTCCAGCAGCGCGGCACCGTGGGGCTGATTTTTCGTGTCATCCCGATGAAGATCCCGACCGTCGACGAGCTGCTGCTGCCGCAGGTGCTGAAGCGGATCGCCACCGAGGAGCGCGGCCTGGTACTGGTCACCGGGACCACCGGTTCCGGTAAGAGTACGACGCTGGCAGCGATGATCGATGAGATCAACTGCACGCGCAGCGCGCACGTCATGACGATCGAGGATCCGATCGAGTACCTGCATCGCGACAACCGGTCGATCGTCAACCAGCGCGAGATTGGCGTCGACACCAACTCGTTCTCGCAGGCGCTGCGCAGTGCGCTCCGTCAGGATCCGGACGTCATTCTCGTTGGTGAGATGCGCGACTTCGAGACGATCGAAACGGCGCTGCTCGCCGCCGAGACCGGGCATCTCGTGTTCTCGACGCTCCATACGCTCGACGCGACCGAAACGATCAACCGCATCATCGCCGTGTTCCCGCCGCACCAGCAGAAGCAGATCCGCCTGCAGCTGGCCAGCGTGCTCAAGGCGGTCATCTCCCAACGTCTGATTCCGCACGTCGATGCGCGCAGCCGCGTGCCGGCGGTCGAGGTCCTGATCAGCACCGCGTTCATCCGCGATTGCATCATGGACAAGGAGAAGACGCACCTGATCCACGGCGCGATCGCGCAGGGCACATCTCAGTACGGGATGCAGACGTTCGACCAGTCGATCTTCAGTCTGTACCAGCAGGGCCTTGTCTCCTACGAAGAGGCGCTGCGCTGGGCGTCCAACGTGGACGAATTCAAGCTGAAGGTCCAGGGCATCTCCAGCACATCCGACATGGCGCGCGATCAGATGGCCGCGGTTGGACAGTCCACGGGTGGACGGCAGCCCGAGATCACGAGGTTTGGCAGCTGACGCCTATTTCGACGCGCTCACACTGCTCGCGCGTCGCGAGCTGTCGGAGGCACAGATCCGGCAGCGTCTTGCCCGTCGCGGTCACCCACCAGCAGCGATTGATACGGCTGTCGAGCGCCTGAAGGCCGAGGGCGCCATCGACGACGTGCGCGTGGCCGGCGCAATCGCGCGAACCCAAACGCACGTGCGCGGTCGTGGCAAGCTGCGAGTGGTGCGTCAGATCGAGGCCACGGGCATCGCCAGCTCGATCGCCAAGCGAGTGGTCGACGAAGTGTTCCAGGATGTCGATTCGGACGCGCTGCTGGCTGCCGCGCTCGAGAAGCGCCTCCGCGGCCGCGCCACGATCGACGAACACGACGCCCGGCGCTTGTATCGCTATCTCACCGCACAGGGGTTCGACTCTGACCGTGTGCTCGCAGCGCTCCGAAGACGAAAAGCGAGCCGACCTGTCGGCTGATGCCTCCCGGCTCCGCTCACCGAAAACTTGCCTTCCGACTCGGTACCCTTCCGCTACCACCACGGCACCCCGGCCTGAAACGATCGTCCACTAAAATAGTGCTGTGAGATCCCAGGATATCCGCGCGTCTTTCCTCAACTACTTCGAGCGCAACGGCCATCGCATCGTGCCGAGCTCGCCGCTCGTGCCGCACGACGACCCGACGCTGCTCTTCACCAACGCCGGGATGAACCAGTTCAAGGACGTTTTCCTGGGCAAGGAGAAGCGCGACTACACGCGCGCGACGACGGCGCAGAAGATCATGCGCGTCAGCGGCAAGCACAACGACCTCGACAACGTCGGCCCGTCACACCGGCATCACACGTTCTTCGAGATGCTCGGCAACTTTTCGTTCGGCGACTACTTCAAGCGTGAGGCGCTGCCGCTGGCGTGGGGGCTGCTGACCGACGTCTGGAAGATGGATCCGAACCGCTTCGTCGTCTCGATCTTCAAGGGCGAGAACGGCATTCCGCGCGACGACGAAGCGTACGACGTGTGGCGGAAGCTTGGCATCCCATCCGATCGGATTCTCGAACTGGGCGCCGACGACAACTTCTGGCAGATGGGCGACACCGGTCCGTGCGGCCGCTGTTCGGAGATTTACTACGTCCGCGGCGGCTCGGGTCAGGACCCGGAGATCGAGATCTGGAACAACGTCTTCATGGAGTTCGAGCGTACGGCGGACGGCATTCTCAAACCGCTGCCGGCGCCATCGATCGACACCGGTATGGGGTTCGAGCGCATCACCGCCGTGCTGCAAAACACGGCGTCGAACTACGACACCGACATCTTCGCGCCGCTGCTCGCTGAGATCGGAATGCTCGCCGCTCGCCGCTACGGCGGATCGATGGAGCCTGCGGATGTGTCGATGCGCGTCGTGGCGGATCACGCGCGCGCGACGACGTTGCTGATTGCGGACGGCGTGATCCCGTCCAACGAATGGCGCGGGTACGTGCTGCGCAAGATCATGCGGCGCGCGATGCGGCACGGGAAACACCTCGGCCTCAACGAACCGTTCCTGCACCGGCTCGTGGCTGTCCTCGATCGGGAAATGGGCGACGCGTATCCGGAGCTGCGCCGCAACCGCGAGCTGGTCGAAAAGACGATCGTCGCCGAGGAGCATCGCTTCGAGGCAGTGCTGCGAGAGGGGCTGCCGCGGCTCGAAGCGGAGCTGATCAAGGTCGCCGGCACGAAATCGAAAGTGCTCGGCGGCAACGTAGCGTTCGGACTGTACGACACGTTCGGCGTGCCGCTCGACTTCATCGAAGACACGGCGGCGACGCAGGGGATCGCGATCGACCACGCGGGCTACGAGCGCGCGATGGAAGAACAGCGGGAAAAGGCGCGCTCCAGGAGCGCGTTCAAGGGGGGCGTACAGGGCGTGACCTCGTGGCGCGCTGACGGCGACGTCAATCAGCAACTCAGCGCGATCGGCGAGAACGTCTTTCGCGGCTACGAGACGACGACGCTCAATTCGCAAATCATCGCGCTGTTCGACGCGAATCATCAGCAGGTCGCCTCGCTCGAGGCGGACGAACACGGCTATGTCGCGCTGGCCGAAACGCCGTTCTACCTGGAAGCAGGCGGTCAGGTGTCCGACGTTGGAACGATCGCCGCACCGAGCGGCGAGGCACAGGTCAGCTCCGTCGTTCGTGTCCCCAACTGGCCGAGGCTGCATGAGGTCCGCGTCGTCAGCGGTCGCCTCCGCGTCCGCGACATCGTCACGGCGAGCGTCGCGACAGCAATCCGCGACGCCACGCGCCGTAATCACACCGCCACGCATCTGCTCCACGCGGCGCTGCGGCAGGTGCTGGGCGGGCACGTCAAGCAGGCCGGTTCGCTCGTCGCTCCGGATCGGCTGCGGTTCGACTTCGTGCACTTCAGCGCGGTCACGCGCGAGCAACTGCTCGAAATCGAGCAGATCGTCAACGAGCAGATCCTCCGCAATACCCCGGTTCAGACCGAACTGAAGGCGACACAGGAAGCGATCGCGGCTGGTGCGATGGCGCTGTTCGGAGAGAAATACGGCGATACCGTCCGTGTCGTCTCGATTCCCGGTTTCAGCATGGAGCTGTGCGGCGGCACGCACGTACGCGCGACCGGCGACATCGGCCTGTTCGCGATCGTCTCGGAAGGCGGTGTGGCCGCGGGCACGCGCCGCATCGAGGCGAGTACCGGGCTGGACTCGCTGAAGGCGTTCCAGCAGACCCGCGATGAGATCGCCAACGCCGCAGCCGCCTTCAATGCGCGTCCTGGCGAACTGTCGGCGCGCATCGCCGCTGTGCAGGATGACGTGCGGCGACTGACCAGGGAACTGCAGCAGGCGAAGATGAGGGCGGCGGTCGGCGGTGGTGAAGCGGGCGGTGGAGAACAGGTCGTCGAGGTCGCTGGCGTCAAGCTCGTCGCCCGGCAAGTCAGCGGCCTCGACAAGGATGGCCTGCGCGCGCTCGTCGATCGCCATCGCGATCAGATCAAGAGCGGCGTGGTCGTGCTCGCCTCCCCGAGCGACGGCAAGGTCTCCGTGGTCGTCGGCGTGACGCCGGATCTGATCAAGAAGGTACCTGCCGGTCAGGTCGTCAAGCAGCTTGCCGCCATCGTCGGCGGCGGCGGCGGCGGCCGCCCTGACTTCGCCGAAGCCGGCGGCAAGGACGCGTCGAAGATCCCCGAGATGCTCGCGGCCAGCCGCGGCGTGATCGAAAAGATGCTGACGTCTACATCTTGATGACAACCTTCCCCACGAAGTCGCCGGCCGCATGCGTCCTGAACGCGTCGATGGCGTCGTCGAAGCGAAACACCTTGTCGATGACAGGCCGGATGCCGTTGACGTCGATGGCGCGATTCATCTGCACGAACATCTCCCGATCGCCGACAAACAGTCCGTGCAGACTGCCGGCTTTGGCCATGAGGATGTAAGGACTCACGGCCCCCTCGGGGCCGCCGAGCACGCCAATCAAACAGACCTTGCCGCCGCGCGCGAGTGAATTGAACGACAGCGGCAGCGTACTGACGCCGCCGACTTCAATGACGCAGTCGACCCCACGGCCGCCGGTCAGTCGTAACACCTCCTTGTCCCACTCCGGCGTTCGCCGATAGTTGACGAGCCCGGTCGCACCGATTGCTTTGAGGCGGTCGAGTTTGTCGTCGCTGGAGGAGGTCGCGATCACCTGCGCCCCTGTCGCTCGCGCAAACTGCAGTGCAAACACCGACACGCCGCCGCTGCCGAGCACCAGAACGGTATCTCCGCCGCGCACGGGGCGCCCGGTGAGCATCAACGCGTGCCACGCCGTCACGCCGGCACAGGGCAGGCAGGCGCCCTCCTCGAACGAGTAGCCTTGCGGAAGCGGCACCACGCCGTCCTCCCACACGACGATCTGCTCCGCGAGCACACCGTCGAACGGCGAGCCGAGCGCCGCCGGCGGCGACAGCGGCGACCCGTCGAGCGGCCGCTGAAAGAATGTCGTCGCCACGCGATCGCCGACCTTGACCTGCGTCACGCTCGCGCCGACCGCGATGACGTCCCCGGCGGCATCGGACAGCGGAATCAGATCGCGCGAGACCGGTCCACCCAGATAGCGGCCGGCCACGACGGCTTGATCGCGGAAATTGAGCGACGCGGCGCGCACGCGAAGCAGAATCTGACCGGCACCGAGCGCCGGCTCGCCGCGATGCACGCGGCGCAGTTCGTCGATCTGGCTACACCCTTTGGGAACGATGTACGCCTGCATAGATGCTCACGCGATTGTCGGCGCCCCGCACTAGCGCGAGGCGAATTCTCTTTCTTGTCGAGGTCGCGCGAGCACTTCAGCACGGGCTCGGATGCGTGGCCGAACCACCCGGCTCCACCACATCAACGCCCCCGTCACGAACATCACCGCCGGCGCCAGGCCGACTATCGCCCACACCGCGCGCAGAAACCCGTTCTGCCAGCGCCCGAAATGCAACCGCGTGAGCCACAGCAGCACCACGTCGCCGGGCCGTTCTCCGAGGTACGCGTCAGGATCGGAGATCGCATCGACGAAGCTGGAGAACGGTTCCGGGATGCCCAGATACACGCCCGACACGCCCCAGATCAACATGAACAGAAACAGCCAGAAGCCCATCGCACTGTGCAGATCCCAGTTGAACCGCTTCCAGCCGCCGCGCAGCTTCACGCCGAGACTGCGTCGCCAGCGCGTCACCCCGGGCCACCAGACGACGGCACCGGTGATCACGAGCAGCGTCATAATGCCGCTCAGCGCGCCGTTCCAGTACTTGCCCGCGCGGTCGAACAGGAGCTCGTCGTGCAGGCGAGAAATCCAGATCAGCGCCAGCTCGCCCTGCGTCACTGCATCGCCGAGATCGGCGCCCGTGTATGGGTTGAACAGGCGCTCCTTCTTGTCCGAGCCACGTTCGAGCCAAATCTCTATCGTCGGATTGCGTCGGGTAATCCGATCCCCGAGGCGCGTGATCGTGTAGCCCGGATAGGCGTGGTGCGCGGCCGCTTCGAGTTCCGCTTTCGACAAGCGGCGCGCCGACGCGTTGTAAGCCGGACGCGGCGCCGCCAACCACACATTGAGCTCGCGGCGATACACCAGCGCGCTGCCGGTGATGCTCAAGATGACGATGTAAACGCCGAGCGCAAGACCTGTCCAGAGATGAATCTGGAATGCTGCGCGCCGCAGCCAGACGCGCTGCGGCTCTCGTACCCATCGCTGCCACATACTCATGCGTAAATCGGTTGCCTATCCGACGCGGCGGCTCTGACGAGCTTGTCTCCTGTATGCCCGAGGCGTAAAGTCCCGTTACAGGAGGTTGCTGTATGGCCGCAGCGAAATGCGCACACCCTTCGTGCGAGTGTATGGTCGAACCCCACGGCCCGTTCGGCAAATATTGCAGCGAACACTGCAAACAGGCCGGAAGCAAGATCGAACTCCGCTGCGACTGCCAGCATCCGGCTTGCCGCTGAACACGGCCGGCTCCCCCTCGGCGGCCCCTGCTGGTAGAGCCTAACAGTTGGCGCGACCGCGCCGATACACCTGACATACCCCAGGTATGTCCATGTGGCGCCGGTCACGTTCTCGCCCGCCGTTGTGCGCACTTCGTCGCGTTCTGACATCCACTGCGGGCATTGTGTTCGCGGCGCTCGTTGGTGCCGTCCCCGCCGATGCCCAGATTTACGCATGGCGAGACGCCAACGGGACGTTGGTCCTGTCCGACCGGAATATCAACGCGCCGACCGACGTCTACATGGTCGCCGGTGCACCCGCGTATCGCACCACGCGACCGACGCCTGCGCCACCGGTTGTCGAGCAGTTCAATGATCTCGTACTCGAACACGCGGCCCGCCAGGCGCTCCGGCCGGAGCTGGTTCGTGCCGTCATCCAGGTCGAATCCGGGTTCAATCCGCTGGCCCGTTCACCGAAGGGCGCCATGGGACTGATGCAGCTGATGCCGCAGACCGCGGCGACGCTCGGGGTGCGCGATCCGTTCGATCCGGACGAGAATATCCGCGGCGGAACGGCCTATTTGCGACAGCTGCTCGATCGCTATGACGGCGACGAGACGCTGGCGCTGGCCGCCTATAACGCCGGCTCCGGCGCCGTCGATCGGCACGGTCGTCAGGTTCCGCCCTTTCGCGAGACGCGCGATTACGTCCGCAAGGTCGGTTCGGCTGCCGGCGCCACGCACCTCGCCGCCCGCTCCGGCGGCGCGCTCATCATCTACAAGAGCATCGAGATCCTCGACGGGCGCGCGGTCCCTCGCTATTCGACACAGAAGCCAACGGCCGGCACGTACGAGATAATCCGGCGGTAGAAGAACTCCTAACCTCCAACTCCCAACTCCAACTCCCAACTCCCGACGCCGAGGACCGAGACGTTTGGCAGTTGGAAGTTGGGAATTGGGCGTTGATGGTCTTTGCAGATCATGCGCGCCGCCGTATTCGCCGTGGCCGCGATGGCCGTCTCGCTCATGCCAATCGAAGCGCAGCGCGGAGAAGCCTTGCCGCCCGCGCTCGTCAAGATGGTCGACAGCGAGCGTGCCTTTGCCGCGCGCGCCCTCGCCATCGGCTGGAAGCAGGCGTTCCTCGAATACTTCTCCGACGACTCGATCGGGTTCGCCGACAACGAAGTGGGATTGGCGAAGGAGCAGATCCGTAAGAACCCCGATCCTCCCAAGGACCTGCAGCTGCTGTGGGAGCCGCGCTACGGCGACATCGCGTCGAACGGGGAGCTTGGCTATCTGATCGGCCCGGTGCGCAGCATCCTGCCCTCGCGCAACAACGGTCAGCCGCGGCATTCCAATTACGCATCGGTGTGGAAGCGCCAGCCGGATGGCCGCTACATGGTCGTGATGGATTTCGGCGTCCCCACACCAGGCCCGGTGCCCTATGCGGCCGGCTTCACGCGCGCGCCACACGCGAACCGTTTCAATGGCGATTTCGACGAACACACGCCTCCACTCGGCGCCGCGGATAGTGTGCTGAACAGCGACCTGCGATCGGAACCAGCCCGCGCGTATCGTGGCCGCGTCGCTGACGGTGGACGACTGCTGCGGCCGGGTCAGATGCCGGTCGTCGGCGAGCGCGCGATGAACGCGTGGGCTGCCGGGCAGCGGGCCTATGCGGCGGCGGACACGCGCTTCACCGAATCAGCGCGGTCGGGCGACCTGGCCTACAGCTGGGGCACTTATGTCTTGTCACGCGCAACGCGTGGCGCCGGCGCTCCAGCATCGGCACGCGGCGCGACGCCCGCGGAGCACGGGTTCTATGTCAGGGTCTGGGTGCGCGAGCGGAATGGTCAATGGAAGCTCGCGCTGGACGTCCTGCAACCGCAGTGATCGCTCAGCATGCTAAAATGGGCGTTTTGTTGACTGCAATTTCGTTGCGACAGTCACCCATGACGAACCACGGCGACGCGGACACACGGAGGAATTCGGGTCGAAACAAAGGGCCCGCCGTGTCTCTGTGCCTCTGTGGTTTGTGAGAGAGGACGTCCGAACAGTGGCCAAGCGTACCAAGTCCGCCCTCAAGGCAAATCGACAGAACATCCGGCGACGCGAACAGAACCGTCAGATGCGGTCGCGCCTGCGCACGGCGCTCAAGAAGATCCGCGCCTCGCTCGACGCCAACGACCTGGAGGCCGCCAGGTCCGCGCTCAGCGAGACGGTGTCGATCGTCGACAAGATGGCCACCAAGGGCATCATCCATCGCAATACCGCGGGCCGCTACAAGTCGCGTATCAGCGCCCGCTTGAGCAAGGCGACGGCGGCGTAAGGCGAGCCTATCGTTATCGACCGTGGCGCGGACCTGGTGAGGTCCGCGCTGGAAACGCCCGCGCTGGACGGCGCCCTTCTTCACACAACTCGACCACCAGCCGCTCCAGCAGAGTCCGCGGATCGCCAGCCGATGACTTCAGCGCCAGGTCCGTCCGGAACACCGCGTCCATGCCCGCATTGATGCGCGAGGCCGGAAGCCGCTCGGCCGCGAGGCGCAGCTGCCCCATCACCATCACCGGGATCATTCCCGCATCGAGCGCACGCTTCAGCTCACGCAGCGCCTCGCGCGCGTCGTTGCGCGAGATCGCTTTGGCAATGCCGAAGTCTGCCTGTGTCTCTGGCGCCGCGGGCACCGCCTGCCGCACGTCTTCAGCGGTGATCGTCGGCTGTCCCATCGCATACAGAGCGACGCGCTCGAGCCCCGCGCGCAGCCGTACGATGTCGAGTCCCGTGCGGCTGACCAGGGTGCGAACAGCGGCGGGATCGATGTTCACCTTGTCGCGTGCGGCGCGCGCTTTCACCCACAGGTCGGCATCCGCTTCCGATTCGATGGTGCCGCAGTTGACCACCTGCGCCTCCGCCAGGAGACGCTTGACGACGCGGCGGCGCAGGTCGAGCGCTCCGCAGACGAACACCACCGTCGCATGTGGCGGCGGAGCGCCGGCGAATTCCTCCAGCCGCTCCTGTTCGGCGTCGGCCGCCTTGCTCTCGCGTTTGGGTACCAGCAGCTTCTCGGCCTCGAGGACGACGACGATGCGCCGCGGCGCCATCATCGGCAGGGTGTTGGCGGCATCGAGCAGGTCGTCGACGCGCGTCTCCCCGCCGTAGAACCGCTCGACGTTGAACGCCCGCAATCCCTCGTCCACGGTGTCGGCGAATTCCGCCGCCACGGCCGACTTCTCGGCGTCATCGTCACCAACCAGCAGATACAGCAGTTCAAGCGTGCCCGCCGCCAGCTGCTTGCGGAGTGTGGCAATCGACAGTACCGGCATTAATGCCGCACCTCGCCTTTGGGCAATACCTTCCCTTTCGTGAGCTTCGTGCGGGCCGCCAAGCCTTCGTGGTTGACCACGTGGTCTAAAACGCTTCGAGGATAGCGGTGACGATCGTGCGGGCGATGTCAGTAGAGATGCGGTCGAACGACGTGCGCTCGGTATCGAGGAACGTGGCGCCGATGTTCGCGTTCGGATCGGTCGCCAGTGATGTGCCGAGGTCGTACTCTTCACGTACGGTCAGCGCATCGTTGGTCCATAGGATCTCGTTGGTCTGCGCGTCGGTAAAGCGAACCGACATCGTCAGGGTGAAGAGATAGCGCGACGCGAGCTGCTGGTTGGTGAACGCCACCGGCTGGACGTTGATACCGGTGATCGTTCCCGTCAGCACCGCATCAGCTCCGGCCGGCTCGGTGACGACCTGGTATTTGCCGCGGCCAATGAATTCGTTGCGAACCTTCTCCGTGAGGATCTGCTCGACCTGGAGAAAGGTCGTGCGGTTCTCGAGCTGCGGGATCGCGACCACGCGGATCGACGCGGGCAGAAACGATCCCCGACCCGCCAGCGCGTAGCCACACCCGGATGTGGCCAACGCGGAGAGGATCACGATACCGACCAGAGCGCGGCTATTGCACGACAAGCGAGACAAGGCGCCCTCTCGCGACCACAACCTTCTTCACCGTCTTCCCTGACGTATACGTCCGCACGTGAGGGTCGGCCAGCGCGAGCTGCTCGAGCTCGTCCTCCGACGCCTCCGCATGAACCGTCAGCCGGCTGCGCACCTTCCCGTTCACCTGGACCGGCACGACGATCTCTTCCGCCCTGGCGACTTCTGCATTGTACGAGGGCCACGGCGCGTGAACGAGGACGGTGCCGTGACCGAGCCGCTCCCACAGCTCCTCGCACATGTGGGGTGCAAAGGGAGACAGCATCCGCACCAGCGCCTCGATTGCCTCGCGGACGACGCAAATCGTCTCGACGCGCTCGACGTCACCGGCATGCTCGACGTCCTCTTCCGTGCGATGCGAGGGACCGCCGGTGACTGTCTGCTCGCTGAAGGCGTAGAGTTCGTTGACCAGCACCATCATCGCGGAGACCGCGGTGTTGAGCTGCTGGCGCTGCTCGATATCGATCGTCACGCGGCGGATCGTGTCGTGCGTCTTGCGGCGGAGCACCCGCTCGGCCGCGTTGAGCGATGCGCACGCATCCGGCGACTGGATTCCTTCACCGCCGATCGTCTCGCACCAGTGATCGACGAGCCGCCAGACGCGCCGAAGAAAGTCGAAGCTGCCCTTGAGACCGGAGTCGGTCCACTCGATCTCCTTCTCGGGCGGTGCGACGAACATCACGTAGAGCCGCAGCGCATCCGCGCCGAACTTCTGGAGCATGGTGTCGGGATCGACAACGTTGCCCTTGGATTTGGACATGACGTCGCCGTCCTTCAGCACCATTCCTTGCGTGAGGAGCTGCGTGAACGGTTCGCTGTGATCGACCAGGCCGAGATCCCGAAACACGCGCGCAAAGAAGCGCGAGTAGATCAGGTGCAGGATCGCATGCTCGACACCGCCGCTATAGAAGTCGACCGGCAGCCAGTACTTCACCTTCGACGGATCGAACGGCAGGTTGCTGTTTCGCGGATCGGCGAACCGGTAAAAGTACCAGGACGAATCGACGAACGTATCCATGGTGTCCGTCTCGCGACGCGCCGGCTCGCCGCATTTCGGACAGCGGACGTTGACGAACTCGGGGACCTGCGCCAGCGGCGAATCGCCTCGCCCCGTGAACTGCGCCACCTTTGGCAGTTCGACCGGCAACTGTTTGTCCGGCACAGGGACGATACCGTCGCGCTCGCAGTAGATCATCGGAATCGGCGTGCCCCAGTAGCGCTGGCGCGAGATGCCCCAGTCCTTGAGCCGGTACTGCACGGTGGCTGTGCCGATGCCGCGGGAGCTGGCGTCGGCAATCATCGCCTTCTGGGCGGCCGCCGACGCGAGCCCCGAGTACTGACCCGAATCGACGAGCATGCCGTACGCTTCGGCCGCTTCGGCGAGCGTGTCGGCAGCCATTGCCTTTCCTTCCGGCGTGACAACCACGCGGATCGGCAGATCGAACTTGCGCGCAAAGTCGAAGTCGCGCTGATCGTGCGCCGGCACGGCCATCACCGCGCCCGTCCCGTATTCACCGAGCACGAAGTTGGCGACCCAAATCGGCACCGGCTGCCCGGTGAACGGATTGATCGCGCGAAAGCCGGTATCGAATCCCTGCTTCTCGATGTCGCCGCTCAGGCGCGCCGCTCTGTCCTGCATGCGAAACGTCTGCGCCTGCTTGCGAAAACTGGCCGGGTCCGACGACGTGTCCGCAAGCCGCGACACCAGCGGATGCTCGGGCCCGAGGAGCACGAACGTGGCGCCAAAGATCGTGTCGATGCGCGTCGTGAACACTTCGATCGCTGTCGAGGGATCATCCGCGAGCGCAAACTTCACCCGCGCGCCTTCCGATCGCCCGATCCAGTTCCGTTGCATGGTCAGGACCTTGTCGGGCCAATGCGTCAGCGCGGACGTGGCGTCGAGCAGTTCGTCGGCGTAGGCGGTGATGCGGAAGAACCACTGCTCGAGATCACGGGTCTCCACCGGTGTCCCGCACCGCCAGCAGCCGCCGTCGACGACCTGCTCGTTGGCAAGAACGGTGTTATCGACGGGACACCAGTTCACCGACGACTTGCGCCGATAGGCCAGTCCCTTTTCGAACATGCGGGTGAAGAGCCACTGGTTCCACCTGTAGTACTCCGGGTCGCAGGTGGCGAACTCACGCTCCCACGCGTAGCTGATGCCCAGCCGCTGCAGCTGTCCTTTCATGTGAGCGATGTTGCCGCGCGTCGAGACTTCCGGATGAATGCCTGACTTAATCGCGGCGTTCTCAGCCGGCAGCCCGAAGGCGTCCCACCCAAACGGATGCAGCACGTTGTAGCCGCGCATCCGCTTGGTGCGGGCGATGACGTCGCCGATGATGTAGTTGCGGACGTGCCCGACATGGGCGTGCCCCGAGGGATACGCGAACATTTCGAGGCAGTAGAACTTCGGGCGGGACGGATCGACGTCGACTTCGAACGCCCGGGAGGCGGTCCAGCGCTGCTGCCACTTCTTGTCGAGTTCCTGCGGCTTGAAATCCGGCATTCACTTGAAATTATAGCTTCCAGTATTTCGCGAGATGCGGCGTGACCGCCTGCACCGTCGCGTCTCCGCGCGGTGCGGCGCCGTTCGGCGCACTGAAATCAGCGAGCGAGGCGTCGGCGTCGAGCGCGCGGGTGACTTCGCGCAGTGAATCGGCAAGCCCTCTCAGGTCGTAACCGCCTTCAGTAATCGCCACGAGGCGGCCGGTGCAACATTGGTTCGCGACCTCGGCGACGGCGGCGGTGAGCCGGCCGAAATACGGGGCGGTCAGGCGCATGCCGCCGAGCGGATCGTCCATGTAGGCGTCGAAGCCGGCGGAAATGAGAATCAACTCGGGTCGGAACTGGCGCAGCACGGGAATCGCGATCCGGGTGTAGGCCAGGTGGTAGTCGGCATCGGTGGCGCCGGCAGCCAGCGGAAGATTGACGGTGAATCCCTTTCCCGATTCAGCGCCGATCTCGTCGGCCGCTCCTGTGCCTGGGTAATACGGGAATTGATGCGAGGAGATGAAGAGGACCGTCGAATCCTCGTAAAAGCTCCATTGCGTCCCGTTGCCGTGATGCACGTCGTAGTCGACAATTGCGACACGCGCGAGGCCGCGTGCACGCGCATGCGCCGCGGCAATGGCGATGTTGTTGAAGAAACAGAACCCCATGGCGCGGTTGTGCTCGGCGTGATGTCCGGGCGGCCGCACCAGGGCAAGCGCGCGATTGCCCGTCGAATCGAGGACGTGCTCGACCGCTGAGACTGCTGCTCCAGCGGCAAGACAGGCGACGTCATACGTATCCGGCGATGTGAACGTATCGGGATCGAGCATTGTCGCGCGTCCCGCCGTCTCACGGATGAGAGAGAGGTACTCCGGCGCATGCACGCGCGTGATTTCGGCGTCGGTCACTCGCCGCGGCTCGGCCACCGTCCCGCCACGCTGCCGAAACTCGCTCGCGACAACCTGCATCACCTCGAAGCGTTCGACGCGTTCGGGGTGGCCGGGAGGTGTCAGATGATCGGCAAATCGCGGGGAAGTGAAGATCGTGAGCGCCATCGGTGCGATTGTAGTCGCTCACCAAGAGCACGAAGACGATCTAGGCACAAAGGACACAAAGATCAAAAAAGAAAGGACACGAAAAGCTTTTGTGTTCTTGCTCCTCTACGAAGATCCCGCTCGACGGCCGACGGCGTCGAGCCTTATGATTCCTTTGCGTCCTTTGTGGCTAAGACCGTCTTCGTGATCTTTGTGTTCCACGAGTTAGGTGCGTGAGGCGAGCGCGGCCTTCACGCGCTCCGGCGTAAACGGCACTTGCCGCAGCCGGACGCCGGTGGCGTCGAACACGGCATTGGCAATCGCGGCGGGGACGACGGTGATCGCTGTTTCGCCGGCGCCCATCGCTTCACCCTCGGCCTGATTGAGGAGCACGATCTCGATCGTCGGCACATCCGCGCCGAGATACAGCGGCTTGTACGTCCGCCAGTCGATGGAGGTGACCTTCTCATCGTCCCAGGTCACCTCCTCGAGCAGCGTGCGGCTCAGCCCCTGGAGCGATCCACCCTCCAACTGGTTCCGCAGTCCGTCGGGATTCGAGATCGGCCCGACGTCAGCGGCGATCACGAACCGCTTGGGCGTGACGACGCCGGTGTCCAGACGCACGTCGACCTCGGCGATGAGCGAACAGTAGCCGTTGTCGCCCTCGTACAGCACGCACGCGATGCCGCGACCGCTGGCGACACTACCCCGGCGCGCCGAATTCGGCGACGGCCGCGCCGTCCAATTGGCGGCCTTCGCTGACGCGTTGACGACGGCGATGAGGCGCGGATCGCTCAAATGTCGCAGTCGATATTGGACCGGATCGACCTTGCGCGACGCGGCGATCTCGTCGATGAACGATTCGTGCGCGAACGTGTTCTGGATTCGCGACGGGGCACGAAGTGGACCGGTGAAGAACGTGGAGCGCACGGTGTGAGAGATGACACGCTGCGTGGCGACCTTGCCGGTGCCCGACGCACGTCCGTTGACCGTGCCTGTGACGTAATTGGGCACGGCGTTGTCGTTGTTGTTGAAGGCGTTCGGCGCCGGCGCGGGGGTGCGCGGTTGAAACGGTTGCGGCTCGAACCCCGCCAGCATCCCGGTGACCTGGTTTCCGGGCGTATTGGGCCCCGGTCGCCCGCCAAGCGTCGGCGACCAGGTCTCCGCGCTCCACGCCTCGATGGTGCCGTCAGCGGCGAGGGCGGCGCGCTCCTCGATCACGTACGCGAGGCCATAGTTCTCCCACGCCATTTCGTCCTTGCGCGACAACTGCACCCGCACTGGCTTGCCGACGCCCTGTGACAGAAGGGCTGCGTCGTAGGCCACGGTATCCGCGCCGTTGATGCCGTAACAGCCCGGTCCCTGTTTGAAGATCACGTGCACGTTTTCCGGCTTGAGACCGAGCACCTGGGCGCTCGAGCTGCGCAGTGGCCAGACCGCCTGGGAGGCCGCCCAGATGGTGGCCTTCTCACCCTGCACATCGGCGACGGCGCACGCGGTGCCTATCGAGGCGTGCATCTGGTACGGATACAGATAGGTCGCTTTCACGATGTTGCCGGTACCGGAGAACGCACCGTCGACCTCGCCGGCATCCACCGGCCTGGTATCGCGGGTCTGCGTGTCGGCGCGAAGCCGCGCGTGAATGTCACCTTGTGCGGGCAACGGCGAGCCGTTCGCCCATGTCACCTTCAGCTTGCCGGCGGCCTGAATCGCTTGCCATGGCTTCTCCGCCACGACACCGACGAAGTTCCTGCGCGTCACGACTTTCACCACACCCGGCATCCCGGCGATCGAGCTTTCATCCACCGACACGAGCGTCGCGTTTCTCGCCGGCGGCCGAACCACGCGACCGTGCACCATGCCGGGGACGCGCACGTTGTGCACGAACTCGAAGCGGCCGGTGACCATCGCTGGAAGCTCCACACGCGGGACCGGAGTTCCGAGCACGGTCCACTCGGCGTGCGGCTTTCGTTTGGCGCCGCGATTCAGCGTCAGATCGAATTTCCGGTCACCGATCAATTCCGCATAGCTCACCCGCTTGTTGGGGTCGCTCTTCGCGCTGACGATCCCGTCCTTCACGGACAACTGATCGGCGGAAACCCCAAGTCTGGTCGCGGCCATTCCAACGAGCGCTTCACGTGCGGTCGCGCCCGCCAGCGCCAGCGATCCCATGTTGAAGTTGGTCGGATGCGACTGTTGGCCCGAGGTCGTGCCCTGATCCGGACAGAGGGCCGTGTCGCATTGAACGAGCTTCACACGATTGAACGGGACACAGAGCTCCTCGGCCACCAGTTGGGTTTGCGCCGTGTAGAGACCTTGTCCGATTTCGCACTTGCCGGTGAACGCCGTGATGCTGCCGTCGCCATTGACGGAGATCCACGAATCGAGCTGGTTGCTGCTCGCTCCGTCAAGCCGCTGCGCCGCGAGGGTACCGGAAATGAGTCCGAGATCCTCGGCAACGCGGGCCATGCTGAAGCTCACCACGAGCGCGCCCGAGCCCTTGAGGAAGGAGCGGCGGTTCATGCCTTCACCTCCTGCGCGTAGCGCGTGATTGCCTTCATCATCCGCGCGTGCGAGGCGCAGCGACACAGCACGCCCGACATTGCCTGCTTGATCTCGGCGTCGCTCGCCCTCGGGTTGCGATCGAGATAGGCCTTTGCGGTCAGGATGACGCCACTGAGACAGAAACCGCACTGCGCCGCCTGTTCCTGAATGAATGCCTGCTGGATGGGATGCGGCTTCTCAACCGTGCCCAGCCCTTCGAGCGTTGTCACGTCGCCGCCGGCCACCATCGACACCGGCGTCACGCACGATGGAATCGCCTGGCCTTTGCTGATCACGGTGCAGGCGCCGCACTGACCAAGGCCGCAGCCGAACTTCGGACCGTTCAGCTGCAGATCGTCACTCAACACATAGAGCAGCGGAGTGGTCGGATCGACGTCGACGGTGTGCGATCGTCCGTTGACCTTGAATGTGATGTTCATGACGTTCTTCCGTGTGCCTCGTATCGCTTGGTGAACCCGTTGCGCGTATTGGTGACGCTAAACGATCCGTCCTGCTGCGCTGTCACCTTGATCCAGTAGGCCATGCCGTTATGAGCCGGCGGTGGCGGAGTGTTGGGCCCCGGCGCCGGCGCCGTGATTGGCGCCACCGGAATCGCCGACGGCTGATCGTCGACGGTGTTCGCGATGAAGGTCCCCGGCACCGTGTACTCCTGCCCGCTCAACTGCGAGAAGTGCAGCTGCCACAGATCCTCGAGGCCCGGGGACGTAAACAGCACCTTCATCGCATCCGGCTGACCACCCTTGCGCGTGCCGTTGTTCAGGATCGCGACGCGTGGCGCGAGCGCGTGCACCAGCTGGGGCGAATTCGAGATCGGCTGACCGTGGTGTGACACGACGAAGAGATCGACCGTGCCGAGACGATTGGCGGGGCACATCAGATCATGCTCCTTGTTCCACGTCAGGTCGCCGAGGTGCACCATGCGGAATCGCCCGAAAGTGATGTGGGTGCCGACCGACTGCGCGTTCTCCGTCATGTCGGGATCCTGCCGTTTGTACTCAGCACAATAGGGATTCCGTGCGCCGCCACCTGGTACCGGCGTCTGCGCCACCTGACCGGCCGCGGCGACGATTCGCGTGTCCAGACCCGCAATCGCCATGCGATCACCAGGCTTGACTACGGTGTGTTTGCCCTTCGCGTAGAGCGTGGGATACACCTTCTGCAGGAACTCGTCCGGCGCTGCGGCCGGTTGGACGTTCGCGCCGTGATCGATGAACTCCTTGATCGGAATGCGTCCGGCGAGCTCCTGCATGCCGCCGAAGTGATCGCCGTGGTAGTGCGTCGTGATCAGATGGTCGATCTGCGTCAGACCCGCATCCATGACCGCGGCCATGATTCGGCCTGCATCGCGTGCGGCCGCCATGCCGCCATTGCCGGTATCGATCAGCAGCGATTCGCCGGAGGGCGCCACGATCAACGTGGCGTTTCCGCCTTCGACGTCAATGAGATAAAGCTCAAGACCTCTGGCGCGCAGCTGCGCGAACGCCACCGCGACCAGCACGAGCGCGACGGTAATCAGCGATAAGACTCTGCGCATCGAACGACTCCTGGAACCTGAAACATCAGTGTGGCGATGCTAACAGGTCGCGGGCACGGCGTTCCAAGAATTTCAGCCGCTCCTCGAGCGACACGCGCGCCTCTTCCAGACCGGCGGCATCGATGTCGCGCGGCACTTCGAATGGCTCGCCGACCGTCAGCGCAACCGTGGTGAACGGCTTCGGAATCTGGGTCCGATCCCAGCTTCTCAGCGTCCAGTGCCGCGAGGCTTCCAGGTGGAACGGGAGCACGGGGTTCCCCGTTGTGCTGGCCAGCCACACTGCGCCCGCCTGCGCCACCCGTGCGGGTCCTCGCGGCCCGTCGATCGTGAATCCTGCCGGCCGCCCTCGGTCCATCTCGCGAACCAGCTGCAGCATCGCTTTGCGTGCTCCGCGGGACGTCGATCCCCGCGCCGTCCCGTAGCCGAATCGCTCGATGATGCGCGCGATCCACTCTCCATCGAAGTTCTCGCTGGTGATCACGACGATGCCGCGGCGGCGGAAGAAGAAGGTGGCGGGGAGAATGCGGCCGTGCCAGAACGCCATCACCGGCTGGCGCCCCGAGGCGACGATGGCGTCGTAATGGTGGAGGCCTTCGATCCGCCACCGCAACGTGTGGCCGAGCGCGTTAATGAGTGGATAGCCGAGACCGGCGATGGCCGCCACCGCCACACGCTGACGCCACGAGGTGCGCCAGTGTTGGGCTGTCGTCGGCGGCACATCGTTACTCTATACCGGTCGGGTCACGGTCCTGAGCGCGTGAATTCGCGACCGTTCCACTGGAACGAGCACGCCGCGTTCTGCTCCTGGATTGGCGGCGCGTCGATGCCGCGCTTCGCGAGCGCGTCGCTGAAGCCGTTCCGGAAGACGTAGGCGCCGTCTTGTGAATCGGGAAGACCGACCACCGACATACTCGCGCAGTCAATCACAGGAAACGTACGCGCTGCGGCTGTCAACACCACTTCTCGCAGTGCCGCAGCAGACCGCCATTGCTGCTGATGAAGCCGCACCCCGAATGCTCCACAGGCCGTCGTCATGACGAGCACTGCGAGGTTGAGGCCGCCGATCCTGCTTCGAGCCTGTGGACTGGATGCGAGTGCGATCAGCAGCAGCGCGAATGCCGCCGTTCCGAGATAGACATACCTGCTGCCTTCGAGCGTTGGCGACACGAAGAAGTAGCTATACACCGGCAGAACGGAAACGCCGACCCAACTCGCCGAGATCACGGCCAGCGAGAAGCGCCGTCGCGTGATGCCGAACGCCAAGGCGGTGGCCAGGGCACAGGTGATTGCCAACAACGAGAAGAGTGTCACCACCGGCTGATCGGCCACGTCACGTGAAGTCCACGGAACACCCAATGTTCCAAACGATCGCGAGACGAGCTCCTTCAGCAGGTACCGCGACGGAAAGGCGTAATACGTCTCGGGTGGCGGCAGGAGCAGAAGCCGCAGAGCAATGTAGGAAGCAGTGACGACCAGTCCAATGATCGGTATTCGTAGTGAACGACTGATACTGGCAGCAGCCATTGCTCCGAGCACCGGAGCGACCATGCCCGTTTCCTTCGACAGCAGCGCCACGGGAAGCGCAAGGAAGGCCAGCACGCTGCTGCCGCGAACACAGGCAAGGATAAACATGAGTACCCCCGCCGTCATGGCCACATCAAAGAGACCTGAGAGCCAGACGACCGGTTCGACACTGCAGACGGTGGTCATGAAGAACGCGCCACCAAGGACGGCCCAATGTCGCGCGATGCAGAACTGGCAAGCGATCAGATAGACGAGCCAGCCGTTGAGCCCGTGACCCGTAACATTCAACGCGTGCAGGAGTTCCGCCTGCCGTGGCGCAACCTCGCTGCTCAATCGCCAGATGTAGAACGGCAACGGTCGGAAAAACTCGTTGCCGACTCTCAGGTCTCCGGCAGCCGCGCGCGCGAGCAGCACGAAATCATCCGACAACAGACCGAGGCGAAGACTGGGACCGTAGAGAAGGAACGAACCCGCAAGAAACAGGGCAAGCAGAGGCCACGGGTTTTCGCGAGCATCACGTTCCCGTACGGTTTCAGCGTCCCGCTTCGCACGTAAGCAGCCCCAGCCCAGCGCAAGTACCGCCAGAGCGGCGGTTATGAACCACGCTGTTTCAGCTCTGTGTCGCGGGAGCCCGCCGTATTCAAACCATAGACTGCAGACGAAGGTATACGTCAGTGCCGCACAACAGGCGAGCCGGGCCAGGTGATACGCGGTCGCAACGCGAGCGTCCGTTACATGCATCCGGCGAATGCGGTCCTCCATCAACAGGCGAGTACTGTATAGCCGTGCCGAGATCCCTGTGGGTCGTGGTGCTGGCAACGGGAATCGCCGGCGTCGCGATGACGATGCTGATCGCCGGCCTTCCCGCTGACGGGTTCTTCACAGGTGATGCCGGTGTCAAGCTGATTGCCGCACGCAACGCGCTGGCGCATCCTCGCCGGCCGTTCGACATCGACTTGCCGACTATCGGCGGCCGCCCGGTCGCCCTGGTCGATCCGATGATCGTCCCGCACGATGCGCATGCACACGTACTGCAGTCGCCGGTGTTTCCCGTCGTTTCCGCCCCGCTCATCGCCACATTCGGACTGCGTGGCGCCTACATTCTGTCCGCCGTCAGCTTCGTGCTGATGGTGCCGTTGCTCGAGGCGATGCGGCGCATGATCGTTCCGACCGCAGCTCCCCACGTCGTCGCTGTGCTTGCGTTGGTGGCGAACCCGCTGTTCTTCTATTCCCTGGAGTTCTGGGAGCACGCGCCGGCCGTGGTGCTGGTCGCCGCGTGCACTGCGGTGACGGTCCGCCTGCAGGCGGACGCTGCGAGGACAGGAGGGGCGCGCGCCGCATCCGGCCTCCTTGCGGGCGCGCTTGCCGGCCTCGCGGTGCTGTTTCGGCCGGAGGCCGCGTTGTACCTTATCGCCCTCGGTATCGCATTCCCGCCCGCGATTGACAATGTGATCGCCTTGGCGGCTGGCGCCATCATCGTCCTCGCCCCGTTGTCGATCGCAAGCTACGTCCATTCCGGCAGCTTCATGGGTCCGCACCTGATCAACACGCTAACGCCGCTCCTGTATGACTGGCTGGCGGATCGCGGCTCGCGCATGCGCGCGTGGCTGTGGCCGGATTCGATATGGGAGGCTCTGGCGGTTGTGACGATCGCAGCTGCATGGATGACGCGCCCCTTTCGCGTTTCGCTGCAATTGCGTCAGGCGCTGGCCCTCGGTGGTGTGGCGTGGCTCTCGATACTCGCGGCAGACCGCGGTCTCGATCGCAACTCGCTCTGGCAGGCGTTTCCCGTCGCCGCGCTTGCGCTCGTTCCCGTCACGCCGACGATCCCGCTGCGACGCCTTCAGCTGATGACGGCGATTACCGCCGCTCTGATTATCCTCACGGCGACGCACGACGGCGGTGCGCAGTGGGGGCCGCGATTCCTGCTCGTCATCACACCGCCAGCGATCCTGCTCGCCTCTATCGTACTGGCTGACGTCATCGGTGCCGGCGCGTGGCGGTCGGTTCGCGTGACGCTCACACTGATCATCGTTCTTGGCGCGCTGCTTACTACTCGCGCCGCATACCGCGAAATTCGAGGCGCAAAGACGGCTTACGCGCGCATCGTCGACGCGACCGCGTCCCTGACCAAGCCGAGCGAGCCGATCGTGACCACCGTCTGGTGGTTCGACCAGATCGCTGCGCCGCTCTACGGTACACGCACGTTCCTGTATACGCCGGATTCCGCGAGCGCGGCCACGGCGCTGCGGGACCTTGAAGCGTCACGGCAGCGAGAAGCAACGCTGGTGTGGACGAAAGAACCCGATGGCGTGCCGCTCGATAGCGCGACCCACGGAACCTGCTACCGCGTCGTCGATGTCCGAGCCATCGCGGAACGAGAGCTCGTGTTCACGAGCGCGTCGTGTCAATGAACACTGAGGCTCCTACTCTTCACCTGTTGGCTTGCCGCCGGCCTCAGCCGCAACTCTCGTGGCATCCTATTGTTCGAGCAGGAGGTGACATGGCGCTCGGCAAGGGCAAGAAGAAGAACGTGACCGGGACGCGGCCACGAAAGCGCGTCGATGCGCCTGCGGCGACGCCAGGGCGACAGAGCGTAAAAAGAGGATCGGGACGCCGTACCGGACCCAAGCACGCTGCGTCTCGAGCGGCCGGGCAGCGGACCGCAGACACACGCAAGTCGGGACCGAGAAAAACGCGCGCGAAGACGCCGTCGCGATCGAGTGAGAAGTAATCGGGACGTGACGATCGATGTCAGCGCGATTGCACCGACCAGCGCGGGCGCATTGCACCGACAGCGTCAGAGAGCATTGCACCGCCCCACGTCAGCGGGCATTGCACCGACAAGCGTAAGGGTCATCGCACCGACCAGCGTCAGTGAGTTCACATCCCGTTGTATTGGGGACCGCCGCCCTCGGGCGGCACCCAGGTGATTACCGCGTATGGGTCCATGATGTCGCACGTCTTGCAGTGGACGCAGTTGGACGCGTTGATTTGCAGGCGTGGCGTGCCGTCGGCCTCACGCATGATTTCGTAAACGTTGGCCGGACAGAAGCGGACGCACGGGTGGCCGTATTCCGGACCACAGATCGTGCTGCAGACCTCGGTGTGCACCAGCAGGTGCGAGGGCTGATCCTCCTCGTGCGCGGTGCCCGAGTAGTGGACGTTGGTCAGCTTGTCGAACGTCAGGCGGCGATCGACGGATGTCGCATTCGATGCAGGTTCGTTGACCGCCCCGCTGCCTCTCCCCGGAGGAAGGCGATGCATCCGCGTGTGCCCTGCTTCGCCCTGCAGTTCGACCGGCCACCAGCCGCCGGTCAGCAGCGACACACCGGAAAACGCGAGACCCGCCCAAAGCCCGTGCCCAAACGCTTGATGCACGTTGCGAACCGGGTACAGCTCTGAGCGGACAGGACTCGCGTCGATCTTGTCCTGATACCGCTTCAGCGACGCAGCCGATGTGTCGTTCGCGCGAATCGCGTCGAACGCGGCTTCCGCGGCGAGCATACCTGTGCGCATTGCCAGATGGATGCCCTTGAGCCGCATCGAATTCAGGAATCCGCCGGCGTCGCCGGCAATCAGCCCTCCGTCCATATAGGTGCGCGGGATCGTGTTCCAGCCGCCTTCGGGCAACGCTTTGGCTCCGTACCGCACCATCTGACCGTCGCCAAGCAGCGCTGCGATGAACGGATGCTGCTTGAACCGGTTGAACGCCATGTGCGGATCGAATTGCGGGTCGGAGTAATCGAGGCCCACGACAAATCCGAGCGACAGATGCCGGTCCGACATCGCATAGATGAACGCTCCGCCGAACTGCTCCTCGGCGAGCGGATACCCGAGCGTATGGATCACGGTTCCCGCCGCGACGCGACCTGGCGGGATGTCCCACAACTCCTTGAGCCCGACCGCAAACTGCTGCGGAGCGCGATCGGCCCCGAGCGGGAGACGTCGCAACAACTCTTTGGTCAGGTTGCCGCGCACACCGTCGCAGAAGATCGTGATCTTCGCCGTGATGTCCACGCCGGGCTCAAAGGTCGGTTTCTGCTCACCGTGACGGCTGATGCCGCGATCGCCGGTGCGTACACCGAGAATCCGCGTGCCCTCCATCAACACGTCCTGTGCGGCAAACCCGCTGAAAAAATCGATCCCGTGTGCCTCGACCTGCTCGGCGAGCCAGCGCACGAACTGATTGAGCGAGATGATGTGGTTGCCGTGATTGCGCAGCGGCGGCGGGATGATCGGGAACTCGAACTTGGCGTGCTCGGTCAGGAAGTAGACGTGATCGGCGTGCACGTCGGCGGCAATCGGAGCGCCGCGCTCCCGAAAGTCCGGTATCAGCTCCCGCAACGCCGACGGATCGAGAACCGCGCCGGACAGCGAGTGCGCGCCCGCTTCGCGCGCCTTTTCGAGAACGGCAATCGACAGCGGCTCACCACCCTGCGCCGTCTGCAGCTGCGCAAGCCGCAGCGCCGCGGACAGCCCCGCCGGTCCGCCGCCGACGATCAGGACGTCGACTTCCAACCTTTCGCGAGTCAGACAGACTATCCCTTCTCCAGCTCGTTGACGATTGCCGGCACGACCTCGAACAGATCGCCGACGATGCCGTAGTCGGCGACTTCGAAGATGGGCGCATCCGCGTCCTTGTTGATGGCGACGATGGTGCGCGAGCCTTTCATGCCGACCAGATGCTGGATCGCACCGGAGATGCCGAGCGCGACATACAACTTCGGTGCGACCGTCTGACCGGAGCTGCCGATTTGACGCTCCATCGGCAGCCAGCCGTTGTCGCAGATCGGCCGCGACGCCGCGATCTCCGCGCCCATCGCGGTCGCCAGGTTCTTCGCGATTGCGATGTTGTCCTGCGACTTGATGCCACGGCCAACGGACACGATGCGGTCGGCCTGACTGAGGTCGACCGCTTGCCGCGCTTCCTGGAATGGCGCGTCGGGTTGCTGACGAATCGCGGACGCGTCGATGACGACGGACATCGATGTCACCGCTGCCGCGTTTCCCTTGCGAACCGCGTCGGCGCGATAGGCGCCGATCTGGACGCTGACGAGGAATGGAGGTTCACCCTGCGGGCGTACCTCCGCCGCCAGTTTGCCCTGGAACATCGGACGGATGAACGTGGCTGCCGCGCCGTTGCCGTTGATGCCGGTCACGTCCGTAACGAGGGACTTTCGCATCCGTGCCGCGAGCATCGGCGCGAAGTCGCGGGTCTGATACGTGTGCGGCAACAGCACGAACGTGGGAGCGATCTTGTCGACGACCTGACGCATGGCTGTCGTGAACGCATCGGGCGTATAGGTGGCCAGCGAGACGTGCTCCACCGCGATGACGTCACCCACTCCGGCTGCCGCAATCTCCTGCGCGGTGGTCGCGACTGTACCCCCGAGTACGACCACTTGCACAGGCACACCCTCCGCCGAGAGTGCCTGGGCTGCAGCGATTGCCTCCCACGTCGCGCGATTCAGGCGTCCCTCGCGCTGCTCGGCAACAACCAGGATCACAGGACTCTCGCCTCCTCACGCAGCCGCCGCACGAGCTCGCGTGCCGCTTCCGCGGGCGAGCCAGCAATCATCTGCGTCTGTTTGCTGCGCGTCGGCATCGACAGCGCGACGATCTGCTGCGCGGGCTGCAGGCTGCCCGGCAGCGGGATTTTGCGAATCTCCTTCTTCTTCGCCGCCATGATGCCTTTCAGCGTGGCGTAGCGAAGCTGGTTGATGCCGCTCTGAATGGTCAGCAGCGCCGGTAGCGGCATGGCAATCCACTGGAACCAGCCCCCTTCGAGCTCACGCTTGACGCGGATGGCGGCGTCGACAACTTGGATTTCCATGATGATGGTCGAGTGTGGGACGCCGAGCTGTTCGGCGAGGATCACGCCCATCTGCGCGTGACCCTGATCGTCGGACTGCAGTCCCGTCAGCACGAGATCGAACCGCTCATCGCCCATGGCCGCGGCCAGCGCCGCGGCGGTGACGAACGCGTCCGCCGATCCCAGTGCGTTGTCGTCGACGTGCAACGCACGATCGGCTCCACGGGCGAGCGCCTCGCGAATGACCTGCTGCACGCGCGCTGGTCCGGCGGAGCAGACGACGACCTCGCCTCCGTGCTTCTCACGCAGCCGCAGCGCTTCCTCGAGCGCGTAGGCGTCGGGCTCGTTCATCTCGTAGCTGACGTCCTGCTCGCGGATCCAGGTTTTGTCGTCGTTGAGGCGAGGCTGCCACTCGCGGGTGGGGACCTGTTTGATGCAGACGGCAATCTTCATCTCGCGGCGCCTTTCACCCTGGACGAACCATCGAGGCAGGGAGGCACGGAGAATTCTCTTTTCAAAAACAGCAACTCCGTGTCTCCGTGTCTCCGTGGTTCGTGATCAGGCTTCGTACTTCTTGAACAGCAACGCGGCATTGGTGCCGCCGAAGCCGAACGAGTTGGACAGCGCGCAGCGAATCGGCATCGTGCGACTGGTGTGCGGCACGTAATCGAGATCGCACTCCGGATCGGGATAATCGAGGTTGATCGTCGGCGGGACGGCATCGTGATAGACGGCCAGCGCGGTGATGCCGGCCTCGAGCCCTCCCGCTCCGCCCAGTAGATGACCGGTCATCGACTTGGTGGACGAGATGGCGAGCTTCTGCGCGTGGTCGCCAAAGCAGTTCTTGATGGCCAGCGTCTCCAGCTTGTCGTTGTACGGCGTGGAGGTGCCGTGCGCGTTGATGTAGTCCACCTCGCTCGGCGCGATGCCACCCTTGCGGATCGCCATCTCCATTGCGCGCTGTGCGCCGTCACCGTCTTCCGATGGCGCCGTCATGTGAAACGCGTCGGCCGACGATCCGTAGCCGACCATCTCTGCGTAGATCGGCGCCCCGCGCCGCCGCGCGTGCTCCAGCTCCTCGAGAATGACCATCCCCGCGCCCTCGCCGATGATGAAGCCGTCGCGGTCGCGGTCGAACGGACGGCTGGCGCGCGCCGGTTCGTCGTTGCGCGTCGACAGCGCGCGGAGTTGACCGAACCCGCCGAGACTCATCGGCGTGATCGCCGCCTCCGAGCCGCCGGTGATCATCGCGTCCGCATCGCCGCGCTTGATGATCTCGTACGACTCGCCGAGCGCGTGCGCGGACGCGGAACAGGCGGTGCACGTCGCCAGGTTCGGCCCCTTGGCGCCAAACCGGATCGACACCTGACCGGCCGCCAGGTTGATGATCGCCGAGGGAATGAAGAACGGTGAGACCTTCCGCGGACCACCGTTGAGCAGCGCCGAGTGCTCGCGCTCGATGGTGATGAACCCGCCGATGCCGGAGCCGATGAACACGCCGACGTTGGCGGCGTTGCCCGGCGTGATCTGCAGCTTCGAGTCGTCCATCGCGAACTGCGCCGCGGCGATTGCGTACTGGATGAAGAGGTCCATCTTCTTGATGTCCTTCTTCTCGATGAACGCCAGCGGGTCGAATCCTTTCACTTCCGCCGCGATTTGCGCGGCGTAGCCGGTCACATCGAACTTGGTGACGCGGTCGACGCCGCTGCAGCCGCGCAGCAGCGCCGTCCACGTTTCCTCGGTACCGATTCCGACCGCCGACACCAATCCGATGCCGGTGATGACGACCCGCCTGCTCAACGCGCCTCCAGAGTGGCTACTTCTTGGCTTTGGCGTGGGCCTCGATGTAGTCGATGGCTTCCTTGACCCGCGTGATCTTCTCGGCGTCCTCGTCCGGGATCTCGATCCCGAACTCTTCCTCGAACGCCATGACGAGCTCCACCGTGTCGAGCGAATCGGCGCCGAGATCGTCCACGAACGAGGCGTCCGGGGTCACTTCCTCTTCGTCGACGCCGAGTTGTTCTACGATGATGCTCTTCACCTTGTCTGCGACAGCCATTCAATCCTCCGATTTTTGATCTGTGATCGTTGATCTTTGATTGCTGCTCGTTGCGATGGCCGCCGCCAGCCAACGATCAAAAATCAAAAATCAAAAATCAAAAATCCGCTACATATACATGCCGCCGTTGACGGCGAGCACCTGACCTGTAATATACGACGCCTCATCCGACGCGAGAAAGCAGACGGCGGCGGCGACGTCCTGCGGTGTGCCGATGCGGCCGAGCGGGATCTGCGTCGCCCACTCCTGCTGCGCGCGCGCGCTGATCGCCGTCGTCATCTCGGTCTCGACCAGACCGGGTGCGACGACATTGACGGTGATGCCGCGCGACGCCACTTCGCGTGCCACCGCCCTGCTGAAGCCGATCAGGCCGGCCTTCGACGCCGCGTAGTTGGCCTGCCCTGGATTGCCGGTTTGCCCGACGATGGAGCTGATGCTGATGATCCGGCCGGAGCGCTGCTTCAGCATCGGTTTCAGCGCCGCTTGCACGGCCGTGAATGCCGCGGTGAGATTCGTCGCGATGACCTCGTCCCAATCGGACCGCTTCATGCGCAGCAGCAGTTGATCCCGCGCGATGCCGGCGTTGTTCACCAGAATGTCGATGCGACCGTGGCTGGCGATTGTGTCGCCGACCAGCGCGGCAATTGACGCGTGATCGGTCACATCAACCGTCGCGCACTCACTCCGTCCTCCGGCTTGGTCGATGAGCGCCACGGTTGCGGCGGCGTTCTCGCCGCGCGCGGCCGCCATGACGTGCGCACCGCGCGCAGCGAGCGTCTGCGCGATCGCACGGCCGATGCCGCGCGACGCGCCGGTGACAATCGCTATCTTCCCGCTGAGATCGAGCATGCCGCGATGACCGCCGAGAGATCCTCGGGCGATCCGAAGTGAACCGCGTGCGCCTGTTTGTGGATTTTGCGAACGAGGCCGCTCAGCACCGTGCCGGGGCCGACCTCGACATACGTGGTGACGCCCTCCGCCGCCAGGCGCTGCACCACGTCCTCCCAGCGCACCGGCGCCGACACCTGCCGCACCAGCGCGTCGATGGCCGCCCAGGCCTGCGTCTTCAGCCTGGCATCGACATTGGCGACAATCGGGACGCGCGGATTCCCCGTGGGGAGATCGCGCAGCTCCGGTTCGAGCCGTGCTTCCGCCGGCTGCATCAGGGCACAATGAAACGGAGCACTGACCGACAGCGGGATGGTCCGCCGTGCGCCGAGCGCGCGAGCCCGCTCGGAGGCGCGCTTCACGGCTCCGGCGTGACCGGCAATCACCACCTGGCCGTGGCCATTCAGATTCGCCGGACTGACCACCTCACCCTGCGCCGCCTCTTCACACGCGCGGCGCACGGCGTCGGCATCGAGGCCGAGGATCGCGGCCATCGCGCCGACGCCCAATGGCACGGCCTCCTGCATGTAACGGCCACGGCGCTGCACGACCCGCAACGCATCGGCAAACGTCAGCGTGCCGGCAACGACATTGGCCGAATACTCGCCCAGGCTGTGCCCTGCGACAAACGCCGGGTGCAATCCGTGCGCGGCGAGAACGCGAGCGGCAGCGACGCTGACGGTGAGAATCGCGGGTTGGGTGATCTCCGTCAGCGTCAGGTGCTCTTCCGGACCGTCGAAGATGATTCGACTGAGATCGCGGACCATGAAGGCGCGCGATGCATCGTCGGCACGCGCTGGCGCAAGAGCAGCCTGCGCCGCGTCGTGAGCGGCGGCGGCGTGGGCAGCCGCCGCGCGATCGAATACCGCGTCGGCCTCGGCGAAGACCGGGCGCGCTTCGGGATACGTATCGGCCAGGGCCCTTCCCATGCCGACCTTCTGCGCTCCTTGTCCGGGAAAAAGAAATGCAATCACGAGTGCCTCTGTGCTTCTGTCGGTCTCGGGACCGCTATGCGGCCCGGACGTCGACGCCATCCTCGTTGTCGATCCGCACACCGGTCCCGGCCGCGCGAAGCGCGGCAGAAGGTGCTGACAATCAGCCAAGGCGCTCTGTGGGTTATCAACGGGCAGAGCCCCTGGGCTGATTCGTCACCACGAACGCGGCGGCAGCGGCGATCTCCTGCTCGACGCGACGGATGAAATCGGTTGCTGCGAATCGATAGGCCATCGCGATCGCGTTACGAATGGCTTTCGCGGATGACCGTCCGTGGCAGACGATGGCGAGTCCCGCCGTTCCGAGCAGCGGCGCGCCACCGTACTCCGAGTAGTCCACGCGACGACGAAAACGGCGGAACGCCCGCCGCGACAGCAGATATCCGACCTGACTCGAAAAAGTGGCTTGCAGCTCGTCGCCGAGCAGCGTTTCGACTGTGTCGACGAGCCCTTCGCTCGTCTTGAGCACGACGTTCCCGGTGAACCCGTCGCAGACGATCACGTCCGCGATGCCGCTGTAGATCTCGCGCCCCTCCACGTTGCCGATGAAGTCGACCGGCGCGCTCTTCAACAGCCGGTGTGCCTCGCGCGTCAGGTCGTTACCCTTGGTTTCCTCCTCGCCGATCGAGAGCAGGCCGATTCGCGGTCGCGCGATCCCCAGCGCCACGCGCGCGTAGACGCCGCCCATCACCGCAAATTGAAGCAGGTGCTGCGGCCGGCACTCGGCATTGGCACCGGCGTCGAGCAGGACGGCGGCACGCGTCCGCGTGGGGATGGTGGTGGCCAGCGCCGGACGATCGACGCCGGCAATGAGACCGAACGACGAATACGCGGCGATGACCGTGGCGCCGGTGTTGCCGGCGCTGACGACCGCGGCCGCTTCACCGCGCGCGACAACGTCGGACGCGACACGAATGGATGCCCGCGGCTTGCGACGCAGCGTGGCCGCCGGCAGCTCGCCCATGCCGATCGAGTCGCCGGCATCCACGGTCCGGATTCCCAGGTCGCGCCAGTCGACATGTCTGCCGAGCGCGTCTTCCAGCTCCTGGCGCGGGCCGACGAGCACGATCTCGACATCCACGTGACGCGCTGCGGCGACAGCACCGTCGACGATCGCATCCGGCGCGTGATCGCCGCCCATCGCGTCAACGGCGACTCGAATCATCGTTGATCTTAGATTTCTGATCTCTGATTTGATCTCTTCGACTTTTGGGTTCGCAGCCGTAGGCATTCACATCGACGCGAACCAAATCAAAAATCAAAGATCAAAGATCAAAAATGACTTCATTCCTCCGGTACCGCGCGCGCCTGCCGCTGCTTGTAGTAGCCGCAGTGCGGGCAGATGCGATGCGGTGCCTTGGGCTCGTGACACTGCGGGCACAGGTTGCTGGCCGCCGGCGTGAGCGCATCGTGCGTGCGGCGTTTGGCGCCTCGCGTCTTCGAATGTCGACGTTTTGGATTTGGCATCTCTATGATTCCCGTTTGCTCTGGAGCGTCTTCAGCGCCGCCAGCCGCGGATCGATCCACTCCGGCTCGCACGCGCACGTGCTCGTGTTCAGGTTGGTGCCGCACTGCGGGCACAGGCCCCTGCAGTCGTCCTGGCAGAGCGGCTTCATCGGCAGCGCCAGGTAGAACTGCTCGCGCAGCAGCTCGTTCAGATCGATCTGGTCGTCGCGGTAGTAGCTGATATCCAGATCCTCGTCCTGCGTCTCACGCTCGTGTTCCGTCGCCATCTCCGATGCCGGGAGGTATCGGAGATCGAAGGCGACGTCCACCGGCAACCGGAACGGTTCCAGACAGCGGCTGCACGGCAGTTCGAGCTCGCTCTTCGCCGTTCCCTCGAGGCGAAACTTCTCGCGATCCTTGTGGACATCGAAATCGAGCTCGGCCGGCGCGACGATTCGATACGCATCATCCGCCTGGGAGACATCCTCGGGAGCGAATGTCCTCGAAAAATGTTCGAGTGGTCGCCGGTAGCGAGTGAGATCGAGCAACATGGCGCCGGAGGCGCGAAGGTGGAGAAAATCGCGCGAAAGCCAGACCGACAATTATAGCTGATTCCACGACATGGGCCCGATCCAGGGCTTGGGGATGAACAGTTGCTCGTATAGCGTGACGGCATAGCGGTCGGTCATTCCGGCGAGGAAATCGCGCGCCGCCGCGTCGAGTCCGTCACGCTGCAGCACGAAGGGATCGAGGAAATCGCGCGGCCGTTCTCGCACCTTCTCCCACAGTCCTCCGAGGATGCCGGACGCTTTCTTGAACTCGGCTGTCGCAATGTCATTCTCGTACACCGCTTCGAACAGGAACGCCCGCATCGCGAGCGTGGCGTCGAGCACCGCCGGGCTCATGCGGATCTCTGTCAGGCCTCCCTTCTGCGTCTCGGTGACGACATCCTTCACCATCCGGGCAATCCGGGCAGATGACGAGTTGCCGAGCACCGCCACGGCCTGCTGCGGCAAATCGGTCTTCTCCATCACTCCAGCTCTCACGGCGTCGTCGATGTCATGATTGACGTAGGCGATGAGATCGGCAACGCGCATGATCTGTCCTTCGAGGGTGGCCGCCCGCGCGGATGGATCGAGTCCCACCGGCACGCCACCCTTCCCTTTTGAATGGCGACCGATGCCGTCGCGCACTTCCCACGTGAGGTTCAGCCCTTTTCCATCCCCCTCCAGCACGTCGACGATGCGCAGGCTCTGCTCGTAGTGACGGAACCCGCCAGGCACCAGCGAATCGAGAACGCGCTCCCCGGCGTGGCCGAACGGTGTGTGCCCGAGATCGTGTCCGAGCGCGATCGACTCGGTGAGCTCCTCGTGCAGCCACAGCACCTTCGCAATCGTGCGCGCGATCTGCGAGACCTCGAGCGTGTGCGTCAGGCGGGTGCGGTAGTGATCGCCCGCCGGCGCGAAGAACACCTGTGTTTTGTGCTTCAACCGGCGGAATGCCTTGCTATGAATGATCCGATCCCGATCGTGCTGAAACGCCGGGCGGACGTCGTCTTCGGGTTCGGGATGAAGGCGTCCGCGCGACTCGGCGCTCCTGGCGGCCTGCGGCGCCAGCGTGTCGCGCTCGCGCTGTTCGAGCGCCTCACGAATCGTGGACAACGATGTCCTCCAGAAAACTGGCTCCGTGTGCGAGCGCCCCGACATCGAAGCTTGCGGCGACCGTCTGACCGAGGTCGGCGAAGGTTGAGCGTGTGCCGATGTCGACGCCCGCTCGCACGCGTGCACCGGTGATCAGCACCGGCACGTGCTCCCGAGAATGATCGGTGCTCGGGGTCGTCGGATCGTTGCCATGATCGCCGGTGACGACCAGCAAGTCGTCGGGATTCAGCTGCGTCAGCGCGCCACCCAGCCACTGGTCGAACCGCTCGAGGTTTGCGGCGTAGCCGCTTACGTCATTGCGATGGCCGAACTGTGTGTCGAAGTCGACGAGGTTGACGAACACGAACCCCTCGCGCCGCTCGGACATCACCTCCGTGATTCGCTGCATTCCTTCGGCGTCGCTGGCGGTGGTAATCGCGCGGCCGATTCCGCGACCGGCAAAGAGATCCTTGATCTTCCCGATCGTCGTCACGGCGACGTTGCGCGCGGTCAATCGATCGAGCAGCGTCTCGCCAAATGGCTCGAGCGCGTAATCGTGCCGGTTCGCTGTCCGTTTGAAGGATCCCGGTCCGCCGACGAACGGCCGCGCAATGACGCGCCCGACGCCCATCCCGCGGCCGACCAGATCGAACGCGATCTCGCAGTTCCGGTATTGCTCCGCCAGCGGAATCACGTCCTCGTGCGCGGCGATCTGAAACACGCTGTCGGCAGACGTATACACAATCGGCTTGCCGGTCCGAACGTGCTCGGCACCAAGCCGCTCGATGATTTCCGTACCCGAGGCGACGACGTTGCCGATCGTCTGGCGGCCGATTCGGCGTTCGAACGCCTGGATGACATCGCGCGGAAAGCCGTGGGGAAACGTCGGAAATGCACGGTCGAGGATCACGCCCGCCATTTCCCAATGTCCTGTGACGGAATCCTTGCCGGGCGACGCTTCCGCCATGCGTCCGTACGCGCCGCGCAGATTGCCTTCGTTGGCGCCGCCGTGTGCTGCCCCATCCAGATCCACGATCCGCCCCAGGCCCAAACTGCGCAGATGAGGGATCCGCAAGCGGATCTGTCGTGCCAGATTGCCGAGCGTGTCGCTGCCCTGATCGCCATAGGCGGCGGCATCCGGCAACTCGCCGCAGCCGACGCCGTCGAGAACGATGACAATGACGCGGCGAAAGGTGGACTTAGGAATTGGCCGTGAAGTAGCTGGCCATCGACCGTCGCGTTTCGATGGCGGCAATGGCATGTTTGAAGACCAGATGGTCGAAGCCGTCCACTTCGACGATCACCGCGAACTTGTCGAAGTTCTTGATCCGCGCTTCCAGCTGACGGCCGTTCATCAGATGCACGGTCACCGCCAGTCGATCACGACGCGCGCAGTTGAGGAAGACGTCCTGGATATTGCCGGAAGCGGTCGACGACGCGGGCCGGGGTTCAGATACCTGGGCCACTACTGCTACATCCTTCCGATTCAAGACCGCGCCGCGAGCATCTCGTTACAATGTCACGCCGCGTGCGGCCAACACCTCCTCGACGCAGTGGAGGGTTGCCGGCGATTCGCCGGGACCGTCGACCCAGATAAGGTTAGGCTCTTTGCGAAACCAGATCAACTGTCGGCGCGCGTAACGGCGGTTCTCTTGCGCGATGAGTGCGCGCGTCGCCTGCTCGTCACGCACGCCGCGCAGCATCTCCATCACCTGCCGATAGACCAGTCCGCCGAACGGTCGCGCGTCAGGCGGCACCCCGCGTGCGAGCAGACCCCGGACTTCGTCGACGATGCCGCGCGCAAATTGCTCGTCGACGCGCCGAGTCACTCGTTCGGACGTGAATGACGCCGGAATCCGCAAGGCGATGGCAATGACCTCACAATCGGCGATCAGCGACTGGGTGCGGTCGAAGTGCGCGGTGAGCGGCTGGCCGGTCGCGAAGTACACCTCGAGTGCGCGCACGAGCCGCTGGCGGTCGCGCGGCATGATACGCGCCGCCGATGCAGGATCGACCCGGCGGAGCAGACGGTGGAGGCATTCGGGACCGCGACGCACGGCGATGCGATCGAGTCGTGCGCGGAGTTGTTCGTCGGCGCCCGGTCCCGGAAACAGACCGCGCACGAGCGCCCGGTAGTAGAAGCCCGTTCCGCCAACCACAATCGGCAGCTTGCCACGCCCGTGGATGTCGCGAACCGTCCGCTCCGCGTCGCGCGCGAACTGCGCCGCCGTATACACCTCGGTGGGGTCGGTGATGTCGATCAGATGGTGCGGAATATCTCTACGCTGCTCTACGGGAAGTTTGTCGGTGCCGATGTCAAATCCCCGATAAACGGCGGTCGAATCACAGTTGATGATCTCGCCGTTATACCGCTCCGCCAGCGTCAACCCGAGCGCGCTCTTGCCGGAGGCAGTGGGGCCGAGGACGGCGAGGACGATCTTGCGCTCGATTGAACCGCGCATGTTCAATCTTCAATTTTCAGTCTGAGAATTGATGTGTTCATTTGCTCATTTGGCCAGGTGGTCAACTGAACGTGTCAATTTGCAGCTGTGCAAACATCGAGTTGCACCAATGCGCAAACGACCGAATGATCCACTCCGAGTCTCAAATTGAAATTTGAAGATTGAACATCCCCAGCAGCGCGCGTCTACCAGGTACGAATCAGCACGTACACGGTGACCACAACGAGCAGGATGATCAATCCGAGCTGCTGCGTGCGTGTCGGCATGTTCAGCTGCCCGGCTCCTGGTTGTAATAGAACGTCACCGTGAAGAACGCCCTTTCGTCTGGGTACTCGGGCGGCAGCGGCTCGGTCGGATTCGAGCCGAGGATGGCGTTATAGGCGGCGCGGTTGAACGCGTCGATGTCCGAGGAGCTGACGATCGCGAGGTCGCTGATGCGGCCGTTCTTGTGGATGTTGAACTGCAGGATGACGCGGCCGCGGAACGTCATCGCGGCGTACGGGACGAACCAGTTCCGTCGCACCTGCGCGACGAACCGTCGCAGCCACGGGCCGAACTCCACGCCTTTGGTGTCGAACTGGATTTCTTGTCCCGGATCGTTCACGCCCCCTTGCGGGTTGCGGAACGTCTCGACGTTCTGGACGTAGCGCTGCAGGTTGCGGAGCGCATCGCCGAGCGCGCCAGGGGGACGCTGCCGGGTGGCATCGGTCTGCCGCTGCAGACCGGTTTCAGCCGGCGGCAGATTGCGCGCAATCTGTTGCTCCGGCTTTGGCGGCTCCGGCTCGGGCTGCGGCGGCGTTTCGGGACCGCGCGCCCGTTCGGCAGGCTGTTCCGACTCGGTTCGTTCTGGCGAGTTGCCCCGGGAGAACGGCAACGCGTTGGTTGGGTTCTCCGCACGCTCGCGCGCCTGTGCCTTGCGATCGAGGTCCGACAACTCGGCCCGAGGAGGCGGCTGCAACGCCCTCAAATCGACGCGCGGCTGGACGAACACGAACGTGCGGTTCTCGTCCCGGCGCGCCTGTTCCATCAGGCGCTGTTGCCGCTCGCGTTCGAGGTCGTCGGGCGAGCGCATCAAGGTGAGCACGCGCGGGCCGAACATGAGCGCCAGGATGACCGCCGCGTGGACCAGGATCGACAGGAGCGTCCCGTCGCGCCATGACATCGCATGGCCGACAACGAGCTCGTCCTGATAGCGATCCTCGAAGTCGAAATGAATCAACGGAGTGAAGCTGAAATTATAACATTTTGACTTTCAATCACTTACGGCGAGTCGCTTACAGGCGCCGAGCCACGTATAAATAGACGATGCCGAAGGTCAGCGGGACGGCGCGGACGTCGGAAAAACCGGCGTGACGCAGGATTGTCACAAACTGGGCCGGCGGTGGAAACGTGCCGACTGAAGCAGGCAAGTACGTGTAAGCCGCGCTGTGACCTGAGACCAGACGTCCGATCGTCGGCAATACCCGCGTGAAATACCAGAGATAGAAACCGCGGATCCCGGGAATCCGCGGCAGGCCGAATTCCAGAATCGCCAGGCGGCCGCCGGGCTTGAGCACCCGTGCCATCTCCGCGCATGCGACGTCCGGCTCGTGCACGTTGCGGATGCCGAACGCCACCGTCGCGGCGTCAATCGTTTCGTTACCTGCCGGCACACGCATCGCATCGCCGCGCACCAGAGCGATACGGCCGGTCTCGCCGGCGGCATCGACCTTCTTTCGTCCACGCGCGAGCATCGCTGCGGCAAAGTCGACGCCGAGGACGCGAGCCGCGCCACCGCGTCGCGCCTCGAGCGCGACGTCCGCCGTGCCGGTGCAGAGGTCGAGCACCGTCTCGCGACCTGTGAGCTGCAGGGAGCGAATCGCCCGCCGGCGCCAGCGCCGATCGATGCCGGCGCTCAGAAGATGATTGAGCAGATCGTAGCGCGGCGCGATCGCATCGAACATGTCGGCAATGCGATCGGGCGTCTTGTTGGGTGCGTCGTTGGTCCTCACGCCCGCCACAAAGCACACGAAGACGATCTAGCCACGAAAGACACAAAGGACACAAAAACAAGGACGCAAAGATTTTGGTGACCTTGATTCGTGCTACATGAGTCGACGCAGTCGGCCTGCAACGCAGGCCGACACGTCAGGGTCACGCGTGACGAACGAACAAGCGAAGTATCCCCGTGGCTTGCTCGCTCGTCGCGCGTGACCCTGACGCGCCGCGTCGCGGCGCTGCGTCGAGGAATCCTTCGAGTCCTTTGTGCCCTTTGTGGCTAAAACCGTCCTCGGTGTTCATCTTGAGGCGATTACCCGAGATAGAGAGATAACGCCGTCGCTGCGAAGTACACGATGCCCACGTAGCCATTCAAGTCGAACGCCCTTTTCACCTGCGACAAGTCATCATCACTGACCAGCGACTGTTCGTACGCGAGGAGCACCGCGACGATGGCGACGCCGCCGAGGTAGAGAGCCGGCAAATGCGCGGCGCGCCAGAGTACCGCCATCGCGATTACGGTGGCGACATGCATCAGCCGCGACAAGCGGATGGACGCGCGCACGCCGAACCGCGTCGGAATCGAGCGCAGGCCGTGTCCACGATCGAAGTCGAGATCCTGGCACGCATAGAGGATGTCGAACCCTCCGACCCACAACCCGATCGCTAGTCCAAGCAGCCACGGCTCCGCGCCGCCACGTCCACCGGCGGCAATCCAGCCACCGATCGGCGCCACCGCCATGGCCAGTCCCAGAAACATCTGCGTGTACGCCGTGTAGCGTTTGGCCAGCGAGTACCAGAAGACGATCGCCAGCGCCACCGGCGCAAGGATCGAACAGAGCGTGCTGATGCGCCAGGCGGCAAAGATGAACACCACTGAAGAAGCGATCACAAAGGCGACCGCCTCGCGGATTGACATGGCGCCGCGCGGCAGCTCGCGCATCGCGGTACGCGGATTGAGCGCATCCCAGCGGGCATCGACCAGGCGATTGAAACCCATCGCCGCGCTGCGGGCGCTCACCATGCACACGACAATCCATCCAACCTGGGACCACGAGAACGGGTGATTGCGCCACGCCAGCAGCGCGCCGGTCAACGCGAACGGCAACGCGAAGACGGAGTGGCTGAACCGCACGAACGAGAAGTAGGTGGCGACTCGCGACATTTAGTGTGCTCCTGTGTTCCGGTCGTCTGTGTTCAGCCAGCGTATCGCGTCAGGCGTCACTCCGGATACCAGATACTCTTCGACGTCGGCGACGTCACGGGGCAGGCGTACCGCAATGAGCGATGCACGCTTGCCTGCCTCGATCGTTCCCAACGCGTCGTCGAAACCGAGGGCTCGGGCTCCAATCCGCGTCGCACTCTCGACCAGCCGCCGTGCAGGTATGCGCGGAGCCACGCGCCGCGCCTCCGCAAGCTCGGCGAACATGTTCAGATCGGGAGTGCTGGCCAGACTGTCGGTCCCGAACGCCACGTCGACATCCATCGCGTAGAACGCTTCGATCGGCGGCGCGCCGACGCCAACATACTGGTTGCTGCGCGGGCACGAGACGATGGTCATTCCAAGCGTGGCCAGGGTGGCGAGATCTTCTCCCTCGAATTGCACGCCGTGAACGGCCAGCACGGATCGGTCGAGAAAGCCGCGATCCGACAGATACGTGACGGGCGACGTGCCCGGGGCACTCCATTCTTCCGACCACGCGCCCATGTTCTCCAGCAGCGTCCGCAACGCTCCGGTGCCTCGCCGCAGCAGCTCGAGTTCCTGCGGCGATTCGCCGAGATGGATGCTCGAGACGGCCGGTCCGTGGGCGTCGAGATCGGCACGGATTGCCGTGAACAATTGCGGCGAAACCGAGTATGGCGCGTGCGGCGCAAGTGCGACACGCACATCGCGGTTCGGCTCCAGCTGCCGGACGCGTGCCCTCGCCTGGCGCACGCGATCCTCGGGATCGGGCGCATTGAACCCAAGCAGCTCGTAGAAGACCTGCGCGGGCAGTCCCGCCTCACGCAGCAGCGGAACGGTGACGAGCGTGTTGCTGACCTCGCCCACCAGACCAGTGCCGCTCTTCTTCACATCGGCAATTGCTTTTCGTGCCGCGTCGAGAATTCGCGTATCCGCCGGATCGGGGTACTCGCGCCGCGCGCCGATCACGCCAGACACCCACTGAACGAAGTCCTCGCCCCTTGCAATGTGTCCCTGGAGATACGACAGCTCGAGATGCGTGTGCGCGTTGACGAGCGATGGCAAGATGACGGCATGTCCGAGATCGACGAGGTCGCCGTTGGCTTCGGAGCCAACGTGAACGATGCGATCGTCCGCTACGCCGACAACGCCGCCAGGAATCGGATCGTCGATGATTGGCAGCACCCAATCGGCACGGTAGCTGATCATGCAGGCGGGCGCGTGGCGCCCGTTATTGCGCGAGTCGCAGCGTCTTGCCGACGCGGCTGCGAGCGGGATACTTCTTCAACTCCTCGGGCACTGACGTATCGCCGTCGACTCGTGCCGTCGCCAATTCCATCATCCGCGGCACTTCCCGCGCACGGAAGATCGGGTCGCCGAGGATTTCGTAATGCATGTTGCGGCGCTTGGGCGTGAAACCGGCGTCCTCGATGTTGCTGACGATCTCGACTTCGTCCATGCAGTAGCTGGCGCCGGCGGCGCGCACGACGTTCTCCTCGATCATCACGCTGCCCATGTCGTTGGCGCCGTAGGCAAGACTGAGCTGCCCGACTTTTCCGCCCTGTGTTACCCAGGACGCCTGCAGGTTGTCGATGTTGTCGAGCACGATCCGGGAAAGGGCCAGCGTCCGCAAGTAGTCGACGCCGGTTGCCTCGTAGCCGCCCTGCTCGGTGTGCTCGGGCTGATAGCTCCAGGTGATGAACGCGGTGAAGCCACCCGTTTCGTCCTGCAGATCGCGCACGCGCAGCAGGTGCTCGATGCGCTCGGCGTCGGTCTCGACGGTGCCGTACATCATGGTGACGGTGGTGCGCAGCCCGGCGTGATGCGCCTGCCGCATGACGTCCAGCCACTCGTCGGACGAAGCCTTGCTATAGCAGTTGAGAATCTTGCGCACGCGGTCGACGAGGATTTCCGCGCCGCCGCCGGGAATACTGTCCAGACCGGCAGCAACGAGGCGCTCGATGACCGCCGGAACTGGCAGCTGGTTCAGTCGGGCGATGTGCAAGACTTCGGGCGGGGACAGCGCGTGCAGCTTGAAGTCGGGATACCGCGCCTTCACGGCGCGAAACAGATCCTCGTACCAGGAGATCGGCAGGTCTGGATTGTGTCCACCCTGCAGCAGCAGCTGGTTGCCGCCGACGGCGATCGTCTCGTCGATCTTGCGGAAGATCTCGTCGAACCCGAGAACATACCCATCAGACGATCCGACCGGGCGATAGAACGCGCAGAAGCGGCAGCGGGCGACGCAGACGTTCGTGTAATTCACGTTGCGGTCGATGATGTAGGTGACGATGGCGTCGGGATGCTTGCGCGCGCGCGCGGCGTCAGCCAGCGATCCGAGCAGGTGCGTCGGCGCCTCGCGGTACAGAGTCAATGCCTCCGCACCGTCGATGCGGCCGCCGTTTGTCACCTTTCGCTCGATGTCTGCTACTCGCGGCAACTTCCACCCACAACGAAACACGGAGGCATGGTTTGTGACCCGTGATTACTCGTCGAAAAATTCCAACACCCTGCGTCGTGGCGCCACGCCCAAATCCGCCGCGTAATCGAGAAACAGCTGCAGCCCCGCAGCCTCGTCGCCGCCGAGGCCGTATTTGACATTATCCCTTAGGTAGATCGCCGCGCGCTCGGTTCGTGCCGGATCGCCGGCACCGTATTCGGCGGCAATCGCGGCAGCGCACCGCAGACCCTCTGCCTGCGCGTCCTGCAGCGCGTGGACGTCGTCGGGCGTCACCGCGCCGGCACGTCCGGTCCATGCCGCGTAGATGAACGGCCGGCCGGTCATTGCCGTCCATGCTTCGCCGAGATCGATCTTCCGCAGCCCGAGCGCCTCGTGGTCGGCGTCGAACGCGGGATCGCCGATAAGAAGGCCGGCATCGCAGCCGCGCGTCATCGCCGCCAGATCCGGCCCGTGCGAGACGAACTGCGGCGCAATCCGGAAAGCGTGGTGGCACAGCACGCGCAGCAGCGCGACGGAGGTTCGCGAGCTCGTGTCGAGCGCGATCGTGCGGACCTCGTCCACCGGCACGCGCGAATACAGCGCCACCGACGCGATCGGTCCGCGGGAGCCGATGCCGACACCAGGAACGAACCTGTAGTCCGGCGACTGCAGATATTCGATCGACGGAATCAGACCAAGATCGGTCTCGCCCTGATGCAGCAGCGAGGCGCAGACCGAGGGGACGTCATAGCGAACGCGCCAGCGTGCGGCGTCGCGATCCAGTGCCCAGGTCAACGGACGGGCATTCAGATAGCCGACGGCGCCGATGCGAACCATCTCCTCCAACTCAAAAGTCGAAACGCAAAACTCAAAAGTAAGTACCAAAGTACTTTCGAGGTTACTTTTGAGTTATGCGTTTTGCGTTCTTGCTTTACGTGACAACGTTGAACCGTCCATCGCGCTCGGCCGGTTCGAATCCCGCCGTCTCGATGTTGCGACGAATCTCCTCCAGCGGCGCTCGTCGTCGTCCCTCGGGCGCCTCGTCCGACGCCGACACGCCGTGCACGTCGTCGGCGCCGAACGTCAGTGCCACCTGCGCCAGCTTCGGTCCGTAGCGCGACCAATCGACCTGGATGGTGGGCACATTTGCCGCCGCCAGACGTGCGACCGCCACCATCTTCACATCCTGATATCCGGTTGTCGGTCGCAACGGATTGAGGACGGCCGGAAGCGGATCGATCGCCTGGATGCACGCGAACTCGTCCTGCAGCTGCGCCACGCGCAACAGCAGTTCCGTGCGGTGCTCCGCCGGCGCCTTCGCGATCGACAGGCACAGTTGCTGAAAGCCCGCGTTCGTCAGTCGGTCGATCACGATTGCCGGTTGGGCCATCAGGTCGACCGGCAGATCCGCGATCGCATCCAGACCAGCGTCCTTCCACGCATGCAGCACGTCGGATATGTGTTCGCCGCGGTGTTCGGCCAGGCGTTCCACGTCGGCCCAGGAGAAGGCCGAGACCGTCCGCTCACCAGCGATGGCCTTTGCCTGCTCGATTGCGGTGGTCGCGATGTCGACGCTCTCGGGCGCGCCCGCGATCCTGATCTCACGCGCCGCAGGCGGCACTGCGTCGGCAAACGACTGATTCAGTGCGCAGCTGGCGACGCGCACATAGGTGACGCGCGCGCCATGCGTGCGCCGGCGCAGATGATCGGCGAGCATCCCGAGCGGCAGGATGTCGGGCGTTGCCGCCAATGCACGGATGTCTTCGGGGGCAAGACGCTCTCCGAGATCTATCCGCGCGGTATATCGATCGAAGGTTTCCGCGGTCGTCATGTCTGTGCTGCCATCGCCTCTGCGATCCGCGTCGCCAATGCCAGCGCATCGCGTCCGGCGCGGCCGGATACAGCCGGCGCCCGTCGGCCGCGCAGTGCGGCGATGAAATCGTCGAGTTCGCGGCGAAGTGGCTCTTCCTGCCGTACCTCGAGGCGTCCGCCTTCGATCGTCGGACGGCCACCGTTCTGCCGGACGAGGCGATACACCTCCACGTCCTGCGCGGCGAAGTCGATCGACACGTATGAATCTCGCTGAAAGAATCGTGCCTTGCGGACGCGATCGCGGCTGATGCGGCTCGCCGTCAGATTGGCGATGCATCCGGACGCGAAGCGCAGGCGCGCGTTGGCGATATCGATCCGCGGCGTCAACACGTTCACGCCCACGGCTTCGATCGACGTGACATCCGAGCCGACCGCGGCGAGCAGCAGATCGAGATCGTGGATCATCAGGTCGAAGATCACATCGATGTCGAGACTCCGCTCGGGAAACGTTCCGAGCCGATGGACCTCGATGAAGCGTGGACCGGATACCAGGGGCCAGGCCGCCACCATCGCCGGATTGAACCGCTCGGTGTGTCCAGTCGCCAGCAACACGTTCCGCGCATCGGCAAGATCGACGAGGCTCTCCGCCTCCGCGACGGTTGCCGCGATCGGCTTCTCGACCAGCACCGCCGTTCCGCGCTCGAGGAACCACCTGGCGACGGTGACGTGGTCGACAGTCGGCACGGCAACGACGGCTGCATCGACCGGCATGCCGAGGGACTCGATGCTCGTGAAGGCAGGCGCGCCGTGTTTGGTGCCGATCTCCTCCGCTCGATCGCGCTTGATGTCGACAACGGCGGCCAGTTCGACGTCGGCAATCGAGGCGAGGATTCGCGCGTGATGCTGTCCAAGATGGCCGACGCCGACGACGGCGATACGCAGCGGCGAGGTCATGCGGGTAATCCCGTCTCGGGGGCGGCGTGGCGAGCGAAAATGCTGATGCCCGCCTCGTCGGCTGAAGCAAACACGGCATCGCCATCCAGTACGAGCGTCTTGCCGGCATCGATCGCCAAGGCGGACGCACCGGCGACGCGCATCGCCTGAACGGTCGCGAAGCCGATGACCGGCACGTCGAAACGCATATCCTGACGCGGCTTGGCAACCTTGACGATGCGAGCGCCGGGGCCGGCCAGATAGCCGGCGCGCCCGATGACCTCGTCGGTCCCTTCCATCGCCTCGACCGCGATGACCGCCTGATGTTTCACCGCGATCGTCTGGCCGATATCGAGCGCCGCGATCGCATCCGCCATGCGCCAGCCAAATTCGAAATCCTTCCGCTCCTCCGGTGTGGGCGCTCGTGTCGTGAGCACGCCCGGCCTGGCGAGCAGTGGCTGCAGCAGAGACGTCGAGTCGATGAGCTCGATGCCTCGGTCGTGCATGACCCTCGCCACCGCGCCGATCAGACCATCGGTATTTCTGGACGTGAGCTGCCGCAGGACGGCGACGAACGTCATGTCAGGGACGATGCCGCCGAAGATGCGCGTGTGTTTGACCTGTCCTGCCATGACGGCGTGCGTCGCGCCCGCATCCTTCAGCAAGGAGATGCACTTCCCCAGCTGTCCGATCGAGATCCAGTGAATGGACGCGCCATGGCGCGCGGCGGCGTCGTTCAACTCGGGAAACGCTTCTTCCTTCGTGGCGATGACGGTCACGTCGTGACCTTGCGCCCGGGCGGCGTCGAGCACGAGGAACGGGAACTTGCCGTTTCCCGCAATCAGTCCGAGTTTCACGAACAGCGAACCTCGGGACCGACATCGAATCGTGCACCTCGAACCACGGGAACTTGAAACCCCGAACCGAGGGGCGGGAGCAGCGATCTACTCATCGACGACAAGTTCCTCGCTGCTCCGCCGCGCCGGCCGCCGAAGGATCACGCCACGCTGTGACGTGCGGATGAAGGTCACCAGGTAGTGCACTTCGGGAGAGGTGAGGCTCGGATCGCTTTCGATTTCCGCAAGTGCCCGCGTCGTATTCAGCTGCAGCAGGTAGCGGTAGGCACGCCGGAGCTGCTCGATCGTGTCCGCGGCAAAGCCGCGCCTCGACAGGCCGACTGTGTTCACGCCGAAGCTTCGCGCCGGCCGGCTGCCGATCGTCTTGGCAAACGGCAGCGCATCCTTGGTCACCACGGAGTAGCCCCCGATAAAACCGTGGCGGCCCACCCGACAGAACTGATGCACGGCGGACCCGGCGCTGATGTTGGCGTAGTCCTCGACGCCGACATGTCCGCCGAGGGTCGCATGCGGACCGAAGATCGTGTGGCTGCCGACATGGCAGTCGTGCGCGACGTGGACATAGGCCATGAACAGGTTGTCGTCGCCGATGCTGGTCTCGCCGCCACCCCCGGCCGTGCCGCGATTGATCGTGACGAACTCGCGGAAGATGTTGCGGCTGCCAATGCGAAGGCGCGTGCGTTCGCCTTTGTATTTGAGGTCTTGCGGCGCCAGGCCGATAGAGGCCATCGGATAGATCTGCGTGTCGTCACCAATCTCGGTCCACCCGTCGATGACCGCGGAAGCGCCGATGACGCAGCGACGCCCGATCGTGACGTCCGGTCCAATCACGCAGTTCGGCCCGAGAGTGGTCCCTTCGCCGATGTGTGCCGACGGATGCACACGCGCGGAGGCGTCGACGGACCCTGGCGCCTGTTCGATGGCCAGCAGCAGCTCCGCCTCGGCCACGACCTGATCACCGACGTACGCCGATGCACGCGCCCGCGCCAACCGCGACCGCCGCCGGCCCATCGTCACTTCGAGCCGCAACCGATCACCGGGCACCACCTGGCGGCGGAACTTCGCTGCGTCCACACCGCGCAGCGCCACGCGGCTTTCCGCCGGCGCACACTCGCGATCGAGCAGCAGCGTGGCGGCCACCTGCGTCAGCGCCTCGATCATCAGCACGCCAGGCATCAGCGGCGTGCCGGGAAAATGCCCTTGAAAGAAGTCCTCGTTGACCGTGACGTTCTTGTGCGCAACAAGGCGCGCACCCGGCTCGTGCTCAACGACCGCGTCGATGAGCACGGCTGGGTAGCGAGAGAAGAGGCGAGAGAGAACCGCTGTCGGATCGATGTTCAAGGACTCTTACTTCTTGGTCGACGCGTCGAACTCCTTGATGATCTCATCGGTCAGGTCGAGCGCCGGATCGCCCCACACCAGACCGCTGTCGGTCACGCTGAAGATCATGTGCAGCTGCTTTTCCTGCGCAACCTTCGCCAGCACCGGCGTCAGCTTGCGCTGGAAGTCGTCCTGCAGCTGCTGCTGGAGGTTCTGCACGTCCTGCTGCGCGTCCTCGGTGAAGCGCTGAATCTCACGCTGCTGCTTGTCGATGTCGTTGGCCAGCTGCGAGCGCGCCGCCTCGTTCAACACGCTGCCGCCCTGTTCGAGCTTCTGCTGCGCCGCCTGCAGCGCCTTGTTCTTTTCGTTCAGCTCGTTGACCTTCTGCTGGTTGAGCGCATTGATCCTGGTCGTCGCCGCCTTGCCCTCCGCTGAATCGCTGGCGATTTTCTGCACGTAGACGAACGCGTATTTCACGCCCGTCGGGAATGGTGGCTTCGGCTGCGGCGCGGGTGCCGGCACGGCGGGGGCCGCTGGCGCCGGTGTGACAGGCCGCGGCTGTGCCGGCGGCGTCTGACCTGCAGGAGTTGCGGGTCGTGTCTGACCCTGCGGGGCTGGCGCTGGACGATTCGGCGTCTGCGCGCCCTGGCCCGCCGGCGCGGCTTGTGGCGACGCCTCGGCGTACGCATACGGAGCGGTCGCCAGCATCACGCTGAGCGCCACGGCGACGAACAACACTCTCATTCCGGTGAATCCTTTCCGTTGGAAATCGAAGCTCATGATTTTACTCCACCAACCGCGCCAAGTAAGATCGAAGGCACCCATGGTTCGCTTGTCTTACACGGCTCTCGCACTCGCAGCCGCGCTCGTCTGTGCCGCATGCGGTGACGATTCCACGTCGAATATACCCACGGCCCCGACGCCAGTCGCTGTCACTGAGACCTTCGACGGCACGCTGAATCCCAACGGCGGCATCACGCACCCATTCGCCGTCCAGCAGACCGGATCGGTGACGGCCACGCTGTCCGCGATCGCGCCCGAGGGCACGATCATCGGCCTGAGCCTCGGCACCTGGAACGGCCAGACCTGTCAGATCATCCTCGCCAACGACAACGCGGCGCAGGGCAATTCGGTGGTCGGTACTGCCACGTCGACCGGCAGCTTCTGCGCGCGCGTCTACGATGTCGGGAAGCTCACCCGCCTGGCGGATTATCAGATTTCCGTTACCCACTACTGACCGGGCGACCTTCACCGCCACAAACCACGGAGAACAATCCTTCGAAAAACTCCGTGTCTCCGTATCTCCGTGGTTCGTGATCGATTAGAAGGTCGTCCCGACGGCAAACCGGAACGTCGAGCTCTTCGCCGGGCGCAGGCTGTTGTCCAGGACGTTGCCCCGCTGCGGGTTAAAGGCGTAAATCAGGCGGAACGGCACGTTGAGCACCGGCATGAAGAAGCGCAGCTCGACGCCGGTCGACGTCTTGAATGCGCTGGTGCGGCCGACCACTTCCGTCTGCAGATTCAGCGCATTCGGATCGATCAGGCCGGCGATCGCGAACGGATCGATCAGTGCCGGCGACGGCGGCAGGATCGTGCGCGTCACGTCTTCTTTCAAACCGAACTTCTGGCCGAAATCACGCACCTGGCCGGCATCGTAGAACAGCACGACGCGAACCTGGTTGACGATCGAGATCAGATATTCCGCGTTGAACAACAGGCTCTTGTTGCCGCCGAGCACGACGCTCGATCCTGGGACGGTCGGCCCGACCGAGCGGATATCGAAACCGCGGATGCTGTACTCACCACCCAGGAACAATCGCTCGAAGATCGGCAGCGAACTGGTCCCGTAGAGCGGCGCGATGTACTGGAATTGCGCGCGGCCGCCGAGCGAGGTGCGGCCGGTGAGCCGCTTGAACCAGATGCCCTCCAGCGTCGGCTTGTAGAACTTCGTGTTGCCGCCCAGGACGGCCAGGTCGATGGCCGTCGTGTAGCGCTTGCCCTGCGACGGGAAGATCGGATTGTCCACCGTGTTGTGGACGAACTGGGGCGTGATCCGGCTGATCGTGCGCTTGCCGCCCTGGCCGACGAGCAATGAATCGTAGACATACGGATTGCGGCGGAGGATCTCCTGCTGCGCTTCCGTCAGCTGGTTCAGGCTGCTCAAGGAATTGATCGTCGAGCACCCGGTCGAGCGATAGATACAGGAGCTGTCGATGAGCGCCTCGTTCAGATCCTTGATGCCGACCTGCTCGTACGAGTAGTTGAAGAACATCCGGCTGAAGTTGGCGACCGGAAACCCCATCGTCAGGTTGCCGCCCGTTGACTTCTGTGTGTAGTAGCCGATGAACTGAAGATTGCGCGTGTAGATGTCGAAGCCGCCGGTAATCGCACGATCGAACAGGTACGGCTCGGTGAACGCCAGCTGATAGTTCTGGGCGCGGTCGCCGGCCTGCATCGACACGGTCAGGCTCTCACCGCGGCCGAGGAAGTTGGACGTCTGGAACGCCAGCTGCCCGAACACGCCTTCGTACTGCGAGACGCCGGCGCCGAAGGTGAGCTGATTGCGGTTCTGTTCCTCGAACTTCAGCGTGACGTCGACCGCGTTGTCGCGGCCCGGCGTCTTGTCCACCTTCATGTCCTTGTCGTTGCCCTCGAGCGGCTTGAAGTAGCCGAGCTGATTGAGCCGACGGATGCTGAACTTCAGCGCTTCGGTATTGAACGGCGCCCCCTCGAGCAGGCGCACTTCACGGCGAATCACGTTGTCGCGCGTGGTCGTGTTGCCGGTGAAGACGATGCGGTTGACGAAGTACTGCTTGCCTTCCGTCAGGCGCATCGTGACGTCGACAGTGGGGGCGACGTCCCGCTTCTCGCGATCGCCGTCGGTGGCGTTGGTCGGCACGGCCGCCAGCAGCTCGGGGACCTGGGCATTGAGCGCGTTCTCGGCTGCCTCCGGATCGTCGCTCATCTTGTAGTCGGGGAAGCCGGTGAACTCCATGTAACCGGCGCTGCCGTAGATCTCCTGCGCCTTCTTCAAGCCGTCGCGGACGCGCTTCTCGTTGTACCATTCGCCCGTACTGAGCTTGAACAGCGGCCGCAACGCATCGGCTTTGACGATGGTGTTGCCTTCGATGCCAAAAGCGCCGACCTTGTAGCGCGGACCTTCGGTAATCGGAATACGAAGCTGCACCCACCGCGTCTTGCCGTCTTTCGTGTTCTCCAGGACTTTCAACTCCGGCTGACCGACGCGGGCGCGCACGTAACCCTCCGTCCGGTAGAAGTCCACGATCTTCTGCGCGTCCTCTTCGAACTTGTCCTGCTTGTACGTGCCGGTGCTGGTGATGAACGAGAGGATTCCTTTCGGTTTGTTCTCCTTCATCTTCCGCTGCAGCGTGCCGTCGCTGATGCGCTGGTTGCCGACGAACTCGATGTCGCGAATCTTGATCTTGGGACCCTCGCTGATGTTGAAGGTGATGTTCACCAGCTTGGGACCGCCGGCCACGGGTGTAATCGTGTGGCTGACTTCAGCGTTGGTGAACCCCTTCTCCGCCATCATCGTGCGGAGCACACCCTCGACGCGCCGGATCGTGCCGTCATCGAGAAACGAGTCGAGCCTGACTTCGATGCCGCGGTCGCGCAGCTGCTCGTCGATCTTGGTGCGATCGATCTGCTTGCTGCCGGAGTAGTTGACGACCTTGACGCGCTCGCGCTCCTCCATGTTGTAGGTGATGATCTCGCCCACCACCCCGTTGGAGAAGGTGTAGTCGGTCTTCTCGATCGACAGATCGTCGAGGAACTTCGTCCCCCACAGCGCCTTGAAGTCGTTGAGGATCGTCTGCTCCGTCGCCTCGTTATACGGGATCCAGACGCTCTGCGACGGCTGGCTCCCGCGGAGCTTGATGTAATACATGTAGGTCTCGCTCTCGATCGACGAGGTGTTTCCCTGCTTCGGGAAGCACACCTCGAGGATCCAGACGACGGGACCGGAGTTCGCCGGCGGGACATTGACGGGCGCTGCCACCGAGTTCCCGCACGCAGTCGTGATCACGCCTTCGACCTTGATCGGGGCGGCGGGCGTCGTCGATGGCTCCGAGGGCGTCTGCGCCCGGGCGGACGCGGGCGACACCATCAGCAGGCATGCGCCCGCCAGCACGAAGAAACGCAGCTTACGCATCAACGAGGAAGTCCAGAAACACCTTAGTTTACAGGATTTAGGACGCCGGGGCGGGCAATGCGGTTTGGGGCGGTTTGGGGGCGGGAGCCGCGACCCCGCCCAACTCAAAACTCAAAAGTCGAAACGCAAAAGTAAGTCAAAGGTAGGACCGACTTCGGCAGTTACTTTTGACTTCTTAGTTTTGAGTTTTGACTTACGCCAGGCGTCTTCCCCCGGCCAGCTCCCCCGCCGGGCGATACGCCAGCTGTCCGGCTTCCACGTAGACGTCGATCTCGCCGTCGCGCAGGTGGCCGCGGATCAGCTCTTCCGAGAGCGGGTCCTCGACGTAGCGCTGAATCGCGCGCCGCAGCGGCCGGGCGCCATACGAGCGATCCTTCAGCGTGTTCTCGATGATCCAGTCGATCACTTCCGGCGACACGTTGATCTTCATGCGCCGATCCGCCAGGTTCGAGTTCAGCTGCTCGATGAGCAGCGCCGTGATCTTCCGCAGGTCCTCGTCGGTGAGCGCCTCGAACACGATGATCTCGTCGATGCGGTTGATGAACTCGGGATTGAACGTCCGCTTCACTTCGCCGAGCACCATGTCGTTGACGTTCTTGTCGATGATGCCGGTATCAGTCGCCTGGAACCCGAGCGACGCCTTCTTCTGGATGAAGCGGGCGCCGATGTTCGACGTCATGATGATGATCGTGTTCTTGAAGTTCACCCGGTTGCCCAGACCATCGGTCAGGTGGCCGTCTTCAAATACCTGCAGCAGGATGTTGAAGATGTCCGGGTGCGCCTTCTCGATCTCGTCGAGCAGCACGACCGAGTACGGGTTGCGCTTCACTTTCTCCGTGAGCTGCCCGCCTTCTTCGTGCCCGACGTATCCCGGCGGCGAGCCAATCAGCTTCGACACCGAGTGCTTCTCCATGTACTCCGACATGTCGAAGCGGATGAGCGCGTGATCGCTGCCGAAGAGGAAGTTGGCGAGCGCGCGCGCCAGCTCCGTCTTGCCGACACCGGTCGGTCCCAGGAAGATGAAGCTGCCGACGGGCCGATTCGGATTCTTCAGTCCGGCGCGCGAGCGGCGGATGGCGCGTGAGATCGCGGAGATTGCTTTCTCCTGGCTGATCACGCGGCGGTGCAGATCGGATTCCATGCGCAGCAGCTTGTCGCCTTCGTCCTGGTTGATCGAGGCGATCGGCACGCCGGTCCACTTCGACACGACCTCGTCGATGTCCCCCTTGCCGACGATCACCTTGCGCGCGCTTGGCCGGACGTCGAACTTCTCGCGCAGCACCGACTGCAGGCTCTCGCGCGCCGACGCTTCCTGATCCTTGTAGTACTGCGCCCGCTCGAAGTCCTTCTGTGCCACCGCGTTCTCCATCTGTTCGACGGCCACGCGGATGCTCTTGTTGATCTCGCCGAACTCCTCGCTGTACCCCGCTTCCTTCAGCTTGGCGCGGGCGCCGGCTTCGTCGACCAGGTCGATCGCCTTGTCCGGCAGGAATCGATCGGTGATGTAGCGGCTCGACTGATAGACCGCCGCCTCGATCGCGTCGCGCGTGTACTCGACGTGATGGAACTGCTCGTAGCGGTCCTTCACGCCCATCAGGATGTCGATCGTTTCCTTCTCCGCGGGCGGGTCGACCTTGATTGCCTGAAAGCGGCGCTCGAGCGAGCGATCTTTTTCGATGTACTTGCGGTACTCGGCGGGCGTGGTCGCGCCGATGCAGCGGATCTCACCGCGGGAGAGGGCCGGCTTGAGAATGTTCGCCGCGTCCAGCGACCCTTCAGCCGACCCGGCGCCGACCAGCGTATGCAGCTCGTCGATGAACACGATGATATTCGGGTTCTCGGTGAGCTCCTTCATGATCGCCTTGAGGCGCTCTTCGAACTGGCCGCGGTACTTCGTGCCGGCGACGATCAGCGAGATGTCGAGCGCGAGGATGCGCTTGTCGGCGAGAAAATGCGGGACGTCGCCGTAGACAATCTTCTGCGCCAGCCCCTCGACGATCGCCGTCTTGCCGACGCCGGGCTCGCCGATCAGCACCGCGTTGTTCTTCGTCCGGCGGCAGAGGACCTGCTGCACACGCTCCAGCTCGTAGTCGCGGCCGACGAGCGGATCGAGCTGATTTTTCATCGCCGCTTCGGTCAGGTCGCGACTGAACTCCGCGAGCAGCGGCGTTTCTTTGACGCGGGTGAGCGTCGTCTTCTCGTTGAGCAGCTGAACGATGTCCTCGCGGACGGTATGCAGCCGCATCCCCTTTTCCATCAGGATGGATGCTGCCACCGACCGCTCTTCGCGGAGGATCCCAAGCAGCAGATGCTCGGTGCCGATGTAGTTGTGCAGCAGCCGATCGGCTTCTTCGGCGGCAAACTGCAGCACGCGCTTCGTTTCCGCGCTGAAGGGGATCTCGACCGACGTCGAGACCTTCTCGCGGAACACGGTGCGACCTTCGATTTCCTTGCGGATGCTTTCGAGCGAGAGGTGTGAGCGCGCAAAGATTCTGCTCGTCAACCCCTTCCCTTCGCGGATTAGTCCGAGAAGCAGATGCTCGGTCTCGATCGAGATGCTGCCGAGCTGGCTGGCCTCGTAGCGGGCAAAGAAGAGAACCCGTCGCGCCCTTTCCGTATAGCGTTCGAACATCCGGCCTGCCTGGGTTAAGACGTGATGAGGACGAGAGACCTCGATGCGGCCATTATAAGGCAAAGCTCTGGCGAGGACCACCGGCGGTGCACGCCTAAGTCACTCGTGCGGTTAGGTTTCGCCCCTCCGTTCGGGCAGATGCCTGTCACACTGACCTCTCATCTCCTACGACGCGTGTGACCACGATTTGGATTAGCCATGCGTCGAGGACCATGACCGTCCGCCACGCGATCTGGTTATCGGCTTCGCGACCTCGGCTGACTATACTGGCCGGATGCCTGACGTGATTGGATTCATCGGTCTGGGCCTGATGGGCCGACCGATGGCGAAGAACCTGCTCAAGGCCGGCTACCCGCTCGTCGTGCAGAGCCGCAGTCAGCCACCTGTCGACGATCTGGTCGCATCGGGCGCAACGCGCGCGTCCTCTCCTGCGGACGTCGCGCGACAGGCGACGCGGATCATCACGATGGTCCCCGATTCTCCCGACGTCGAGCAGGTGCTCGAGGGGCCCGACGGCGTTTTCGCGGCGCTGCAACCAGGGACGATCCTCGTCGACTGCAGCAGCATCGCGCCGGCGGTCGCCACCCGACTCGCGGCACGGGCGGCCTCACTGGGCGCGACGATGCTCGACGCGCCGGTCAGTGGAGGCGACATCGGCGCGATTCAGGGCACGTTGTCGATCATGGTCGGCGGCGACGCGCAGGCATTTGCCGCGGTCAAGCCCATCCTCGACGTCATGGGCAACCCGGAACGGGTCGTCCACATCGGCGACGCGGGCGCCGGTCAGCTGTGCAAGCTATGCAACCAGATGGTGATCGGCGGCACGCTCGCCGTTGTCGCCGAAGCGTTTGCGCTGGCGAAGAAGGCGGGCGTGGACGCCGTGCGTGTGCGCGAGGCGCTCCTCGGCGGCTTCGCGTCGAGTCGCGTGCTCGAGGTGCACGGCAACCGCCTCCTGCAGGGCACGTACAAGCCTGGTTTCAAGACGGATCTCTTCGCCAAGGATCTCCGCAACGTCGTCGCCACACTCGCCGAGCACGACGTCCCCGCCCCGGTCAGCGCCATCGTTCAGCAGCTCGTGCACGCGACGATGGCCAAGGGGCGTGCCAAGGACGACAACTCGATCATGGGAAAGATCCTGCTGGAACTCGCTGGCGTGGAGTGAACCTGAATCCGATTTGAGAATTGATTTGAACCTTGGGGCATTTGTAGATTTGGGCGAGTGAATTTGGCCATCGACGCATTGGCGCATTCACATACGTCAATCGCCACGTGAACAAATTCACTTCGACAAATCGACAAATGGACAAACGGACACATCAATTCTCAAATTGAAAATCGACGATCGAAGATTCAAGCAGTAGTGAGGCGTCCGTGCTCGAGTCGCAGGACCCGATCGCATGCCGCCGCGAGTCGGGGATTATGCGTCGCGATGATTGACGTGAGCCGGCGCTCCGCGTGCATCTCACGCAGCAGCAGGTGCAGCGATTCGGCAGTGGTCTCGTCGAGATCGCCCGTTGGTTCATCCGCCAGCAGCAACGCCGGCTTCATCACGAGCGCTCGCGCCACCGCGACGCGTTGCTGCTCCCCTCCCGACAACATGCCAGGGCGATGCACGAGGCGGTCGGCGAGACCGACGCGCGCCAGCAGCTCCGTCGCACGCACGCGCGCCTGCGGCAACGCCACTCGCGCGATGCGCATCGGCATTTCGACATTCTCGACAGCATCGAACTCCGGCAGCAGATGATGAAACTGGAAGACGAAGCCGACGTAGCGATTGCGAAAATCGACCAGCGCCGCATCGCTCATCGACGCGATCGCCTCCCCTGCTACCTGGATCGCGCCGCTGTCTGGACGATCGAGACCTCCGAGCAGATGCAGCAGCGTGCTTTTACCAACCCCTGATGCGCCGACGACCGCGACCATCTCGCCTTCGGCGACGTCGAGCTCCAGATCGCGCAGGACGTGAATGCGCTCATGCCCCACGGCGTAGAACTTGTTGAGGGCGCTGACGTGGACGAAACTCATCTCAACTCCCAACGCTCTTACGGCCTTCGACGTTGCTCAGGCCGCCCTGAGCGCCAGTCGAAGGGCGCTGGAGCCAACGCCCAACTTCCAACGCGCGCTTGGGAATTCTTGGGAGTTGGCATGGGCGAAGTGGGTTGGGAGTTGGGAGGTGACATCACTCGAACCGCAGCGCCTGCACGGGATCGAGGCGTGACGCCTGACGTGACGGATAGATGGTCGCCAGGAAGCAGATCACGATCGCCGACACGATCACGACGACGAAGTCGAGCGGTTGCACGATGAACGGCACGTACGACACTTGGTACACGTCTTCGGGAATGTGAATCACCTTGTAGGTCGTCAGCAGCCAGCACAAGGACAGGCCGCCGATCCCGCCGATGACGGTCCCGATCACGCCAATCACCAGTCCCTGCAACATGAAGATCCGCATCACGCGCGGAGACGACGTCCCCATCGTCTTCAGGATGGCGATGTCGCGGCTCTTCTCCATCACCAGCAGCACCAGCGACGCGATGATGTTGAGCGCGGCGACCATGACGATGAGACCGATCGTGATCGAGATGGCCATCTTCTCCAGCCACAGTGCGGAAAAGAGCGACTGGTTCATGTCCGCCCAGTCCTGCGCGACCCAGTTCTTCCCCATCCGCTCCATCACCACGTCGGCCACCTGCGGTGCCGCGTAGACATCGGCCACTTTCAGCTGCAGCAGGTCCGGTGCGTCCTTGGAGAACAGGCGCTCGGCGAAGTCGAGCGAGATGAAACCGTAGGACGAATCGAATTCGTAGAGACCGAGCGAGTAGATCCCGACCACGCGGGCACGTCGTGTTCGCGGAATCAGGCCCATGGGCGAGAGTGTGCCCTGCGGGGTGAGCAACGTGACCGAGTCGCCGATCGTCACCGGGTGACCCGGACTGCCTAATTGCGCGGCCAGATCTTTGCCCAGCAGAATGCCCGGCGGCTCCTCCTCTGACGTCGGCGACAACGCACCGATGCGGCCCTTAAGCATGGCGCGCCGAATGTCGGTCACGTTGCCCTCGAGGGCGGGATCGATGCCTTTCAAGGAGATGAACGCATCGCCCTGCGGCGTCGACACGAGCGCCTTGCCCAGAACGGCCGGCGCGGCACCCACGACGCCGGAGATCTGCTGCACTCGCGTCACGTCGCCGTGATAGTCGTCGATGCCGCCGGTCTTCCACACGTAAACGTGGGCGCTCGATCCCAGAATGCGATCCCGTAGCTCCCCTTGCAGACCAGTCATGAGCGCCAGCGCGATAATGAGCGCCATCACACCCACGGCGACGCCAATCGTAGAAATCAGGGAGATGAGGGAAATGAACGCCTGCTTGCGCTTGGCCAGCAGGTAGCGGAGCGCGACGAAGAATTCAAAGCGCACGGCCGATACTGAGTTATATCAGGAACCGTTAACGGTCGAGCTCGCGTGCTCGCGGGGAGCAATTACCGAAATGCAGGGCACGGAGTGGGAAAAGACATGACCCAGCCAGACAATGGCGATCGACCCGCAAATTGTGTCCGAAAATGGAGCGTTAATGTGGCACGATGGTAGCGAACGCCGGCTCGGCCATGAACATTCCTTCATTCGTTCTGCGTGTGATTCGGCGGAAGCGTTTCGCTCCCCACACCGTAGATGACGACTACGTAGCCTTTGCGTTCCCGTCGGAAGCAGAGCTGAGTGGGACACACGGCAATGGTCCCGCTATGCCGAAGCCGGCGCGTCGATCGCCAGGACTGGGTCGTGGCGGCGCCGCGGTGTTGGGCGCGTGTGCAGTGGCACTTGCTGGTGTGGCGATGTACTCGACGGCATCGAACGTTGACCAGATGGGATCGCTGCGAGTCGAGTCAGACCCCAGCGGCGCCGTCGTCACGATTGATGGCCAGGATCGGGGCACGACCCCGCTCGACCTCACGCTGCCCAGTGGGCGTCACGCGACGACGGTACGATTGGGCGAGCGGCGTCGCACGCTGATGGTCGATGTCCATGCGCGGACGGCAATCGTCCATCACCTCGAGCTTGCGGCCGCGCCACTAACCGCGAACGCTGGCTCGAGGACCGGCAGGCTCGAGATCGTGGGCGATTCCCGCGCCCGCATCAGTGTCGATGGTACCGCACGCGGTCAAGCGCCGTTGACATTGACCGATATACCGATCGGCGCGCACGAGATTGCGGTCACGACAGGCGACACAGTCGTACGCAGCACGGTGAAGGTGAGCGCCGGCGCAACGACCTCGTTTGTCGTCACTGCCCCGGTTTCGTCGGCCAACGTTTCCGGATGGATGAGCGCGCGCGCGCGTGTTCCGCTGCAGATCGTCGAGCAAGGGCGCATCGTCGGCACCACGGAGGCTGACCGCATCCTCTTGCCGGTCGGCTCGCATGATCTCGATTTCGTCAACGAGGCGCTGGGCTTTCGCGCCACACGCCGAGTGGCGATTAGCGCCGGCAAGTCGACCGAGGTCGCGTTGTCGCTTCCGCAGGCGCCGCTCCAGCTGAATGCGATTCCGTGGGCGGAAGTATGGATCGACGGCGCTCGCATCGGTGAGACGCCGCTGGCCAACGTGCCGCAGACGATCGGACCTCACGAGGTGCTGTTCAAGCACCCGCAGCTCGGTGAGCGGCGGGTGACCGCAATCGTCACGTTGTCCGCGCCGTCGAGGGCGACGGTTGACATGAGGGTGCCATGACGAGGTGGATGTGTTCCCGTCGGATGTCGGTTCGCGGGTTGATTGTCGGTGCTGCACTGGGTCTGACGTCGACCGCGGCTCTCGGCGCAGACTCGCCGCTCGCCGACGCGAAGACGCTCTACGCGTCCGCCTCGTACGAGGCAGCCCTGCAGGCGCTCGATCGCATCGAGGCCACAGCGATTTCCGATGAAGTGCTCGAGTACCGCGCGCTGTGTCTTCTCGCGCTCGGTCGCATGGCCGACGCGCAGCGCGCCAGTGAAGCGCTGGTGAAGCAAGCGCCGATGCTCGTCCCCTCGTCCGAGGAATTTCCACCGCGGTTCGTGACGCTCATCACCGACACGCGACGCAAGCTGCTGCCAGAACTCGCGCGCCAGTCGTTCGCGAAAGGGCGCGATCAGTTCAAAGCCGACAAGAAGGCCGAGGCCGTTCGACAGTTCGAAGAGGTACTCGCCCTCACCAACGATCCCGCGGTCCGTGACGGTGCCGAGGGCGCCGACCTGCGGACGTTGGCAATGGGATATCTCGACTTGCTCCGTGCCCAGCCGCAGCCCGATGCGGGGGCGTCAGCGACATCTGCGCCTTCGGCCTCTGCGCCGGCAGCAACACGTCCTCCGGTGCGAGCTGCCGCCGTGATTCCGGCCGTGCCGATCCGGCAGACCGTTCCTCCGTGGAACGTGCGCCTGCTGACGGCAGGTGGCCAGATGAGGGGCAACCTCAAGATCGTGATTGGTGTCGACGGCAAGGTGAAATCGGCGACCATGGTCACGCCGATTCACCCGGCTTACGATCCACAGGTCGTCGCGGCGACGCGCGACTGGCTCTATCAACCGGCGACGAAGAACGGTGAACCGGTGGAGTCGGAGCGCACGATCGAGGTTCGTGTCCAGCCGCACTGATCCGCGCGTCAGTCCGTGCGCGGCAGCGGGCGCATCAACGGGAACAGGATGACATCCCGGATCGAAAGGCTGTTGGTGAGAACCATGACGAGCCGATCGATCCCGATACCTTCCCCCGCGGTCGGCGGCAGACCGTATTCCAGAGCACGGATGTAGTCTTCGTCCATCGCGTGCGCTTCCTCGTCGCCGCCCGCACGGCTGCGCAACTGGGCTTCGAAGCGGCGACGCTGCTCCGCCGGATCGTTCAGCTCGCTGAACGCATTGGCGACCTCGAACCCACCGACATAGAGCTCGAACCGTTCCACCGTGTCCGGATCGTCGGGCTTCTGTTTGGACAGCGGTGACACCTCGGTCGGAAAATCGTAGACAAACGTCGGCTGGACGAGATCCGCTTCGCACAGCCGTTCGAAGATATCTGCGGCGATGCGGCCGGCGCCCGCCTGTGCGTCCACTTCGATGCCGAGTCGAACCGCCACTGCCGCGGCTGCCTCGCGCGATCGCAGATCCGCGTCGGTGATGTCCGAACCGAGCCGAGCCGCCGCGGCTGCACGTGCGCCCTCCCGCAATGCGATACGTCGAAACGGCGCCGCGAACGTGATCGTGTGTTCGCCGAACGACACCGAATCAGTCCCCACCGCCTTGATCGCTACCTCCTGGAGCATCTCCTCCGTCAGCGGCATGAGATCCCGGTAGTCCGCGTAGCTCCAGTAGAACTCGAGCATCGTGAACTCGGGGTTGTGCTGCGTCGAAATACCCTCGTTGCGGAAGTTGCGGTTGATCTCGAACACCCGCTCCATGCCGCCGGCCACCAGGCGCTTCAGATACAACTCCGGCGCGATGCGCATGTAGAGCGACATGTCGAGCGCGTTGTGATGGGTGACAAACGGGCGCGCCAGCGCGCCGCCGGGAATCGGCTGCATCATCGGCGTCTCGACTTCGAGAAAGCCGCGCGCGATCAGGAACTCGCGGATCGCCGTCACGACCCGGCTGCGCACTTCGAACACCTGTCGCGATTCAGGGTTGACGATCAGGTCGAGATACCGCTGCCGGTAACGGATCTCGACGTCCTGCAGCCCGTGCCACTTTTCCGGTAGCGGCAGCAGGCACTTGGCGAGGAACTCGAGGTGCGTGGCCCAGATCGTGAACTCGTTGGTTTTGGTGCGGAACAGCCGTCCTTCGACGCCGACGAAATCACCCCAGTCCAGTAGTTTGAACACGCGGAAGTCGCGCTCGGGCACGGAATCCTGACGGATGTACACCTGCACGCGCGCCTTGCCATCGGAAATGACGAGAAAGTTCGCCTTGCCGAAGCTGCGAATGGCGAGGATGCGGCCGGCGACACGCGTGGTGATCTGCGCCTGCTCGAGCTCCTGCCCGCTCTTGCCGCCATGCTCACGCACCAGCGATTCGATCGAGGTCCGAACGTCGAACCGCCGCGGATACACGTCGATACCGAGCTTGCGCAGCTCCTCGAGATTGGCGCGGCGCTGCGCGACCTGATCGGATTCCTCTGTCGTCTTCATTCGCGTGCGCGCGTCCGGCGGATCGCGTCGAGCAGGCCGTTGATGAAGCGCACCGCCTCGTCGCCGCTGAACGTGCGGGCCAGCTCCAGCGCCTCGTTGATGATGACCTTGGCCGGCGTGTCCGGCTCGTGGAGAAACTCGTACACCGCGAGGCGCAGGATCAACCGGTCCATCACGTTCATGCGCTCGAGGCGCCAATGCTCGGCAGCCGCGGCAATGATCGGGTCGAGCTCGGGGACCGTGTCGGCGACGCCGTCGGCCAGCCGCGTCGCGAATGCGCGGAGGTCCTCCGACAGCGGTTCGACCGCGTCCGCCTCATGATTCCAGAACGTCTGCCGCACCTCGAACATCGAAACGCGACCGACTTCCCACTGATACAGCATCTGCAGCGCGACCTCGCGGGCACGATGGCGCGATTCACGCGGCAGACGCGGCGCAGCCCGACGTTCAACGTTCGCCGGCATCGGGTGAGAAGTCGGTTTCCAGCAGCTTGCGAAAGAGGGTCGCCATCTCGACCGCCGCCAGCGCTGCTTCGCGCCCCTTGTTGTCCGGCCCGTCAACGGCGCGCGCGTACGCTTGCTCTTCGGTCAGCGTCGTCAGCACACCGAATGCGATCGGCACGCCACTGGCCGCCGACGCATCCATGATGCCTTGCGAGGTGGCCGATGCAATGTACTCGAAATGCATCGTGTCACCCTTGATGAGGCACCCGATGCAGATGACGGCATCGAACGCGCCGGTATCGGCCAGTCGCGCCGCGACGAGCGGAATCTCGAACGAGCCGGGCACGCGAACGATCGCGACGTTCTGGTCGGAGACCTGTGCCTCGGCGAGGGCGCGACGCGCACCGGCCAGGAGCCCTTCGGTGATCTCGGCGTTGAAACGCGACACGACGATCGCGAAGCGACAGTCGGCGGCGACGCGAGAACCTTGCAGTTCCATGCGATATCGGCGGAAAGATCGACCGTAGCGTTACGAGCCAGTAAAGGTCGGCTTACGTTTCTCGAGGAACGCGCGCGTTCCCTCACGCATATCCGACGTCGACGCGATTAGTCCGAACAGGATGGCTTCGAGCAGCTGGGCTGTGTCGGCTGGCGCTTCGAGTCCGCGGTTCACCGCCTCGAGGATGTATCGAATCGCCACCGGCGCCTTGGCCGCGAGCTCGGACGCGATCGCCCGCGCCTCGCTCTGGAGGGACGCTGCCGGCACGACGCGATTCACCAGTCCGATGCGCAACGCTTCATCGGCGGTCACATGCCGGCCGGTCAGCAGTAGCTCGAGCGCCACACCCTTGCCGACCAGACGCGGAAGACGCTGCGTTCCCGCAAACCCCGGAAGCAGTCCGAGATTGATCTCGGGCTGGCCCAGTCGCGCCGAGTCCGCGGCAATGCGCAGTGTGCAGGCCATCGCCAGCTCGCAGCCGCCGCCGAGCGCAAAGCCATTGATGGCGGCAATCACCGGCTTACCGAGATGCTCAATCGAGTCAAACACCTGCTGCCCGCGCGTCGCGCGCTCGTTCATCGCCACCGCGGACAAACCGGCGAGCTCGCTGATATCGGCACCCGCGGCAAACGCCTTCTCACCTGCTCCGGTCAGGATGACTGCACGAACGCTGCTGTCGTCTCGCAGCTCGAGCATCGCGCGGTGCAGTTCCTCGAGCGTCTTGATGTTGAGCGCATTGAGGACCTGCGGCCGGTTGATGGTGACGACGGCGATTGCTGCGTCGCGGTCGACGACAAGGTTTTCGAACATCGCGTCAGAATGGCAGCGGGTACAAGACCCAGCCGGCGATGATGCCTGCGCCAACGAATGCCGCAAACAGCCTCGCCCCGAATCGCACCTGCTCGCGCGGATCGTCGCGCGTCAAGGTGGCGAAGACCACCGACACCAGCAACGAGAAGAACGCCATCAAGCCCAGATGCGAAGTCACTTGCGCCCCTGTGCGATGTCGAACGCGTCGAGGACGACCAGCATGTTGAGCAGTCCGGCGACCATCATGAACGCATTCCCGTACTCGTAGGTGATCGCCACCACGCGGCCGGCGCCCGCATGCATCGCCTTGGCAATGAAAAACGGAATGCCGATGCCGACGTCCGCGAACGCCGCGAGTGCGACCAGCGGTTGCGACGGCTCGAACGGAAACAGGCGCCCTTCCAGCCACAGCCCCGAGAGAAACATCAGGATCAGTGCGATCAGGAACGTGAGCCCTTTCTGCCGGCGGCCGAGCCAGAGATGACCGGCACCGGGAATGGCCCATGCGGCAGCGCAGATTAGATAGGTGGTAGAGGGCTGGATGCGATCGGCCGCCGTGGCGTGCATTCGTCGTAGTGTAGCGTAACCACTATCGCCGCCACACCCGCGCCGAGGATCGTCCCGCCGACCGCGCGCACCACGTTGCCGGGATCCCATAGCCCGGCCCACTCGACGACAAGCGTCACCATGGTGGGGAACGCTGCCACAAAGAGGACGATAGCAGGTCGGCGTCCGGCGCGTTCAACCGGCTCCGCATAAAGCGTCGGTGGTCCGCCGTAGCCTTGGCGAAGGCGGAAGAGCAGGACGCGCCCAGTCGCGACAATCAACCCGAACGCCGCGCCCGCGTAGATCCCGAGGCAGCGCGCACACACGGGCAACTGAGCACTGGCAACGTGAAACGATCGCTCAGGGCGTTGATGACAAATCAATGCGCCAATGCCGTAGAGCGACGTGGCGAGCAGCGTCGGCAGTCGCGGCGCGGTCACCACCAGCGCGAGCCATACGAGCGCGAAGAGAACGGCAAGAGGCGCGAACGCTCGGCTCACGCTCGCATTCTAAACTCGCAAGCCGTCACAACCCGATTACGTGCGTTGCAACCGCCAACGCCATTTCCAGCAAACTTTGAAGTTGGTTCAGCGAATCGGGTCGGGAGTTCAGGAGTTCGAGCGGCAGGTCAGTTCAATGCCGCGCGATGTTCGGGTCGCGGCGCCGTGTAGCCGCTGCGCGTGCGCACCTGAACGCCGGGATGATCGGCGATGCGAACGATCACGCGACGGAACGCGCCATCGCGGCGCGGATTCTTTGGCGTGTAGCCGATCGCGTACTGGCTCGCCAGCTCTTCACCGATGCTGCCGTAGACGCCGGCGAGCTCGGTGATCTCCAGCGGGAAGAACGCGCGCGCCCCCGTCTCCTGCGCCAGCGCCTTCATCGAATACTCGGACTGCGAGAAATAGTGTTTCCCGCTCGAGGTCGCCTGCTGGACCGCGAACTTCGACCGCAACGTGATTGTGTAGATGGCGATACCCGCCTGCTTCGCCACGTCCATCACATCGTCAAACGAGACAAGGCTGGCGGTATCGGCGCCATCGGAGAAGACGACGATCGCCTGCCGGCGCACGTCCTCGTTGCCGCGCCGTTGCTTGACGAGCTCTTTCAGTGTCAGGTAGAGGCCGTTATACAAACCGGTGCCGCCGCGCGGCGTGGTGCCGCGAATGGCCGTGAGCACCGTGGACACGTCGCCGGTCAACGGCTGCACGATCCTTGTCGCATCCTTGATGTCGACCACCATCGCGCGATCCTGGGTGCGAAGCTTGGAGGCAAAGCCCGTGGCCGCTTGCTGCACGGTGGCGATTTTGTCGGTCATGCTGGCGGAGGTGTCGAGCAGGAACGCGAGATCCAGCGGGACCGCGGTGGCCGCGAAGTACGACACGTCCTGCTGGACGCCGTCTTCGAAAACGGCAAAGTTGTCCGGGTGGAGTCCGGTCACAAATTTCTGCTGCCCGTCGGTCACCACTACGTTGAGGGCGACCAGGTCGACGCCGCTGCGGAACACGGTCGATGGTGACGTCGGGTCCGGGGCTGGCGCGTGCGGCGCAGGCGGAGTAGTCGAGCTTACACTCGCCGTTGCGCCATCGGTCAGTTCGGGAGCGGGATGAATCAGCGCCTGACCGCGCGCCTCGCCGGCGAACATGAGACACGCAAGCAACAGGCACGAACCTTTCACAACGCCCTCCCTGACCGGTTTAACGACGCAACAGCTCGCAGCGAACGCAGTGCGGCCCTGTGCAAGTCGTGTTCCGAACCCTGTAGACTGCGAAGCGATGACCCAGATGATGGTTACACCACGGCCGAGTGTCGGTCGTTCGGCACTGGCCGGGATCGCGGGCACGTCCGCGGCGCTGCTGATGACCGAGCTGGCGCTCACGCGCATCTTCTCGGTGACGATGTATTACCACTTCGCCTTCCTTGCGATCTCGATCGCCCTGTTCGGCCTGAGCGCCAGCGGCGTATTCGTGTATGTCGCGCGCCGCAGACTTGCACGCCACGACACATTTGCCTTGCTCTCGATTGCGGCGGCGCTCGACGCCGTCATCACGCTCATCGCGCTCGGCCTGCTCATTCGCATCCGCGTCGGCCTGAACTACTCACCCGACAATCTCGAGAAGATGATCGCCATCTACATACTGGCCGCGCTGCCCTTCTTCGCCGGCGGCACGGTGATGTCGATCGCCTTTGCCCGTCTGACCGACCGCATCAACGTGCTGTATGCGGCTGACCTCATCGGCGCAGCCGGCGGCTGCCTCGCGCTGATTCCGTTGCTCAATCTTCTCGGGGCACCGGGCGTCGTCATGAGCGCGGCGGCGTTGACGGCCGCGGCGGCGTGCTGCTTCGCGCCTGCCCATATGCGGACGCGTATCGCCCTGGTCGGCAGCGGCGCGCTGGTAGTAACCGGCGCCCTTCAGATCTCGGGACGGGCACCGTTGGACGCGATTGTGATGAAGGGCCACGACTCCGATCGGGTTCTGTTCAGCAAGTGGAACTCGTTCTCGCGCATTGGCGTCTACGATCGGCCGCACGGCGAATGGTCGCTCAGTCCGAAATTCACGGGCGCGCGCGCGCAGTCGCTCTACATGGACATCGATTCCGCAGCCTCGACACCGATCCTCAAAGTGTCGGGATCGATCGACGACGCCAGCTACATGCGGTATGAGCTCACCGCGATCGGCTACTACCTCGTCGAGCGACCAGGAGGGTTCACGGCGCTCATCATCGGACCTGGCGGCGGACGCGACCTCGTATCCGCGTTGGTATTTGGCGCCCGCCACATCGACGGCGTCGAGATCAATCCGATCATCGCGCGCGACGTCATGCTGGGCCGTTTTCGAGACTACTCGGGCAATATTTACGCGGATCCGCGCGTCTCCATACACATCGAGGACGGCCGCAGCTTCGTGCGTCGCAGTCGCGACCGCTTTGACGTCATTCAGGCATCGCTCGTGGACACCTGGGCAGCGACCGCCGCCGGCGCCTACACGCTGACCGAGAACTCGCTCTATACCGCGGAGGCGTTTGGCGAATACCTCGACCACCTCAATCCGGGAGGCGTGCTGACGATCACACGGTGGGTCTTCGACGGGCTCAGACTGGTATCGCTAGCGCAGGACGCCTGCCGCCGGCGCGGTCTCGATCCGGCGCAGCATCTCGCGATCGTTCGCCACGATCGGGTCGCCACACTCCTGCTGTCAAAATCGCCGCTGACATCCCAGACGGTCGCTCGCCTGCAGCGCACGGTGACCGACTTCGGCTTCTCAGTGCTCTACGCACCAGGCGTGGCGCCGACGGTGTCAGGGCAAGATCCGGTCGAGATGCAGCGAACGCGCACGAGCGCGGCAGATTACGCACGGCTGATCCTCGCGGCGAATCCTCAGCGTTTCGTTGACACGTATCCATTGGATATCAATCCCACTACCGACGATCGACCCTTCTTCTTCCACACCACGCGGTTGCGTGACCAGTTTCAGGTGGCGTTTGGACGGTCGATGCTGTTTGGCAACGGGCTGAGCGCGCTGCTCACGTTGTTTGGGATCTCCGCGGCGCTCGTGCTGTTGTTCATCATCGGGCCGCTGCTCGTCGGCGGAGAACGGCCGGGGCATGGGTGGCCGGGGTGGGTTGCCTACTTCGCTGCGCTCGGCGCGGGGTTCATGTTGCTCGAGGTCGCCTTGCTGCAGCGATTCGTCCTGCTTCTCGGGCATCCGGTGTATTCACTGACGGTGACGCTGTTCTCGCTCCTCCTCGGCACCGGATTCGGCAGTCTGATCAGCCGACGCATTGCTCCGCCGCAGATCAGACGCGTCACGGTTGCCGCTCTCCTCACGGTCGTTCTCGTCGCGGTGCTCGCGTCGATTGGATTGGGTCGCATCGTCGACTGGGCGATTCCATGGCCGCTGGCCGCGCGCATCGCGCTGGCGGTCGCGATGCTGGTGCCGTCGGGCATTCTGCTGGGCATCGGCTTGCCCGGCGGAATGCGTCTGCTGTCGCGCGCACGTCCCGAGATCGTGGCCTGGGGTTGGGGCATGAACGGCGCTTTCTCCGTCGTCGGCGCGACGCTGGCGATCTTCATCGCGATGAATTGGGGGTTTTCGCGAACTCTCCTGGCGGGAGCCTTCGTGTATGCCGTTGCCGCAGCCACTCTTCAGCGTCGATCCGCGTTGTAACTGTGGGAGGTGCCACGACTAAACCGATGTTCACGTGTTGAGCAGGCCACGGAGCTACTGCCGACACAGAGAACACGCAGAGACCAATGAATTTGCCCCGGGACCTCCGTGTGATCGAACTCCGTGCTCTCGATACAGGCGGGCTCTGGAACTAACATCTGCCTCGGTGCCTCCGCGTGTCGTAGTCACGTGATTCGGCTGAACATCGTTTATACCTATGGCCTCAGCCCTTCTCGATCTCGTTCGCGGCTGCACCTTCGACGATTTCCTCTTCTCGCCGCAATACAGCGTCGTCGAGCGCCGGGATCCGGCGGCCATCGATCTGTCCTGCCGCCTGTCCGAACATCTCACGCTCAAACGACCGCTCGTCTCCGCCAATATGGACACGGTCACGCGCGCCGAGATGGCGATCGCGATGGCGGAAGAGGGCGGCATCGGCTTCATCGACCGCGGATTCCGCAGCGGCGACATCGATCCACAGGTGCGTGAGGTGCGAACGGCGAAACGCCGGCAGCATGCCGTCATCGCCGACCCATACACGATTCACCCAGCCGCCTCAGTACGTGAGGCGATTGACGTGATGCGCCGCACCGGCGTCGGCACGCTCGCCGTCGTTGACGAGAACCGCAGATTAGTCGGGCTCCTCACGACTCGTGATCTGCGTTTCATCGACGGCGAGGGTGGCGTCACGGTGGCGGAGCGGATGACACCAAGCGCACGGCTGATCGTGTATGCGGGTGCGATCGACACGGGCGCTGCCGAACAGATCATGCGTGCCCACAAGATCAAGAAGCTGCCGCTCGTCGACGACGCGGGACAGCTCGTGGGACTGGTGACCGCAAAGGATCTGCTGACGCAACGGCAACTGCCATTCGCCACCCGCGATCAGCAGGGACGGCTGCGCGTGGGTGCCGCCATCGGCGCCAAGGGCGATTACCTGGAGCGCGCCGCGGAGCTGCTGCGCGCGGGCGCTGACGTAATCGTCATCGACATCGCGCACGGCCATTCCGGCGTCATGGCGCGCGCCATCGAAGCCTTCCGGAAACAGTTTGGCGACGCGGAGCTGGTCGCCGGGAACGTCGCGACGGCCGCAGGCGTGCGCTTCTTGATCGAGCGCGGCGTCAACGGCGTCAAGGTCGGCATCGGCCCGGGCGGCGGTTGCACGACTCGCCTCAACACAAACTTCGGCGTACCGCAGGTAGAGGCGCTGGTTGCCTGTCGTGCCGCCACGGACGGACGTATCCCGCTCATCGCCGACGGCGGGGTGAAGCGAGACGGCGCGATCGTGCAGGCGCTGCTCTTCGGCGGCGACGCCGTCATGCTCGGGAGCGCGCTTGCGGGGACGACGGAGACGCCGGGGGAGACGGTTCAGAAGGCCGTCGTCATCCCCGAATCGCACAAGACCGTCAAGGTGCCGTTCAAGGTCTTCCGCGGCATGGCGTCGCTGCAGGCGATCGTCGACAGGCTCGACGTCGAAGATGCGGAGTCCGCGGATGTCGAAGCGCTCGGCGCCGAAGGGATGGAGATCAGCGTTCCGGCCCGCGGATCGGTCCGACCGATCATCCGCGACATGCTGAAGCACCTGTGTTCGGCGATCAGCTACGGCGGCGCGCGCAGCCTCGCCGAATTACAAGAGATGTTCTGGAAGGACCCAACGCGTTACGTGACTCGCTTGACGGAGTCGAGCCGGCGAGAGTCGTTCGATCGTTAGAGGGTGCGCCTTTCACCCGTCACGAACCACAGAGACACGGAGGCACAGAGGTTACTTCCTTTCTTTCCGACCGATCACTAACGCCGCGGTACGTTCCAGTCGAGCGATCATCGCCTCGATGTCGTCGAAATAGCGAGCGTGCGTCCGTTGCAAGGCCTCAACGGTGGGTGCCTGAAGGAGGACGACTTCGTGATCCACCTTGGCTCTGTTCACCGCGAGTTCGCGTTCAAGACGAGCAGATTCCGCTGCTGCGCGTTGCGTGTCGTCGTACTGGCTGTAGTGCAATGTCGTGCCAGTCGACGGATCGTACTCAATCAAGAAGAGCACAACTATCCCTCAGGTGCGTCGAGAATAAGCTTACGCAACATTTCCATTATTGCCACAACGGCTCTCGGATCGGAGAGTTTCTTTCCGAGTTCATCACTCTCTACATCCGCTTCCTCCCCTGAGACACCGCTCCTCCCCTCGACGGCCTCGATCCATTCGGAAAGGGCGATAAGGAACTGATAATGACGTGGATGACCTTCCCCATATTTCAGGCCTGGAAAACGATCGGAGAGGGCTTCTGAGAACTGCGCCCACTCGTGTTGAAGCGTTGATCTAATTTGAATCTCAACCAACTTCTCATTCACGCGCACTATGACGTGAACAGCTCGATAGCCGTGGCTCGGATTTGCGCGACGGTCGACTACGCTGACGTGCTGAAATTCGCCGGCAATACGCGACGTAACACGGTCTTGCTCAGCGAGGTCCTCGACTACAATCCGCACGCCAGCGATATCCTGAATTTGGCTCAACCGAATTGACTCTCTTCTGAGTTTGGCAACAATTGACCGATCCGTCTTCGCAGCCCTCCCACTCGGCTCGATTTTAACGACTCGTCCGATTGTTTGAATGACCTCTTCGTACGCGTCAGCAAATTCGTTGCGATAGTCATTCAGCAGTTTGAGATCCTCGTCGGTCACCTGCTGCTTCAGGCGTTCCCCGAGGCGATCGATCTGTGATTTCGAGAGCAATGACGACGATGCTAGCACGCGTCGTTACGCCTCGAGGCCGCCCCAAGACGGCCCCCGCATCAAACCAACATCCTCGGTGCCTCAGTGTGTCGTATATAGGTGACGGGACACGTGAAAATCCTCCGTGTCTCCGCGCCTCCGTGGTTCGTGAGGGTGAGAGGCGCCGCTAACAAGACGTTACTTGCGAGCGGAGGCGCTCTTGTCGCGAATCGCCTTGAACTCGGAATCCCTGTGCCACTCGGGCCAGCGGCGGGAATTCGCGAGATCGCGACCAAGTTGGTAGACGAGGCCGAGATCGATCCCAACGCCGCGCAGGTCCCAGTTCGGCGACCACTGGTCGGCCGGTTGGTGATACCGCTTGTCCTCGTACTCGTCACTGGCCGCCTTGCCCGCCTGCGGCCCGCCCTGATAGAGATCCTCGCCGGACTCCACCGAAATCGCCGGCACGCCGACCTTCGCGAAGCTGAAATGATCCGACCGGAAGAATGATCCGGCCTCGGGCCGCGGATCGGGTGACAGGCGCCGGCCCTGAGCGCGTGCGGCGGTGCCGAGCTCGTCCTGCAGCGTGACCTTTCCTTCCCCCGCCACGGCAACGTCGCGAGCGGGACCCCACGTCGCAGGAGCGTCGACGTTGTAGATGCCGACCGTCGTCTCGAGCGGATACAGCGGGTGCCGCGCGTAGTACTCAGAGCCGAGGAGTCCCCTCTCCTCGACGGTCACCAACAAAAACACGATCGACCGATCCGTGCGTGGCGCCTTCGCGAAGACGCGCGCCAGCTCCAGGATCGAGCCGACGCCGAGCGCGTTGTCGCGAGCGCCGTTGTAGATCCGATCGCCGCGCGCGTCCGGCTGTCCGACCCCGAGATGGTCCCAATGCGCCGTGTACATCACCGTCTCATTCGGATGCCCCCTCCCCGGCAACAGACCGACGACGTTCTTCGATACGACGCGCGCCTGCTTGGCGGCGTAGTCGAGCGAGAACGTGGCATCAGCCAGTGGCACCGGCTTGAATTGATCCGACTGCGCCTTCTTCTTCTCCGCCTCGAAATCCAGGCCGGCGCGCTTGAACAGATCCACGGCCACCGCTCGCGGGATCCACGCCTCGACCGGCGGATGCATCTCCGTCGGCTTGTCGCGAACGATGTCGAACATCGTGTTGGTGTTCGAGTTCTTGACCGTGTCCCAGCCGTAGGAGGCAGGCGCGGTCTCGTGCACGACGAGCACACCCAACGCGCCGCGCCGCGCCGCCTCTTCGAACTTGTAGGTCCAGCGGCCGTAGTAGGTCATCGCCTTGCCCTCGAAGCGGCCGCCGAGATTCGCCTCGAAATCGGGATCGTTGATCAGCACGACGGCGATCTTGTTGCGAAGATCGAGTCCCTTGAAATCGTCCCACTTGCGCTCGGGCGCCGACACGCCATAGCCGACAAACACCACCGGTGCGTTCTTGACCGACACGTGCGTGGTCGGCAGCAGCGATGACCGCACGGCAATCTGCTCGCCCTGCTGCAGCGGAACCGTCATGCGCCGAACGGTAAAGCTCGCGTGCAGCGGCCCATCCACATCGGATTGGACCAGCGCGACGTCCTGCGTCCAGCGGCGTCCGCCCCGCCGATCGGGATCGCCGCCTGGCTGGACACCCACCGCTACCAGCTGTTTGGAGATGTACTCAACCGTCTTCTGTTCCGCCGGCGTGGCCGGTCCGCGGCCCTGAAAGTCGTCGGAAGCGAGGATCTTGACGTGTTCCGTGATGCGGTTCACGTCAACCGGAGTGTCCGGCAGCTTGACCGGCGCCTGCGCCTCGGAGCCGGCCACCGAAAGCACGACGCCGATGATTGCGAGGAGTCTGCGAAAGACAGTGCGTAAATGCATATGTATCTTTGGACGCCGTTGGATCAGCGGCGGCCGCGCGCCTCCTCGGCAGCGCCTGGCAAAGGCAGCCACCGGCCTCCGCAATGATCGACAAATTCATCGAGCGGCATGTCGCGCATTTACCGCGCGAGCGCCTTGGCGCCGTCGGCGAGCACCTTCGCCGAGAGCGCTTTGACGTCGCTCTGCGGCCTGGGGCCGATATGGCTGATCACCTCGGCGGCCATCGCGCCGCCGAGGCGCCCGCACGTCACCACGTCGAATCCATGCGTATAGGCGTACAGAAAACCACCCGCATAGGCATCGCCCGCTCCCGTGGTGTCGATGACCTTTACGCCTGGCTCCGCATCGATGACGTGTACGTCCTCGCCATTCAGGATCACCGACCCCTTCTCGCTCCGCGTGAGAGCCGCGATGTCGCAATGCTTCCGAACCCGCTGCAAGGCTTCGTCGAACGTCCCCACCTGGTAGAGCGATAGAATCTCGTGCTCGTTCGCGAACAGGATGTCGACATGGTGCTCGACGAGGTCGAGGAATTCGCTGCGATACCGGTCGACGCAGAACGCGTCGGACAAGGTCAGCGATACCTTGACGCCGGCCCTCGCCGCGGCAACGGCGGCGTCGCGCATCGCCTGCTTTGCCCGCGGTTGATCCCAGAGATATCCCTCGAGGTACAGGACCTTTGATGACGTGATGTAGTCCATGTTCACGTCCTCAGGCCCCAGCTGCGTCGTCGCGCCAAGAAATGTCTGCATCGTCCGCTGGGCGTCAGGAGTGACGAAGATCAGGCAACGCGCCGTCGACAATCCCTCACGCAGGCGAGGCGTGTCGTAAGTCACGCCGATTGCGCGGATGTCGTGCTCGAACACGTCGCCAAGTTGATCGGCCGCGACCTTGCCGATGTATGCGCCGCGACCACCAAGCGCCGCGATACAGGCGATGGTATTCGCCGCCGACCCGCCGGACGCCTCGACGCCAGGACCCATCATCGCGTAGAGGCGCTCGGCGTCGATCGCGTCGATCAGGGACATCGCCCCTTTGGCCAGCTTGTGCTGGCGGAGAAAGGCATCATCCGCGTGCGCGAGCACGTCGACGATGGCGTTGCCGATGGCGGTGACGTCAAATCGCTTGGAATCCTGAGTCATCATCTTGTTGTTTGGTCCTGGTCTCGTCTTCAGTCTCTCGTTTCAGTGGCTTATGTTGACTGCAGATAACGGCCGACGATGGGCGCGAGCTCGGTTCTCACGGTCTCAGGAACGGCATCGGGTCGGGTAATCAACGCATACTTCAGCGCCGAGGCGCACTCGCACGTACGCTCGAACGGCAGCTGCTCGACGGCGTGCGCGATGAGCTGTTGCGCCGTTCGAGCATTCTGCACGAGATTGGCAATCACCATGTCCACGGTCACGCTGTCGTGGTCGGGATGCCAGCAATCGTAGTCGGTGACAAGGGCCACGGTCGCGTAACAGATCTCTGCCTCGCGCGCGAGCTTCGCCTCCTGCAGGTTCGTCATGCCGATGATGTCCGCGCCCCAGGATCGATACAAACGCGATTCGGCAAGCGTCGAGAACTGCGGCCCTTCCATGCAGACGTAGGTACCGCCCTTATGGATGGTGGCGCCCGCCTTCTGGCCGCTGGAGTGGGCGATGCCGCTCAGGATCTTGCAGAACGGATGCGCAAAGCTGACGTGTGCCACCAGACCACGCCCGAAGAAGGTGCTGATCCGCCCACGCGTGCGATCGATGAACTGATCCGGAATGACGATATCGAGCGGCTTGTACTCCTCCTTGAGACTGCCGACGGCGCTCGCCGAGAGAATGTATTCGACGCCCAGCATCTTCATGCCGAAGATGTTGGCGCGAAAATTCAGCTCCGATGGCGAGAGGCGATGGCCGGCGCCGTGCCGCGCCAGGAACGCCACGCGCTTGCCGCGCAGCGTGCCAATCACGTACGGTCCCGACGGATCACCGAACGGAGTCGTTTGTGTGACGTCTTTGCGGTCGGTCACCTCGGCCATGTCGTACAGACCGCTACCACCGATGATGCCAATCTGAACGCGCTCCATGATTCTCCAATTGTTGATCTTTGATCTTTGATTTCTGAATTCGAATTTCTCGGTTGCGAGGGCTCAGGCGACCCGCTCGATGTATGGCCTGCCGTTGTTCTCACGGATGTAGCCGGCAGCTATATGCGGGTCGTGTTCGAACAGGATCACATACTGACGCTCGATCGCCTCGTGTATGAAGCGCTTCTTGAACGCGAGCGTCTCCATCGGAAACAAGTCGTAGCCCATGATCCACGCGTCCGGCACGTGCGCCGCCGTTGGAATCACATCAGCGACGAAGACAGCCGTCTTGCCTGCGGATTCCAGAAACACGATCTGATGCTGACCGGTATGCCCGCCGGTACGCACGACACGGACGCCAGGACGAATCACCTGGTCGCGGCCGAAGAAATCAATGACTCCTGCATGTTGCAGTGGAACGAAGTCGTCCGCGATATAACTGCCGCGGTTCCGCTCGTGGGGATGTGTCGCATCCTCCCATTCGGCCGCGCGAATCAGGTAGCGGGCGCGTGGAAAGCGCGGACGTAGCTCCTCGTTGATACGAACGGTTGCACCGCCGAAATGATCGAAGTGCAGATGGGTCGCCAGCACTGCGCCGATTGCGTCCGGAGCCACACCCGCCTCGTGCAACGCGACGTCAAGGCCACGCGAGCGATCAAGGCCGTACATGTCCTGCGCCTTGCCGCTCATCTTGTCGCCCGCTCCGCAATCGATCAGCAGCCGGCCCCACTCCGCCTCGACGAGCACCGGCCGCATGACGAGCTGAATGCGATTGCGATCGTCGGGCGGTGCCTGCTTCTCCCACAGCACGCGTGGGATGATTCCAAACATCGCGCCGCCATCGAGTTTGAACGGACCGTCATACAGGATCGTCAGCTGCAGGTCGCCGACGGAGAGCCGATGGACGCGCAGGTCCGGCGCATCGGATCGCTTCTGTTTGAGCTCGACGAGCACGCCGTGCGCCGCGGAGGGATGAATGAAGGCGACCAGCGCGCCTTCCGCACCAAGGCGGGGCTCCTCATCCACCAACCGAACGCCCCGCCTTTTGAGCTGCGCGAGCGCGGCGTGGATGTCCTCGACACGCAACGTCACGTGATGGATGCCGGGGCCGCGTTTCTCGACGAACTTCGCAATCGCTGAATCCGGGGCGGTCGCCTCGAGGAGCTCGAGAGCGGACCCACCAGCGGGGATGAAGTGGGCGCGTACGCGCTGCGATGTGACCTCCTCGGGCGCCTCCACTTCCAATCCCAGAGCGTCGCGATAGAACGCCAGCGCCTGATGAATATCACCGACGGCAATCCCGATGTGATCCAGGACGGCTTTCATAGCGCGGGCGGCGTCGAGGTCTCCGCGCGATGCAACGAGAGAGTCTTCTCCACGATCGCCGTCGCCACTGAATAGGGATCGCGCTCGCGTGCGGCGATGCTGTCGATCAACCGATCGAGCTCCCCCGGCTCCAGCGAGCGCTCGACGTGCTGGAGATAACGATATGCGAGCAGCTCTCGCAAGCGGGATTCCTGGCGCGCCCGTTGGCGAGCGGCGCGGCTCGGCGCGGAGTGCTCACGGTAGCGGCCAATCGCCTCCCACACGTCCGGTATTCCCACACCCGTCGTCGCTTCCGTCTTCAGGATAGGTGGGCGCCAGTCCTCCGGACCGAACGTCTGCAACGCCAGGTTGGCCGCGACCGACTGCACCAATCGATCTGCTCCTTCGCGATCGGCTTTGTTGACGACGAAGATGTCGGCAATCTCCATGATGCCGGCCTTGATCGCCTGCACGTCGTCTCCGGTGCCGGGTACGAGGAGCAGAATCGACACGTCCGCGGTCCGCACGATATCGACTTCGTCCTGGCCGACACCCACCGTTTCGATGATGACGAGGTCCTTGCCTGCGGCGTCGAGAATGAGCGCCACATCTCCGGTGGCGCGGGCCAGGCCGCCGAGATGTCCGCGCGTCGCCATACTGCGGATGAAGACGCCCTCGTCCTGAGCGTGCACGCTCATGCGGACGCGATCCCCGAGCAACGCGCCGCCGGTAAACGGGCTCGTAGGATCGACGGCAATGATCCCGACGCTCAGACCGGCGCGACGGATCTCCACGGTCAGGCGGTCGACCAACGTGCTCTTGCCGGCGCCGGGTGCACCAGTCACACCAATGAGGTAGGCGCGACCAGTGCGCGGATAGATCTCTCTAATCAGCGCTGCGCCTGCGGTTGTCTCGTCCTCCACGAGCGAAATCGCGCGCGCGATGGCGCGCGGATCGCCCTTCAGCACCTGCTCGTGGATCGCACTCATCTACGCGAGCAACTGGCGCGCGATGACGAGGCGCTGAATCTCGCTCGTACCTTCGCCGATGGTCGTGAGCTTGACGTCGCGAAAGTACTTCTCGGCGGGATAGTCCTTGACGAAGCCGTAGCCGCCATGGATTTGCACGCCGTCTTCGGCCGCGCGCACCGCGATCTCGCTCGAATACAGCTTGGCCATCGCGGCCTGCAACGTCGTGCGCCGCCCTTGATCCTTCATGGCTGCGGCACGATATGTGAGCAGCCGTGCGGCTTCGATCCGCGTCGCGTTGTCAACCAGCTTCGCGCGGATGCTCTGAAACGTGCCGATCGGTTGACCGAACTGCTTGCGCTCGAACGCGTAGTCACGTGCCGCCTCGTATGCGCCCTGGGCAAGACCGACCGACAGTGCGGCGATGCCGATGCGCCCGGCATCGAGCACCTGCAGCGCGTTGATGAATCCTTGACCTTCTGCCCCAAGCAGCTGCGACGCCGGCACGCGGCAGTTCTCGAACAGCACCTCGCTCGTCTCGCTCGCCCGCATGCCCAGCTTGTTTTCCTTCTTGCCGGCACGAAAGCCCGGGGTGCCTTGCTCGACGATGAAGGCGGAGATGCCGCGACTGCCCTTGGCACGATGGGTCACTGCCATCACGACCATCACGTCACCACTGTGGCCATGCGTGATGAACTGCTTCGAGCCGTTGATCACCCAGGCGTCGCCGTCGCGGGCTGCGGTGGTGCGCATGGCGACGGCATCGCTGCCGGAGCCGGCTTCAGTGAGACCCCAGGCAGCAACCTTCTGCCCGGATGCGAGCGGCACGAGGTATTTCCGTTTCTGCGCTTCGCTCCCGAACATGAAGATATGCGCCGCCCCGAGCCCGTTGTGCGCGGCAATCGATAAACAGACGGAGGGATCGACGCGCGCGAGCTCTTCGATGCACAGGCAGTAGTCCACTGACGACATGCCCGCTCCGCCGTATTGCTCCGGGAACTGGATGCCCATCAGCCCGAGCTCCGCGCATTTCGACAGCACCGCGCGAGGAAACGCCTGCGCCTCATCCCACTCCATCACGTGCGGACGCAGTTCGGTTTCGGCAAACTCACGGATGCTACGCCGCAGCAGCTCCTGGTCCTCGCTGAGATGAACGTCCATCCTCTTCGGCGATCGTATCATTCAGGAATGCGACCGATTCGTTGTGCCACTCCGCGGCGCGGACCCGTCGGCCCCCCTAGTGTCCGCACTCTGTTCGTGATGACAGCATTCCTCGCCATGACGACGGCGGCGTCAGCCGACGCGACGCTCTTCATCGGCAACAATGCCACCCCGAACAGTCGACCGGTCAGAGGCTTCGCGGTTGGTGCAGGGCTCCTCATCGTCGGCGTCGAATTCGAATACGCCAGCTCGAACGAGGAACCGGAAAATGCGGCGCCGCGGCTGCGCACGGGGATGGGCAATCTGTTGCTGCAGACGCCCTTTGCCATTGCCGGGGTGCAGCCGTATTTCACGACCGGCGGCGGCGTGTATCGCGAGACGCTCGGCACGCGCCAGGAAACGCAATTCGGGCTCAACACCGGCGGCGGTGTGAAGGTATCGCTGATTGGGCCGCTGCGCGCGCGCTTCGATTATCGCGTGTTCAAGCTGCGCGGCGACCCGCTGCACGACGTCGTGCACCGGGTGTACGGAGGGATCAATCTCCGGTTCTGAGGCCAACGCTTTCCACGCCCAACACGACACACTGAGGCACCCTCAACGTGATTCGTTCTCAGTGCCTCATGCTCGGCGTGTCGTCACGCGGTGCAAAGCGTTGCGATTCCAGTGTGGGGGTTACGGCAGCCCGTACGCGAACAGCGCATTGCCCGCCGCGATTGCCACGTACTGTTTGCCGTTCACCGCGTAGCTCATCGCGCCCGCGTTGATCTGACCTCCGACTGGCGCCTTCCACAGCAACTGACCCGAGCGCGCATCCAGCGCGAGGAAATAGCCCTCGCGACCACCACTGAAGACGAGATCGGATGCGGTGACCAGTGTTCCACCCCACGTGATGTCGTCCATCCGGTATTCCCACTTCGGCTCGAGCGTCGCAGGATCGTAGGCGCGCACAACACCGTACGGTTCGGTGTCGTTGTTGAAGAACGGAACCAGACTTGTCTGGCCCATCGCCGTCTGCCGTGTGTTGGCGCTGGCGGCTCTCGGGAACTGGCCGGTTACCGCAAGCGTCCCTGAATTCTCCCAGCTCGCGACATAGAACAGACCCGTTCGCGGACTGAACGACGGCGGCGCCCAGTTGGTCGCGCCGTGCACGTGCGGGTAGATCAACGTGCCCTCAGGCGTCGCCGTCTTCACACGGTGCGGCCGCCCGTTATGGTCGAAGCCATCGAGCCAGTTGACCCTTACGTACGGCTTGCCCTTGAGGAATTCGCCGGTCGTGCGATCGAGCACGTACATGACGCCGTTGCGGTTCGCCCACAGCATCACCTTTCGCGGACGTCCCTGCCACTCGATGTCGGCCAGCACCGGCACCTGCGTCGAGTCGTAATCGAGCTCGTCGTGTGGCGTGAACTGATAGTGCCACTTCAATTCGCCGCTGTCGGCGTCGAGCGCGACCACGCTGTCGCTATACAGGTTGTCGCCAAGTCGCTTCGACCCGTCCCAGTCGGGCGCCGGATTACCCGTGCCGAAAAACACCAGATTCGTGGCGGGATCGTACGCACCCGCGTTCCACACGCCCACGCCGCCGGTCTTCCATGAATCGCCCGACCAAGTCTCATTCCCTGGTTCGCCGGGACCGGGAATCGTGTAGAACCGCCACACTTCCTTGCCGCCCTTCGCGTCATACGCGGCGATGAACCCGCGAATCGGCGCATCGCCCCCACCGGTGCCGACGATGACCTTGTCCTTGACGACCAGCGGCGAGTGTGTCATCGCGTAACGCTCGGCAGCATTGGCGACGACGACGTTCCACAGCGGCTGGCCGCTCTTGGCATCGACGGCGACCAGGTGCGAGTCGACCGTCGCCATATACAAGGTGTCGCCAAGGATCGAGACGCCGCGATTGACCTTGCCGCAGCAGGGACGTCCCTCCGGCGCCGGCGTGTAGTTGAAGGTCCAGAACGGACGGCCCGTTGCCGCGTCCAGCGCCACGATGTCGTTCGGGGCCTGCACGGTGTACATCACGCCGTCGACCACCAGCGGCGTCGCCTCGAACTTCTCGAGCGAGCGCGCCTGCCAGATCCATTTCAGCTGCAGATTCTTGACGTTCGCCGGCGTGATTTCGGTCAGCAGGCTGTAGCGCTGATTGAACAGTGTGCCCGAGTACGACAGCCAGTTCTGCGGCTCGCGATCGCCGTGCAGAATACGGTCGAAAGAGACCCCCGCCTGCACCCCACCGCGCTGACTACGCGCGGCGGGAGCCCCGGCTCGCAGCGATACTACGGCGAGCAGCACGACGACAACGACTCTCGCCAGCATAGGTCAGCGTCCTCTCAGCGACGCCAGATACGCGACTGTGTCGGCGATCTCCTGCGGCGCCAGTGTTCCGCGATACGACGGCATCGGCGACGGAATGAAGCGCCCTTCCCGCAGGTCGCTTTTCATGAACGAGCGGAGCTGCTCACGGGTGTCGAGCAGTTGCACCGTGAAGGTGTCGTGCGACAGCAGGCGTCCTTCGACGGTCGTCCCGTCCCGCAGCACAACACGATAGAACCGGTGGTTGGGCTGTACGTCGGCGTCCGGCTCGAGGAGTGCTCGTTCCAGTTCGATGGCGCCGCGCTGCGATCCGATCGTGGTGAGGTCGGGACCCACGCGCGATCCGACGCCCGCAATGCGATGGCACGACCGGCAATTCCCTCTTCCCTCGAACAGCGCCTGCCCGCGCGCGGCATCGCCGAGGCCACCACGCGCGTCGGCCGCGCGCGAGCGCAGATAGGCCACGATCTTCGTCGCCTGCTCGGTGGTCATGTTCGTTGCCCGCATCGGCGTGTTCGGAATGCCCGTCTGGATGATGCGCACGAGCTCCGCATCCGACAGCACGCGGCGAAATCGCCCGCGACCGAGATCGATTCCCGCGACCTGATCGCCATCAGGCCCATGGCAGCTGGCGCAGCTGTTCCGGAATGCCCGCTCGCCATCGAGGAGGTCGGCCGCCGTTTCATGCTGGGCGAGCAGCGTGCTCCGCGCGGACGCGACGCCAACGATCAGGACGCATGCACCGGCAAGAACCGTCGACCTGCTCATGCGGCGCCAATCGTAACAGAGACCATTACCTCGCGGGTCCCCCCGGCACGTTCGGATTGGTGTCCACGGTCGGCGGTGGACTGGCGGGCGTTCGTGACGGTGTCGGTGGCGACGTCGGTGCGGGTGCCGGCTTCCGTTGATCGAGCGGCTCGATGGTGGGCATCACCGGCGTGAGATTCAACAGATTTCCGCCGCCGGTCACCGACGTCGTATACAAACGCCAGATCTCCTGCAACTCTGCGACGTCTGGATACGCATCCGCCAGTAGCCGTGCGAACCCATAATCGGCACCCGGCACGGTCGGATCCATGAGCGAGACGTAGAGCACGACGCCGTTTGGACCTGGTTCACTGACCTTGAGGATCCGCCATCCCTTGGCCTGCGCTTGCACCTGCGGGTCGGTGGACTTGGCGAGCGCCGCCTGCACACGCGCGATCACCTGCTCGAAGTCGGCCACGCGTTCGGGACGCACCGTGTGGAACAGCAGACCGACCGGAGCCGTAAAGGCACGCGACGCGGTCGGCGTCTGCGCGGCTTGTGGTTGTGGCGATGCCTGCGTGCCTGGTTGTGGCGATGGCGCGCCGCCTGGCGGCGATTGTGACTGTGTGCTGGTCGAGGGCACCGGAGCCGGAGCGGCTTGTGCCGCGGCATCCGCCGCATGAATCACAAGGGCTGCGATGAGTGCCGCAGCGCAAACGAGACGCATCAGATTTTCTTTCCCTGAATACGCGAAAAGCCACGAACGGCGCGGCCGCCCGTGGCTTCACGAACTTCCGAGCGGTGGGACGGCGCTTACTTCCCCAAATCCTGCGTCATCTGCCCCTGGATGACGAAGAGCGCCTGCTTCAACGCAGCGCGGTACGTGTTGTAGACGTTCAACTTCTCCATCGGGTCGGTGACCAGGTCGTAGATGTTGTTCAGGATGGAATAGTCCGCGTCCTTGACGACCGGGTTGATCACGTGCACGTAGACGATACTGCCGTCAGGATTGGGCGTGGCGTTGCGGAACACTTTCCAGCCGGCCGCCTGCTGCTTCGCCTCCGGCTTGCTCGACTTCTGCAGCGCATCCTTGAGTTGCCCGATCACCTTTTCATAGTCGGCGGTCTTGTCGGGGTTGACCGCAAAAGCCTGAATAACCGCGTCGCCGGTGAACGTTGTCTTCTGAGGAGCCGACTGCGCGGGCGCGGCCCCCTGCGCGGGCGCGGCCCCCTGTGCGGGCGCGGGCCCCTGTGCGGGCGCGGCCCCTTGTGCGGGCGGCGCCTGCGCGAACACCTTGACGGACGCCGGCAGCAACACCAGCGCGCCAGCCAGCACAACTCCGGACACTCGTCGCATCGTAAAGCCTCCTCAGGAAAGGCCGGTAGCCTATCGTACTGTCGGACTGATGAAAACGGCCATAATCTCGTGAGCAAGAAGCATTCCTGCCCTCGTCAATCGCAACCCGTTGCCATCATGAAGCAGCAGCCCCTGGTCGAGGAACGGCTGCAACTCCTCACCCCACCGGCGCCAGACGTCAACGCCGTAGCGCGATTCTATCAATTTCAGGTCAATTCCCTGCACCAGTCGTAATCCGGTGAAGAGCGCCTCCTCGACGCGTTCCTCCTGCGACAGGCGCCGCTCTTCGCACGCGAGCGGAGCGCCGGCGTTTACGGCTGCGATGTACTCGTCGGTCGACGATCGGTTCTTCCAGCGGACACCGTGGCGCGTGGAATGCGCGCCGCAGCCGAAGCCCGCCCACTCGCCGTCGGTCCAGTATTTCAGGTTGTGCCGCGACTCCCGTCCCTTACGAGCGACGTTCGAGATTTCGTACTGCGTGTAGCCGGCCGCGTCGAGCCGCGCCATCGCCTGCAGATACATCTCCGCCGCGTCGTCATCCGGCGCGAGCGACCATTGCGCACGCGCCATCGCCTCCCGCAGCGGCGCATTCGGATAGACCTCGAGCAGATAGAGCGAGGCGTGCTCGGGACCGATATCGATCAGCCGATCGACTGACTCGAGCCACTGCGAGACCGTCTGTTGCGGCAGCCACATCATCAAGTCGAGCGACAGGTTGTCGAAGCCCGCTGCCCGCGCCAGCGCCACCGCTTCTTCGGCACGAGCTGACGAATGCAGACGCGTCAGTCGCTGCAGCTCGTCATCGCGAAACGATTGCACGCCGTAACTGAGACGATTGACGCCCGCCTGACGGAACCCGGCGAGGCGTTCCGGCGTGACCGTCTCGGGATTGGCTTCGAGCGTGATCTCCGCGTCGGGCGCGAGCGCGAACGCCTGACGGCAGCGCTCGACGATCGCGTGGATCTCCTCCGGCTCGAGCAGCGACGGTGTTCCGCCTCCGAAGAAGATGGTGTCGGCAGTCGAGGGGCCTGCCCCGAGCGCTGGCGAGGAGTTGCCGGCGCGCTCAATCTCGGTCAGCAGCGCGACGATGTAGCGCTCCTTCAGCGCGGCATCGAACAGCCCGCGATTGAAGTTGCAGTAATTGCAGATCGCGGCGCAGAAGGGAACATGGACGTAGAGACCAAGCACTCGAATCAGTGTACGGCCAGCGGGCTTCGGCCTGCAGTCCCGTGGGGTTTTAGGCTTTTGACTTGGGCCTTTGGAGTTTTAGCCGCTACGAGCCTGCCTTCCCTCCAGGCCACTTAAGCTCTCGATTACTCTCGCCGAATCGCGGCTTGGGTTTGGCTTTAAGCTGGCCGCCGCTACGTTCCGGGAACTTGCCCGTCCGATCAACGCCATCCGAATCGGCCACCTTCCGAGTTTTCCGAAGATTCTCGGGGGACAGGGGCGACTTGTGATGCCACTCGGCGATTTTTTCTGGTGTCGGCTCGGGGCCAACCTCTCGAGTATCGATGCCAGCCATATGGACCCATTCACACATCTCGATCAAGCGCGATCGGGTGCGCCCGCCGACTTTGTGGATAAACGATCTTGGGTTAGTGCTGTCCGGCGAATCCTCCAAATTCGTGGTGAAAATCGTCGCGCGATTCTCGCTGTAGCGAACGTTGACGACGTGGGCAAGAGCCTCGTGTACCCATTGTGACGTCCGCTCTTCGCCCAGATCGTCAAGCAGCAAAACGTCCGAATGGAGTACTGGTCGAAGAACATCAAGTTCGTCGTTCTCGCGCGATGAATCGTAAGTGTCGCGAACCCGCTTCAGCAGGTCGGCGACCTCACAGAAGTACCCCGTTGCACCTTTGACGATACTGGCCTTGAGCGTTGCGACGGCGAGATGTGTTTTGCCGACGCCAAAGGAGCCCAAGAAGATCAAGCCGCGGCGCACCGTTGGGAACGCTGGAAACTCATCGACGAACCGCTTTGCCTTGGCCGCCGCGATCCGCAACGAGTCGTAGTGCGTCTCAAAACTATCGAACGTGCACTTCTTGTACTTGTCTGGAATTCCGGCCGCGGCCAGTCGACGGTCAGCGGCGGAACGCAGGACACACTCACAACGTGTGACCCTCAGAACGCCGTCGACCTCGATCGTCTTCCATCCGGTATCTTCGCAGAGGGGACACACGCGACGATCCTACAGCACAAGTCAAAACGCAAAACTCAAAACCTCGAAAGTAAGTTTTTAAGTGCAACGCCCTACTTCAAACTTTACTTTTGAGTTTGGAGTTTCGAGTTTTGAGTTGCGCCATCCGGACGTGTCGTCGCCGAAGGATGGCGGACGAGGTCGGTCGGCGAGGACTTCACCAGTGCAGTACTGAGGCGCTGCTCCCAATCGTCGATGCCGCGTGCGAGCTCACGCTTCACGTAGTCCATGAACTCGTTGACCTCGCCCTGCATCTGCTCGATCTTGCGGCGCATGTTCAGGATGATCTCGACGCCGGCGAGGTTTACGCCCAGGTCGCGCGTCAGCGCGAGGATGGTCTCCAGCTGCTCGAGATCCTCTTCGGAGTAGAGGCGAGTGTTTCCTTCCGTACGCGACGGCTTCAGCAGCCCTTCGCGCTCGTAGAGACGCAGCGTCTGCGGATGGATGTTGTACTTCTGCGACACGGCGCTGATCATGTAGTACGCCTTGCCGCGTTCAGCTCGCTTCGCCATTCGTCACGCTGTTCACCCCAACGAACCACGGAGGCACAGAGGCACGGAGAACAAAAACCTAAACGTTCTCTCTCCGTGTCTCCGCGTCTCCGTGGTTTGTGGGCGTGTGGAAAGCCTCCCTGACGGTCTCCCCGTTAATCCTCCCGAATTCCCTCAGCAGCTCCTTCGATCGCTCGTCGAGCAGCTTCGGCAGCATCAGGCGCATCTCGACGATCAGGTCGCCGCGGCGACCGTCGCGCATGGCGATACCGCGTTCGCGCAGGCGGAAACGCTGACCCGACTGCGTCCCGGGCGGCACCCGCAGCCGTGCGCCGCCGTCGGGAGTCGGAATCTCGACGCGCGCGCCGAGCGCGGCCTCGTGGATCGCAATCGGGACGACCATGTGGAGCTCATCGCCGTCACGCCGATACAGCGGATGCGGCGCCACGTGCACCGTGATGTAGAGATCTCCTGGCGGTCCGCCGCGGAATCCCGCGTTGCCCTTGCCCGGTACGCGCACGCGGTCGCCGTCGCCGACCCCGGCGGGTATGCGGACGTTCACCGATTCCGATCGCGTCTCCTGACCGCTGCCAGCGCACGCCTCACATGACCGTGGCCGCTGCTGACCGGTGCCGCCGCATGCCGAGCAGTTGCGCGAGAACACCATGTGACCGCGAACCGATCGCACCGCGCCAGCGCCATGACAAAGGTGACAGGGCCCAGGACTGACCCGTGCGACACCGGTCCCCGCACAGGCGCGGCAGTTCTCTCGCCGCAAGACCGTGAGCGGGCGATCGATGCCCCTGAACGCCTCCTCGAAGGACACCTGGAGCTCCTGATGCAGGTCAGCGCCGCGCTCGCGCTCCGGTCGGGCCGTACCGCGCTCCGACAAGACCTCGGCGAACAGGTCGCCGAAGGTGGCGGAGTGATCGATGCCCACCGCCGAAAAATCGAAGCCCTCGAACCCGCTCTTGCGCCGCGTGGCATCGCCGTCGATGGAATGACCAGCGTCGTAGCGCGATCGCCGTTCGGGATCGATCAACGTCTCGTAGGCCTGAACGATCTGCTGAAACCGCACCGCCGCCGCGCGATCGCCCGGATTGATGTCCGGGTGAAAGCGGCGCGCAAGGCGCCGGTACGCCCGTCTGATGTCGGCCTCCGACGCCCCGTGCTGCAGGCCAAGGACGACGTAGAGATCCATGAAACTTGTCAAATCCCAAATCCCAAATCCCAACACCCAAATCTCAAGTCCCAAAATCCCAAACCGCAAATCACAACGAATTGGGATTTCTTGGGATTTGGGTTTTGGGATTTGGGATTTGGGATTTGATTACCGTTTGTCCTCTTCCACTACTTCCGCGTCGATGACGTCACCCTGCGAACCGCCGGCCGTGCTCCCAGCGGCGCCACCTCCGGCGCCGGCCGACGGACCCGCTCCTGCGTCGGGACCACCGCCTGCTGACGCACCCGCCTGCTTGTACAGGGCTTCCGCCGCCTTGTGCTGCGCCTGCGTCAGCGCTTCCATCGCACGGTTCATCGCCGCCGTATCGTTGGCGCTCACCGCGCTCTTCAAGTTGTCGATTGCGCTTTGCACGGCCGACTTGTCGCTGGCCGCGAGCTTGTCGCCCATCTCCTGCAGCATCTTCTCCGCGGCGTACACGGACTGGTCTGCGCGATTGCGCGTCTCGATCTCCTCGCGCCGCTTCTTGTCCTCTTCCTGATGCGACTCGGCGTCTTTCATCATCCGCTCGACCTCGTCCTTGCTGAGGCCGCTCGATGCGGTGATCGTGATCTTCTGTTCCTTTCCGGTGCCGAGATCCTTCGCCTGCACGTTGACGATGCCGTTGGCGTCGATGTCGAAGGTGACCTCGATCTGCGGCACGCCACGCGGAGCGGGCGGAATGCCCACGAGCTGGAATCGACCAAGCGTGCGGTTGTCACGGGCCAGCGGACGCTCGCCCTGCAGTACGTGCACTTCGACACTGGTCTGACTGTCGGCAGCCGTCGAGAACACTTCGCTCTTGCGCGTCGGGATCGTCGTGTTTCGCGGGATCAGCGTCGTCATCACCCCGCCCAGCGTCTCGATGCCGAGCGACAGCGGCGTGACATCGAGCAGCAGCAGGTCCTTGACCTCACCCGCCAGCACGCCCGCCTGAATGCCGGCGCCGATGGCGACGACTTCGTCCGGGTTGACGCCTTTGTGCGGGTCCTTGCCGAACAGATCCTTGACGATCTGTTGCACGCGCGGGATGCGTGTGGATCCGCCGACGAGCACGACCTCGTCGATCTTCGACGGGTCCACTCCCGCGTCGGTCAGCGCCTGCTTGGTGGGACCGACCGTCTTCTGCAGCAGATCGTCGACCAGCTGCTCGAACTTCGAGCGCGTCAGCCGCATCTGCATGTGTTTCGGCCCGGACTGATCGGCGGTGATGAACGGCAGATTGATGTCGGTCTCCATCACCGTGGAGAGTTCCATCTTGGCCTTCTCTGCCGCCTCCTTGAGGCGCTGCAGCGCCATCCGGTCTTTGCTCAGATCGATCCCGTCGCTCTTTTTGAACTCGGCGATGATCCAGTCGATGATCCGCTGATCGAGGTTGTCGCCACCGAGGTGGGTGTCACCGTTGGTCGCTTTGACTTCAACCACCCCCTCGCCAACTTCGAGAATGGAGATGTCGAAGGTGCCGCCGCCGAAGTCGTAAACCGCAATGGTCTCGTCCTTCTTCTTGTCGAGGCCATAGGCCAAGGCCGCCGCCGTCGGCTCGTTGACGATCCGCATGACCTCGAGGCCGGCGATCTTTCCCGCCTCTTTGGTGGCCTGGCGCTGCGCGTCGTTGAAGTAGGCGGGCACAGTGATGACGGCGCGCGTGACGGTTTGCCCGAGGTATTCCTCTGCCGCCTGCTTGAGCTTCTGCAGGATCATCGCGGAGATTTCCGGCGGCGCATATTCCTTGTCCATTGCCTTGACGCGGACGTCGCCGTTGGGGGCGGACGCGACCGAATAGGGCACCATCTTCATTTCCTCGTTGACCTCGGTGAACCGTCGGCCCATGAAGCGCTTGATCGAGAAGATAGTGTTTTCGGGGTTGGTCACCGCCTGCCGCTTGGCGACCTGGCCAACGAGCCGCTCGCCCGTCTTGGTGAAAGCCACCACGGATGGGGTCAGACGGCTGCCCTCAGGGTTGGTGATCACCACGGGTTCGCCGCCTTCCATGACGGCAACCACAGAATTGGTGGTCCCCAGGTCGATGCCGATGATTTTGCTCATGTCGTTCCGTTCCTCTGCGCCAGCCAGGTGCGCGATTTAGGCTCGATTTATTATTAAATCTGAGTCAGTCACTGTCAAGGTTCGGCCCCGCCGCCACCCCGCTGCCGGCGAGGCCGGCCGCGTATACTGGGACCGAATGACCGCCGAACAAGCACGTCGCGCCGGTGCCCGCGTCGTGCTCCGCATCGCCCAGCAGGCCGGCATCGTGGCGTTGTTCGCCGTGGTGGCATTGGCCGGCACGGTCGGCGGGATCCTGTTTGCCTACGCCGGCGACCTTCCGCAGATCAGCGCGCTTGACGACTATCGCCCCAACACGATTACGCGTCTTGCAGCAAGAGACGGCCAGATCATCGGGGAGTTTGCCACCGAGCGCCGCGTCGTCGTCGGTTACGACCAGATCGCGCCGGTGCTGCGGCAGGCGATCATCGCGACCGAGGACGCCGACTTCGAGCAGCATTTCGGCCTGAGCATCACGCGGATCCTCATTACGCTGGGCAATGACCTGCTCAAGGGCGAGCGCGCCGGCGCGAGCACGATCACCCAGCAGCTGGCTCGCAACCTGTTTCCGATCGGCTTCGAGAAGACCGTTCAGCGCAAGGTGAAGGAGGCGATTCTTGCCATCCAGCTCGAACGCCGCTATACCAAGCGGGAGATCTTCACCTTTTACGCCAATCAGGTGTACTTCGGTCACGGCGCGTACGGCGTCGAGGCCGCCTCGCACCTCTATTTCGACAAGCCCGCCAAGGAGCTGACGGTCGAGGAGGCCGCGATGATCGCCGCTATCATCCAGGCACCGGAGCGTTTGAGTCCGTTTGTCGATCCGCGGCGCACGTTGATGCGGCGCAATTATGTGATCCAGCGGATGACTGAAGAGGGCTACCTCACCGATCGGCAGTCGGCAGAGGCACAGCAGCGACCGCTGGTGCTGCAGGGACAGCCCACGCCCGAGCGATCGATCGCGCCGTACTTCGTCGAAGAGATCCGCAAGGCGCTCGAGCAGAAGTACGGCGCCAAAGCGCTGTACGAGGCGGGACTCCGCGTTCAAACGACACTCGATCCGGAATTGCAGGAGGCGGCCAACGCCGCCGTCGACCGCGGGCTGCGACGCGTCGATAAGCGGCGGTCCGGCTGGCGTCGACCGGCGCGAAACATCGTCACCGAAGGGCTGCAGATCGATCGTTTCACCACCGACCGCTGGTCGCGGCCGATTCTCGCGGGCGACATCGTGCCGGCGCTGGTCACGTTCGTGCCGGCGGCGGGCAGCAATGCGCCGGCGCGCATTCGCCTTGCGCAGCACGAAATCGAGCTGCCCAAGAGCGCATACACGTGGACGCGGCGCACCTCACCGGCGGATCTGTTCAAGGTCGGCGACATGATCGAGGTCGAGGTGAAGACGGTCGAATCGGGACGTCCCGGCGAGATCGCCCTCGAGCAGCAGCCGGCCATCGAAGGCGCACTCATCGCCATCGACAACCGCACCGGCCAGATCCGCGCGATGGTCGGCGGTTTCAGCTTCGCCCGCAGCAAATTCAATCGCGCGACGCAGGCGCGGCGGCAAGTCGGGTCGCTGTTCAAGCCGTTCGTGTATACCGCGGCCATCGATCGCGGCTTTACCCCGGTGTCGGTGTTCATCGATGAGCCCGTGTCCTACGCCGCCGGACCCGGGCAGCCGCCGTACTCACCGCAGAATTACGACCACAAGTACGAAGGCGCTGTCACGCTGCGCCGAGCGCTCGAGCAGTCGCGCAACATTCCCGCCGTCCAGGCGATGAACGAGATCGGTCCGCGCAACGTTGTCGCGTATGCGAAGCGGTTTGGCCTGCGTGGCGAGTATCCGCCGTACCTCTCGCTCGCGCTCGGAGCCGCGGAGGCGACGCTGGTGGACATGGCGAGCGCGTACTCAGCGTTCCCGAATCAGGGCGTGCGGATGCAGCCGTATTCGGTCGTCACGATCGCCGATCGCGAAGGCAACGTCCTTGAGGAGAACCGCCCCGAGCCGCACGAGGCCATTCGCGCCGATACGGCGTTCGTCATGACGAATCTGTTGCGCGGCGTGGTGCAGCGGGGAACCGCCGGGACGGCCGCGTCGCTCAACTGGCCGCTGGCCGGCAAGACCGGTACGGTCGACGACTACACCGACGCGTGGTTCATCGGATTCGACCCCGATATCACCGTCGGTGCGTGGGTGGGATACGACGAGAAGAAGCCGATCGGCAACGGCGAAACAGGAGCCACGACGGCACTGCCGATCTGGATCGACTTCATGAAGGCGTACCTCGAGACGCACGCCGATCGCAACAGCCCGCCGCAGTTCGAGGCGCCGGGCAACATCGTCCTCGTGACGCTCGACTCCGGGATCACCGAGGCATTTATCAACGGGACTCAGCCGCAGGGTGCGGGTGTCGTTCCGGCCGCACAGGAGGAAGCACCGCTGGCCGTCCCCGACGTCCAGCCTCCTGCGCAATAGGAGCCACCTGCGGGCGCGCTCCAACTCTGGTCGCGTTCTCGCGACTCCCGCCGGATTCCCCTGACCGGCGCGCAATTTCGCCCGTGCGTTGGGACCGCCTCGCGCCGACGTTACTCCTACGTCGGAGGGGATCGATGGGGTGTGCCTCGCACGTGCCACCGCGAAAGGTTATTGGCCCTGGACGCACGAACCAACAGGGAAGAGCCATGCTGACAAGGGACAACCGGCGCGAACCCCTTTCCGGTTCGCTCGAAGAGATTCTCGCGAACCCCGACTTTCTCGCACAGGCGACGGCGATCGCGCGTCGGGACGCACGAGGTACGCGCCTGGCGGTGATCCTCCAGACCGCGCGATCACATGCGGCCGAACTCAGTGTCGTGGAGCGTCCGGTCGAGGTTCTGCACGTTCCGTTCGGCCCGACCCCATCGGCGGCCGAGACGTTCACCACAATCGCCACACTGTTGTTCGTCCCATGGGCCCACGGAGATTGCTCGCAAAGGGTGCTCGAACTGCAGCGGACCGGCGAAGCCTTCCGGCCCGGATCCAGCCCGGTGGCGGTGCTCTACGAAGCCGTTGCTCTCGACGTGCGCGCGCGGCAGCGCAGCTCGGGAACGGCGGCGATGGTCAGCCTGCGACAGAAGAAGCTGGAGATGGCGCTGGAGGATTACACCAGAGCGCTCACCGGCTGGATGCGGGCGGTGCTGGGTTGATTCTTCATTTTCGATCTTTGATCTTTGATTTTTGATTGATTTGATTCTCGAATTCTCGCCAGTTTTTCGTGAACCAAGGATTCAATCAAAGATCAAAAATCAAAGATCGAAAATGGACTACAACGGCCAGCGTAATGTAACGCGGCCGAGGATGCGATACGAGTATTCGTAATGCGATTCGACCCGATGCAGCCGCGCCGATCCTTCGAGCTGTAACTCAGGGACAGGATTGCCGACGCGCGTGATGCCCAACTCCGCGTAGTCACGCACCTTCCGGAATCGGCTGCCGTTTCGTCGAAGCCCGCCGTAATTCGGGTCGCCTTCTTCCTTGATGTAGTCGTTGCCGCGCCACACGACGAGGTGGGCGCGCCACGGCCCGTCTTCAATGCTTCCGCGAGCGAAGAGGGCGGCGCCTGTCGTCGCTCGATCGAGCCGTTCGCGATCCGGCACATAACGCGACAGCAAACCGTAAGTCTCGAGCGTCCCGATCCGATCGTTCATCGTTCGTGTGAGCACCACACCTGGAGCCGCTACCCAACTGTCGCTGACGACACCTGCCGAGTAGAGCTGCCCGCCGTGATGCACGATATGGGACTGATAGGCGAGTGCGACCGTCCGGTTCAGATCGACGCGGCCGACCGCCCCGGTGTCGAACGCCTCACGGGCAGCCGGCGTGTTCAGCCGCTGCCAGTTGATCCAGAACTCCTGGCTGATCGCCGCTGTCTTGTGGGTCCACTGCAGGCCAGCCTCGTACGGTCGCGTGAGCAGCATCGTGTCGCGCTGAATCGGCGGCAGCAGTCCATGAGGACCGCCGCGATCGGGACCGAATGCCGGCTGGCGCGACAGATTGAGCGTGCCAAACGTGAATTGCGACCGCCCTGCGTCGAAATTGAGCGCGAACACCGGACGCACCAGGTCGAAGCTGTCGGCGCCAAACCGCCGATCGCCGAACACCCCGCCGACCAGCGTCGCCTTGTTGCCGATACCCGCGTTCAACACGACGCGGCCCGCGTTGCCAAGCAGTGTCTCCCCCCGCCGGAACTGGTTGGCGAACTCGCTGTTATCGCCGTAGAACAGAACGTCAGCTGTAATGGCGAGCGGAGGATCCTGCGCGGAAGCATTCGCAGGTGCGAAACACACAACGCTGAGGACGCCGAGACAGACGAAGACCGTCCGACAGGAAACCTGGGCCATGTTGCGGTGGAGATTCGAACCTTCTCATCCTATCTCACGCCGCAAGCGTGCCTCAGCGGGTCACGGATGACGTCGCCGTGTCCAGACCACCCACCCTTCGTAGCCGGCAAAGCTCGCCACGAGAATGACCAGGCCGGCGAGCAGCGACTGCCACGGATAGAAGAAGGCAGCCAGGACCAGAGGGACCAACAGCAGCGCGTCCACCAGAACGATCCACATTCCCCCTTCGGTATTGACGAAATGGTTGTGCAACAGTGCGCGGAGCACGTGCACGGGTTTGTACTTCGGCGCGATGTCGTCGACGTTCCGATGCGGCATCATCATGACTTCGGATCCTCAAAAGCGTTTCTGTGCGAAATTTGCGCCACGGAGCCCGAGGACGCGCCGACGGCTCGACGGCTCCACTCTGGTCCCGCGGCTTGACAAATCTCGCGGCCACAGTCATACGTTGCCTCGTCACGAAGTGGCGACGTCACGCAACGCTGGTCGCCACGCAGATACGACCATGGATCACCCTGCTGAGACCCCCGCCCCACCGTCCCGCCGCGGCCCGTCGGTCGACCTCGACCCGAGTGGGATCGCGACCGGCAAGAGTCCGGATCGCCAACGCCGCCAGTTCCTGAACTACTCGTTTTATCGGCTCGACGGACTGTTTCGCCGGTTGCCTGGCGACCAGCAGCGTGCGGCGGCGACCGAGTTCATCGAGCTGGTGCGGAAATGGGAGTGCCTGGACGAGGTGATCCTTCGCACGTATTCGCTTGTCGGATTGCGCGCAGACGTCGACTTCATGTTCTGGCGGATCGCGTACGATCCGCTCTGCTTTCAGTCGATGGAAGCACAGATACGGCGCTCGCGGCTGGGCGCCTACCTGTCGCAGGAGTACAGCTTCCTTTCGCTGCAGCGCCGGTCGCCGTACGTCAACAAGATGAAGAGCGCCGGTGAGGGCGTCGAGCTGCTGCCGGGTCAGGGAAAGTACCTGTTTGTGTACCCCTTCCTGAAAACGCGATCGTGGTATCGCCTGTCGCCGCACGCGCGGCAGGGAATGATGGACGAACATATCGCCGCCGCCGCGCCGTTCAAGGGCGTCCGTCTGAACACGAGCGAGAGCTACGGCATAGACGATCAGGACTTCGTGGTCGCGTTCGACTCGGACTATCCGCAGGAATTCGTCGATCTGGTGGGGCGGCTGCGTTACACCGAGGCGAGCCTCTACACGCAGCGCGACACGCCGATGTTCCCGTGCGCGAAGGCGCCCATCGACACGATCCTCGCGCAGTTGGCGAACGTGGATTAGCGGCCTGCACTCCCCGATGAATCCTGAGACCGCAGACGGAATGCGACGGCCGGCTGCACTCTGGCTGCTGACGGCCGTGCTGCTCGCCAGCCCGTTGTTTCATCTTCTGGCGCTGCTCTTCAACAGGCGTTGGCTCAACTTCGGTAGTGATCAGCCCTGGGACGCGTTGGTCTACTTCGTCATTGCGCCAGTGGTCGGCACGTTGATGCTCCGCCGCCACGAACGCGCGCGATTCTCGGTCTACGTATTCCTGTCCTGCGAGATCCTGCGGGCGATCCGAATCCAGTCGTGGCTTCTGGGCCTTGTGGCGGCCACCGCAATTCTGTACCTGCAGACTTCCGCGGCGCGGCGCTTTCATCCATCGGTCGACCCGCGGAAGGTGATGGCGCGGCTGCGTCTCGGGCCCCCCGCGTCCTGACGGGGCGACTGTCGTGGAGGAAGCTCGATGTCCAGTCACCTGTCGGGCCGCGCTGCCGGCCTCGGCGCTTGACTCCCGCGATCCGCGATGGTAGATACAGGCGGCCACTCTCCACACAAACGGCCACTCTTCACGACAACGGCCGTTCTTCAACACTTCAAATCGGGGGGGAACCGGCTTGGCCCAGACCGAAGCAGAACTGCTCGACAACCCTGTCGCGGGCAATCCTACGCTCATCCTGCGCTCGCCGGATTTCCACGCGATCACTGAGGTCGTCGCAGAGGCCGTCGAGCGGCCAACGCCGATCGGCTGGTGGCTCTTCTTCGTCCCTGCCTTTGCGCTCCTCGCCCTTCTCGGCGTCGCGGTGTCGTGGCTCTTCTGGGAGGGCATCGGCATCTGGGGTCTGAATATTCCGGTCGGCTGGGCCTGGGACATCACGAACTTCGTGTTCTGGGTCGGGATCGGCCACGCCGGAACGCTCATCTCGGCGATCCTTTTCCTCTTCCGCCAGAAGTGGCGGACCTCGATCAACCGCTCCGCAGAGGCGATGACCATCTTCGCGGTGATGTGCGCGCTGCTCTTCCCGAGCATCCACGTGGGACGCGTCTGGGTCATGTACTGGGTGTTCCCGGTCCCGAACCAGATGGGCGTGTGGCCCAACTTCAGAAGTCCTCTCCTGTGGGATGTCTTCGCGGTCAGCGTGTACGGAACTGTCTCGGTCCTGTTCTGGTACGTCGGCCTGATCCCGGACCTGGCGACGATGCGCGATCGGGCGAAGACCCGCGTCCGCAAATTCGTCTACGGTTTCTTCGCGCTCGGATGGCGCGGCTCCGTGCGGCAATGGAACCACTACGAAAGCGCCTATCTCGTTCTCGCGGCTCTCGCCACGCCGCTGGTCCTCTCGGTTCATTCGGTCGTCTCGATGGACTTCGCGGTCTCCCTGCTGCCAGGGTGGCATACGACGATCTTCCCTCCCTACTTCGTCGCGGGGGCGATCTTCTCCGGCTTCGCCATGGTGGTGACACTCATGGTGATCTGCCGCACGGCCTTTGGCCTCGAGCACATCATCACGCTCCGCCACTTCGACTATATGGCGAAGATCATGCTCGTCACCGGGTCGATGGTCGGCTACGCCTACGCCACCGAGTTCTTCACGTCCTGGTACAGCGGCAACCCGTACGAGTTCTTCACGTTCATGAACCGCGCGCTCGGGCCCTACGCGTGGGCCTACTGGATCATGATCACCTGCAACGTGATCAGCCCGCAGATCTTCTGGTTCAGGAAGGCGCGGACGAGCATCCCGATCCTCTTCGCAGCGTCGATCGTCATCAACATCGGCATGTGGTTCGAGCGGTTCGTGATCATCGTCACGTCGCTGCACCGTGATTTCCTCCCCTCCGCGTGGGGCTACTTCAGGCCGACGGTGTGGGACGTGTCGTGTCTGCTCGGGAGCTTTGGGCTCTTCTTCACGATGTTCTGTCTGTTCGTGCGTTTTCTGCCGATGGTGGCAACGTCGGAGGTCAAGACCGTGCTGCCGCAGGCCAATCCGCATGGCGCTGACCGCGGCGCGGTCGGGGACTATCGGCGGAGCACGATGCCGGCGCATGGCGAGCCCGCGCCTGAGGGAGCTTCCTGATGCCCTTCAACCCGCTTCGCTCGCTCCGGTCAAAGACGCTGCTCGTGAACCGGCTCCCCGAGGGGCCGTATTTCGGAATCCTCGCCGAATTCGCAACGCCCACGGACCTGTATCACGCCTGCGAGAGAGTGCGTGACGAGGGCTTCACGCGGTGGGACGCGCACACCCCGTTTCCAGTCCACGGCCTCGACGGAGCAATGGGCGTCCGACGCTCCCCGCTTCCGTGGATCGTCCTGGTTGCGGGACTGACCGGCGCCGCGTTCGCCTTTGGCCTGCAGTGGTGGGTCCACGCCAGTGCGTACCCGCTCGTGATCAGCGGCAAACCGTACTTTTCCTGGCCCGCCTTCATTCCAATCACGTTCGAGCTGGGAGTGCTCTTTGCCGCGTTCGGCGCCGTCATCGGCATGCTCGCGCTGAACCGGCTGCCGATGCACCACCATCCCCTCTTCCAATCCAAGGTCTTCGAGCGCGTGACCGACGATGCCTTTTTCATCTCGATCGAATCGTGGGATCCCCGGTTCGACGCAGCGGCGACACCAAAGCTGCTCGAGTCGCTGGGTGCGCGAAGCGTCGAGCTGCTGGAATCCTAGACCCCGGAGCTCAGATATGTTGCAACCACGAAGGCATCCTCAACTCGAGCGAGCTTCAGAGTAATGGTCTCCGAACACGATCACATGGCGCTGCCGCCCGAACAGGCCACGATTCCGCCGGGGCACCCATGGAACCGCATTCCGGCCATTGCCGGCGCGTGCGCCCTGCTCGGCGCGGCGGGCTGCGCGATTCTCGGGGCGGCGAATCCGAAGCAGTTCTTCTTCTCGTGGCTCATGTCGTTCCTGTTTTTTCTGAGCCTGGCGCTCGGCGCGCTGTTCTTCGTGCTGTTCCAGTACGCGACCCAGGGAGGATGGGGAATCGTCGTGCGGCGAATCGGCGAGACCATCTTCGCAACGGTCCCGGTGATGGCGGTCCTCTTCGTCCCGTTGCTCTTCGGCCTGCACGATCTCTACTCGTGGTCCGTTCCGGGTGCGGCCGACCACGATGCGCTGCTGCGTTGGAAGGCGCCGTTCCTCAACGTGCCGTTCTTCCTCACGCGCGCGGCAATTTACTTCGGGTGCTGGTCCTTCATGGCACTCCTCTACTACCGCCTCTCGCGCGGGCAGGACGCGACCGGGGATCCCGCGGTCTCCGCGCGCCTGCGGAAGCTCGCCGGTCCCGCCATCATCGTCCTCGCTCTGACCTCGACGTTCGCCTCGATCGACTGGATCGTGTCGCTCACGCCGCACTGGTACTCGACCATGTTCGGCGTCTATTTCTTCGCCGGCTCCTTCATCGGGTTCATCGCGCTGCTCTCGGTGCTTGCGGCGGCGATGCGCGCGGCCGGGCTGCTCGGGACGGTGATCAGCGCCGAGCACCTGCACGATCTTGGAAAGTTCCTGTTCGCGTTCACGGCATTCTGGGCCTACATCGCCTTCTCACAGTTTTTCCTGATCTGGTATGCGAACCTCCCGGAGGAGACGGTGTGGTTCAAGGCGCGGCTCGAGGGGTCGTGGCAGATCGTCTCGCTCCTCCTCATGGCGGGACACTTCGGGGTTCCGTTCTTCTATCTGATGGGACGCGCCGTTAAACGAAGAGGATGGACCCTCGCGCTTGGAGGAGTGTGGCTGCTGGCAATGCACTTCGTCGACATCTACTGGCAGGTCATGCCGACGATCCACCCCGAAGGAATCCGTCCCTCGCTTCTCGACCTCGCCGCTTTCCTTGCCGTCGGCGGGTGTTTCGTGACGGCGACGAGTTGGCTCATGCGACGGCAGGCGCTCGTGCCTCTACGCGACCCGAGGCTCGCCGAATCGCTCGCGTTCGAGAACGTCTGACCTGTCCGCCTTGGCGTTGGCGAAGGCGGAGGTCGGACGGATGTTGACGTAAGGTGGGTCCGGTGTAGAATTCGCGAAACTGAAATCCCTGCGAACTGAGCGCTTCGATCATGGCGGCGGGTTAGCCTCTGCGATGACGAAGGAGAGGTAGACGATGACCAAAGGGCCGAGCAAGCGCGGAACGGGCAACAGGTTGTGGCTGCCGGTTGCGCTAGTCGTGATATTGGGATGGCCGGGCGTTGCTGTCGCCGCCGCGACCATCACCGGAACCGTCGTATTCGCAGGGAAGCCGCCCGTCCTCAGGCCACTGGACATGTCCGCCGAGGCTGTCTGCAACAAGAAGCATGGAGGAAAACCCGCGGCCAACGAGGCGCTGGTCCTCGGCAATGGCAACACCATGGCCAACATCATGGTGTGGGTGTCGAAGGGGCTGCCGGCGGGAAAGACGTGGCCCGCTCCCAAGACTCCGGTGACCCTTGATCAGGATGGCTGTACGTACAAGCCGCACGTGATGGGCATCATGGTCGGCCAGCCTTACAGGATCCTCAACTCCGACGGCATTCTTCACAACATCCACACGCTTCCCAAGATCAACACGTCGTTCAACCGCGGACAGCCGGCGACCGTCAAGGAGATGTCCACGACGTTTCCCAAGCCGGAAAACATGTTCCAGGTCAAGTGCGACGTCCATCCCTGGATGAGCGCCTACATTGGCGTCTACACGCACCCCTTCTTCTCGGTGACAGGCACCGACGGGAAGTTCACGATCGCGGGCCTCGACCCGGGCACCTACGAGATCACCGCGTGGCACGAGCGGCTGGGGATGCAGACGGCCTCGGTCATGGTTGCCGCCAACGAAACGAAGACTCAAGGATTCAAGTTCGCCGTCCCCGGCGCAAAATAGCGATCCGAAGAGAGGCCTCATGAGTGACCAGGCTGTCGCCGGACACGTTGCGCACGAAGTCCATCACGAGGAGCTCGGCTTCTGGCGCAAGTACGTTTTCTCCACCGATCACAAGGTCATCGGCATACAGTACGCCGTAACCGGCCTTCTGTTCCTCCTCTTCGGCTTCGCGCTGATGATGCTGATGCGGTGGCAGCTCGCCTATCCAGGCGCCGCGCTGCCGCTGATTGGCCCGCTATTGGGCGAAGCGCGCATGCCGGGCGGAACGATGCTCCCCGAGTTCTACAACGAGCTCGGAGCGATGCACGGCACGATCATGGTGTTCCTCGGCGTCGTGCCGCTGGCCGTCGGGGGATTCGGGAACTTCGTGCTCCCGCTCCAGATCGGAGCGCCGGACATGGCCTTCCCGAGGATCAACATGGTGAGCTACTGGTGCCTCTTCCTCGGCGGCATCACAATGCTCGGCAGCTTTTTCGTTCCGGGAGGCGCCGCGCAATCCGGGTGGACCTCCTATACGCCGCTTGCCGTCATCGCCGGCACGGGTCAGACGTGGTGGCTCATCGGGATGATCTTCCTGATCACCTCGTCGCTGCTCGGAGCGCTCAACTTCATCACGACCACGATCCAGCTGCGCGCGAAGGGTCTCACCTTCATGCGGTTCCCCTTCTTCTGCTGGGCGCAGTTCGTCACCGCGTTCCTGCTGCTTCTGGCCTTCCCGCCGCTCGAGGCCGCGGGGGTCATGCAGCTGATGGATCGTGTAGCCGGCACCAGTTTCTTCATGCCGAGCGGCCTGGTTGTCAGCGGCCAGGCGCTGACCAATGCCGGCGGAGGCAACCCGCTGCTGTGGCAGCACCTGTTCTGGTTCCTGGCGCACCCGGAGGTCTACGTGCTCATCCTTCCCGGGATGGGAATCGTCGCCGAGATCATCGCGAACAACACGCGGAAGCCGTTGTGGGGCTATCGCTCGATGGTCTACTCACTGGTGTTCCTCGGCTTCATGTCGTTCATCGTCTGGGCACACCACATGTTCATGACCGGCATGGGGACGGCGATGGCGGCGTTCTTCCAGACGACCACGATGATCATCTCGATCCCGTCGGTCGTGATTCTCACCGCGCTGATCATCTCGCTGTGGGGCGGATCGATTCGCTTCAACACACCGATGCTGTTCGCGACCGCCTTCCTCCCGATGTTCGGCATCGGCGGCCTGACCGGGCTACCGCTCGGTCTGAACATCGCGGACATCCCGCTGCACGACACGTATTACGTCATCGCCCACTTCCACTACGTCGTCGCGCCGGGGACGATCTTCGCGCTCATGGCGGGGATCTATTACTGGTACCCGAAGGCGACCGGGCGGAAGATGAACGAGACGCTCGGCAAGATTCACTTCGTCGGCTCGCTCGTCTGCATGAACGTCATCTTCATGCCGATGTTCATCATCGGGCTGGCCGGCGTCTCGCGGCGCCTGTTCGACGCCGGAACGGCTTACGCCTTCGCGCAGCCGACGATGCATTGGAACGTCGTCTCGTCGTGGGGCGCGTGGATCATGGCGCTTTTCCAGCTTCCCTTTATCTTCAATTTCTTCTGGAGCCTTCGCAACGGTGAGGCGGTCGGAGACAACCCGTGGGAGGCGACGACCATCGAGTGGTCGGCTCCTTCGCCTCCTCCGCACGGTAATTTCCTTGGCGTGCCGCAAGCGTACCGAGGACCGTACGAGTACAGCGTTCCGGGCGCGCCCAGGGATTTCGTGCCGCAGTACGAGGCCTGATTCTCAATGGATATCCCCTACACCGTCGTCGCGCGGCGTGACACCGGTCTGACCAACGGTAAGATCGGTATCTGGCTGTTCCTCGCCTCGGAGGTCATGCTGTTTGGAGCGCTGTTCGCGAGCTACATCCTGATTCGCACAGGGGCGCCGAGCTGGCCGCGGGGAGACACGGTCCTGGACGTCCCGCTTGCAACGTTGAACACGATCGTCCTGATAACGTCCTCCGTCACCATGGTGATGGCCTGGGCATCGCTGATGCGCCACCGCTTCGGAATGTTTCGGATCTACATGGGTGGTACGATCCTGCTCGGGCTCGTCTTCCTCGTCGTCAAGTACTTCGAATACAGCCACCATTTCCGGCTGGGTGAATTGCCCAGCCACAACAACTTCCTCGCCATCTACTTCACGCTGACAGGCCTGCACGGGCTGCACGTGCTGGGTGGAATGGCGGTGAACGCGTATTTCTGGGGTCCCGGCGCGAAGCTCTGGAAGACAAACCCGGTCTGGTTCACCAACCGCGTCGAGCACTCGGGCCTCTTCTGGCACTTCGTCGATCTGGTCTGGATCTTCCTTTTTCCGACTCTCTATCTTCTATAGGCGGCATCCATGACGACGAGCGACCACCCTGCTGACGCTGCAACGACCGACCACGCGGTCGATATCGACCGACACGTCAGGATCTACATCACTGTCTTCGTCGCACTCATGGTGCTGACAATCGTCACCGTGACGGTGTCCCGATTGCACCTTCCCGTGGCGATGGCCGTGACCGTGGCGTTGATTGTCGCGATCATCAAGGGATCGCTGGTGGCGTGCTACTTCATGCACCTGATCTCCGAGAAGAAGCTGATTTACGCGGTCCTCGCGCTGACCGGCTTCTTCTTCATCGCGCTGATGGCTCTTCCCTCGTTCACCGTCAGCGACGGCTACTGGATGCGCTGATGAACCTCAGGTGGGTCCATGCGGTGCTGATCATGCTCTCCGCGGCGCTCGCGGTGGTATTCGGTCTGTGGTGTATCGCCCTGTACCGACGGGAGGACGGCCTCGCCAACCTGCTCGCGGGCATCGCTTCCTTTGCCGTGTCGTTCGGGCTGGTCGTCTACGATTCCTGGTTCCTGCGCAAGACGAGGATGCTCCGATGAAAACAAGGCGAATGCGCTTCGCGATTGGACGTGCCTTCACGGCGGCCGCGATAGTGCTCTTCGGCAGCGCGAGCGTCCTTGCGTGTCCGGTGTGCTTTTTCACCGGAGCGGAGGAGACCTCAATCGTCGACGGCACGAAGATCGGTATCCTGGCGCTGCTGGCGATCACACTTGCGGTGCAGGGCGCATTCGTCGGCTTCTTCTTCTATCTCCGTCAACGCGCGAAGCGCATCGCTGACGCCGACCTGGATATTGAATGGTCGGAACTCCAGGGAGGAGCGTCGAGATCATGACTGAGTGGATGGGGCTCCCGCCGCTCGCCACGGCTCACGGCGGCCAAATCGATAACCTGATCGGCTGGATTCATATCTTCATGCTGATCCTGTTCGTTGGCTGGGGTGGGTTCTTCCTCTACGCCATCGTTCGTTTCCGGAAATCGCGCAATCCGGTGGCGGACTACAGAGGGGTCACGTCGCACAGGTCGACCTATCTTGAAGTCGGCGTCGCGGTCGTCGAAGCGATTTTGCTGATCGGATTCGCAATTCCGCTGTGGGCCGCGAGGGTCGAAGCCCTGCCCCCGGAGAACGAGGCGCTGGTCGTGCAGGTAACCGGCGAGCAGTTCGCCTGGAACATCCACTATCCTGGTCCCGACGGGAAGTTCGGCCGCAGGGACATCAAACTGATCGATCTCCAGTCGAATCCGCTGGGACTCGATCGCTCCGATCCTGCCGCGAAGGACGACGTCACCACGGTCAACCAACTCTATCTGCCCGTGAACAGGCCGATCATCGTGAGGCTCACGACCAAGGACGTCATCCACAGCTTCGGCGTGCCGGAGTTCCGAGTGAAGCAGGACGCCGTGCCCGGTTTGACGATCCCCATCTGGTTCACGCCCAACGTCACGACGGCCGAAATGCGATCGCGAACCGGGAATCCGGATTTCCAGTACGAGATCGCCTGCGCGCAGCTGTGCGGCCTGGGGCACGCCCGGATGCGTGGCTTCGTCACCGTCCAGAGCGCCGAGGAATTCCAGAAGTGGGAGGAAGAAGCGCGGGCCGAGCAGGCGGCAGCCGAATCCGATCCGTTCCGGTAGACCCCAGTTCGCTTGTGTTGACATGAACCACGGAGATGTCAAACACGGAGGCCACGGAGATCATTAGATCTCTCCGTGTTCTCCGTGTCCACGTCGACTCCGTGGTTTATCAGGCACGTGGACCACGCTCCCGATCAAACCCCTAACCAAACATCTTCGGCGTCGGCATCCGCGCGCGGATTCGCTCCAGCTCCTCGGGCGTGACGCGGCTGATGCCGTTCTTCCGGCACGATTCCTCCACCGCCTTGACGACCATCCCCCGGACGAACGCCGGCACCTTCTTCATGCGCGCGGCGGCGGCATCATCCCACGCGATCGTCGTCTGCGATTCGCCCCCGTACTGAATGTACGGCGCCGGACCCACCGGGTCGGGGTCGCGACGCGCCAGAAGCGGGGAGCCGACGAACTTCCCCGGCGTGTGAGTGCACAGCGGATCCGCGGCCATCAGATCGCCGGTCATCCCATAGGCGCGCGCGCGGCAGCCGCCGCAGTGAGCGTTCATCTCGCACGCGCCGCACGTCCCGCCGAGCGAGGAGCGGCGGCGAATGTCGTTGAACAGTCCCGACGACGTCCAGAGGTCCGTGAGAGCGGCGCGGCGAAGATTCCCCGCGAACACCGGGAGATAGGGGCAAGGTGTGACATCCCCGTTCGGGCGGATCCCCATGTAGTGCGTCCCTGCCGGACAGCCTCCGGCTCCTCCGGAGTAGGTCCTGATCTTCGGATCGGTTTCGGCGCCGGCATTCTCCAGAACGGTCTTGATGAAATGCGGAGCGCACTTCGCGTTCACGAGCATCCGGCGGTCGTACTTCCGCTGGATCCGGTAGAGCGAGGCGAGCACCTCGTCGTACTGCGCCGGGGTCATGTCCGACACGAACTGGCCGCGTCCCGTCGGCACCAGGAAGTAGAGGTTCCAGACCTTGGCGGCAAGGCGATCGTGCGCGAAGTCGGCGATCGCTTCGAGCTCGCCGAGATTGTGCGCACCCGCGGTCGTCTGCACGATGAACGGCAGCCCGGCGTGGTTGAGGATCTCCGCTCCCTCTACGGTGTTTTGCCACGCGCCCCGCACCCTCCGGAAGCGGTCGTGACGATCGGGATCGAGCGCATCGAGCGAAAGCGAGAGCCCCCGGGCACCGGCTTCGGCCAGACGCCGCGCCACGTTCGCCGTAATGCGCACGCCGTTGGTGCCGACGACGACCCACAGGCCACGCTCGGCTGCCCGCTGGACGATCTCGAGGATGTCACGCCGCAGCAGCGGCTCCCCTCCCGTCAGAATCGTCAGGCATTCAGGGGCGAACGCGGCGATTTCGTCGATCACCCTGAAGCATTCCTCGGTGCCGAGCTCGCTTCGATCGGCGAAGTTCTCGCTGCTGACCAGCGGCGTGCCGCCGGCGTCGAGATAGCAGTGCTCGCAGGCGAGGTTGCAGCGGTAGGTCAGGTTCCAGGAGATGACGTAGGGACGCGCGAACGCGTCGACTCGCGCGGTTTCGCGACGCTCGCTCGGGGAAAGGCCTTCGACTCGGCTCCAGGCGAGCGGGATCGCCTTTGAATGTGGCGTGTTCATCTCGTCACCGTCAACGAACCACAGCGGCGCGCTCTGTGCCTCTCCGTCTCTATGGTTCGTCATCGCGTGACCACTTACATGCCGAAGAACTCGCGCGCGGCGTCCAGGATCTTCTCGTCGATCTCGAGAGCGCCGTTTTCGCGGGCGAATCTCTCGATGCCGGTGCGCGCCATCGGCCGGACGAACGCGGGTATATTTGCGAGCCGGGCCTCGGCTGCGGCAGTCCACCGCACGGCGGTCTCGCCGGCGACAGCGGCATCTTCGATCGCCGGAATCATCTCGGCGAACGGGCACGCGGACGCGTCCGCTGTCTTCGTGTCGCTCTCGGGACCGATTCGCACGCCAAGAGACTGGACCGCTTGTGTCTCATACGCATTGGTGAGCATCGCCATCTCGTAGCCGCACTCCGGACACGCGTAGACGATCGCCAACGAGCCGCGGTCTGGTGGCGCCACGGTTTGCAGCTTCATCGCCGTATCGCAGGGGACACACAGAAATTTCATCGCGGAGTCTCCCTAATCCCAGAACTCGCTTCTAGTGCTCACAAAAAATCGTCGTGATCTTCGTGTCGTCGCGAAGCAACCTTTGTGGTTTCACGACGAACTCAACCGAACCGCGGTCTTGGCATCGAGGCAGTCCAGAAGTCGCTGCGCGATCTCATCGAAGGCACGGCCCACTGGGGTTTCGCGCAGCTCTGTGAGAGGGTTGCCCAGATCACACTGCCGCGCAAGTTCCGGATCGAACGGCACGGTCCCGAGGCATGGGATTCCCAACGCCGCCGGTTCGGACGGGACGAAGAGCGGCTTGACCGCGTTGCAGTCGCGGCAGTAGTAGCCGCTCATGTTCTCGACGTAGCCGAGAAGGCGGTTGGGTCCTTTCGACAACGCTGCCACCGAGCGTGCGACCACGCCGCGTGCGACGTCGGAAGGGATCGTGACGAGCACGAACGACATTCGCGGCCCGAGAAAATCGGCGTACTGGACCGTCCGCTCGGCTCCCGGGGGCAGATCGAACATCAGCAGATCGATCGCCCCCCACTCGACGGAGCCGAGGATCTCACCGAGAAGGGCGAACTCCCTCGTCGCGCGCCACGTATGCGACTCGCCGTGCGCCGCGCTCTCGAACTCGAGCGCCTCCGACTCGGGGATCAGCGAGCCCATCGAGAAGACCGCGATCCCGTTGCCAGTCCGCGGGAGCAAGACTTTGTGACGACCGGGAACGAACGGCGCTCCTTGGACACCGGCCATCCGCGCCTGCGAAGGGCCGTTGAAGTCGGCGTCGAGGATCGCAATCCGCAGTCCGCGAGCGCGCAGAGCGCCCGCCAGATGCAGCGTCAACGTGCTCTTGCCTACGCCACCTTTGCCCGAGCCCACGGCGAGGAGATGACGCACGCCGGCGAGCCCGTCAGTGATGCGGCCGCGCTGCTCGGCAACCTGCTCGAGGATTCTGGATCCGCCATCGCCGACGATGTCGTGGTAGCCCTTCATTGTGCGTAAATTGGCCGAGGGCCGATAGCTTACACCGTCGAGCCACCTGAGACGAGGTTGCGGGCAGGACCGCCGCTTGCACTCAAAACACCAGGGAACCGCAAGGAGCTGAACAATGGACTTCTGGACTGGCGCGGTCGCGCTGGCGTTTCTGCTGATGATCGCGCTGTGGGTTCCGTACTATCTCTGGTACATCCGCCGCGGGAGGGCGCACGGACACACCTGGTTCACCTGGTGGAAGCCGCGCGGTCACCCCGACATCGGCCCGGACATGGGTGGAGTCCGACAGACTCGACCGGGGGCCGACGACGCGCGCGGAGCGCGGTACTAGTCCCGTAAAGTCTGGCGCCTCTCACGCTTCAGCCGCGAAGGCGCGTCCCACGGCGGCGCTTCGTCGACCGCTCGCGTCGCGCTTTCGTCGGTCGTCGTCTGTTTGAAGTAGTCGCGTGGTATGACTGCTCCGTTCACCAACGCCCGGGCCCATTTGACGAGATCCGCGACTGTCGAGCACAGAGCCCCCGCCGCGAATGATGCGTTCATCTCGTGGTGAGGGGCGTTCATCAGGCCCGTCGTACTCCGCACGTACCCGCGAGCCCTGCGCTCGATGATTCGCTGGCTATCGCAGTAGACAGTATCG
>Ga0081539_10000121_pt1 | contig 183432 bp, 164 predicted proteins | sample TabmetS4T2R2_FD_71023 | JGI IMG/M metagenome (GOLD analysis project Ga0081539, IMG submission 71023) | Tabebuia heterophylla rhizosphere microbial communities from the University of Puerto Rico - S4T2R2 | ecosystem: Host-associated > Plants > Roots > Rhizosphere ... | reverse complement strand
ACAACCCCGCACCTGCATCAAGATCACCCTCAAGATCACCCTCAACGACACCGCAACAAGCCCCTTGACACGCCCTCCAACGCCTTAACTAACCCGGCCTTGCTCGAACGCGCCTTTCAGGGCACGGAGCGGTCCCCACCCGAGCGCGAGCCGGCCGGGTGCGCCGGGCGCTACGCGCCCAGCCCGCGAAGCGGGCCCAACCACCCCCCGGAACATGAGCATCGGTGGCTCCCATTAGGTTGAGCGTCCTGAAAGCGCCTTTCAGGGCAAGGGCCGATGTCTCGAACGCGCCTTTCAGGGCAGGGGCCGTCGCTAATTCATCGTCATCATTCGGACATTTGGCTCAGGCGGTCTTCGCCGGTCGGCTGACGGGAATTGTCAGGTGGGCCATGTCCTCTTCCCGGGGCGCCGGGCGGTGGAGGTGGCCGGCGGCCGGTTTGGGGTGGACCGGGGGCCGCGGGGACGAGGGCGTCCGGCCGAGCAGGACCACCAGCGTGAGGACCGCCGCGCCCAGGGCGAGCTGCCAGGTGCCCGTGTTGAAACCCGTGCCCAGCAGGGTCACCAGGCCGGTGCCGCACTGCAGGACGCCCACCGCGCCGAGGGCCGTGCGCAGCCGTGACCACGAGCGGTCCGCCCCCGGCGGCACGCGGGCCAGGACCGCGTCGGCGACGTCCGGCCAGGCCACCACGGCGGTTGTCCTCGTGCGCCGGGTGATCAGGGTGGCGGCCTCGTACCAGAACGCGCAGTCGGCGCAGTGTTCCAGGTGGGTGTCGGTGGGGTGGTCGGCGACCTCCTCGTTGTCGAGGCGGGCGCTCAGGGCCTCTCGGAAGTCTTCGCAGTCCACGAACTAGTAGTCGGAAAACCCCGCCGGATGGTTCCAACACATTCTTGAATATCGCGATGAGGGCCGCTTGACCGGAGGTTGACTGATCAAACTCGGGCGATTTCCGCAGTTACCCTCTCATTATGTTGGATTCAGGGGACGAGGTCACCGACTTAGCTCACGCGGCTGGTCGGGGAGACCGGGACGCGGCCGGCGCGCTGATCCGCGCCACGCAGCGTGACGTCTGGCGCTTCCTGCTCTACCTGGTGGGCCACGCCGCCGCCGAGGAGCTGACCCAGGAGACGTTCGTCCGCGCGCTGAAGGGGGTGCACCGGTTCACCGGGCAGGCACGCACCTGGCTCCTGGCCATCGCCCGCCGCGTCGCCGCCGACCACCTCCGTGCGGTGGGCGCCGCTGACCAGGACCGGCGGCGGGCCGTCGAGCGGGCCGCGGAACAGGCCGTCGCGCGGCAGTTGCCCGGCGCCGACGACACGATCGCGATCAACCGGGCCGTGCGGACGCTGCCGGGCGACCTCCGGGACGCGTTCGTGCTCACCCAGGTGCTCGGGCTCGGCTACGTCGAGGCCGCCGAGGTGTGTGACTGCCCGGCAACCACCATTCGTGCCAGGGTCGCGCGGGCTCGGCAGGAGCTGGTTGCGGCAGTCGGCGCCGGCGAAATGCGGCCGGAAGGCGTAACCCGCGGTAAGAAATTCACCCGATCGCTACGACCGTAGTGTAATCTACTCAAGATAGTTCATATCAATACATGAGCGACACACACCTACGTATCGGGCGGAGTTACAGGGGTGAGCATCGTGTCTGTTCTTGTCGTGCCCATGTTCGGGCGGCTCAACCGATCGCGTGCCAGGTGTGCGCCGGACAGGCGCGTGCACCCACCGGTCTGAGCTCGAGCCGGAACCGCTCCCGTGAGCACCACACCCGGCCACTTACCGGAGGGCCTCGGCCCGTTTCCCGCGTCGAGGCTGGTCGTCACCGCCGTATTCGCGTGTGTCAGCCTGACCGGCTTCCTGCACGTCCTGCTGCTTCCGGACGTCAACGCCGGCGAAATTGTAATGGCATTCGCGTTTATTGCCTTGCTGTTGCTGACGCAACTGCATTGGTACGCGCACGACACCGGCAGGTTCCGCACCCCGCTCGGCTACGCGGTCCTCGGCACGCAGGCCGTGCTGGCCTACCTGCCGCTCCTGATCTTCGGCCAGGCCTGGGCCGGCATGTCCGGCTTCCTCGCCGGCAGCGTGCTGCTGGTACTGCGGCCGGTACCCGCCTGGACGGCGTTCGGCCTCGTCGTCGCCAGCACGGGCGCCACGCACTGGGTGTTCACCGGCCGGCCGCTGGACGTGCTGTACACCGCGATCTCCACGGTCACCACCGGGCTCGTGGTCTACGCGTTGTCCCGGCTCACCGAGCTCGTCAGCGAGGTGCGGGAGAGCCGGGCCGAGATCGCGCGCGTGGCGGTGCTGGACGAACGGCTGCGCTTCGCCCGGGACCTGCACGACCTGCTCGGCTACAGCCTCTCGGCCATGACGCTGAAGATCGAGCTCACCCACCGGCTCATGGAGAAGTCGCCGAACGAGGCGGCCAACCAGCTGCTGGAGGTCCTGGAGATCTCGCGGCTCGCGCTGTCCGACGCGCGCACGGTCGCGAGCGGCTACCGCGAGATGTCGCTGGCGGAGGAGTGCCGCTCGGCCCTCTCCGTGCTGGCGGCCGCGGACGTCACCGTCCGGCTGGACAGCGACCACACCGACCTGCCCGTGCGGGCGAACACCGTGCTGGCCACCGTGTTGCGCGAAGGTGTCACAAACCTGTTGCGGCACAGCAAGTCCAAGCACTGCGACATCACGATCCGGCAGAACGGCGAGCGGGCCTCGATCGAGATCGTCAACGACACGACGGCGGAGCGGGCCGACCGGACGCGCGCCGGCGTCGGCGGTTTGCACAACCTTTCCGTGCGTGCCAAGGAGATCGGCGGCACGGTCACCGTCGAGCGCACTGAGGAGCTGTTCCGGCTGCGGGCCGAGGTGCCGCTGCGCACCACGGCGCGGCACACGGCCTTCGCGGCGGCGTCGCCGTCAGAGCCAGCCGGCGTCGCGCGCGATGCGGATGGCGTCGACCCGGTTCCGCGCCGCGAGCTTACCGATGATGGTGGTGAGGTAGTTGCGGACAGTGCCGACTGACAAGAACATCTTCGAGGCGATGTCGACCGCCTGCAGCCCGTCGGCCGTCAGCCGCAGGACCTCGGTCTCGCGGGCCGTGAGCGGCGACTCCGCACTGTCCCAAGCGGACATCGCGAGCTGGCTGTCGACCACGCGGCGGCCGGCGGCCACGCTGCGGATGGCGTCGGCGAGCTGCGCGGCCGGCGCGTCCTTGAGCATGAAACCCGTGACCTTCGCCGAAAGCGCGCGCCGCAGGTTGCCCGGACGGGACAGTCCCGTGAGGATCAGCGTGCGGATGCCCGGCAACGCGTCGTGCAGCTCGGTCACCGCGCTGAGCCCGTCCTTGCCGGGCAGGTCGATGTCGAGAACCGCCACGTCGGGCCGAACCTTCAGCGCCGTCGGCACGATGTCGTTGCCGTTGGCGACTTCCGCGACCACCTCGATGTCTGGCTCGAGGTTGAGCAGCGCGACAAGGGCCCCCCGGACCATGTGCATATCTTCGGCCAACATCACCTTGATCATTTCGGCGTCCCTCCGGGCCCGATACGCCTCCCGTTGTATCACGCGGGATCGGACTGCGCATCCCCCTTGTCAGACAACGGTTCCCGTGTGTTCACCGCCGTTTCCGTTGAGTTACCAGGGAGCCCGACGACGAACTCGCCAACGCTCACCTCCGCCGGCCAGTCCAGCCCGAACGCGGTGGTGGCCAGCTCGCTGTCCCCCATGGCCAGAGCGCATGGCGCGAGCCCCAGCATCGTGGCGACCAGATACATGGTCTGCTGCAACACACCCACGTGCTTGAGCGTGGTGGCATAGGCGATGCTGTCGTAGACCCACGACAGCCGCCCGATCCTGGACGTCATGGTGACGAGCACCGGCGGCTTGGACGACCCGATGAGCACGGTCGCGCCCGCCAGTAGCTCCTCGACGTCACTCTCCCGCTGGTTGATGAGCGTCAGCGCGTGCCCGGCCGGGTCGTAGTGGTAGATGCCGCGCGGCAGGTCCGCGCAGCGGTCGATGGTGAGATAGAGGTCCAGCTCGTAGAGCGAGCCCGCGCTGGGGTAAGGGCGCCGGGAAACCGTGTACCTCACGTCGCCCGCGCCGCTGACCTCCTCCTGGGAGCGGATCCGCGCCGTGCGGTAGAGCAGCTCGCCCAGCTGCGCCGAGGTCGGGCCCTCCGCGGCGAACTCCCGCACGGAGTGGCGGTGCTCGACGGCGTCGGTCAGCGAGATGTCGTGCGTCTCGAGGTCGGGCCGGGGGAGGGGGAAGTGCGGGCCGTCGGGCAGCGGCTTCACCACGGGCAGCGGGCGGAGCGTGCTGATGTGCGTGAACGCCGCGCCGGCCGGGTTGTCGTGCCGCCCGAGCCTGCTGCGGGAGTGGAACAGCAGGTCGTGCGGGGACCAGGTGAGCAGCGCGGGGTCGCGGTCCTCGGTGAAGGTGGGCCCGTCGCCGTTCCCGTTCTCGTCGCCGAGCAGCACCATGCCGGCGCCGACGAGGTAGGCGACGATCTCGAGGACGAGCGGCCGGGAGAGGTTGGCGCCGCGCGCGACCTCCGTGCAGGTCGTCGGGCGGCCGAGCGAGCCGACCACCCAGGAGGCGAGCGGGCGGTGCAGCACCACGTGGTGGTGCGCGAGCGGGGACTCCAGCAGCAGCTCGTCGCCCTTCTCCCGGACGAACGCGAAGCGGGACAGGCGGATCGGGCGGGAGTCGGTCAGCGTGGCCTGGTCCGGCAGGTCGAAGAGCCCGCGCGGCGAGACCGGGACCACCGACAGCAGCGGGGACGAGGCATCCCGCAGCGCGAGCGAGTGCACCACGCAGCCGGGCAGCCTGCCGAGCGTCTCGTACAGGTCCCTCGGGTCGAGGTCGACGGCGTTGCCGAGTGCCACGGGGCCGTAGGTCATGCGACGTAAGAAGTCCTCGACACCAGGTGCCGCGTCGGGGACCTGGACGTCGCCCCAGCGGGTGAGGATGGTCAGGTAGCGGTCCCTGCCCGCCTCGATGGCCACGTCGTCGCGGAACGACCAGAGCTGTAGGCGGAACTCTGGTGTTGGCGCGCCGGCATCCGGTTGCACTAGTCGCTCCTCGCGCGTGTGCGCCTAGGTATCGCTCGCGGCGCGCACGCGCGCGCCTGCCTTTTTTGTACCACCCGGCCCGCGCCGGCGTCCCGCGGTCCCAGTGAGTGGCGCGCACGTGACGAGATGAATTCAAGCACATTTCCAGTCACTGTCTACTGAGGACGCTCTCGTGGATCGGTAACCCCGGCGGGATGAGGATTTGTGGGGCCCTCGCGGGAACCACTCACGGGCGGGCACCGACTACTTTCACGAGACCGCAGTGATGGTTTGTGAGTGTGGACATGAATTTCTCATGTGGTCGCCGCCGATTACCGAAGGACAGGTCATGAAAATTTCCCCACAGGACGGCAAGACGCTCGGTGTCGTGGTGGAGGGCTTCGACGCCAACACCGCGACCGCGGAGGACCTCGCGGAGCTGAAGAAGGCGGTCTACACCAGCAAGATCGCCGTGCTGAAGAACCAGCACCTGGAGCCGGAGGAGTTCCTCGCGCTGGGCAGGAGCCTCGGCGAGGTCGCCGAGTACTACGAGCCGGTCTACCACCACCCGAAGGTCAAGGAGGTGTTCGTCTCCTCGAACGTGAAGGAGGACGGCAAGCAGGTCGGCGTGCCGAAGACCGGCAAGTTCTGGCACTCGGACTACCAGTTCATGCCCCGCCCGTTCGACCTGACGCTCATCTACCCGCAGGTCGTGCCCTCGAAGAACCGCGGCACGTTCTTCATCAACATGGCCGCCGCGTACGAGAACCTCTCGGAGGACCTGAAGCTGGCCGTGAAGGGCACGACGGCGACGCACAGCGTCCTGCGCTACTTCAAGATCCGCCCCGACGACGTGTACCGCCCCATCTCGGAGATCATCGACGAGGTCAACGGAAAGACCCCGCCGGTGATCAGCCCGACGGCCGTGACGCACCCGCACACCGGTGAGACCGTTCTATACATAAGCGAGGGTTTCACCATGTCCGTCGAGGACGCTGACGGAGTGTCCCGGCCGGACCTGCTCCAGGAGCTGCTCGAGGCCACCGGCCAGCTGGACCGGACCTACGAGCACGAGAACATCCACCTGCAGACGTTCGAGAAGGGCGACATGCTGGTGTGGGACAACCGGAGCCTCATCCACCGCGCGCTGCACACCGCGACGCCGGAGCCGGCGGTGTCCTACCGCGTGACCGTCTACGACGACTGAGCCATTGTTCTTGTGCCCCTTGGGAACGGCGGCGCGACGGCGCGCCGCCGCCCTTTCTTCGGAGACGGGGTGACGTGAGTGTTGACTGAGGATGTCGTGCGGGCGGATGTGGCCTCGCTGCTGCATGTTCAGCCGGACGAGGTGTCGGATTCGGACAACCTCTTCGAGTTCGGGCTCGACTCCATTCGGGTGGCCACTCTTGTGGAGCGGTGGCGGGAGGCCGGGGCGGAGGTCAGCTTCGTCCAGCTCGCGGAGGAGCCCACGCTTGGGGGGTGGCTTCGGTTGCTGGTTCCTGTCGTCGATCCGTTGGCCAATGCGACGTGAACTCCGGGTTTGTGGCCGGGCTCTCCGGGTCCGGCCATTTGCCTTGCGTTGGGTGGGTCTCGCGGCGTTCTCTGGTCGCGGGCACGAATCTCCCTTGAGCGTGGGTTGATCGCGTTCTCCTGCAACGGTTGCGGAGCTACCGTCGAGGTATGTCCGAGGCGCTGGATGACGAGATCACCAACCTGGCTCTCGCGGCCGGGAAGGGGGATCGGGCTGCCGCCAACTCCTTTATCCGGAGCACCCAGCGGGACGTGTACCGGTTCCTCGTCTACCTGGTCGGTCGCGGCGAGGCGGAGGACCTCACGCAGGAGACCTTCATCCGGGCGTTCGCCAGCGTGCACCGCTTCACCGCACGCAGCAACGCGCGCACCTGGCTCCTCGCCATCGCGCGGCGGGTGGTGGTCGACCACTACCGGTCGATCAACGCGCGGCCGAAGATCGCCAGCGAGCACGACTGGCAGGCCGCCGCCGAGCAGGCGCGGACACCCAACCTCCCGGGGATCGACGACACCGTCTCGCTCGGGCTCGCCGTGCGCGCGTTGTCCGACGACCGCCGGGACGCGTTCGTGCTCACCCAGGTCCTGGGGCTCGGGTACGCCGAGGCCGCCGAGGTGTGTGGTTGCCCGGTCGGCACGATCCGGTCGCGGGTCGCGCGGGCGCGACGGGACCTCGTCGAGCTGCTCGGCCTCACCGCCGCCCGTTAGAGCCAGCCGGCGTCGCGGGCGATGCGGATGGCGTCCACGCGGTTGCGGGCGGCCAGCTTGCTGATGATCGTCGTCAGGTAGTTGCGGACCGTGCCCACCGACAGGAACAGCCGCGCGGCGATGTCGACCGCCTGCAGGCCGTCCGCGGTCAGGCGGAGCACCTCGATCTCCCGGGCGGTCAGCGGGCACTCCGCGCTGTCCCACGCGGCCATGGCCAGTTGGCTGTCCACCACGCGCCGGCCGGCGGCCACGTTGCGGATCGCGTCGGCCAGTTGGGCGGCCGGGGCGTCCTTCAGCATGAAGCCGGTGACCTTCGCGGACAGGGCGCGGCGGAGGTTCCCCGGGCGGGACAGGCCGGTGAGGATGAGGGTGCGGATGTCGGGCATGGCGTCCTGCAGCTCGCTCACCGCGGTCAGGCCGTCCTTGCCGGGCAGGTCGATGTCGATGATCGCGACCGTCGGCCTGACGCGGCGGGCCGTCGGGAGGATGTCGTTGCCGTTGGCGACCTCGGCCACCACCTCGATGTCCGGCTCCAGGTTCAGCAGGGCCACCAGGGCACCGCGGACCATGTGCATGTCCTCGGCGAGCATCACCCTGATCATGCGTGGCGTCCCTCCGGGCTGCCAGCTACCCGCCCGTTCTACCACGCCACCAGCTAAGAGTGAAACCTTCATGATCAGTACCTGCCCCCTGTGTCACGTCTTGGCCGGTAAGCCGACGACGAACTCGCCGACGCTCACCTCGGCCGGGTAGTCGAGTCCGAACGCGGCGGTGGCGAGCTCGTCGTCCCCCGTCGCGAGCGCGCACGGCGCCAGGCCCAGCACCGTGGCCACCAGGTAGAGGGTCTGCTGCAGCACGCCGACGTGCTTGAGCGTGGTGGCGTAGGCGATGCTGTCGTACACCCAGGACAACCTTCCCATCCGCGCGGTCATGGTGATCAGCGCGGGTGGCCGCTTCCGGCCACCGATGAGGACCATCGCGTTGTCGAGCAGCTCGTCGGCGTGCTCGGCCCGGGAGTTGACCAGCGTCAGCGCATGGCCGTCCGGGTCATAGTGGTAGATGCCGCGCGGCAGGCCGGCGCACCTGTCCACGGTCAGGTACAGGTCGAGCTCGTACAGCGAGCCGGCGCTCGGGTACGGGCGCTCGGACACCGTGTACGGCACCAGGCCGGCGCCCACCGCCCCGGTCAGCGACCGCATCCGGGCCGACCGGTACAGCAGCTCGCCCAGCTGCTCGGCGGACGGGCCCTCCTCGGCGAACTCGCGGACCGACACCCGCCGCTCGATGGCCTCGGCCAGCGAGATCTCCCGCGACGCGGGGGCGGCCAGGTCGGGCCGGTACAGCGGAAAACGGCGGCCGGCCGGCGGGGCCTTCACCGCGGGCAGCGGCGGCACCCGGTCCGCGCCGGAGAACCCGGCGCCCACCGGGTCGTCGTGCCGGCCGAGGCGACTGCGGGAGTGGAACAGCAGGTCGTGCGGGGCCCAGGTGACCAGCGCCGGGTCGGTGTCCTCGGCGAAGCGGCCCGTGTCGTCGCCGCAGACCACCATGCCCGCGGCCGCGAGATAGGCGATGACCTCCGTGACCAGCGACTCCGTCAGGTTGACGGCGCGGGCGATGGCGGCGGTCGTGGTCGGGCGGCCCAGCGCGCCGACCACCCAGGAGGCCAGCGGGCGGTGCAGCACGACGCGGTGGTGGGACAGCGGCGACTCCAGCATCAACTCGCCGGCGCGGTCGTTGACACCGTCGCGCAGGAACGCGAAGCGGGACAGGCGGATCGGCGTCGCCGGGGTGAGCTTCGGCAGGTCGAACCGCGCCTGCTGCGTCACCGGGGTGGCCGACAGCAGCGGGGTCGCCGAGTTCCGCAGGCCGAGCGAGCGGACGACACAGCCGGGCACCTGGCGGAACACCGCACACAGGTCGGCCCAGTCGAGGTCGGTCACGTTGGTGAGCGCCACGGGCCCGAGCGTCATCCGGTGCAGGCTGTCCGCGAGGGCGGGCGTCGGCCGGTCGACGCGGACCTCACCCCATCGGGACAGGACGTTCAGGCCGTCCTCGGTCGACTCGATGGCGACGTCCTCGCGAAAGGACCACAGCGGGATGCTCTGGTCGAGGTGCAGGGCGCCGGAGTCGATGTGCACTGTCGCTCCTCGGCGTGAGTCGTACCGCGCCGCGCAGTTGACACGAATAGTGGCTGTCATGGCGTACTTCCACTCCCCAGGAGGGCGCTGGACTGCGCCTGGTACCAGGGTTGCTTCTCACTCGCATGAACGACAGTGCGGGCCTCACGTGCTCGGTCTCTATTACTCATTGCCCGCTTGTGACGCCGTCACTATCGGCTGGCCACCCCCGGCGAATACCTTTGTCTTGTCCTGGAACAAATGATCGTCGTCTGGCGGATAGCGAGGTCGAAATGGTCGCGAGGTTAGACGCGCTGGCCGCGATGACGCATGAGGAAAAACTCAACCTCCTCGCGGCACTGCTGGAAACGACGGAAATCTCGGATCCGAAGTCGGTGGCGAACCCGGAACTCCTGGCGCCGCGCGCCTCGACCGAGAACGCCATTTCCGAGCTGCGGTTCGAACTGCTGGGCCCGCTGGTCATCCGGCACGGCGGCCGCGACGTGGCGCCGAGCGCGCCGAAGCTGCGGCTGATCCTCGCCACCCTGCTGTTCAACGCGAACAAGCCGGTGGGCGCCTCCGCGCTGATCAAGGAGCTGTGGGGGGACGACGCGCCGCGCACCGCGCACGCCACGCTGCAGACCTACATGTTCAAGCTGCGCCGGCTTTTCCGCGTGGTCCTGGGCCTGTCGGTCGAGCACGTGACGAACGAGATCCTGCAGACCTGCTCCGGTGGCTACATCCTGCGCGTCGACCCGCGCCAGCTCGACATCACCGAGTTCGAGCAGCTGGTCACGGCCGGCAGCGCGGCCATGCACGCCGGCGACTACGAGCGCGCGGCCGACAGCCTGCGCCGCTCGCTCGCGCTGTGGCGCGGCGCCGTGGTGCACCCCGGCCAGTGGGGCACCCAGCTGCGCGCGCAGGTCGCCCGCCTCGAGGAGCGCCGCTTCTACGCGCACACGACCAGGATCGACGCGGACCTGTGCCTCGGCCGGCACCGGGAGACGATCAGCGAGCTGGCATCGCTCGTGGTCGAGCACCCGCTGCACGAGTCGGCGCACGCGATGCTGATGCTCGCGCTGTACCGCTCCGGCCGCACGTCCGCGGCCCTGGAGGTCTACATGCGCTTCCGGCAGCGCATGCTGCACGAGCTCGGCATCGAGCCCTCGGAGCGCATCCAGGGCCTGCACATGGCGCTGCTGTCCACCGCGCCGGTCCTCGCCAACCGCTCCTTCACCTCGGACATGCTGCTCGACCGGCTGGCTCGGTCCGTGCCACCCCGCCACCGGGAGAGTTCCCCGCCGGTTACCGGCGGATGACCGGTACGCGCTTACATTGATGCCCTGAGGGTGCCCGTCGGGTGCTCTTCAGGGCTACTGGTGTTTGGAGGACGAGTGGGAACCGGGCCGCCCCCCGTGGCAGGCCGCCCTCGTCCAGTAGAACGTCATGCCCTCGTGCAGTCAAGTCGTACTCAAGGCAACGTGAGCGATTCACGAGGCGGCAGTGAGCAATCCTTGAGTAGACGATGACACTGTGCCTTGTTTAGAACCCCTCAGATGGCGCACCTTTGTGGTGAGCGAAAGACCGCTCCCACTCCGCCCCACCGGAGTGGCGCCAAGGAGGCTCCCATGACCACCACCATGCGCGAGGTTCCCCAATCCGACTGCGTCCCGCACGGCGCTCCGGTCGAGAACAGACCGTGAGGCAGCCATGTCGGAAGCGCACTTACCTGACGTCACTTCGTTCTCCTGCTACGTGTTCACCAGCGACGGGCGGTTGCTGCTGACCATGCGGGGACCGGCGAAGAAGGCCTGGCCCGGCGTGTGGGCCAACTCCTGCTACGGGCACCCGGCCCCCGGGGAGACGCTCCCCGAAGCGGTGTCCCGCACTCTGCGGGACGAGCTGGGGCTCTCGGCGCGGGCGGACCCGGTCCTGCCGGCCTCCCGGCACGGCATGCGCGCCGAGGGCGAGCTCACCGGTGAGCTCTGCCCCGTCTACCGGGTGGTGACCGACGAACCACCGCGACCGGACCCCATCGAGGTCGGCGACTTCGAATGGGTCCGGTGGGTCGAGTTCGTCTACGCCGTCTCGACCGGCGATGTCACCGTGTCACCCTGGTGCGGACCGCAGGTGGCCGAACTGGCCGAGCTCGGGGACGACCCCGCGCTTTGGCCGGTGGCCTCGGCAGGTTCGCGGGATCTCTCGACCGCGGCCTGATCCCACCGCGCTTCTCCTGATTCACCCAGTTCTTCGAGGGCTACTCGGGCCCTCGAATCATTCCCGGCTCCGGGAAATCAGTAGTTTCCATCCGACCCCACGCGGAGTTAATGATGTTTGTCGCCTTGCAGGAAATCATGCCAGAGAACATGCGCCCGGCCACCGACGAGCTGACGGAGCTGTTAGCCGGCCTCGGGTTCGACGCCGACGTGCTCGACCTCGAGCTGGAGCTGGCCATCGAGGAGTTCAGCCAGTGGACCAACCCGCGCGAGGCAGCGATGCTCACCAGCTCCGGTGACTACGACACGGACGAAGAGCCTGAGCGAGTGAAGTGATGAACACGGGGACCGTTTCGGCGTCGCTGGTCGGCTTCAAACGGCACCTTCGTGCCGAGGTGGCGGCCGGCGAGGGGACCTACCTTTTCGCCGAGGATGGCGTGACGCTGCTCAAAGGCGCGAATGTCGAGGCACTCGCGGCGCTGCTCGACGGAACCCGTGACATCGCGACGCTGCTGGGTGCCATGCCGGGGGGCATGGCACCGGAGCAGGTCGCCGGACTGATCAGGAAACTCGCCGCGGCCGGCCTGGTCGCCCTCCGATCACCCACCACCCACCCGGCGGACGAGCACACGCTCGCCTACTGGGAGGCGATCGGGGTCGACTCGGCCGCCGCCGTGGCCGGCACCACCGGCCAGGCGCTGCGTGTCATGACGGTCGGGGACGTCGACGGCCAACCGGCGCTGGCGGCGGTGCGGGCCGCCGGGCTGACGGTGGCCGGCGAGCAGGACCCGGCCGCGCTGTCCGTCGTCCTCTGCGACGACTACCTCAACCCCGAGCTGGCCGAGGTCGACGCCCTGCACCGTGCGCAGGGCCGGCCGTGGCTGCTCGCGAAGCCGGTCGGTGTCAAGGTCTGGCTCGGTCCGGTGTTCCAGCCGGCCGAGCCGGGCTGCTGGCACTGCCTTTCCGTGCGCCTGTGGGGCCACCGCAACGCGGAGGCCGTGGCACAGAGCGCGCTCGGCAGGTGCGGGCCCGCGCAGAGCCCCGCCGCCTCCATCCCCGCCCTGCGCACCGCGGCACTCGGCCTGGTCGCGTTGGAGGCGACCAAGTGGCTCTCCGGCCACCGCCACCCCAACCAGCGCCGGGTGCTGACCTTCGACAGCCTCGAGCTGCGTGGTGAGCCGCACGAGCTGCGTCCCTACCCGCAGTGCGCCACCTGCGGCGACCCCGACCTCGTGCGGGCACAGGCGCGCCGACCGGTCGTGCTGTCCTCGCGGCGCAAGGTCTCCTACAGCGCCGGGCACCGCTCGATGACGCCGGAGCAGGTACTGGCGGAGTACCGGCACCTGGTCAGTCCAGTGACCGGTGTGGTGAAGGAGATCAAGCGCGACGAGCGGGGACCGGGCTTCTTCAACTGCTTCCGCTCCGGCCCGAACCTGGCGGCCCGGGCGAACAACGTCAACACCCTGCGGGCCACCATGCGGCTCGACAACGGCGGCAAGGGCGTCACCGCCGTGCACGCCGAGGCCAGCGCGCTGTGCGAGGCGATCGAGCGCTACTCCGGCAACTTCTCCGGCCAGGAGGAGCGGGTGCGTGGCAGCCTGCGCTCCCTGGGCGAGACCGCCGTCCACCCCGACTCCTGCCTGCTCTACGACCCGCGGCAGTACGAGACGCGCTCGGAGTGGAACGCGGCGCACGGACCCTTCCAGCGGGTCTGGGAGCGGTTCGACCCCGACGCCGTCATGGACTGGACACCGGTCTGGTCACTGACCCGGCGCTGCCACCGGCTGCTGCCGACGAACATGCTCTACTACGGCGCGCCCGTGGAACCCGGCCGTCGCTACCTGAGTGCCAACTCCAACGGCAACGCGGCCGGCAGCAGCATCGAGGACGCCGTGCTGCAGGGGCTGCTGGAGCTGATCGAGCGCGACGCGGTGGCGCTGTGGTGGTACAACCGGACCAGCCAGCCGGCCGTCGACCTCGACGCGTTCGGCGACCCGTGGCTCGACGAGCTGCGTGACGTGTACGCCGGGCTGGGCCGGGAGGTGTGGGTCCTCGACCTCACCTCCGACTTCGGGGTGCCGGTCATGGGCGCGCTGTCCCGGCGCGTGGACGGGCCGGACGAGGAGATCATGTTCGGCTTCGGCGCGCACCTCGACCCCCGGCTCGCCATGCGGCGGGCGCTGACCGAACTGAACCAGCTGATGCCCCAACTGCTCGCGGGCGACCGGTTCCAGTGCGACGACCCGGACATGGTGGGCTGGCTGCGAAACGCGACGCTGGCCGGCGAGCCGTACCTCGCGCCGGACACCTCCCGGCCCGCTTTCCGGCCCGTGGACTACGACTACGTGCCGAGCGTTGATCTACTATCCGACCTAGTCAGGCTGCAGGAGAGAGTGGAGGCGCTCGGCATGGAGCTGCTCGTGCTCGACCAGACCCGGCCGGACGTGGGCATGCCCGTCGTCAAGGTGATCGTGCCCGGGATGCGCCACTTCTGGGCCCGGCTGGGCCCCGGCCGGCTGTACGACGTGCCGGTCCGGCTGGGCCGTCTGGCCCAGCCGACCCCTTACAACCAGCTGAATCCCACCCCTATGTTCCTCTGAAGCCTCGGTCGTTCGCCGCCGGAGGAGACATGATCTCTGCATATAATTCAAGCCTCGGAAGACTTGGCGCTCGAACCCGCACGGTGCGCCAGGCACGATCGGTGCGGCGATAGCGAGGCGGGTATGACAGCGTCGGCAGGGGAGCACGCGGACCGGAAAACGGTTCGCGTTAGCAACGACCCCGCCGACGACAGCGGCGCCCTGATCGCGCCGACCCTGGCCAGGGCCATCGTCGCGGCGGTCTTCTGCGGGTTCGGCGGCATCGCGCTCCTGTGGGTGATCGGGGAGGGGCAGAGCGGCGACGTCGCGCTCGCCGTCGCCTTCCTGTCCGGCGTGCTCGGCCTGCAGTACTTCTACTTCGGCCGGCCGAGCACCGACCTGCGCTCGCCGGGCGCGTACCTGGCGCTCGCGGTGCAGGCGCTCCTCGCGTACGTGCCGCTCGCCTTCTTCGGCGCCGGCTGGGTCAGCCAACCCTCGTTCCTGGCTGGCAGTGTGCTGCTGGTGCTGCCGCTGCCGTTGGCCTGGCCCGTCTACGTCGCCATCGTGGCGAGCACGGGACTCGCGCAGTACCTGGTCAACGGCGTGTTCCTCGACGTGGTCTACATCCTCGTCAACACGGCGACGGCCGGCCTGTTCGTCTATGGGCTCACCCGGCTGGCCCGGCTCGTCACCGCACTGCACGAGGCACGCGACGAGCTGGCGAAGTCCACGGTCGCGCACGAGCGGCTGCGGTTCGCCCGCGACCTCCACGACCTGCTGGGCCTGAGCCTGTCGGCCATCGCCCCGAAGGGTGAGCTGGCGCTGCGGCTCATCCGGAGGAACCCGGACCGGGCCGAACGGGAGCTGTCGGAGATCCTGGACATCTCCCGGCGTGCCCTCGCGGACGTGCGCGCGATCGCCCGGCTCTACCGCGAGATCTCCACCAACGAGGAGACCACGACGCTCGCGTCGATGCTCGCGGCGTCCAATGTGGACCTCCGGGTGGACCTCGACCTGCGTGAGCTGCCGCCGCACATGCGGTCCGCGCTGTCCGCGCTGCTGCGGGAGGGCGTCGCGCACGTGCTGCGCCACCGGGAGGTCGAGCACTGCGAGATCGCGCTGCGGCAGGACGACGGCTCGGTCTCGATCGACATCGTCAACGACGCGGCCGGCGTCGCCCCGGGCGGCGAGGCCGACGGGCTCGACAACCTGCAGACGATGGTGTCGAGAATGGGCGGCGACCTGTCCGTCGTCATCGACTCCGACGGACGATTACGCCTGCACGTGGGCGTTCCGGTGACCACCCGATCGCCGGAACGTGGTGCCGAGGCCGTCACCGAGCCGGCGGAGTCGATTCCGCATTTCGCGACCAAGTTCGCCAACTGGCTCGTGGTGGCGGTCTTTTTCGGGTTCTTCGTGCAGGCGGTGCTGCGCTCGCGCTGGGTGGTCCAGGACTTCTGGGACGTCGCGATGGTCGTCGCGTACATGACCGCCGCGCTGGTGCTGCAGCTGACCTTCTTCAGCAGGCCGGGCGCCCAGGTGCGGTCGCCCGTGAAGTACCCCCTGCTGGTCCTGATGGCGGTGGTCGTGTTCCTCCCCGCCGTGCAGTTCCAGAACGCGTCGTGGACGGGTCTGCAGGGGTTCCTGGCGGCCGGCGCGCTGCTGGTGCTGCGGCCCGCACTCGGCTGGCCCGTGTTCGTCGCGGTCATCGCAGCCGTCGCGTGGACCCAGGCGCCGTTCCTCGACAGCTTCATCAGGGCCATCGGTCTGCCCATCGTCACCATGGACCTGGCCCTGGTCACCTACGGCCTGACCTGGATGGCGCGCACGGTGCGCCAGTTGCGGGAGACGCGCCAGGAGCTGGCGGAGGTGGCGCTGGCCGAGACGCGGCTGCGCTTCGCCCGTGACCTGCACGACCTGCTGGGCCTGAGCCTGTCGGCGATCACGCTGAAGAGCGAGCTGGCGTACCGGTTGATCCTCCTGGACCCCGAGCGGGCCCGCACGGAGCTGACCGAGGTGCTCGAGATCTCCCGGCACGCGCTGGCGGACGTGCGCTCGGTGGCCAGCGGGTACCACGAGATGTCGCTGGAGGAGGAGTACCGGACCGCCGAGTCCCTGCTGACGACGGCCGGCCTGGATGTTCGCATGGACATCGACTACCGGGAGCTGCCGGCCGAGGTGAGCACCGTGCTGGCCACCGTGCTGCGCGAGGGCGTCACGAACGTCCTGCGGCACAGCAAGGGCGAGCGCTGCGAGATCACCATCCGCACCGATGACGACGGCGCGTACCTGCACGTGGTCAACGACGGCGTCACCAAGCAGACGAACCGCGACCGGAACGGCTGGGGCAGCGGCATCCGGAACATGTCCGACCGCGTGGCCAACCTGGGTGGCGTCCTGACCGCCACGTACGAGGACGACGGCCGGTTCGGCCTGTGCGCGCGAATTCCGACCACGCATGGATAATTCATGTGCGCCGGGTGAGCGGATAAGGTGAATTACCGCTGGAATTAAGGCGCGATGGAGCGGGGGTTCCATCGGAGTGGTCGGCATGTGACCATAAAAAGGGGCCACTGACATTTTCGCACCTAGGGGTTGACGTGCCATGAGGTTTCACTTACTTGGCTCATTGGAAATAATTGATGACGGCGAGCAGGTGGAACTCGGCGGCGGCGTGCAACGCGCGGTGCTCGGGTACCTGCTGCTGCACGCCAACCAGGTGGTGCCGACCAGCCGCATGCTCCGCGCCCTGTGGGACGAGCACGCCCCGCTGACCGCGCGGAAGATGGTCCAGAACGCCGTCTCGGGCATCCGGCGGACGTTCGCCGCCCACGGCGCGGTCGCGAAGCTGCACACCCACTCGCCCGGCTACCGGCTGCAGATCGCGCCGGAGGCCGTCGACATGCACCAGTTCCGGAGCCTGGTCGAGCAGGGTCGTACGGCCATCGACGCCGGCTCACCGGGGGACGGCGTCGAGCTGCTGCGTTCGGCACTGGACCTGTGGCGCGGCCGGGCCCTGGCCGACCTGGTCGAGCGCGGCACCATGTGGTCCGAGCTGGCCGCCGTGGAGAACGAGCGCCTGCTGGCCCTGGAGGACTGCTTCGACGCCGAGCTCGCGTGCGGCCACCACCGCGAGATCACGCCCGAACTGGAGATCCTGACCGAGGCCGAGCCCCTGCGGGAGCGGCTGTGCCAGCAGTTCATGCTCGCCCTGTACCGCTCCGGCCGCCAGGTCGACGCCCTGAACGTCTACCGGCGCACGCGGCTCGCCCTGGTCGACGGGCTGGGCATCGAGCCGGGACCCGACCTGCAGCAGCTGCAGCAGCTGATCCTGGACCACGACCGGTCGATCCAGGCCCCGATGCTGGTGGCCTAGGTTAGTTCACGCAGGGGATGCCGGCCGCCGTGATCGTCTGCTGGTCCGGCTGTTCCTGGGCCAGCTTCTGCACGGTCACCGGCTTGTCGCCCGGCACCCTCGGGTCCGGTATGGACGGTGCCTCGGGCACGCCCGGTGACTGCGTGCTCGCCGGCGGCCCGTTCAGCAGGCTCTGGAAGTAGGCCCGCACCTGCTCCGGATCCACCTCGACCGCGCTGCCGTCGTACGGGGTCGACAGGTCGATGGTCCCCGTGGGGATGGTCGAGAACTGGATGTCGCCGCCGGTCAGCGAGGCGACCTGGGTCGCGAAGCTCATCAGGTCCCAGTTCTGGTCCAGGACCACCGACTTCGTCAGCGCGTCGACCAGCGAGCTGATGCGGCTCGGCGACGTCAGCGTCCCCGAGCTGAACAGCTGGTGCGCCAGCCCGGCCAGGAACGCCTGCTGCCGCCGCACCCGGTCCAGGTCGCCGTTCTGCAACCCGTGCCGCTGCCGCACGAACCGCAGCGCGTCCACGCCCTGGAGCACCTGCTCGCCCGCCGCGAAGTTGGCGCCGGAGTACTTGTCGTGCACCGGCTCGGTCAGGCAGACCGGGACGCCGCCGACCGCCTTGGTCAGCTCGCTGAACCCGAACAGGTTGATCTCCGCGTAGTGGTCGATCGTCAGGCCGGTCAGGTCCTGGATCGTCGCGATGAGGTTCCTGCGGCCCGCGGTCGTCGACTCGCGTTCGACCGTCGCGTCGTCGGCGCCCTCGTTGCGCAGGCGGCTCTCCTCGGCGTTCTTTCCCCTGACGTACGCGGAGTTCAGCTTGTGCCTGCCGAACCCGCCCGCGATGTCCACATAGGAATCCCGGGGGAGCGACACCGCGAACGCCTTCTTCTCCGGGTCCGCCGGGACGTGCACGACGATCATCGTGTCGGTGTTCTGGACGCCGGTCGCCTCGCCGGCGTTGAGCGCGTCCAGCACGTCCTGGGGCAGCGGGTTGCCCTGATTGTCGGTGCGGGAGTCGAGGCCCACCAGGAGGATCGTCTGCGCCGTGCGGGGCAGGTCGCGCGTGGTCGGCGGGTCCTCGCCCTTCGGGGCGGCGATCACGTCGTCACGCACCACGTTCTGGTCCGCGGTGCGGAAGGTGTACCAGCCGAAGCCGATGGCCGCGACGACCGCGGCCGACAGGAGCGTGACGAGCGCTCTCCCCAGCCACGCCAACATGTCACGAACTCCCCTGAACTAGTGGTGATCTCGCCCGTTTCGGAGCGGAGCTTGCGGAGCGACCCCTGTGATCGACGTTAGGCGTGCTTTGCGCTCGGGCGACGTCGGTCGTGTAACAGCCGTCCGGCAGGTGTGCCGCGGGCGCGTAACAGGGCGGTGTGGCGGCCGGCCTCCTGGCATGGTCTGCTTGGGGCGGAAGGAGGGTTGGATGCGGAGAGTGCTCGCGCTGCTCTGCGGCGTCATGCTGCTGGGCGGCTGCGGCGTGCCCGGCGGCGTCGAGGTCGAGGGCCGGGCCGTCCAGGTCAGCCCGCCGTCGACCACCACGACGACGAGCGGCACCCCCGCCTCCGCCGACGCGGTCGCCGTCCTGCGTGCCGACCCGCTGCTCAACGAGAAGTTCAAGTCGATCCTGGTGCCGTGCGCGAACGGCGCGTACCCGGTCGTCGACCGGTACGTCGACCTCACCGGTGACGGCGTGGCCGAGCTGGTCGTGACGCTGTACGCCTGTCCCGACGAGGCGTCCGAGCTCAAGGGGATACCGCCGCAGGCCGGCCTCGCGTACGGGGGCGCCTACGGGTTCGCGGCCTACGTCTACGACCTGTCCACCAGGCCGCCGACCCGGTTGCTCGCCGCCGAGGACGGTCCGGTCGACCTCATCTCGTCCAAAGAGGACGGTAATGTCCTGGTCCTGATCCGCAGCCGGTGGGGCCCACGGGACGACTCGTGCTGCCCGACCGACCAGACAGTCGTGCTGTACCAGTGGGACGGCGTGAGGTTCATCGAGGTACCCAAGTGAGAGTTCTGCTCGTCGAGGACGATGACGTGATCCGCGAGGCGACCCAGCTCGCGTTGGAGCGCAACGGTTTCACGGTCGACGTGGCCGCCGACGGGCTCACCGGGCTCGACGCGTTCCGCGAGCGGCCGCCGGACGTCGCGCTGCTCGACATCATGCTGCCCGGCATGAACGGCGTGTCGCTGTGCCGCCAGATCCGCGAGGAGAGCCCGACCCCGGTGATCATGATGTCGGCCCGCGCGGACCCCGTCGACGTGGTGCTCGGCCTCGAGGCCGGCGCGGACGACTACGTCACGAAGCCGTTCGACAGCACGGTCCTGGTGGCGCGGATCCGCGCGGTGGTGCGGCGGATGGGCCGGGCCGCGGTGCCGTCGGCCGCGGCGGGCGGCGGCAACGTCTTCGGCGACCTCGAGGTGGACCGCGACGCGCTGGAGGTCCGGCTCAAGGGGCAGCTCATCGAGCTGACCCCGACCGAGCTGCGGCTGCTGCTGTGCTTCGTCGACTCGCCGGGCACCGTGCTGACCAGGGACGTGCTGCTCGAACAGGTGTGGGACTACCAGTGGGGCGGCGACTCGCGGGTGGTGGACGTCCACGTACAGCGGCTGCGCGCGAAGATCGGCCAGGACCTGATCGAGACCGTGCGGGGCTTCGGGTACAAGCTCAGGAACTCGTGAAGTTCTTCCCGCAGAGCCTGCGCTGGCGGCTGTCCGCGGTGATCGCGCTGGTGAGCGCCGTGCTGGCGGTGGCGCTGTCGCTGCTGGTGCGGACCGAGTTCAGCCGGGTCCAGCTGGCGGACGCGCGGCGCGTGCAGGACGAGCGGATCCAGCTGGTCGTGCGGGACTACGGCCTGACCGGCCGCGCCGCGCTGGGCAGCCGGCTGGACGCGGCGGGCGTGCCGCACGAGCTGCTCGCCGCCGTGCGCGGCGGCCGGCGGGCCACGTACCTCGAACGCACCCCGAACGGCGCGTGGATCTGGGCCGCCGCCGAGACCGACGGGCACGTGCTGTCACTGCGCAGCCCGTACACCGACCGCGACGCCGCGCTGCGGCAGCTGGACAACGCGCTCATCCTGGGCTCGGCCGGCGTGCTGGTGCTGGCGTCGGTCCTGGGCGTGGTGCTGGGTGCCCGGCTGTCGAAGCGGCTGCGGCGGGCCGCGGTGGCCGCCCGCCGGGTGGCCGAGGGCGGTCTCGACAGCGGGGCGCCACTGTCGGTGCGCGAGGAGATCGGCGCCCGCCCCCGCGACGAGACGACCGAGCTGGCCCAGGCGGTCGACGCGATGGCGGCCGCGCTGCGGGAACGGCTGGTGGCCGAGCAGCGCGTGACCGCCGACATCGCCCACGAGCTGCGTACCCCGGTGACCGGGCTCGTGACCGCGGCCGAGCTGCTGCCTCCGTCCCGTCCGGCGGAGCTGGTGCGGGACCGCGTCGGCGTGCTGCGGGCGCTGGTGGAGGACATCCTGGAGGTGGCCCGTTTGGACACCGCGACCGAGCAGGCGGAGCTGGTCGCGGTGCCACTGGGCGACTTCGTGTCCCGCCGCGTCCCGTCGGCCGTGGTGTCGGCGGCCGAGACCGTCCGCACCGACCCGCGCCGGCTCGAGCGCGTCCTGGTGAACCTGCTGCAGAACGCGGAACGCCATGGCGAGCCACCGGTCGTGGTGACCGTCGAGGGCCGGACGATCCGGGTGCGCGACCACGGCCCCGGTTTCCCCGAGGTCCTGCTGCGCGAGGGCCCGAGCCGGTTCCGCACGGCGGACCCGAACCGGTCCGACGGCCACGGCCTCGGGCTGACCATCGCGATGGCACAGGCACGCGTCCTTTCGGCGGAACTACGACTCGCCAACGCGACTGATGGTGGAGCGGAGGTCGTCGTGGCGCTACCTTCTTCGCCGTGAGCACGCGTGATGAGCTGTTGGCGCAGCTGGAGTTCTACTGGGACCACAATCTGTGGCCGCGCCTGCGCGGGCTCACGGACGAGGAGTACTTCTGGGAGCCGGTGCCCGGATGCTGGTCCGTGCGCAGGCGTGCGGACGGCACGTGGTCGATGGACTGGGAGTGGCCGACGCCGGTCCCGGCGCCCGTGACCACCATCGCCTGGCGCCTGGCACACATGGGCATACAGACCCTCGGCCTGCGGGCCAGCGCCCTGTTCGGCGACGGTTCCCTCACCGTCGAGACGGTCCGCTGGCCGACGAACGCGTCCGAGGCCCTGCGGGCCCTCGCCACCCACTACGAGCACTGGCGCCGGGGCGTCCGCACCCACCAGCCCGCGGACGAGGACTCCTTCACCACGCTGATCCTCCACATGAACCGCGAACTGATCCACTACGGCGCCGAGGTCGGCCTGATGCGCGACCTGTACCGGACGGGCCGCCGGGTCCAGGCGCCGGCCGCGGCCGGTTCGCAGTAGCGAGGTAGCGGCGACCATGCGGACACAGGACCTACCCCAGCAGCAGGCCACCACGGACGGGGGCGCCGGCAAGGTCGTCGGTTGGCTCCTGCTGGCGCCGGCGGCCGTGCTGACCGTGCTGACGCTGGTCATCCCGACCGTGCGGACGGTCGCCACCAGCCTGCGCGACGAGACGTTCCTCGGCGAGTCCGAGTACGTCGGGTTCGACAACTACGGGATCGTGTTCGGCGACGAACGTTTCTGGCCGTCGGTGGGGTTCGCGCTGTCGCTCGTGGCGGCGCCGATCGTCGCCGCCGTCGTCGTGGCGCCGCTCCTGGCCGCGGCCGTCAACTGGGCCGGTGGCTGGGCGCGGGTGACCGCGCGGGTCGTGTTTTCCCTGGCGCTGGTGGTGTTCTCGCCGGTGGCGCTCGGCATCGCGTGGCGGAGCTACCTCGGCGCCGAGGACCCGGCCGCGCTGGCCAACCTCGTCACGACCGTTGCCACCATGCGCTGGGTGATGCTGCTGACGACCTTCGGCGTGGTGTGTGCCGTGGGGTTGATGCTCTTCCTGCCGGTCTTCCGCGCCCGGGATCGGCGGCTGTGGCCGACGCTCTTCGCCGTCGCGGGCGTGGCCGTCCCGGGGCTGCTCGCGGTGGGGCTGCAGCAGTTCACCATTCCGTTCACCATGACGTCGTTCGGGCCGGCGAGCCGGACCATGACCCCGGTCGGTCTGCTGTACGACAGCGCGTTCCGCACCCTCCGCGCGGGCGTCGGCGCGGCGGTGGCCGTGGTGCTGCTGTGCGTCCTCGCCGTCCTGGGGGTGGCCGCCGTGCTGGTCGTCATCCTGACCCGGCTGCGGGTCAGCCTCGCGCCGCCGGCACCGGCCAGGGGCGGCGCCGGCGCGGTCGTGCTCGCGGCACTGGTGCTGGTCGCGGTCGTGGCCGTCGCCGTGCTCGCCCTGCTGCCGTGGTTCGAGGCCCTCTCCGGCTCGGATCCGGAGAGCCCGGGGATGCAGGGCCGGACCTGGTCGGCGGCGGCGCTGGGTGCGTTGGTGTCGGTCGGCGTCGGCTACCTGGCCGCGCTCGGCGTCAGCGGCCTGCGCCCCCTCGGCCGGCACAGCGAGTGGCTGCTGCTGCCGTTCGCGCCGTGGCTGTTCGTGGGTGCCGCGCCGCTGTCCATCGAGTTCTTCAAGTCACTGCGGGACGGGGGCGGCCTCGGCACCGAGTCGGCCCTGCGTCAACCGATCCTGGTCAGCCTCATCGCGATGGTGGTCCTGGCCGTGGTGTGCCGTGGGCAGTCGGCGCGCCAGGGCCCGTTCCTCACCACGGTCGTCGTACCCACGCTGCCGGTCGCCGGTCTCCTCTTCGTGGTGACCACCTTCGTCAACGCCCAGGACCTGTGGTGGCCGCTGCTGGTGGCGTCGTCACCCGAGAACTTCACCACCCCGGTGGCGTTGTCCGCCGCCGCCGGTGCCTTCGGGCCGTCGGTCTCCGTGGCCGCGGCGACCCCGCTGCTGGCGGTCGTCCTGGGTTTCCTGGCACTGGCGGCGCTACAGGTGTTCCACCTCGACCGGTTGGTCGCGACCACGGGCACCGAGCCGTCCGAGTAGCGCCGGCCCTGGCAGGATCACGGCATGGAACGCGTGCTCGGCATCGGTGGGTACTTCATCCGCGCCTCGGACCCGGCGGTCCTGGGGGCCTGGTACCGGGACTACCTCGGCCTCGGCACCGACGAGAACGGCATGTGGACGCAGGAGACGGGCCCGACGGTCTTCGCCCCGTTCGAGGCCGAGACCGACTACTTCGGGTCCCGTGCGCAGCAGACCATGCTCAACTTCCGGGTCCGCGACCTGGACGCCATGCTCGCCCAGCTCCGCGCCAAGGGCGCCAACGTGGCCGACGAAACCCAGGACATGCCCGGCGTCGGCCGCTTCGCCTGGGTCACCGACCCGGAGGGCAACCGCGTCGAGCTGTGGCAGCCCGCCTAGTTCGACCGCGCTGTTTCACCGGGTCAGTTGAGCCACCACGAAGTCGGCGGCCTGGCGGACCGCCTGGCGGGACTCGTCGGTGTGGTCGGCGACGTCGAAGCCGTGCTGGCCGTTCGGGACGTCGATCACGTGGACGGACGCGCCGGCGCCCACCGCGTGGCTCAGGAAGCGGTCGACCTCGGCCTGCATCTCGGGTTTTTCCTTGCCGGCGCGGGTGATCACCAGCGGCCGGCCGGGGCGCAGCTCGTCGGTGGACGGGCCCAGCAGCGGGTAGGTCAGCGCCAGGCACCGCAGCCACTGCGGCGACTTGGGGAACCACGAGCCCACCAGCAGGGCGCCCCCGGAGAACGCCCACAGCGCGACCCGGTCGCCGTCCACCTCGTCCAGCCCGCGCACCGCGTCGACGAGCGCCGGCAGCGGCTCGCTCACCTCCGCCCAGTCCTTCGGGTTGTGGTACGGCAGGTCCAGCACCACCGCGGCCACGCCCTTGCTCGCCAGCAGCCGGCCGTACCCGGTGAACAGCGGCCACTGCCGCGGCGCGAAGGGGTACCCGGCCGGCGCCGGCCCCGGCACGATGATCGCGGCCGGCAGCGGTCCCGCCGCCCCGGCCGGCCGGTACACGTCGAAACCCGACAGTTCGGTCACGGTGCCGGACTCAGGCACGTCCAGGACGAAGGTCATCTCGTGGGGCCCCAGTGTCATGCTCAGATCATCGTTCATGAGCCGCCGACTGGTACGGGTGTCGGGACATTCAGGCCGCTGTGTCGTGCCGCCGTGGCCGGCCGGGATCGTGACGCCGACGAGGCGACGCGGGCTTTCATCCGAACAGGACGATCGCACCACTCACCGAGACGTTGACGTTCTGCGCCGGACCAGGTTGACCAGGAGCCAGACCGCCGCCCCGACCACGAGGACGATCCCGCCGATGAGCAGGAGCAGCCGTGTCCCGGTAAGCGAGGTGTCCTCTTCGAACGCCGCGGCGGGCAGGCCGGCGTCGGTGAAGGCCGTGGTGGCCGCCAGTGAGTCGCCGTTGACCGCCACGACCGTTCCCACGATGGCGTCGGGCCTGAGCCCGCCGCGACCCGGCTCGTCCACGAAGATGCGTGAGTCGAGCGAGTTGTTGCGCTTGTCACCGGCCACGAACACGGTGCCGTCGGGAACGGTGACGTCGAACTCGAACGAGCTCGCCTCGACCGCGGGATCGTTGTGGAGGTAGTCCTCACGGATCGCGTGCCCGTTGACCTCAATGCTCCCGTCAACGGCGCCCCGGACACGATCCCCACCGACGCCGATGACCCGCTTGAGAACCGGGGCGTCGGTCGGGCTGAGCCAGTCCTCCCCCTTGATGAGCACGATGTCACCCCGGCGCAGGTCGTTGGCGGTGTCGGAACGCACGGAGATCCGGTCGCCCTCGCCGAGGGTGGGATCCATCGAGCTCTCGGCCGGCACCCAGTAGTCCTGGTAGGGCCCGTTGGATGTCGCGATCAACGCTCTGCCCACCCCGAACAGGCCCATCATCAGCAGCGCCGCGGGTAACAAGATCTTCCAGAGTGTCACAGCGCTGGAGGTTAGCCGCGCTCCCTAACACCCTGCTAACTACCTCGGGTCCTCCGTGAGTGCCTTGCCGGTCCAGATGGCGTGGGTGCACGCGATGCCGGTGCCGCCCTTGGGGCGCAGGACGTCGTAGATGTGCATGCGGGGGATCTTCTCCGACAGGCCCCAGCCGCTCGGCCAGGTGATGATCCAGTCCATGTCCAGGTCGACCAGGAGCCCGAGCATCCGCGCGATGGTCGGCTCGTCCAGGCGCTCGAACGCCTCGTCCAGCAGCACCAGCCGCACGGGTGGCTGGTCGGCGGCCGTGCTCACCGCGTCGTAGAACGCCGACGCGGCCGCGAACAGGGTCACGTACGAGATCAGGCGGGTCTCGCCTGAGGAGAGTTGGCGCATGCGGCGGGTGCGGGGTGCCCCGTCCGGGCCGAGGTCCTTCACCCGCACGGTGAAGCGGTACCACGTTCGGTAGTCGAGGGCCCTGGCCAGGACTTCCGCGTAGTCGCCGGAGTGGCCGTCGCGTTCCGCGGTGATGCGGTCGGTCAGGGCGCTGCGCAGTGCCTCGTCCTGGCCCTCGCCGCGTTTGGCGAACGGGGTGCGGATCAGCGCCATCGCCTGGCGCATGTCCTCGTCGAGGTCCGGCGCCGGCTGCCAGTCGAGCTGGACGTGCACGCCCTGGCTGGAGCGGGCCACGTCCAGCGTCTCGTTCATCCGGCGGCACAGGTCGTCCGCGACCTCGATCTGGGTGGCCAGCTTGTCCGCCAGGTCCCGCAGCATGAACGCGTCGAATATCTGCTGGTACTCCTCGGACAGCAGATCCCGTTGCGCGCCAAGGCGTTCCGCCACCTCGCGGGCCGCGACCGCCACCGGTTGCGGGCCCTGGGCGCCGGTCACCGTGACCGTCAGGATGTCCGCCGAGCGCTGGGCGATCACGTCGTGGCTACCGGCCAGGGTGGACTGCAGGGTCTGGAGGTTGCCGAGGACCGTGTCCTCCGAGACGCCGTCGCGTGGGTTCGCCGTCAGTACGGTGAACGCCTCGGTCACGTCCTCGGGAAGCGGGACGGGCACGGCCGCCGGCCACACGCCGTCCGCGCCGAGCGCGTCGACGAAGCGTTGCCGCGCACCGGCTTCCCGTTCGGTCAGCTCCGCGATCTTGGCCTGCCGGTTGTCGATCTGCGTCTGCGTCTTGCCCGCCTTGACCCGCGCGTCCGTCGCCTGCTGCCGCAGCTCGGGGAGCCGGGCACGCACCGAGGCACGCTCCTCCTCGGCCGCGGACAGCTCACGTTCCAGCTGCTCGGCCGCGCCGCCGATGGCCTTCACGCGCTCGGCGTACCCGGCCTGCTCGCGCGCGTGGTCCAGGCACGCCCGGTCCGCGCCGGCCTGCACGTCCGCCAGCTCCGCGTCCGCGCGGGCATGGTTGTCGAGCGCCCTCGTCAGGCTGTCCACGCCGCCGAGGCACCGCTTGGTCAGCGCCGCGGCCAGCTGCTCGGCCGTGGACCTGGCCTCCAGCGCCGACGCGCGGGCCAGCTGCAGCGACTCCGCCGCCGCGTCGAGGCCGGCGGCGCGGGCGTCGGTCAGCAACGCGTCCTGCCGGGCCCGGTGCCGGTCGGCGGCGCCGGAGTTCTTGTCCCGCAACGAGAACGCCTTCTTGCTGGCGTCGTCCGCGGATGCGGCGGCGGCCCGCAGCGTCACGTGCGCGGCCAGCACCTCGCGGTCGTCCGGGTACTCGTCGATGTGCCGCTCCCACGCCGCCGCGTGCTCCTGCGCCACGGTCAGCGCCTTCGCGGCCAGCTCACGCTCGTCCGCCAGTCGCGCGAGCGACGCCGACAGGTCGCCGATCCGCTTGTGCCGTGCGGTTTCCCGGGCACCCGCGCCGACGAACTCCGCCGCCGGCTTGGTCATCGCGCCGGTCAGCACGCCCGCGCGCCACCGGCCGTCCACGGAGATCGACAGACCCGCATCGGTGCTCAGGCCGACCCGGGAAAGCAGCTGTGTCACCAGCTCCGTCGACACCGGCGAGCCCGGCGGGACCGCCGGCACCAGCACGTCCGACAGCGACGGCGACACCGCCGGCCCGGCCACGATCGCCGTCAGGTCCCGGGAAGCGGCGTCGGTGAGCGTGCCGTCGGCGGTCACCCACGCGTTCAGCAGCCCGGCCGACTCCAGTGCCGCCTCGCAGCCGGCCCGGTCCGCGGCGGAGAGCGTTGGCGAGAAGTCGACAAGTCGGTAGAACGCCGCGCCGTCCGAGATGTGACGGACCACATCGGACACTGGCAGCGCCGGCTCCGGGTCCACACCGGACTGCAGCGCCGCCAGCTCGGCGTCCGCCTCGGTCATCCGCTCGTCCAGCTCGTCCACCGCACGCGCGGCCCGTTCGACCTCCGCGTGCAGTGCCGGCAGCCGCCCACGCAGCCACGCGTGTGCCCGCTCGGCCGCGCGGGTGGCGGCATCCACGTCGGTCGCCAGGTCGGCGAGCGGGGGCGGGGCCAGCTCGGCCGTGTCGGACACCGTTGCCAGCGGCCCGGAAGCGGTCCACTGCACGGCCGCCGCGTGCCACGTGGCCGCCACGTCCTCCAGCCGCTGCGCGGCCTCGTTGCGCCGGCCGACCGACTCGGTGGCCTCCAGCTGCGCCTCGCGGGCCTCCCGCTGCAACCGGTCCACTTCGGACCGTTCGGTGTCCAGCTCGCGAGCCCGCTCCAGCAGCGTCAGCGTGACGGCGCACCGCTCACGCAGTGCCGCCACCGCCTCGCCGGCCTGCTCGCCGGCGTGCTCCAGCGCGGCACGCAGCGAGTGCGGCGCGAGGTCCGGCGGCGTGCGCCTGGTCGTCTCCTCCGGCTCCGCCTCGGGATCCAGCGACGTGCGCACGATCTCGACCAGCTCGGTCGCCGCGGCCTCCGGGACGGCCGGCACGGTCGGGCACAGGCGCGGGTCCAGCCCGGCCTCCCGCATCCGCGACCGCACGTTGTCGGACAGCTCGGCGGCCTGCGTGGTGTCGTCGGTGAACCGGGCCAGCTCGGTCACCACCGAGTCGACCAGCTGCTCGGTGTGCTCGCGCTGCGTGCGGAGCTGCTTGAGCGCGCTGACCGCCGCCTGCCGGGCCGCGGACACGACCCGCTTGCGGTCGGCTAGGTCCCGCACGCTGTCGTAGGCGGGGGAGGACTTCAGCGAGTCGATCTTCGCCTCGAGCGCCAGCTCCTGCTCCTCGAGCGTGGCGACCTCGACCTCCGCCTGCTCCGCGGCGGCCTCCTCGTCCATCAGCCGTGAGGTCAGCTTGGTGATCTCCTTGTGGGCGCTCGCGAGCTCCTTCGACGCGTCCACCGCGCGTTTGCCCGCGGACCGCAGCGAGCTGTACGCGTAACCGGCGTAGGAGGCCAGGAACCGCTGCAGCGCCGTGTCGGCCGCGCCCAGCGTGCGGATGTTGTCGCGAATGGACTCCAGGTCCTCGAACGACCGCGCCAGCTGCTCGATCACCGCCGGGTCCAGCGGCGGCAGCGAGTCGGACAGGATCTGCTCGAGCTGGCCCTCCAGGACCTTCAGGCCGACGTCCGGGTTGCGCAGGGTTCGTTGCAGGTGCAGGAGATCCGCGTACCGGACGGCCGGGATCCCGTACACCAGCTCGGCGATCCTGGCCCGGAACGGCTCCTCGTCGTGCAGGCAGTCCGCGCCGAGCAGGTCGCGCAGCTGCGTCGCGCTGACCGGCGTGCCGTCCACGACCAACGGGAAGTCCTCGCCGACGCGCCGGTCCGTGACGAACCGCCACGAGTCGCCGATCGCCTGCGAGTTGGCCGACGCCTTGATGCCGATGCCGCTGGTCAGGAACTCCTCGCGGTCGCCCGCCGTGCGGCGCAGCTCGATCCACGCGTACCCGATGCGGTTGGGGCCGCCGGTGTAGTCGTCGAGCATGAGCCGGCGCATGCTGACCGTGTCGTAGCCCTTGGAGCCGATCTGCCGCAGGTCGCCGTCGAGGCACAGGGGCAGCAGCAGCTCCAGCGTGCGGGACTTGCCGGACCCGTTGGTGCCCTGGAAGATCGCTCGCCCGCCGGACAGGTCGAACTCCTCCACGGCGTACTGCCACACGTTGACGATGCCGCCGCGGTGCAGTTTCCACCTGGTCGTCGTCATGTCGTCTCCCCCTCGTGGTCGAAGAGCGACCAGCCGGGCTCTGGTTCGAGCACGGGCTCGGGCTCCTCGGCGTGGCGTGGCGCCCCGTCCGGCCGCGGAGCCCAGCGGTGCGTCGCGGGACTCAGCAGCCACTCACCGTCCGCTGGTTTCGCCAAACCCAGTGACAGCAACAGGTGCAGCACGTCGTCGGTGAGCTTCGGCAGGCTCGCGACCATCAGCTTCGACCACGCCGCCGGGTAGGCGTCGACCAGCTCGTCGCACACGGTCGTGACCTGCTCGACGGTCACGGCCACCCAGCCGTCCCTCGGCTCCCCGGCCCGCAGCAGCTCGGGCAGCGCCAGGAGCGCGACCCGGGCGACCGTCGACTGGCCGGGGAAGGACACGTCGGTCAGGTAGTCCTCGGGGTCGGTGACCGCGACCCCCTCCAGCCGCACCTCGGTGACCAGCCCGAAGCACCGCTCGATGAGCCGGGACTCCTGGCGGGCCCGCTTGCGCAGCCAGGCGGCCTCGTCGTCGGTGAGGTCCGCGTAGTGGGTGACCGGGTTCTCGACGAGCCTTCTCCGGAGCGCGTGCTCGACCCCGCGCGGCCCCGGCCGGGCGGCCAGCGTGACCAGCTCACTCGGCGTGGTCGCGACGCCGAGCGGCCCGGCGATGAGCTGGCCGAGCAGCGTGGTGTCGATGGTGAGCAGGGCCTCCTCCTCGCCGGTGACCGTCCCTTCGGTCTCGCTGAGCACGCCGAGCGTGACGAGATAGCGCAGCGCGGACGCGATGGCCCGCAGCTCGCCGAGGTCGTCGGACACCTCGATGCCGGCCTGCGTGGCGGCCGACCGGATGTCGGTGACGAGGCGGGACAGCAGGGTCTGCTGGCCGATGCCGGTGAGCGAGGCGAGGCAGAGGGCCAGGTAGGCGTACCCGCGTGGGGTCAGCGACGGCTCGCCGCGGGTCGAGTCCGCACCTGGCCCGGCCTTGTACAGCCGGGCGAAGCGCCGCTCGACGACCAACCGGTAGCCGAGTACCCCGGCGAACAGCTCGGCGAGGGTCGCGCGATGCCGGTAGATCAGCGGGAGCAGGTCGCTCTCCGGGCCGCCGGTGCGCAGAAGTGGCCTTCTCAGGAGCACACGCGCGCAGCGGACCACATCGGCCTGGTCGATCTCACTGAGCCGGTCGAGGACGTCCGAGCTCATGGTTCGCTCCGCAAGCTTCGCTCAGCGCTCATGTAGTACCCGTGCTGAACTCGACGGCGGTGTTCATCAGCTCCAACCTGCCCCCGGCGGTGTGGATCACGGCGGTTTGCTCCTGGACCGGCCGGAGCCTGAGGGTGAGCCCACCGACCGGGTCGACGGCCTCACCCGCGTCGGAGGCGCGTTCCCGCTGGGCCATGGCGTCGGTGAGCAGGCCGCACAGCGTGCCGAGCGCGTCGGCCGACAGCGTCACGTGGTTGAGCCGCCCGCCGGCGGAGGCCAGCTCGGCGACCGCGGCCGCGTGGCGTGCGTCGGCGTTGCGTGCCTCGGCCAGCAGCTGCTCGCGGCCGAGCGGGTTGTCGAGGATGCGGGACGTGCGGCCCCTGGTCCGCTCACCGCGGCTGCGTACGGTGACCAGCACGTCGAGGACCGGCCCGTCCGCCCAGGGGGTCTGCTCGTCGTCGCCGCTGTCGTGCTCGGGGGCGGGGGAGAGGTGGCGGGCGGAGTGCAGACCGAACGCGGCGGCGGCGAGCGTGTGCGCCTGGTCCTGCGTCGACTCGTCGAACCACTTGGCCAGCTGCAGCAGCTCGGCGCGGCGGCCGGGCTCGGGCCCGCCGCCGGAGGTCGCCCGCTTGACGGTGGCCAGCAGGGTCCCGATGGCCCGGGCCGTGGCCTCCCGCAACGCCGTGACCTGCGACGGACGCCCGGGCCGATCGACGAACCAGTCGGTCAGCTCCCGCCAGTCGGCGGCCGCACGGCCCCGGGCCCGTTCGACGTCCCGCCCGAGCGAGCCATTGGGGGTGAGCAGGCGCAGGAGGTGGGTGGTGGCCCCGGCGAACTCGTCCCGCGTGAGGATCTCGGCGATGGTCGGGGTGTAGCGCAGGACGTCCTCGACGACCATCTGGATGTACTCGACGAGCAGGTTGCGGAACCCGGAGATCTCGTCGGAGGCCAGGTTGTAGCGGGTGACGACCTGACCGAGGTAGGCGTAGAAGTCCCGGACGGTCGCGGCCAGCTCGCCGTGCTGGAGGAAGAGGGTGGTGACCTGCTCGGCAAGCCGCTCGACGGCCTTCTGCGCGGCGTCGCCGCCCGGGTCCTTCTGGTGCTCGTAGCTGGCCCTGCTGAGTCGGACCAGCAACTCGTCCAGCCCCGCCGCGATGGCGGGGAGGAGCTCCCGGGAGACCTCGCGGGCGCCCTCGGTGGTGCGCAGGAGCTCGTCCACGTCCCGCTGGACGCGAACCCCGAGCTTGCTGACCTGGTAGCGCACGCTCCCGTGCTGGAACTCGGCAATGCTCGAGGCGACGACCTCCCGGCGCCCGGCGACCAGGTTCCCCCACTCGACGAGCTGCTTGAGCCGCGTGATGACGTTCTCGACCCGAGACTCCCCGTGGGCGATGTCGCCCCGGCGTTCGGCAGGGGAGAGCGCCGCCGACACCTCACCCGCGGACAGGTCCGCGAGCAGCGTCGACGCGAACAGCCGCATGATCCACAGGTAGGTGCGCCGGTGCTCGCGCGCGTCCAGGTAGGCGTACAGCTTGAGCCGGCGCGCCTCGTCCGCCGCCAGATCGGCGGGAGCGTCCGATGCCATGGTCGGTCACCCTACCCGCGCCCCCCGACGGAAACCGGCGCCCGGTGCTACCCGGATGGGGGACATCACGCCGCCCGGGACCGGCGACACGCTGAGTGAGCACCCCCGTGTGAGATCATGGGCGCGACGGTTGGAGAGGGCGTGGTTGACAAGTTCACGGATCCGCTGCTGACCCCGAAGGAAGTCGCGCGTCATCTCAGGATCCCCGAGTCCACGGTCTACTACTGGCTCGGGGAGGAGGCGAACGGCGCACCTCTCGTGCACCGCGTCGAGCCGGAGAAGCGTGGTTGGCCGTCGGTGCCGTTCATCGCGGTCGTGGAGGCGTACGTCCTGCGAGCTCTTCGTGATCTTGGCCTGACCAAGTCGAAGATTCGAGAGGCCGCGGCGGAGGTGCGGCGCACGTTCGACACTCCTTACGCGCTCGCCACCCAGAAGATCGCCACCGACGGTGTCGACATCTTCGTGCACTATGCCCATGACGATCTCGCCCGAGCAGCGGACGGGCAGCGCCCGTTTCGCGAGATGATCGATGACTACCTTCACTACATCGAGTGGGACTCGACGGACAAGTTCGCGAGTAGCTTGCGGCTGCGGCAATATCCCGATGTCGCACCGGTCATCATCGACCCACGGTTCGGGTGGGGAGCACCCGTCGTCGCGTCGACGAAGGTCCCGGTGGACGCGATCGTCGATCTCTGGCTGGCTGGCGAATCCTTGGAGGACGTCGCCTATGAGTACGGACTGACGAGAGAACAGGTCGAGGCAATCTGTCGTGTCACCCGGGCCGCCTGAGTTCTTCCTGGATCGCGGCCTCGGGCGTCGAGTGGCGGAAGGGCTTGCCGAGCTTGGCTGGCATGTGCACCGTGCGGCGGAACACTTCCCCGACGACGCACAAGATGTCGAGGACGAGGTCTGGTTGACCTACGGACTTGAGCGGGGTTGGTCGCCGTTGTGCAAGGACGGTCGGATCAAAGGCCGTCACGCGGAGCGCGCGCCGCTCGAAGTCCACGGTGGCGTGTTGTTCTACCTGGACAACCAGCGGCTACTGGTCGCGGACATGATTGCTCGTTTTCACCGGTCTCAGCACTCGATTCATCGAGCGGTCGAACGAGGCGGGCCTCGTGCCTACGCGGTCGGTGAGCTGGGCATCCGCCCCACGTGGCCGTGATGCCAGCGCGGCCCAGAGGAGGAAAACCAGCGCCGTCAGTACGTAGCTGTTGCCCAGCACGTGCTGCCACCACACCCACGCCAGTTCCTGGTTCCGACCATGGGGCAGGAAGCGGTGCCCCACCGCGAACACGACGACCACAGCCGCGAGCACGGCAACCGCGCCCCGGTTCCGATACGCACGTATTGCCAACACGAACACCGCCGGGGCGATCCACACCCAGTGGTGGGACCACGACACCGGGGACAGCAGCAGCCCGGCGGCCGCCACGACCAGCAGCGCCACCACCGGATCCGCCGCTCGCCGCGCCCCGCACCACGCGACGACGACCACCAACGCCGCCAGCACCACCCAGCAGACCTGCGTCACCGACGGTGTCAGGTCCAGCCGCGACAACGCACCCCGCAGGGACTGGTTCGTGACGAAGGCCGCACCACCGATCCGGTCCGCGGCGAAGATCGTCTGGTGCCAGTACCGGACGCTGTCCGCCGGCGCGAACAGCATGCCGGCACCGGACACCGCCGCGAACGTCACCATGGCCGTGACCGCGGGCTGGACCTGCCGGCGGGACAGGAAGAACAGCACGAACACCAGCGGCGTCAACTTCACCGCCGCCGCCACGCCGACCAGCACCCCGCGTGGGAGCCGCCGCAGTGGCAGCAGGCAGTCGGCGGCCACCAGGCCCATCAGTGCCAGGTTGACCTGCCCGAACAGCAACGTCGTGCGGACCGGCTCGAACACCAACGCCACGGCCACCACCAGCACGGCGACCACCCGGGAGTACGGGACCGCCAGCAGCGTCGTGACCGACAGCCCCACCAGGCCGGCCACCGTCAGCGCCGTGGCCGCCACGACCATCGGCAGGATCGCCAGCACGCCGAACAGCACCGCCGACACCGGCGGGTACGTGAACGGCAGCCAGAACGGGAACTCCGACGTGTACAACGGCACGCCGTGCAGCCACGCGGCACCCCCGGCCCGGTAGACCTCCAGGTCCGTCAGCGCACCCGGCACGGAAACACCCCAGAACACCACGAACACCGTGACGGCGAACACCGCCACCAGCCACCAGCGCCTCATGATCGCGTCGGCGTGACGAGGGCGGCCACCGCCGCCACTTCCAGCACCGTCTGCCACCCAGCGCTTCATGACCGTGTCGGCGTGGCGAGCGCGGCCACTTCCAGCACCGTCTGCCACCCTGCGCCTCATGACCGTGTCGGCGTGGCGAGCGCGGCCACCGTCGCCACGGCCAGCATCGTCTGTCACCCAGCGCCTCATGACCGCGCAGGCGTGACGAGCGCGGCCACCGCCGACGCGACCAGCGGCACGGCCAGCACCGTGAGTCCCAGCTGCTGCCACGGCACCGACAGCCCGCCCAGGCCCGCGACCGGGACCGCCGCGAAACCGGCGCACACGCCGACCACCAGCCCGGCGAGCGTGCCCAGCGCGGTGACCACCAGCGCGTGCGCGCCCGCGAGCGTCCGGCGCCGCCGCGGCGGCGCGCCCAGCGCGGCGAGCACCGCCAGGTCCGCCCGCCCGTCGGCGGTCGCCAGCGCCACCGTCACGCCGGCGCCGAGCAGCGCGACCAGCCCGGTCACGCCGGCCAGCAGGAGGTACAGGCCGGTGACGTCGCCGTCGACGGCCTCCCCGACGCGGAGGTCCATGCCCGTGTCCTCCACCGCGGTGCGGACGGCGTCGAGGTCGGCCGGTGACGGGTAGGTGATGGCCAGCGTGTCGGCGTACAGGCCCCAGCCACGCGCCGTGGCCGCCTCGGCCGAGATGAACGCCCTGGGCAGGCTCCAGTCGTAGTGCTCGGTGCCGGGTGCCGGGGCGGTGAAGTACGCGGGCACCGTGACCGGCTCGGGGAGGTTGGTTTCCATCGTCACCGCGCCGTCCCGGTTCAGCAGGCCCTTGTCGAAGACCACGATCCGGCCCTCGGCCAGCGCCGACCGGATCCGGGCGTCCGGCTCGCGGCCCGTGGCCAACTCGATCAGCTCCGGCGTGCCGAGGCCCAACTGGACCGCGGCGGAGGACATGCAGTCCGGCGCCTGTGCCAGCACGTCCGCCGGGCAGGGTTGTAGGAAGAGCGGGCCCGGTCCCGGCTCCTCCGGGTCGGGGGAGACGCGGGTGATCGCGACTGCCGCCACACCGGGGACCGCGCGGGGGATGGCGGTCACGGCGTGGTCGAACTCCGCCGTGCCGTTCGCGGCCCTGACGTACTTCGCCACCGCGTCGAGCGACGCGAGTGCCGTGTTGCGGGGCAACGTGGTCGGCTCGGTGTCCGCGCGGGTGGCGAACACGAACGCGGCGGCGGTCGAGGCCGCGACCGCGACCATGACGGCCACGCCCGCGGCGACGGTCCGGTGCCGGTGCCGCACCGCGTCCCGCACGGCGAGCCGGCCGGACAGCGGCAGCCTGGTGCCGACGCGACCCGCGGCCGCGAGCAGCGCGGGCATGACGAGGACCAGGCCGACCACCGCGATCGCGACGCCGGCGAGGGTGCCCGCGATCGGCAGCGTGTTGTCCACCGGCGGGGCGTAGCTGCCCTCGTAACGCAGCCGCTCGTACTCCGCGAACCTGGCGCGCCCGACGGCACCCGACGCCACGACGGCGCCCGTCCCGGCGAGGGCCAGGAACACGCCGAGCAGCGAGAGCCGTGCCGTCCTTTCGGGGGCGCGGAACCGGCCGGCCAGCGCGTCGACCGGGCGCAGGCGGGCGACGGCGAACGCCGGCACGGTCGCGGCGACGACGCTCGCGAGCACACCGAGGGCGGCGGCCCCGGCCAGTTCACCCCAGCCGAACCGCGAGTTCTCGAACAGCTGGTCCGTCATCCGCTGCCACAGCGGCACCCCCAGTACGGTCGCTGTGGCACCGAGCAGGAGGCCGGCGGCCGCGCCGAGCACGCCGAGGACGAGACCCTGCGCCAGCACGATCCGGCGGACGTGCCCGGCCGACCCACCGGTGACCGCGACCAGCGCCAGCTCGCGGACCTGCCGGCGCGCGCCCACCGCGAACGCCGCGCCCGCGGTGATCACGATCCCGAGCAGGCCGAGCCCCGCGAAGAGCACGTCCGGGTCGCCGGTGATGACGGCCAGGCGGTCGTCGACCGAACCGGTGTCCGCGAAGGTGTCCCGGGTGAAGATCGTGGACTCGCCGGTGGGCCACGTCCTGGCCAGCTCGGCCGCGTCGACGCCGGGCGGCAGGTCGAGCAGGTAGCCGATCGGGAGCGGCGAGCCGTCGAGCATCACCTCGGTCAGCACCGAGTTCGGCAGTGCGACGACGTCCGTGCAGGCCAGGCAGTACGGCTTGACCGCGAGGCCGCTGACGGTGATCCGCGACCCGTTCACCGGCGTCATGGTGGCGTTCGGTCGCAGGTTGCCGTCGCCGTCCAGCAGGCCGAGCTTCTCCGCGAGTGGCCTCGTCACCAGCGCCTCGTCCGGGTTCTTCGGCAGCCGGCCCGACGTCAGCCGTGCCAGGTGCGCGGTGAGCGGGTCGCCGAGGACGACGAAGTCCGGCCGGCTGCGGACGATCCGGTCGCCGACCGTGAGACGCAGGCTGCCGGTGTAGTAGGGGGAGCCGATCGGCACGGCCCGCGTGCCGGCCGGCACGACCTTCTTGACGTCGAAGGGGTTCCGGCTGTTGATCTTGATCCGCGCGTCGGCGGTGCCCATGACGCGGTCGAGCTCGGCGTCCCGGTCGGTGACGGTCCGGACGAGCCCGTCGACCACGGTCGCCCCCGCGACCGGCAACGCCACGAGCGCGATGATCAGCAGCGACCGGCCGAGGTTGCGCCGCACGGACCGGCGGGCGAGCCGCAGCGCCGCGCGCCATCCGCTCATGAGGCGCCTTCCAGCAGGCTCTCGGGGGCGGGCGCCGCGCCGGTGTCGTCGACGAGCACGCCGTCGCGGAGGAAGATGATCCGGTCCGCCCAGGCCGCGTGCCGGGCGTCGTGGGTGACGAGGACGCCGGCCGCGCCCGCGTCGCAGCGTTCGCGGATGAGCTTGAGCACCGCCTCGCCGGTGTGCGAGTCCAACGCCCCGGTCGGCTCGTCGGCGAGCAGCAGGCTCCGGTCGCCGACCAGCGCCCGGGCGATGGCCACGCGTTGGCGCTGCCCACCGGACAGCTCGTCGGGGAACCGGTCGGCGAGGTCGTCGATCCCGACGGTGCGCAGCGCGTCGAGCGCGTCCCGGCGCGCCTGGCGGGCGCGGACGCCGTCCAGCTCGCGGGGGAGCGCCACGTTCTCGGCGGCCGTGAGCGCGGAGATGAGGTTCTGGTCCTGGAACACGTAACCGACGTGCCGACGGCGCACCGCCGCCAGCCCGGCCCGGTCCAACGCGCCGAGACTGGTCCCCGCCACGACGATCGTGCCCGCGGTCGGCTCGTCCAGGCCGCCGGCCAGCCGCAGCAGCGTGGACTTGCCGGACCCGGACGGGCCCATGACCGCGAGGAGTTCCCCGGCCCGCACGGACAGCGTCACGCCGCCGAGCGCCCGCACGGCCGTCGGCCCCGAGCCGTGGATCCTGATCACGCCGGACATGTCGAGTGTGGTCACCGGCTCACCCCCGTCGTGGTTCCCTCAGTTGTCCACAGGCCCGCCGGTTGTCCACAGGCCGCGGCTTGGCCACCCGAAGCTGTCGGTGTCAGGCGGTAGTGGGGAACCGACTGCGCGAGCGTGGGGGACGTTGGCATCGGGTTGGCGAGCTGGGACGTGATCGCGTTCATCCATCGCCGGTTCCCGGCCAGCGGCGGCATCCCGCCGGCGAGACCCGTGGGGTTGTGGGGGATTCGCCGCGGGCTGCGGACGAGCGGCGCGGCTTCGCCGCCGGGGATTGTCGGTGCCTGCCGGTAGTGTGGAACCAGGGGTCCCCCTTGCGGCCTGGGCAGAGGTGTGTTCGGAAAAACCGAACGAACGGTCCTTTCGTGCGGGTCGTGGGTTGGGATCGGGGCTTGTGCGGTGGTGAAGGCTGGAACCAGGGGTCCTCCTTGGGGCGCGGGCCGGGGTGTGTTCGGGGAGATCGTGCGAGCGATCTTTTCGTGCGGGTCGTGGGTTGGGGTCGAGGCTTTCGCGGTGGTGAAGGCCGTGTCCGCTGGCGTCGCGGTGGTCATCGTCGGGCCTCTTTCGGGGTTGGGTGGGCCGGCGCCGGCTCGGGGGGCCGGCGGGGGCTGCGGGACAGGCGGGTCTGCGAGTGGTCGAGCCACCGCGCCTCCGCCTCCGCGCGGAAGATCATCAGGTCCAGCACCAGCAGCCACGCCTCGTCCGCCGCCTCGTCGGCCTTCGCTTTCAGGCGGGTCAGTTCCTGGAGTTTGCGCAGGGTGGCGGTCCGCTGCGCCTGCAGTACCGCCTGCACGTCGACCCCGGGCGTGTGCAGGGCGAGCGCGACCTTGATCGCCAGCTCGTCGCGGGGATGCTCGGCGGGGGCGACCGGCGTGGTGAACCACGTGGCCAGCTCGGCCCGCCCCGTCTCGGTCAGCCGGTAGACGACCTTGCCGGGCTCCTCGGCCTCATCGGTCTCCTCGACCAGCCCGTCCCGGCTCAGGCGGGACAGCGTCGAGTAGACCTGCCCGATGTTGAGCGGCCACGTCACCCCCGTCGAGCGCTCGAACTCGGTACGCAGTTGGTAGCCGTGCATGGGCTCTCGACCGAGCAGCGCCAGCAGGCCGTACTTCACGGACATGGATACGGAGTATGCATACCCGGTATCCATCACGCAAGCCGGGAAATCTTCGTGACCACTTGGCGGGGTGGCGGCACATGTGGTGTCTGGTTCACCGCACCGGCGTGTCTGGTTCACCGGGAAATCGTCTCGGGTTACTCAAGGTCCCGATAAACCCTGTGTGACCCCCAGATTCCGGTTTCGGCGATTATCCGACGGAACCATCGGCTGGATGTTGCTCGGCGGCAACAACCGGCTCATCGGCGTGGCCCCGAGCGGCGCGCCGACGCCGGCGCGGGCGGTGTCGGGCGCGGAGCGGGCCCGGGACGTGGCGGCGACCGCCGACCTCGCGTTCACGGTCGCCGACGATCGCCTGTGGTACTGGCGGATCCTCGACGCCGGCGTGCCGGTCGCCGTGTCCGCGTCGGGTTTCGCGCGAAGACTCGACGCGCAGCGTGCGGCGAAACGTTTCATTCGCGCGGCCGGCACCGCCCACGTGCAACTCGGCGTGGTGACGGTGCCCGACCGGGTGCGTGAACGGCCGGGACCGTCCCGCACGGGCACACGGTGATCACGCGTTCGTTCCTCGTTCACCGCGTGGCCGACGACCAGCCACTCTCCCCAGGTTTTCTTTGCGGCGCAAAAGAAAACCCAGTGGGAAGGCGCACGTGACGACCGTCGAGAACGACCGGCCGCGGCGGCTGCGGGTCGGCCGCACCCTGGGGGACCGGGTTTTCCGTGGCTCCGCACGGGGTTTCGGCGTGGTCGTGCTGCTCGTCATGGGCGGCATCGGGATCTTCCTCGCCATCGAGGCCGCGCCGGCGTTCAAGGAGTTCGGCTGGCGGTTCTTCACCACCGTCGAGTGGAACCCCGAGAGCCGGGTGCTCGGCATCGCCGCCGTGCTCGTCGGCACCCTCACCGTCGCGACGCTCGCGATGCTCGTCGCGTTCCCGCTCGCGCTCGGCACCGCCCTCTACATCTCCCAGTACGCCGCGCCGAAGGCCAAGCGCTGGCTCGTCGCCATGATCGACCTGATGGCGTCGGTGCCCAGCGTGATCTACGGCCTGTTCGGCGCCTACCTGCTGCAACCGGAGATGGTGTACGTCTCCCGCTGGCTGCACGACATGCTCGGCTTCATCCCGATCTTCCAGGTGGACACCGACCCGGACGCGGCCGTCTTCGCGCAGTCCCGCTACACGGCGTCCGCGCTGATCGCCGCGCTGGTCGTCGCGATGATGGTGCTGCCGTACGCCTGCATGGTCATGCGTGAGGTGTTCGACCAGGCGCCGCAGGGAGAACGCGAGGCCGCCTACGCGCTCGGCGGCACCCGCTGGGGCATGATCCGCACGGTCGTGCTGCCGTTCGGCCGCGGCGGGATCGTCGGCGGCACCATGCTGGCACTCGGCCGCGCGCTCGGCGAGACCATCGCCGTGGTGCTGATCATCGCGCCGCTGTTCGAGGTCAAGGTCCGCATCCTGGAGAACGGCACGATCACCGTGCCCGCGTTGATCGCCACCCGCTACGGCGAGTCGGTCGGCATCCAGCTCGCCGGGCTGCTCGCCGCCGGCCTGGTGCTGTTCGTCATCACGCTCATCACCAACAGCATCGCGGCGGTCATCGTGACCCGCAGCCGAAGCGGAGCGGACACGGAGATCTGATGGTCACCTACGTCGAGCTCGAGTCCGACGAGCTACTGGACGGCGTCACCCAGCCGAGACCACCCGAGGTCAAGCGGGACCTGCGTGGCAAGACCGTCGACGACCGCGCCGCCCCGCTGGGGGCCGCACTCGGCGCCCTCGCCCTCGTTTCCCTGCTGTACGACCGGCTTCTCCCGCTGTCCGGCTCGTTCGGTTTCGTCGTCTGCTGGTATGTCACGTTCGTCCTGCTGTACGCGCTGGTCTCCGCCTACCGCCACCCCGCGCCCGCGGTCGCCGACCGGATCGCCGGCACCCTGATCCGCACCAGCGCGCTGATCGTCGGCGGCTCGCTCGCGCTCGTCATCGGCTACGTGTTCGTCCGCGGCGCGCCGGCGTTCATTCACCCCAACATCCTCACCGAGGACATGACCGCCGGGCCGCACGACCCGCTCACCACGGGCGGCGTGCTGCACGGCATCGTCGGCACGGCCATCCAGATCGGCATCGCGATCTCGATCACCCTGCCGCTCGGCATCGGGTGCGCCGTGTTCATGACCGAGGTCGGCGGCCGGCTGGCCAAGCTGGTCCGCACGGTCGTCGAGGCCATGACCGCGCTGCCGTCCATCGTGTGCGGGCTGTTCGTCTACATCGCGTTCCTGCTCACGTTCGACGTGCAGCGCAACGGGTTCGCCGCGTCGCTCGCGATCAGCGTGATGATGCTGCCGATCATCGCGCGGTCCGCGGAGGTCGTGCTCCGCGTCGTCCCGCACGGCCTGCGGGAGGCCAGCCTCGCGCTCGGCGCGTCACAGTGGCAGACGGTCCGCAAGGTCGTGCTGCCCACCGCGCGGCCCGCGCTCGCGACCGCCATGGTGCTCGGCGTGGCCCGCGGCATCGGCGAGACCTCGCCGGTCCTGATCACCGCCGGCTACACGACCTTCCTCAACGCCAACCCGTTCGAGGGCCCGATGGTGTCGCTGCCGCTGTTCGCCTACACCAACGCGCGCTCGCCGGAGCCGCTGCTCCAGACCCGTGCGTTCGGCGCCGCCGCCGTGCTGATGGTGCTGGTGCTGCTCGTCTTCCTCATCGCCCGGTTGGCCGCGTCAGGCCGGCGACGCACGTAAGAAGGAGCACGGAAAAATGCAACGCTGGCTCGTCGCACTGATCGTGGCGGCGACCGTTCTCACCCTCGGCGCTCCGGCGCAGGCGCAACCCGCCTACGAGGCCATCACCGGTTCGGGCTCGACGTGGAGCCAGAACGCGCTCGACCAGTGGGTGCAGGACGTCCGCCGCAACGGCCTGACCGTGTCCTACTCCGGCGTCGGCTCCTCGGCGGGCCGCCGGCAGTTCGCCGACGGCCAGAACGACTTCGGCGTGTCCGAGATCCCGTTCCAGGGCACCGACCGCGGCCAGCCCGACTCCTCGCCGAACCGGTCCTACGCCTACATGCCGATCGTCGCGGGTGGCACGTCGTTCATGTACCAGCTGCGCGTCGGCGGCCAGCTCTACCGCGGCCTGCGCCTGTCCGGCCCGACGATCGCGAAGATCTTCACCGGCGGCATCCGCAACTGGAACGACCCGGCCATCAAGGCGGACAACAACGGCCGCGTCTTCCCGGACAAGCCGATCATCCCGATCGTCCGCGGCGACGGCTCGGGCACCACGGCCCAGTTCACCCGCTGGCTCGGCTCCGAGCAGGCCGGCATCTGGCGCCCGTACTGCGGCTGCACCGAGGAGCTGACCTCGTACTACCCGGTGAAGAAGGACAAGGCGCCGCTGATGACCTCGCAGACCGGCTCGGACCGGGTCGCGGGTGCGGTGGCCGCCGCGGCCGGCGACGGCGCGATCACCTACGTCGAGTACTCCTACGCGCGGGCCAGGAACTTCCCGGTGGCGAAGGTGCTCAACAACGGCGGCTACTACGTCGAGCCGACGCACTACAACGTCGCGGTCGCGCTGACGAAGGCGCAGATCAACCCCAACCCGCAGGACCAGAACTACCTCACGCAGGTGCTGGACCAGGTCTACCGGTTCAACGACAAGCGCACCTACCCGCTGTCCTCGTACTCCTACGCGATCATCCCGATCGTCGGCAAGGGCGACCAGCGGATCACAGCGGGCAAGGGCCGCACCATGTCCGACTTCATGTACTACTTCCTGTGCCAGGGCCAGGGCGCGATGCCGTCGCTCGGCTACTCGCCGCTGCCCGCGAACCTCGTGCGTGCCGGGTTCGACCAGGTGAAGAAGATCCCGCACGCGACCATCCAGGACGCGGACGTCGGCCGCTGCGGCAACCCGACGTTCGACCCCGGCGACCCGGCCAGCAACAAGCTCGCCCGCGAGGCGCCCATGCCGCCGGACTGCGACAAGCAGGGCGCCGGGCCGTGCGAGCCCGGGCAGGGCACCGGCACCGGGAACGGCCCCGGCGCCGGCACGGGCACCGCCGACACGACCGGCACGGGCACGGGCACCAGCGGCGCCAACACGCCGACGGCGGGCGTCGACCCGGAGACCGGGCTGCCTGTCGGCGGGGACGGCGAGGGGAGCGGAGCCGACCTGGCCGGCAGCGCGACCGAGCTGGCCGCGTTCCGCTCCGACGGGATGACCGCCGCGCTGGCGGCGATCGCGGTGGTGCAGCTGCTTCTCGTGCTGCTGGTGCCGCCGTTCGTGGTACGTGCGATCCGCCGCAGGCGGGAGCGGGAGCAGTCATGAGTTTGCGGAGCGTTCCGGCGTCCGGGCGCGGGCGAGGGGGCGGCATGAAGCGTTGGGGGAGAGCCGTCCTGGTCGCGGTGATCGCGGCGGCCCCGGTGTCGCTGCCGTTCGTCGCCGGCACGGCGCAGGCGCAGCAGGAGACGTGGGCCTACGACCACACCGAGCGGATCGTCAACGCCGGTCGGTCCGGCGAGGCGTACGACGCGAACGTGAAGGTCAGCAAGGTCACGAACCTGCTGAACCGCCAGCAGGTCGCGATCGAGCTGAACAACTTCAAGCCGACCTACAACGCGAACAACACCAAGAACAACGGGATCTACCACGAGTACCCGGTGGTCGTGATGCAGTGCCGGGGCGCCGACCCGACGCCGGAGACGTGCGCGAACGAGTACCGCAGCGTCTTCTACCCGGGCCACGACGCGGGTGCCTCGCAGGACTGGCGGGACCGGGCCACCGAGCTGAAGTCGGCGGGCAACACCGACTTCCCCGCCGCCGGTAACGGTCATGCCCAGAAGGTGTATGCGCTCAACAAGGAGCAGGTCCCGTTCGTCGCGGCGGACGGCACCCGCTACCTCTGGGAGTCCACGGTGGACCCGGCGACCGGCGACCCGTGGATCGACGACGCGACGCTGAAGAGCTACGCGCCGCCGGACACCGCGGACGGCGGGGTGAGCCTGCTCAACACCCGCAGCATGCCGATCAAGGTGGACCCCGACACCCACCAGGGGGTGAGCGGCAAGTTCCTGTTCGAGGTGCGGGAACGGATCTCGCAGGCGAGCCTCGGCTGCTCGAGCACCGTGCCGTGCTCGATCGTGGTCGTGCCGATCATGGACATGGTGTGCACGCCGAACCTGCCCACCACCGGCAACACCTGTGGTGCCGCACCGCTCGGGGCCGCGCCCGGCAGCGCGGTCACCGGGCCCGACACCATCAACCTGTTCCTGTCGGAGCGGACCTGGCTCGCGAACTCCAACTGGCGCAACAAGTTCGTCGTGCCGATCACGTTCGCGCCCGACCCGGCCACCTGCAGCGTGCAGGACCAGCGGCCCATCGTGCCGATCTTCGGCTCGGAGCTCGCGGACGTCGTGGAGCAGCGCTGGGGCGGCGCCTACTGCGCGGGCACCCGGAACGCGGACTACCTGCCGCTGTACTCCCAGGGCTCGGAGTACGACGCCCGCCGCCAGTTCACGACCCAGCTCGGCGACGGCTACCTGCAGAACGCGATCCTGACGACCCAACCCGTCACCGACTCACCGAGACCGGTGGTGCACGCGCCCAGCGCGCTCACCGGGTTCGCCGTCGTGTTCACGATCGACGACCCGTTCGGCCAGCAGGTGGAGCAGCTGACGCTGTCGCCGCGCCTGCTCGCGAAGCTGCTGACCCAGAGCTACACGCCGAGCAAGGTCAGCGACGCGATCCGCGACGGCGGCAAGCGGTACACCGGCTCCGCCGAGCAGGTCGCCGCGATCAACAACGCGGGGAAGGGCGACGGGTACTACTGGGAACACCCGGCGGTGTACAAGAACCCGAGGAACGTCTTCCAGGACGAGGAGTTCTTCGCGCTCAACCCCGGCTTCCAGCTGCGGGACGCGGACAACCGGCTCGCGAGCCAGTTCAACACCTACCTCGCGCCGGTGCTCTTCCAGGTGCAGTCGGACATCGTCATGGACCTGACCCGCTACGTCGTCGCCGACCCGGCCGCGCGTGAGTGGCTCGACGGCGCGCCGGACGAGCAGGGCATGGTCGTGAACCCGGCATGGAAGGGCATGAACGCCTTCGAGCTGTACGGCCTGCTCGACCAGGAGGTCCGCCCGCCGAGGCCGCGCGCCAAGGACTGGGAGGAGCTGCAGCCGAAGTTCTACAACGTGCCAGGCGCCGGGGACCAGTGCGACGACCTGTTCGGCACGCCGTTCCTGACCCGGTACGCCAACATCACCAACTCGGCCGAGGCCGCGGCGACCGCCCTGCTCGACCGGCGTGGCTCGGCGACGCCCCTGTGCGGCTTCACCGACGTGGACGTGCCCAAGGGCCAGCAACCGAACCCGGTGCCGCCCGGCGAGACCGCGGACACCGACCGGATCTACTCGGAGACGAAGCTGACCCCGGCGGACTTCGGGAAGCGGGCCATGATCGCGGTCACCACGGTCGGGCACGCGCGGCTCTACGAGCTGCCGACCGCGAAGCTCGTGAACGCCGGCGGCCACGCGGTGGCGCCGGAGGCGGGCACGATGGTCAACGCGCTGACCGCCGCCGTGCAGGACAAGACGACGGGCACGGTCGAGCTCGACTACGGCCGGGTCACCGGCGCGAACGCCTACCCGGGCACGATGATCGCCTTCACCGCGGCACCCACCGCCGGGCTGGCCACGGACGTGGCGGGTCACTACGCGGACTTCATCGAGTTCATGGCCACCGACGGCCAGACCCCCGGGGACGCGATCACGAACCTGCCGCCGGGCTACGACCCGCTCACGCCCAACCTGCGCCAGCAGGCACTGGACGCGGCGAAGGCCGTGCGGGAGCAGAAGGGTGAGGTGCCGCCGATACCGGAGGGCGGTCCACTGGGTGGCCTGTCCCCGGACGCGCTGACCGACAACCCGGCGGCGACCGGGACGACCCCGCCGGGCTCGGCGGTGAACCCGCAGGCCACGGGCGACGACAAGACGAAGAAGAGCGATCCGCGGAACGTGGCCCAGACCGAGGGTTCGGGTTCGTGGCTGTCCCGCTGGGCGCTGCCGGTGCTGTTCGGCCTCGGCGCGGTCGCGGCCCTCGCCGCGTTCCTCGTCGGCGCGGCGACGCAACCGGACCATCCCGCCCGCCGTCTACTGAGGACGGTCCGACGCCGATGACGATCACGCAGGCCCCGCCGGAACCGCCCGAGGACGCGGTGGAAGAGCCCAGGCAGCCGGCCAGTCCGCCCCAGGCCCCCGTGGACACCGCCCCGCGCGGGGTGTTCACGGGCCGGCTGGTCAGCCGGGCGCTGGCCCTGGTCTCGGTGGGCGTGCTCGGCTTCGCCGGCTACCTGCTCCTCCTCACCCCGATCGAGCAGAACGCCAACCAGGACGTGCTGTACTCGCAGCTGCGTGGCCCCATCGCGGAGGGCATTCCCCCGTATGCGGGCGCGGACGTGAGCGCCGACGGCACCATCGAACGCCAGGTCCCCGCGATCTACGACGACGGCGAGGACAAGGTGATCCCGGCGGGGGCGCCGGTCGCCGTGCTGTCGATCCCCTCGCTGTCCCTGACACAGGTGGTGGTCGAGGGCACCAGCTCCGGCGACCTCATGTCCGGCCCGGGCCACCGGCGGGACACCGTCCTACCCGGACAGAAGGGCGTGTCCCTGGTCTACGGCAGGTCCATGACCTACGGCGGCCCGTTCCAGAACATCTCCGGCCTGCGCCGCGGCGCGGTCGTCACGGTGGTCACGTTCCAGGGCTCGTTCGAGTACCGCGTCGAGGGTGTCCGCCGCGACGGCGACCCGCTGCCCGACATCGCGCCCGTCACCAAGGGCGGCAGCCGGCTCACGATGGTCACCACGGAGGGATCGAACCCGTTCCAACCGGAGCGGACCGTGTTCGTGGACGCCCTGCTGCGCGGCCGGGCCCAACCCGCCGCCGTCCACCCGGCGATCATCCCGCCGGAGGAGAAGTCACTGGCGTCCGACCGGCCGGCGCTGCTGAACCTGGTGCTGTGGCTGCAGGCGCTCGTCCTGGTCGCACTGGCCATGGCGTGGGCCCGGATCCGTTGGGGCCGCTGGGAAACCCACCTCGTCGGGCTGCCCGTGGTGCTCGCCGTGCTCTGGTACACCTACGAGTCGGTGGCGCGGCTGCTTCCGAACCTGGCGTGAGACGGGCACTTCTCGCCTCCGGGGTCGCGCTCGCGGTGCTCGCCGTGCTCGGCCCGGTCGCGTTCGTGTGGTACGTGGCGACGCGACCCCGGCCGGAGCTGCCGCTGGTTCCCACGGCCTCCCAGCCACCGGCCGCGGCGGTACCGGACCACGGGCCACCGGACTTCGGGCCGTGGGCTGACCGGATCTCCGTCGTGACCGGGATTCCCGCGCGAGCGGTGCTGGCCTACGCGCACACGGAGGTCCGGCTGGCGGCCGAGCTGCCGGCCTGCGGCCTGAACTGGGCCACCCTCGCCGGTATCGGCTCGGTGGAGTCGGACCACGGCCGCTACGGCCACCGCGTGCTGACCGAGGACGGCCGCCCGGACCGCCCGATCGTGGGTGTCCCGCTCGACGGATCCCCCTCCGTGGCGGCGATTCCCGACACCGACGGCGGGGCGCTGGACGGTGACCCGGCCTGGGACCGCGCCGTCGGTCCGCTGCAGTTCATCCCGGCCACGTGGGAGAGGTGGGCCGCGGACGGCGATGACGACGGAGTGGCCGACCCGCAGGACATCGACGACGCGGCACTCGCCGCCGGCCGGTACCTGTGCGCCGCCGGGCGGTTGGACACCGCCGCGGGGTGGCGGGCCGCGGTGCTGTCCTACAACGCGTCCGAGGCGTATCTGAGGTCCGTGCTGCGGGCCACCAACGGCTACGCCGAACGCAGCAGGAGCGGTTGATCCGGGCAGGTTCGCGGGAGCGTTGGCCGACGCACGGCAGTGTCCGGACAACTCCGGCGTAGTGAACCATTCACCTGGCGGTGATGAATTGGGCCCCGTTCGGTCGGATCCGACCGAACCAGAACGAAAGGGCCTCAATGAAGCGTCGACTCACCGCCGCCGCGATCGTCGCGGCAGTGTCCACTGTGGTCTTACCCGGGGTCGCGGCCGCCGACCCGGTCACCGTGGACGGCTACTCGTTCCGCGTGCTGGACGAGAAGCTCGTGTGGAACCCGGACGACATCGCCGGCATCGACTACCGCAACGGCGCCTACACCCTGATCTCCGACGAGAGTTCCCGTGTCTACACCACGGATCTGGCACTGACCGACGCCGGCTTCGGCACCGCGACGGCCGCCACGTCCACCAGGCTCCTCGAGGCGGACGGAACGGGCTTCCCGCAGGGCGGCGAGGCCGTCCGCGTCGACCCGGCCAACGGCTCGCTCGTGTGGGCGAACGCCGGCCGGCGCTCCGGCGGCCACCTGCTGGACTCGACGGTGCAGCGCAACGCCGCCGACGGCACGTTCGCGGCGCAGTACCCGGCCGCGCCACACACCGCGGCCAGCACCGCGGCGCAGGGCATCCGCGACGGGGGTGGGACCGCCGGCCTCACCTTCAACCCGACCGGCCGCCTGACCGTCTCGGCGACGGCGGCGCCCCTGCTGCAGGACGGCCCGTCGACCGTCCGCGTCTCCTTCGCGAACGCCGGCACGGGCGCGGTGCTGAGCCAGCTCGCCTACGAGCTGGCGCCGGCCCCGCGGCGCGGCACCAACAACCTGGCGGAGATCCTGGCCGTCGACGCCAGCCACTACCTGGTGCTGGAGCGGGCGAAGGACGCCTACGGGCGCAACTCGGTCCGCCTGTACGAGGCCACCACGACCGGCGCGAACAGCGTGATGCCGTTCGACTCCGTCGTCGGTGCCACCTACACGCCGATGCAGAAGCGTCTGCTGGTCGACTTCGCGGACCTGGACCTGGTGCGCGTCAGCGACTTCGAGGGCATGACCTGGGGCCCGACCCTGACCTCCGGCGAGCGCACGCTGGTCCTGGTGTCGGACAACGGCTGCGAGGGCCGCACCCACCTCGCCGCGCTGGCGGTCACGCTTTCCTAGTGACCTGACGAGGAGTCGGGGCCGGTAACAATCGAAGAGTCGGGGCCTGAACGATCGTGGGCCGGGAGCCACTCCCGGCCCACGATGCTGTTCCCAGAAGTTTCAACGACGACTCTCCCACCGGCCGGGCCCCGCCCCTGCCCTGAAAGGCGCGTTCGAGACACCGCCGACGCCCTGAAAGGCGCGTTCGAGACACCGCCGACGCCCTGAAAGGCGCGTTCGAGACAGGGCCGACGCCCTGAAAGGCGCGTTCGAGACACCGCCGACGCCCTGAAAGGCGCGTTCGAGACAGGGCCGACGCCCTGAAAGGCGCGTTCGAGACACGGCCGATGCCCCGAAAGGCGCTTTCGGGTCGTTGAGCGTCCTGAACGCGCCTTTCAGGGCACGGCTGATGTCCTGAACGCGCCTTTCAGGGCACCGGCCCACCGTCCCGAAGCGAGCGCCTCGGCGGCGGGTCGCCCAGCCCGAGTCCCCGCCAGAACAAAGTGAAGCGGGCCGGGGCGAAGGCCCCGGCCCGCGTCAGGAAACCGTCGACTTACACGTCCGGGTTCGGGACGCCGCAGCGGATGCCGACGGAGTTGAAGCCCTGCTCACCGTCCGCCATCTGGGCGCAGATGTAGCCGGACGGGCCGAACACCGCCTGGAACTTCGCGGAGTTCACGTCGGAGTCGCGGACGACGTGGAACACGTCGCGGGTCACGTAGAACGCCGCGGCGTTGTCGTCGTGGGCCAGGGCCACCGTGTTCGACGGCGGGTTGGCCGGGTCGGGCGGGTTGACGCGGAAGCGGGCCTCGGAGAACGGCGCCAGCGCGAACGGGTCGTCGTCCACCGCGGACGGGTCGTGCTCCTGCACCGTGTCGTCGACGCAGCCGTCCGCGACCGCCTGGGCGATCTCGGCCTCGGTCACGCTGATCTGGGCGAGGAAGAACGCCCGGGTGCCGGAACCCGACTGCGGCAGCTTGGCGTTGTAGCCCGGCAGCTGGCAGGTGTAGATGTCGCGCAGGTCGGCGGCCGTGAAGTCGTTCGGCACGAACGAGGCGTCATCGACGATGTAGCTGAGACCGTCACTGGCGAACGGGATGAACGACAGGGCGTCCTCGTTCGTCGAGCCGTTCGACGGGCGCGACGACCGGGCGAAGTCCACGTTCGGGTTGTTGATGAGCGTGGTGATGCCCTGGCCGGAGCCGTTCGGCCGGGTGATGACGACGTCGTCATCGACCTGGTCCGGGGTGCCCGAACCGCTGAGCGGGGTGTCCTGGTTCACGTCGCGGATGGTGATGGGGCCACCGGACGTGTGCGTGGCGGGGTTGATCGCGTCGAACGAGGCGATACGAACACCGTCGGCGCTGCTGTAGCCGCGCGCGAAGGCGTCGGTCACGAACTGAATGGTGTCCGAACCAGTGCCGACCAGGTCGTTCGAGTCCGGCAGGAAGCCGTTGGTGTTGACGCTGCCGTTGTCGTTGTAGTTCGGGTCGGCCATGGCGGAACCGAGGCCCAGGCTCAGTGCGGCGGTCGCGCCCAAGGCGACGACAGCCCCTCTGCGCAGGGTCGAACGCATGCGATTTTCTCCTTGTTCGCAAGGGGAACGCCCGGTCCGGGCGCCCCTCGACTCTCGCTTGACCGGCGGAGAAGTAACCACCGCGTTATCGCGTCGAAACGTTGATCGGGACACGACGACGCGATGAACAACGGCACCCGTGGGAACTAGGCGTGTCCAGACAACCTGGCGTTAACCGGACGTTGGTGCGGGCCAAGCAATCTTGCGCGCGGTGTGAAATCCGGAGGGGATACTGGCATGCGCGGAAGATGGTTGGCCGTAACGGGGCTCGTGCTGATGGTGGGCAGTCTCATCAGCTTCCTGTTCCTCATCAAACCACCACAGGCGACCGCGCAGGAACTCCCGCCGGAGGTCACCTCCAACGTGACGTGTGAGACGTCCCCGTCGAAGTACATCAAGTTCGGCCTGTCCATCAGGAACCCGAACACGGCGGCCGTCACCTACACCGTGGTGCGCAGCTGGACCGACGGCCGCGCGGGGAAGACCACGAACAAGGCGGTCCCGGCCGGCGGCACGGCGGATGTCAACCACCTGGACCAGGACGCGACCAGCCTGGCGACGCAGTGGACGTACACGGTGGTCGTCAAGGTCGGCGGGGCCGAGGGCACCACGGTGGCCGGCCCCTTCACGAGCCAGAACCCGTGCATGGCGGCGCCGACGGTCACCTACGAGCTGACCTGCAGGAAGAACGCCGCCAACCAACCGGAGTCCGTGCTGTACGCGCCGACCATCAGGAACCCCAACACGTTCGCGGTCACCTACACGCTGGTGCGCAGCTGGAGCGACAACCGCGCACCCGTCAGCTCGACCGCGCAGGTCGCCGCCGGCGCCACGGCGTCGGGAGGCACGCTCGACTACTCGAGCGCGGACGGCATCGCCGCCGACTGGACACACACGCTGACCCTCAAGATCGGTGACACGGTCACCGGAACCCCCATCACGAAACCGAACCCGTGCTTCACCGCGCCGACACCGACGAACCCGCCGCAGGTGACCTACGAGGTGACCTGCAAGAAGAACACGGCCGGCCAACCGGAGTCCGTGGTGTACGCGCCGACCGTCAAGAACCCCAACTCGGTGGCGGTCACCTACACGCTGGTGCGCAGCTGGAGCGACGACCGTGAAGAGGTCACGGTGACCAAGGAGGTCGCCGCCGGCGCCACGGCGTCCGGGGGAACCCTGGACTTCACGAGCAACACCGGCCTGGCGGCGGACTGGACGCACACGCTGACGGTCAAGGAGGGCGACAAGGTCGTCGGCGAGCCGGTCACCAAGAAGAACCCGTGCCTGGCCGCGCCGCCCAGCAGCTCGTCGAGCAGCTCGCCGCCGCCGTCGGACCCGTCGACCGACCCGTCGACCGACGTCGCGGCCACGTCGAACAACAGTGGCGGCGGCCTCGCCGCCACCGGCGTCGCGATCGCGGCGGTACTGGGGGCCGGCCTGCTGCTCTTCGCGAACGGCGCCGGGCTGATGCGCCTGGTGCGCAGGACGGGAGAGCACGAGTGACGGCCACACTTCCCCAGCAGCAGGTCGCGGTCCGCGGGGCGACCCTGTCGGCGCACGACGTCTCGGCCTGGTTCGGCAACCACAAGGTGCTCGAACGCGTGAACCTGACCATGGCCGCGGGTGAGGTCACCGCGCTGATCGGGCCGTCCGGGTGCGGCAAGTCGACGTTCCTGCGCATCCTCAACCGGATGCACGAGCTGGTCCCGTCGGCGTCCCTGGCCGGCGAGGTCCGCCTCGACGACACCGACATCTACGCCCCGGGCCGGCGGATCACCGACACCCGCAAGCGGATCGGGATGGTGTTCCAGAAGCCGAACCCGTTCCCGGCCATGACGATCGCGGAGAACGTGCTGGCGGGCCTGAAACTGACCGGCACCAAGGTCTCCCGCGGCGGACGCGCCGACCTGGTCGAGGAGTGCCTGACCCGGGCGAGCCTCTGGCACGAGGTGAAGGACCGCCTGAAGGAACCGGGTGGCGCGCTGTCGGGTGGTCAGCAGCAGCGGTTGTGCATCGCCCGCTCGCTGGCGGTGCGCCCGGACGTGCTGCTGATGGACGAGCCGTGCTCGGCGCTGGACCCGACGTCGACGCGCCGGGTCGAGGAGACGATCCACCTGCTGCGCAGTGAGGTGACGATCGTGATCGTGACCCACAACATGCAGCAGGCGGCACGGGTGTCCCAGCAGTGCGCGTTCTTCCTGGCGGAGCAGGGCACCCCGGGCCAGATCGTGGAGGCGGGCGCGACGGAGGTCATCTTCAACAACCCGTCGGACCCGCGTACCAACGACTACGTCAACGGCCGCTTCGGTTAGCGGCGGACCACGGTCACCCTCGCCCGACGGGCAGCCGCTCCGGGACCGACAGGATGCCGCGCTGCCACCGCAGCGGTTCGTCGACCAGGCGCAGATCCGGCAGCGTCGAGAACAGCCCGTGCAGCCCGGTCTCGAGCCACTGCCGGCCCAGTGCCGCACCGGGGCAGAGGTGCGGCCCGGCGCCGAACACGATGTTCCGCGCCGCGTCCTGCGTGACGTCGAACTCCGCCGGCCGGGGTGTGCGGGTGGGATCGTGCGCCGCGGCGAGCAGTGACGGCACCACGACCTGGCCGGCCCGCACCACGCACGAGTCGTTCACCGCGACGTCCGCCAGCGCCACCCGGGGGAGGGCGAGCGCGAAGTTGGCGCGGTAGCGCATCAGCTCGTTGAGCACGGGCGTCCACTGTGGAGGATCAGCCAGGCAGGCGGCCACGACGGCCGGCCGGCGCAACAGCTCGTACGCGGTCACCACCAGCACGGCCGTCGGTGTCGGCAGGCCGACCACGACCGTCGCGACCGTGTGCAGCACCGTCTCCGGCGGCAGGCCGGCCCGGTCGAGTACGGCCACGATGCCCGACAGCATCAACCCGTCCGGCTTCTCCCGCTTCGCCGCGACGAGCTTCTCGCAGTACGCGTACAGCTCCTGCCACGCCGCCGTCCGGTCCGCCGCCTCCGACGCGTGCTCGAACGGCCCGAGTCCCTTGCCCGCCAACGACAGTACGTACGGCCAGTCGGCGAGCGGGAAGCCCATGCTCGACGACGCGGCCGCCGCGACGAACGGCTCGCAGTAGTCCGCGACCAGCTCCGCCGGACCCGCCGACGCCAGCGACCGCGCCACCGCCAGCAGCCCGTCCCGGTGCCGCTCGACGGCCCGCTCCGAGAACACCACCCCGAGCGGCCGGCGGATGGCCGTCGTCTCCGGCGGGTCCAGCCGCGGCAGGTCGGCGGCCGACCGGAACGCGGACCCCGTGGTGGCATAGCGGTCCTCGACGCGCGCGATGCTGAACCGCCGGTCGGACAACGCGAGCAGCACGCCGCGGTGCTCGCGCAGCACCAGCACCTCGGCGCCGCTGGCCGGCACGCGCATGGGGCACACCGCGCCGGCGCCGCCGGCGTAGCCGATCGCGGGGTCGAGGAACCCGTCCGCGTCCGGGTCGAGCGGTATCTCACGGGCCATGACAACCCATCGTGCAGGCGGCGACCGGCCTTGTCCACTGTCAGGGATCTGTGAGGAAAGTGTGAGGGCCCAACGGTTAGCGTCGCGGCGTGGGCAAGATCCGGGCGTGGCGCGTGCTGTCGCCTGGGCCGGTGCGGCACGGCGCGCTGGTCCAGGTGCGGGAGAACCCACCGCGGCCGAGCGCCGGGGAGCTGACGGTCGCGGTGCTGACCTCGGCCGTGTGCCGGACCGATCTCCACGTCACGCAGGGGGACCTACCGGTGCGGAGGGCCGGTGTGACGCCGGGACACCAGGTGGTCGGCGAGGTCGTCGAGGTGGGAGCCGCGGTCGAGGGGTACGCGGCCGGCGACCGCGTCGGCGTCGGCTGGGTACGGTCCACCTGCGGCGACTGCCGGTTCTGCGTGCGCGGCGCCGAGAACCTCTGTCCACACGCGACATTCACGGGCTGGCACGCGGACGGCGGGTACGCGGAGACCCTGGCCGTGCCGGCGCGTGCCGTGCACCGGCTCCCCGCGGGCTATCGGGACGTCGAGCTGGCGCCCCTGCTCTGCGCGGGCATCAGCGGCTACCGGACGGTCCGGATGACCGGCGTGCGGCCCGGGGGAGTGCTCGGCGTCTACGGGTTCGGGTCGAGCGCGCACCTGGCCGCCCAGTTCGCCATGCGCCAGGGCATCACGGTGCACGTGATCACCCGCAACCCCGCGGCCCGCGAGCTCGCGCTGGACCTCGGCGCGGCGTCCGCGGCCGGGGCCGGCCAACCGCCGCCCGAACCACTCGACGGCGCGGCGATCTTCGCGCCGGTGGGGGAGCTGGTGCCGCTCGCGCTGCGGGCGCTGGACCGGGGCGGCACGGTCGCGCTCGCCAGCATCCACCTGACGGACCTGCCGGCCATGGACTACGAGGAGCACGTCTTCTACGAGCGCCGCCTGTGCTCGGTCACCGCGAACACCAGGCAGGACGCGCGGGAGTTCCTCGAGTTCGCCGGTCGCCACCGGCTGCACGTGTCCGTCACGCCGTACTCACTGGGTCGCGCGGACCGGGCGCTCGTGGACCTCGACGACGGCCGCGTCACCGCCGCCGCGGTCCTGACAGCGTGACGGGGCCGCTCCAGCCGGAGCGGCCCCGTCACGCGGGGAACTACAGGCGAACCACCATCTTGCCGGTGTTCTCGCCGCGGAGCATGCCCAGGAACGCGGCCGGCGCGTTGTCCAGGCCGTCGACGACCGTCTCCTCGGCCACCAGCTTGCCGCTGGCCAGCCACGGCCCGACCTCGGAGATCATGGCCTGGAAGCGGTCGCCGTGGTCCAGGATGATGAAGCCGCGGATCGACAGGCGCTTCGTGACGATCCGGAACAGGTTCTTCGGCCCCGGCGGCAGCTTCTCCTCGTTGTAGCCGGAGATCGAGCCGCACGCCGCCACGCGGCCGTAGTCGTTGAACGCCCAGATGGCCGCTTCGAGGTGGTCGCCGCCGACGTTGTCGAAGTAGACGTCGATGCCCTCGGGTGCTTCGGCCATCAGCAGCTCGGTGACGTTGCCGTCGCGGTAGTTGAAGGCCGCGTCGAAGCCGAGCTTCTCGGTCAGGTGCTTGACCTTCTCCGCCGAGCCGGCGCTGCCGACGACCCGCTTGGCGCCCTTCAGCTTCGCGATCTGGCCGGCCAGGCTGCCGACCGCGCCGGCGGCACCGGACACGAAGACGGTCTCGCCCGGCTTGAACTCCGCCTTGTCCAGCAGGCCCACGTACGCGGTCAGCGCCGGCATGCCCAGCGCGCCGAGGAAGTGCGACGGGGAGACGCCCTCGATCGGCGTCAGCCTCGTGTACTGCCTGACCAGCGCGTGCGAGCGCCAGCCCGCGTTGTGCAGCACCAGGTCGCCCGGCGCCACACCGTCCACACCGGACTCGACGACCTCGCCGACGGCGCCGCCCTCGAGCGCCTTGCCCACCTCGTACGGTGGCACGTAGGACTTCACGTCGTTCATCCGCCCGCGCATGTACGGGTCGACGGACATGAAGGTGTTGCGCACCAACAGCTCACCGGAGCCCGGCGACGGCAGCTCGACGTCGGCGAACTCGAAGTTCTCGGCGGTCGGCCAGCCGGTCGGGCGGGACGCCAGCCGGATCTCCCTTGCCTTGACCGACATTCACGCCACCTTCAGCTCGACGTCGATGTTGCCGCGGGTCGCGTTGGAGTACGGGCACACCTGGTGCGCCGCCGCCACGAGCTTCTGCGCGGTCTCCTCCTCGATCCCCGGCAGCGAGACCACCAGCTCGACCGCGAGCCCGAAACCCTCGCCCTGCTTGCCGATGCTGACCTCCGCGGTCACCGACGAGCCGTCGAGCCGCACCTTCTCCCCGCGCGCCACCGCCTGCAGCGCACTGTGGAAGCAGGCCGAGTAGCCGGCGGCGAACAGCTGCTCGGGGTTGCTGCCCGGGCCACCCGCGCCGCCCAGCCCCTTCGGGATGGACAGGTCGAGGTCCAGCACCCCGTCGTCGGACGCCACGTGCCCGGCCCGGGCCGCGCCGGTGGAGGTGGCTTTCGCCGTGTAGAGCGAGTTCACGGTTGCTCCCCTTCTGCTGTGAGTGTCTGCGTGCTGACCGCCTCGGTCAGCCGCACCAGGTTCTGCCGCAGCGCCTCGAGCTCCACGAACGCCATACCGGTCGCGCCCGCGATCTTGCGTGGCACGCTGCTCGCGCGGGTGCGCAGCGCGGCGCCGGCCTCGGTCAGGTGGACCAGCACCGAGCGCTCGTCCGACGTGGACCGCTCCCGGCGCACGTAGCCGTGTGCCGCCAACCGCTTGAGCAGCGGCGAGAGCGTGCCGGAGTCCAGCTCCAGCGCCTGGCCGAGCTGTTTGACCGTGGAGGCGCCGCGCTCCCAGAGCACGAGCATCACGAGGTACTGCGGGTAGGTCAGGCCGAGCGCGTCGAGCACCGGTCGGTACAGCTGCGTGACCGCGCGGGTTGCCGAGTAGAGCGCGAAGCACACCTGCTTCTCGAGCTCCAGTCCGTCGTCGGCCATGACTTCAGATTACGCACAACTGAGTTGTGCACAACCTATTGTGCCGGGTGTCACGCGGGCCCCTACGCTTCCCCGCATGCGTCGGATCCGATGGTGGGCACCCGCCCTGCTGGTCGTCGTCTGGTTGGGGATCGGTGCCGTGGGCGGCCCGTACACGGGCATGCTCGCGGACGTGGCGACGAACGACAACGCGTCGTTCCTGCCCGAGTCCGCCGAGGCCACGGAGGCCGAACACCTGCAGCGGCAGTTCAGCGACCGGCAGGTGCTGCCCGCCGTCGTGGTCGCGGAGCGGGAGTCCGGCGTGACCCAGGACGATCTCGACTACCTCGCGGGCCGCGCCGCGGCGATCGGCCGGCTCCACGGCGTCGCGGGCGAGCCGACGCAGCCGCGGCCCTCGGCGGACAGGGCGGCGGCCCAGTTCGTCGTGCAGATCGAGGGCACGGGCAGCGACCCGGGCAAGGTCGTCACGGCCGTGCGTGCCGAGCTGGCGAAGGAGACCCCGGACGGGCTGACCGTGCTGGTCACCGGCCCCGGCGGGGTGATCGCCGACCTCATCAAGTCGTTCGAGGGCATCGACGGGCTGCTGCTCCTGGTCGCCGGCGCGGTCGTCGCCCTGATCCTCGTCATCGTCTACCGCAGCCCGGTGCTGCCGGTGCTCGTGCTGATCTCGGCCGTCCTCGCGCTCGGCGTCGCCGCGTTCGTCGTGTACCAGCTCGCGAGCCACGACGTGCTCAAGCTCAACGGGCAGAGCCAGGGCATCCTGTTCATCCTGGTGTTCGGCGCGGCGACCGACTACGCGTTGCTGCTGGTGTCCCGGTTCCGCGAGGAGCTGCGGGAGACCGACGACCGTTTCCGCGCGGTCCGCCGGGCCTGGCGCGCGACCATCGCGCCGATCGCGGCCTCCGCCGGCACGGTCATGCTCGGCCTGCTGTGCCTGCTGTTCAGCGACCTGCGGTCCAACCAGGGCCTTGGCCCGGTGGCCGCCATCGGCATCGCCGGCGCGCTGCTCGCGTCCGTCACGTTCCTGCCGGCCGCGCTCGCACTCGTCGGCCGGGCGGCGTTCTGGCCGTTCGTGCCGCACCACGGCACCGACAAGCCGGAGCACAACGGGTTGTGGGGCTGGGTGGCGCGGAAGGTCGGCGCGCGGCCGCGGCTGATCTGGATCGTCACCACGGTCGTGCTGCTGGCCGGTGTCGCGTTCGTGCCGCAGCTCAAGGCGGACGGCACCGCGCAGACCGACCTGTTCCTGTCCGAAGTGGACTCCGCACGTGGGCAGGAGGTGCTGTCCGCCCACTTCGCCGGCGGCTTCGGCGCGCCGACGGTGATCATCGCCCGGTCCGCCGCCGGGCAGGGGGTGGCCGAGGCGGCTCAGGTGGACGGCGTGGAGCGGGTGTTCCCGGCGGGGGAGAAGGGCGGGTTGGTGCTCTTCCAGGCGGTGCTGGACGACCCGGCCGACTCCGAGGCCGCAGTGTCCACTGTGGAACGCATGCGGAACGCCGTGCACGCGGTGCCGGGCGCGGACGCGAAGGTCGGCGGGCAGACCGCGATCCAGCTCGACGTGCAGACGGCGTCCCGGCACGACCGCACGCTGATCATCCCGATCGTGCTGGTGGTGATCCTGCTCGTGCTTTCCGTGCTGCTGCGGGCACTCGTGGCGCCGCTGCTGCTGATCGCGACGGTCGTGCTGTCGTTCGGCGCGACCATGGGTGTGTCCGCGCTGGTGTTCAACCACCTGCTGGGCTTCCCCGGCGCGGACACGGCCATGCCGCTGTTCGGCTTCATTTTCCTGGTGGCGTTGGGGATCGACTACAACATCTTCCTGATGACCCGTGTGCGGGAGGAGACGCTGACGTCCGACACCCGCAAGGGGACGCTGCGCGGCCTCGCGGTGACCGGCGGCGTGATCACGTCGGCCGGTGTCGTGCTGGCGGCGACCTTCGCGGCGCTGTCGGTGATCCCCGTGCTGTTCCTGGCGCAGATCGCGTTCATCGTGGCGTTCGGTGTGCTGCTGGACACGATCGTGGTGCGCTCGCTGCTGGTGCCGGCGCTGACGGTCGACCTCGACCGCCGCATCTGGTGGCCGTCGCGCCTGCGCCGGCGAGCACCTGAGTCGTCCGCAGCTGCTCCGCCGCAGAGCCGTATGGCACGGCCAGGAAGTCGGTGACCCCGGCGTCCCGGATGCGGTCGAGGTGCCTGACCACAGTGGACTCATCGCCGGCGACGACCACTTCGCCGGGGGCCGTGACGCCTTCGCGGTCAAGCACGGCGCGGTACTCGGGCACCTGACCGGCGATCGCGAACTGCGCCGAGATCCGTTGCCGCACACCGGCTTCGTCATCGGTCACGCACGTCAGCAGCCCGGCCACCACGCGTGCTTCGGGGTTGGTCCTCGTGATGGTCGGCACGATGTGCCCGGCGAGCGCGCGGACGCCGGTCATCCACGTGACGGTGCCGGCGGTCAGCTCACCGGCCACCCGCAGCATGGCGGGTCCGAGCGCGGCGAGCAGCACCTCCGGCGGCTCGGCCCCCGGCACGTCCACGCCACCGAACGCGGTGAGCGTCTCCCCTTGGTGGTCGACGCTTTCCCCGCGTAGCAACGGAAGCAGCACCCCCAGGTACTCGCGGAGCCGCCGCGCGGGCCGGTCGTGCACGAGGCCGAACATCTGCCGCGTCAGCATCGACACCCCCGCGCCGATGCCCAGGGTGAGCCGGTTCCCGGTGGCGGCCTGCACGGACAGCGCCTGACTCGCGAGCACCAGCGGATGCCGCTGCGGCACCGGCACGACCCCCGTGCCGAGGCGCACGCCGGGCACCGCGCTCCCGACGGCCGCGAGCGCGACGAGCGCGTCCCAGCCCATGGCCTGGCTGACCCAGACCGTGCCGATCCCGGCCTGCCCCGCCTGCCGTGCCTGGTCGAGCAGGCCCTGGGCGCCGACCGGTCCCCGCACGTCGCCGATCGCGATCCCGATGTCCACGTGTTCTCCTCGCCTAAGTGGGGCGGCACCCCGTTTGTGGACCGCTACGATACGGAGGACCACCCCACTTAGCAAGGAGCGACGCGTGCGAGCCGATGCCAGACGCAACCGTGACCGCCTGGTGTCGGTCGCGGGCGAGGTCGTGGCCGAGCAGGGCGCGGCGGCGTCCCTGGAGGAGATCGCGCGGCGCGCGGGCGTCGGCTCGGCCACCCTGCACCGCCACTTCCCGTCCCGCATGGCACTCCTGGACGCGGTCTTCGCCGAACGCGTCGCGGTCCTGTGCGAGTTGGGCAAGGCGTTGCTGGCGGACCCCGACCCCGCGGCCGCGTTGGCGAGGTGGCTGCGCGAGCTGGGCCGCCACGCCGTCCGCAACCGCGGCCTGGCGACGTCCCTGCTGAGGGGCACGGGCGAGTCCTCCCACGCACGCATCCTGACGGCGGGGGAGGCCCTGGTCACCCGTGCTCAGCAGGCGGGCGCCATCCGCGCGGACGTGTCCACGGCGGAGTTGCTGAGGTTGGCCAACGGCGTCGCCCTGGCCGCGGACGAGGACGAAGCACTGGCGGACCGACTGCTGACCCTGGCGCTAACCGGCCTCCACCCGCCCCCCGTGCCCTGAAAGGCGCGTTCGAGACATGCCCGGTGCCCTGAAAGGCGCTTTCAGGGCATTGAGCCTGAATCCACCGATGATGGTGGCGGCCGTTCCTGCCTCGCGCCACCACGGCCTGGTCAGGCTCGCTGTGTAACGCCGGGCGCGCAGCGCCCCCGGACCCGCGAGGTGCGTCCGCCCTGAAAGGCGCGTTCAGGACATCCGGCCGTGCCATGAAAGGCGCGTTCAGGACGTTCAGGGTCCCGAACGCGCCGTTCAGGACATCGCCGATGTCTCGAACGCGCCTTTCAGGGCACGACAAGTGTCCTCAACGCGCCTTTCAGGGCAGGTCCGGCCCACGCGTCAGCCGGCCTTGGTGCGGGCCCCGCCCAGTAGTTGCTCCGCGAACGTGCGCCAGGTGTCCGCGCACTCCATCGCCACCCGCGCGACCGCGTCCCGCCAGTGCGCGGGCATGTTCGCCGCGATGGCGGCCCACTGCTCCGGCGGCAGGGACCGGACCTCCAGCAACCGCAACAACGTCCGCCCGGTCTCCGAGAACCGCAGCGTCGGGTCGGCACGCAGCTGCTGGACGAGCTTCGTGGGCTCCGCGGGCGGCGGGAGCTCCTGGGGCAGCCGCCGCCGCACCGAACGGGCCGTCTCCGGGGAGATGCCGGCCCGGCGCGCCACCTCGCGCAGCGACAGCGCGGGCTCGGCGAGCAGGATCGCACGGGCCACGCGCCGCCGTTCCATGCTGTTGACCGGCCGCACCTTCCCGTCGTGCCCGACGCGGACCGCCGGCGCGAGCTCGGGATGCGCCTTGCGCAGCCGGGCGACCGTCGCCGCCGACAGCCCGGAGATCGTCGCGATCATGCGGTCCGACCACTGCGGGTGCGAGGTGACGATGCGCTCGGCCGCGACCTTGCGGTCGGCCAGGGACAGCGGCAGCCCGTGCGTCACGTTGGTGCGCACGGCGAGGACGAACGCGTCGTTGTCGTCGCCGTCGAAGAACCGCACGGCGATCCGCGCGTCGCCCCGCAGCCTGGCCGCGCGCAGCCGGTGCATGCCGTCCACGACCCGCATGTCAGCCCGGCGCACGATGATCGGGGGTAAGTCGTCGGGGGCGTCGGCCAGCACCCGGATGTGCTCGAGGTTCTCGCCTGCCTGCCGCGGCGACCGGCCGGCCCGCAGCGCGGCGACCGGAACGGTGGTGACAGGCCCGTCAGCGTCGAACGGCATGTCGGCCCCCTAGTTGTGGACCCTCGGGCCGCGGTCGAAGAATCTTCCGCTCAGTACGACGTTTCCAGCCCGCCGTCCCGGTCACCAGTGACGGATGCACGAAAGGATCGGGAAACTTTCCCGACTCGTTCCGGGCTAACCGACGGTGATCGCGCTGATCTTCTCCAGGAGGTACTCGTGTGCGACCACCGGTGGGTACTCCCGCTCGCCGATCGGCGGGGCGAGCGAGCTGATCCGCGCGTGCGGGTCGCACTCGTAGAACCAGATCAGCGACACCAGCTCCTCGTCCGGCGCGCTGGCCGGCGGCGGCAGCACCCGGTGCCGGCACGACCGCCACCGGTCGCCGGTCCAGCGCGCCATCAGGTCACCGATGTTGACGGTCAGCGCGTCCGGGTCGAACGGCGCGTCGACCCAGGCGCCGTCCTTCGTGTACACCTGCAGGCCGCCGGCGCCGGGTTCCCGGTCCAGCACGGTGACCGTGCCGAAGTCGGTGTGCGGCCCGATGCGGAACTGGCCGTCGCCCGGCGGTCCGACCTGCGTGAGCGGCGGGTACCAGTTGATGTTGAACGTGTAGGTCGGCGCGCCGGTGTGCGCGGTGAAGTGGTCCGGCGCGAGGCCGAGCGCGGCCGCGCAGATCCGCAGCAGCTCGTCGGACAGGGCACGCATGCGGGTCATGTAGTCCAGCGCGGTGGTCCGCAGCTCCGGGACGTCGGCGTCCGGCCAGACGTTGGGCTGGAACCAGAAGTCGTCGATCTCCGCGTCGCCGGTGGCCCGGTCCGCGCCGACCGAGTAGGACTCCTTGAGGTCCGGCGGGGTCTCGGTGCCCTCGGAGTAGGCGTTGGCCTCGGCGCCGGGTGGCAGCCAGCCGCGCCCGCCGACCTGGACGGCGTAGCCGGCCTTGCGCTCGCCGGGCAGCGCGAAGAAGCGCCGGGCGTGCCCACGCACCGCCTGCCGCAGGCCGGCCGGCACGCCGTGGCCGGTGACCAGCAGGAACCCGGACTCCCGCAGTGCGTCGTCGACCCGCGCCGCGACGGCCGCCCGACCGTCCGCGGCCCCGTCGAACCAGGGCTGGAGATCCACGAGGGGAACGGTCATGGCGACGATTCTCGCAGCTCAGGAGGGTTCACGCGATCGTGTGATCAGGTGAGCGTCGGTGTGTGCGTGGTCACGGCAGGTGGTACGCCGGAGTCAACGCGCGTCCGAGTCGGGGGACGTGCCCGCGTGAAAGGGGCGATGATGGCCGATCTCGCGGCCGTTGACTTCGGTCAGGGCATCTCGAACGCGTGGAGCTCGATCGCCACGTTCGTACCCAAGCTGCTGGCGTTCCTGGTCATCCTGTTCATCGGGTGGCTGATCGCGAAAGCACTGTCCAAGGTGGTCGACAAGGTGCTGGAGCGCGTCGGCTTCGACCGGGTGGTCGAGCGCGGCGGCATCAACCGCATGATGGCCGGCAGCAAGTACGACGCGTCGGACATCATCGCGAAGCTCGTGTACTACGCCGTGCTGCTGATCGCCCTGCAGATGGCCTTCGGTGTGTTCGGCGACAACCCGGTGAGCGCCATGCTGACCGGCATCGTGGCCTGGCTTCCCCGCGCGGTCGTCGCGATCGTCATCGTGGTGGTCGCCGGTGCCGTGGCGCGTGCCGTCCGCGACCTGGTCACGGGCATGCTGAGCGGGCTGTCGTACGGCAACGTGCTCGGCACCATCGCCTCGGTGTTCATCTGGGGGCTGGGCATCATCGCCGCGCTGAACCAGATCGGCGTGGCGACCTCGGTGACCCTGCCGGTCCTGATCACGGTCCTGGCCACCATCGGTGGCATCGCCGTGGTCGGCGTCGGCGGCGGCCTGATCCGGCCCATGCAGCGACGCTGGGAAGGCTGGCTCGGCCGCGCCGAGACGGAACTCCCCCAGGCGAAGGCGGCCGCGGAGGCCTACCAGCGCGGCAGGGAGGACGCCGGCCGCATGAGCACGCCGACGGACCAGCTGGCGGCCCGGGGCATGCCCCCTGGGCAGATGAGCACACCGCAGGGCTATGAGCAGTACCCGGGCGGCGGCTACCCCCAGAGCCCCGGCCCGGCCGGGCGCTGACTCCAGACCCGCGGCGGCCGGTGAAGCAGGGCACCGGCCGCCGCTTCCTACTCCGTTTGGAGTAACACGGGTGTTCGTATAGCATCCTTGCTATGAACCCGTGTAGCATCGGGCTCGAACCAGAAGTTCGGGACTGGCTGGAGGGATTGTCGACAGCGCACTTCGCCACGGCGGCGTTCTATGTGGACCTGCTCGCGGCCGAAGGGCCGTTACTCGGCGAACCGCACACCCGGCAACTCGACGGCAAGCTCCGCGAACTGCGGTTTCACTTGGACGGCGAGGCCGTCCGAGTGACGTACTGGATCGCGACCGGCTGCCGGGTCATCTTGCTGACCGTCTTCCGGAAGACCCGAATGCGTGAGCGCCGTGAGGTCAACCGGGCGCGGCAGGCCTGGCGGCGGTGCGTGGCCCAGGCGCACACAGTGGACGAGGCGAGCGGGAAGTGATCGCGATGAACGAACGCAGTGACTGGACGGACCTTCGCGACCGCCGGCTCGCGGAGCCCGGGGCTGCCAAGGCCTACGAGGCCACACGCCTCGCCTACGAGCTGGGCCGGACCGTTCGCGAGATGCGTGAGGAGCGCGGCTGGACGCAGACCAGGCTGGCCGAGGAGTCCGGCATGACCCAACCGGCCGTCGCGCGGTTCGAGGCCGGCGGCACGGTGCCGACGATCCCCCTGCTGGAGCGGATCGCGCGGGCGCTCGAGGCCGACCTGGTGGTCCGGCTCGACCGGCGGCCGCTGGCGTCCTGCTCAGGCGAGGGCTGAGGGCCCCAGGTCCGAGACGGGGCGGCTCGGGTGCAGCGTGCGTGCCAGGGCACAGACCGCCAGCAGGCGGACGTGGTACCAGCTCGCCTCGCGCCAGCCGGCCGTGTCCGGCGGGATGGCCAGCGTCAGCCCGCGTTCGCGCACGTGGTCCTGCACGCCCTGCGCGTAGCCCGCCAGCAGCACGACCCCGGCCACCGCCGCGCCGGACTCGACGCCGACGGTCAGGATGTCGCGGATCGCCGCCGTGTGCTGGTCGACCACCGCGGCCAGGCCGGGCACGGCGGCCGCGGCCAGCAGGCCCGCGGACCCCAGCTGTGCGTGCAAACGATCCAACATGCGCCGCGCCGAGCGCTCGAGACGCCGGATCCCCACTAGATCACCCACTCAACGACTATCGAAAAACCACCCGCGTGTGTATCACGCTACGTAGCTCGAATGTTGGTGGAAGTGGTCCGAACCACACCCGATAGTGTGCGAGGCATGAAGCGAGGGATCGCCATCGTCGCCGCCGCTGCCGTCGCTCTGCTGGGGTTCGCCGCGCCCGCCCAGGCCGCGCCGGCTCACCCCGTCAAGCACTGCGAGTTCATCCCGACACCCGACAAGCCGGCGGCCAAGCCGGTCCACCCGCCGACCCCGGCGGCGTCGACCCGCGGCACCGCCACCGTCTACCTGCAGACCAACTACGGGCCCGTGGTCATCGACCTCGACCGCGCCAACGCGTCCTGCGCCGTGCACAACTTCACGCACCTCGTGCGCAGCCTCTTCTACAACAACACGCAGTGCTTCCGGCTGACGAACTCAACCCGGCTGGGTGTCCTCCAGTGCGGTGACATCTACCGCGTGGAAGAAGGTGGCCCGGGGTACCGGTTCGCCGACGAGGTCACCGGCGCGGAGACCTACCCGCGCGGCACCGTCGCCATGGGTAACCAGGGGCCGGACACCAACGGGAGCCAGTTCTTCATCGTCCACTCGCACGCGAACATCGCACCCGCGTACTCGGTGCTCGGCCGCGTGACCCACGGGATGGAGACCCTGGACCGCATCGTCGCCGCCGGCATTGCCGACGGCGCGACGGACGGGCTGCCGAAGTACCCCGTACGGATCTACTTCGCATTCCAGCTGCGGTGACTTAACGTTAAAACCAAATTACCTGGACGACCGTCCAAATGTTTTCCCAGATTGTGGGATGAGGGGTTCGTCACATTTGGCGGGAATCCGGTAACTCATGCGCATGGGCTAATGCGCTTTAGTCGCCCCGGCGTGGCTCGGGAAGGCGGGCGGCGTACTGCTCGGCCTCGTGCCGGTTCACGCTCACATCTTGCCACTCCCGACGGGTCGCGTCGTACACGGAGTAGGTCCAGATGCAGTCGTCGTTCACGTAGCCCGAGAGCGCCCTGTGCGAGGGTTCGGACATCGCGTTCTCCTGTAGGAATCGGCGGAATGTGTTCTCATGATGCGACATTAGGAACGTTGTCGCGAGCAATGTCACCCGTACGGCGGGCAGTGAAACAATACCATGACATTCCGTGTACGGCTGTGCCCCTGCACGTGCACCGGGCAATTGTCAAAAGTTACAAATGCCCCCGGCAATAGTCGGCCCGGTTTACCAGAAATGCTCGACCAAAACCCAACCCGTGCTCGAGTGGCAAATGCCGGCGGTGCCGACGTGCCGCCGCTGACCGCGAGAAGTAGTGCAACCCACGAGGCCACGGCACTGTCGATCACGCCGCCCCTGAGCCACCCGAGCGCACGGTCCATGCCGGCCCCCGGGGCTGCCGTTGGCGCCGTTGGCATTTGCCGCGCACCTACCGCCGGGAATGTTCGCCGGCCACGAGTTCGGCTCCAGCACGCCCCGTGACCCGGGCGAGCGGCCCACGAGGTGGGGAACATCTCACTCCAGGTGGCCGCGACCGTCACGCGACAACGGCACCAGAGATCACGAAGTCATCAAGTTGCGGCCAGAACGCGAAGCCTTGCGAACTTTCGTAGACTTCTTGCGGTAGTCGGCGCTAACCTCTGCGTTACCACCCGGGATCCCTGCCCCGGGTAGATGGAGCCACCGATGTCTCGACGTCCCCTGCTCGCCGCGCTCGCCCTGCTGGCCACGTTCCTCACCGCGCCGACCGCCGCAACGGCCGCCGCAACCGCCGCCCCGGCGGCCGCGCTGTCCCCGAACGTCCACCTGTTCTACTACCCCTGGTACGGCGCGGCGAACGGCGCCTACCGGCACTGGCCGCAGGGCGGTCACACCCCACCCGCCGACATCGGCGCCAACCTCTACCCGAAGCTGGGCCCGTACGACTCCGGCGACTTCGCGGGCGCGGTCGACCAGCACATGCGCTGGACGGTGCAGTCCGGCGCCGGCGTCCTGGTGTTCAGCTGGTGGGGCCAGGGCTCGTACGAGGACGGGCTGGCGCCGGGCGTCCTGGACGCGGCGGCGCGCCACGGCATCTCGATCGCGTGGCACCTGGAGCCGTACGGCGGCCGCACGGCGGCGTCGACGGTGGCCGACATCAACTACATCAACCAGCGCTACGGCGCGCACCCGGCGTTCTACCGCCACGGCGGCAAGGCCGCCTTCTACGTGTTCGAGTCCCTGACCATCCCGGACGACGACTGGACGGCCCTCGACGCGGTGACGGCGAACAACATCGTGCTCGCGCAGACGACCGATCCGTCCCGGATAGATCATTTCTCCGGTATGTACACCTACGACGCGATCGCCGGCGCGAGCGCGCCGGGCTGGGAGCAGGCGGGCGAGTACGCGGCCGCGCACGGCCTGGTCTGGGCACCGTCGGTGGGTCCCGGCTACGTCGACGACCGCGCCGTGCCCGGCAACACGACGCCGACCCTCGGCCGTGCGGACGGCGCGACCTACGACCAGGAGTGGACGAACGCACTGGACCCCGCGAAGGGCGGCCTCCCGACCTGGGTGTCGGTGACGTCGTTCAACGAGTGGCACGAGGGCTCGGTGATCGAGCCGGCGAGCGGCACCCCGCCGGCGGGCTTCGGCTACCAGACCTACGAGGGCGCCTACGGCCGCACCGGCACGGCGGCGGAAACCGCGTACCTGGACAGAACCGCTTACTGGGCAACGGAGTTCGAGCAACGCCGAGGCGGCCAGCCGACGAACCTGGCCCTGAACCGCACCGCGACCGCGGACGGTCAGTGCGTCGCGTCGGAGGGCCCGGAGAAAGCCGTGAACGGGAGCGTGTCCGGCGGCAACTCGGACAAGTGGTGCTCACTGGGCACGAACAAGTGGCTACGCGTGGACCTCGGCACGACGCGGCAGGTGTCCCGCTTCGTCATCCGCCACGCCGGCGCCGGCGGCGAACCCGTGTCCTACAACACCCGTGACTTCGACCTCCAGACAAGCCTCGACGGCACAACCTGGACAACGACCGCCACAATCCGAGGCAACACCGCGAACGTGACGACACACACGATGTCCCCGACGAGCGCCCGCTACCTCAGGATCAACGTCCTCGTGCCGACCCAGACCGCCGACACGGCCGCACGGATCTACGAACTGGAGGCCTACGCGAGCTGAGTCAGTCGCCTCGCCGCAGGCGTCGCGCGCGAGCCAACCGCTTCGGCTCCGCGCGGGCCTGCAGCAGCGAGAACCGGTAGCTGCCAAGATCATCCTTGAGGTGCGTGGACATCCCCGGCTCGCCGTTCCCGCCGTAGACGACGAGCCTGATCGGGAGCGGGTCGAGCACCTCGGCGCCGGGCTCGGTCTCGTTGACCGCCTCGTACAGAAGCCGGCGCAGCGCGAAGAACTTGGTGTACAGCGCCTGCGAGAAGTACAGCCCGGCCTCCAGGTTGACCTCGTTGAGGGCCGCCACGTACTCCTTGGCCCATTCCCGCGTCTTGGGCTTTCCCTCCAGCGTCCAGTTCGTCTCGTAGTGAATGTGCACCCGCCACAGCTTCGGGTAGGTCTCGATCCGCTTGGTGATGATCTCCTTGAACTGGGTCTGCAGGAGCTCGTCGCTCTTCGACCTGCTCGCCGCGCGGGTCGAAGCTCTCGTCACGAGTAGGGACACCACGCCGGCGATCAACGCCGCGAGGATCGGGGACAGGATGGTCGACATCGCGCCGCTCGCTTTCTCCCCTACCGAGGCGGGGTAGGAACTCTACTCCGGTAGGGGTCGTGGTCTGATGGGACGGCGCCCGCGGCGGGATCGTCGTTGAATCCACTTCGGAATGTTTGCGCGCCCCCGTGGCGGGGTACCCCGGTCCGGTTCGCTGCGTCCACACCTCGGGTGTGGGCGCATTTGACCAGGTCGGAGGGACAACATGACATCGGCTCGAGTGGATGGACATGCGGGCGAGCCGGATCCGCGGACATTGCGGCGGGCGATCGCCGCGTCCGCTATCGGGAATATGACCGAATGGTTCGACTACGGGGTCTACGCGTACACCGCCGTCTACATCGGCGACGCGTTCTTCCCCAGTGAGGACAAGACAGCGTCCACATTAGGCAGTCTGCTGGTGTTCGCCGTCTCGTTCCTCATCCGGCCCGTCGGCGGCATGGTGTGGGGGCCGCTCGGCGACCGGATCGGGCGGCAGAAAGTCCTTGCCACCACGATTCTCCTCATGGCGGGCGCCACGTTCTGCGTCGGCCTGCTGCCCGGCTACGGCACGCTCGGCATCCTCGCCCCCATCGGGCTGATCCTGCTGCGCATGGTCCAGGGCTTCTCCACCGGCGGCGAGTACGGCGGCGCCGCCACGTTCATGGCGGAGTACGCCCCCGACCGCAAACGCGGGCGGTTCGGCAGCTTCCTCGAGTTCGGCACGCTCGCCGGCTTCACGCTCGGCGCGACGCTGGTGCTGCTCATCGAGCTCGGGGTCGGCGCGGACAACATGGCCGACTGGGGCTGGCGACTGCCGTTCCTGGTCGCCGCGCCGCTCGGCCTCGTCGGCCTCTACCTCCGGTCCAAACTGGAGGACACGCCGGTGTTCCGCGAGGCGGCCGCCGAGGGGAACATCGACAAGCACGCCAAGACGCACCTGCGCGACCTCTTCAAGTACTGGAAGCCGATCGTGCTGCTGATGGCGCTCGTCGTCACCCTCAACATCGCCAACTACACGCTGCTGGCGTACATGCCGACCTACCTGGAGTCGGAGATCGGGCTCACCTCGCGGGCCTCGCTCATCCTGATCATCATCGGGCAGACCGTGATGATGCTCGTGATCCCGTTCTCCGGCGCGCTGTCCGACCGGCTCGGGCGCAAAACCATGTGGTGGATCAGTATTGCCGGCCTGTTCGTGCTGTCGATCCCGCTGTTCAAGCTGATGGGCACGGGCTTCGGGGCCGCGATCGTCGCCTTCGCGGTGCTGGGGCTGCTGTACGTGCCGCAGCTCTCCACGATCTCGGCCATGTTCCCCGCGATGTTCCCGACGCACGTGCGGTACGCGGGATTCGCCATCGCCTACAACGTGTCCACCTCGCTGTTCGGCGGCACGGCGCCGGCGGTCAACCAGGCGCTCATCAACGCCTCCGGCGACAAGCTCATGCCCGCCTACTACCTGATGGCCGCGTGTGTGGTCGGCGCCGTCGCACTGTTCTTCGTGCCGGAGACGCGGGCCTGCTCGATCCGCGGCCGCGGCATCCCGGGCATCGACACGCACCCGCAACTGGAGCCGGTCAAGCCGAAGGTCTCCGTTTGACCTGGAGTGCGCTCCACGTCGTACCGTCGGCGGCATGGCAGTAGCTGAACAGCACAGGATCGGCTCCGGGTTCGGTTTCCGGAGCACGGCGGCCGAGGTCATCGACGGCATCGACCTGAGCGGCAGGCTGGCGATCGTCACCGGCGGCTACTCAGGCATCGGGATCGAGACGACGAAGGCGCTGGCCGGTGCCGGCGCCTTCGTCGTGGTCCCGGCCCGGCGTGCCGGCCCGGCGGCCGAGGCACTCGCCGGACTGTCCAATGTGGAGGTCGCGGCCCTCGACCTCGGGGACCTGGCCTCGGTGGCGGACTTCGCCTCGACGTTCCTCGCCTCCGGCCGGGCCATCGACATCATGATCAACAGCGCGGGCATCATGGCGTGCCCGGAGACGCGGGTCGGGCCGGGGTGGGAGGCGCAGTTCGCGACCAACCACCTCGGCCACTTCGCGCTCGTCAACCGGTTGTGGCCGGCGCTGCGGCCCGGCGCGCGGATGGTCGCCGTCTCCTCCGCCGCGCACCGGCGCTCGCCGATCCGCTGGGACGACGTGATGTTCACCCGCGACCCGTACGACGAATGGGCGGCCTACGGCCAGTCCAAGACGGCGAACGCGCTGTTCGCGGTGCACCTCGACCGGCTGGCACGCGCGTCGGGGATCCGCGCGTTCACGCTGCACCCGGGTGGCATCCACACCCCGCTGCAGCGCCACGTCCCACGCGAGCAGATGCTGGAGTGGGGCTTCATCGACGAGGCCGGCAACCCGGTTCTGGGCGACAACTTCAAGACCCCGGAGCAGGGTGCCGCGACCCAGGTGTGGGCCGCGACCTCGCCACAGCTCGCCGACCTGGGTGGGCTCTACCTCGAGGACTGCGACGTCGCCGGCATCCGCACCAGCGACGAGATGGTCGCGAAGGGCGTCTACCCGTACGCGGTCGACCCGGACGAGGCCGCCCGCCTGTGGACGCTCTCAGCCGAGCTCACCGGGGTGAACGCGCTGACGTAAGCGGACGACGGCCGCGGTGTCCGGGTCGAGCGTGACGACCTCCTCCCGGACGTCCGGCCGTCCGAAGAGGACCTCCCGGACCGGGTCGCCCACGACGATCTCCGCCTTGGCCGAGCCGAGGTTCACCAGGACCCGCAGCGTGCCGCGATGGAGCACGAGCCAACCGTCCCCCGCGTCGACGCGGAACCGGTCGAGCCGGGGGTCGGCCAGCTCGGGATGCCCGCGCCGCAAGGAGATCAGCTCGCGGTAGGCGTCGTACACCTCGCGGTGCGCGGGGTCGGCGAGCTCCGCCCACGGCAGCGTCGACCGGACGACGGTGGCGACGTCCATGGGATCGGGGACCTCCGCCGCACCCCACCCGTGCGCGGCGAACTCCTCGCGCCGCCCGTCGCGGACCGCGGCGGCGAGCTCGGGGTCCTCGAACGACGCGAAGAACTGCCACGGGGAGCTGGCCGCCCACTCCTCACCCATGAACAGCATCGGCGTGTACGGCGAGCACAGCACGATCGCGGCACCACACAGCTGGCGTGCCGGCGAGATCGTCGCCGTGAGCCGGTCGCCCTGCGCCCGGTTGCCGATCTGGTCGTGGTTCTGCAGGTAGGCGAGGAACCGGTGCCCGGAGAGGCGACGGGTGTCGACCGGCCGGCCGTGGACGCGCCGGCGGAACGAGGACCAGGTGCCGGCGTGGAAGAACGCGTGCCGCAGCGTCGTGGCGAGCGCGCCCGGGGCGCCCCAGTCGGCGTAGTACCCGTCGGTCTCGCCGGTCAGCGCGACGTGCAGTGCGTGGTGGAGGTCGTCGCACCACTGGGCCGCCAGGCCGTAGCCGCCGGCGTCGCGGGAGGTGACGAGCCTCGGGTCGTTGAGGTCCGACTCGGCGATCAGCGACAGCGGCCGCCGCAGGCCGGCCGACAGAGCGTCCACTTCGGACGCCAGCTCTTCCAGGAGGTGCGTGGCGCCCTTGTCCACCAAGGCGTGCACGGCGTCGAGGCGCAGCCCGTCGAGGTGGTAGTCCCGCAGCCAGCTCAGCGCGTTGTCGATGACGTAGCGGCGGACCTCGTCGGACAGCGGGCCGTCGAGGTTCAGCGCCGGCCCCCAGATGGTGCGGCCGGCGAAGTACGGCCCGAACCGGTCGAGGTACGCGCCGGACGGGCCGAGGTGGTTGTAGACCACGTCGAGCAGCACCGCGAGGCCACGCGCGTGGCAGGCGTCGACGAAGCGCTTGAACGCGTCCGGCCCGCCGTACGGCTCGTGCACCGCGCCCCACGCGACGCCGTCGTACCCCCAGCCGGCCGTGCCGTCGAAGGCGTTGACGGGCAACACCTCCACGAAGTCGACACCCAGCTCGACGAGGTGGTCGAGCCGGTCGACCGCGGCGGTGAACGTGCCCGGTTCCGTGAACGTGCCGATGTGCAGCTCGTAGATCACGCCGCCGGCGAGCTGCCGTCCGGTCCACCCGCCGTCGGTCCAGCCGAACGCGTCGTGCGAGTAGCGGCGCGACGGGCCGTGTACCCCGGCCGGCTGCCAGCGCGAGCGCGGGTCGGGGAGCGGCTTCTCGTCGTCGTCGAGCAGGAACGCGTAGTCGGTGCCGTCGCCGGTGCCGGGCACGTCGGCGTGCCACCAGCCGCGGTCGTCGCGGGTCATGTCGTGGACGGCTGGCCCGATCGCGAGGCGGACCCGCGCACGTTCCGGCGCCCACACGGAGAACCGCTCGCCACCCGGCACGATGTTCGCTCCGCTCATCGATCTCCTCGCAGCAGCAGGGCGACGGGGTAGCGGGACAGCAGGCCGTCGAGCCGGACCGTGGCGTCGACCGTGGCGCCGGTGAGCAGGTCCCGCCAGGCGCCGGGACCACCGGGCAGCGCGAGCACGGTGTCACCCCACCCGTTGAGCGACAAGGGAAGCCGCGTCGCGACGACCGCCAGCTCGGGCCGGCGGCAGAACGCGACGACGTGCGCCGCGGCGGGTCCCGACGCGGTCAGCGGCCGGTAGCCGGTGAAGAGGTCGGGCCGGTCGCGGCGCAGCAGGAGCACCTGGCGGACGACGTGCAGCTTGGCGGCCCCGGTGTCGTCGAGGTCCGGGAGCCAGCCGTCCTCCAGCCGCGCCAGGAGCTCCCGGCGGAGGCCGTAGTCGACCGGACGCCGGTTGTCCGGGTCCACAAGGGACAGATCGAACAACTCGGTGCCCTGGTAGACATCCGGCACGCCGGGCCCGGCGAGCTGGACGATCTTCTGCCCGAGCGAGTTCGACCAGCCGGCGTCCCTGATCCGCTCGACGAACGCGCCGATCTCGTCCCCGAGCTCGCCGATGACCCGCTCGGGCCACGCGTGGACGGCCGCCTCGAACTCCTCGTCGTGGTCGACCCAGGAGGTGCGGACCTTGGCCTCCTTGGCGGCCTTGTCGAGGTAGTCCCGCAGGCGCTGCGCGGAGATCGGCCACGCGCCGACGACCGTCTGCCAGGCGAGGAGGTTGAGCGAGGGCTCGTCGATGCCGTGCGTGGCGGACCAGCGGGTGACGGTCCGCGCCCACTCGTCGGGAAGCTCGGACAGCACGGCCAGCCGTGCCCGGACGTCCTCGGCCCGCTTGGTGTCGTGAGTGGACAGTGCGGTCATGGTCGCGGGCCACCCGGCCGCCCGCGCGGCGGCCCGGACGTGGAACTCGGCGGGCGTGACCCCGAACCGGTCAGGCGCCCCACCCACCTCGTTGAGCGCGACGAACGGCGTCCACCGGTAGAAGGCGGTGTCCTCGACCCCCTTGGCGACGACCATGCCCGAGGTCTGCTGGATGCGGGTGGCCAGCTCGCCACGCGGATCGGCCCGAACCGCGCGGTCGATGGTGTCGAGGTGGCCCGCGAGGTCCGGCCGCGCCCGCTTGGCGCCGTCGACGGCGGCCACCCAGTGGTCGAGCCCTTCGGGAAGGTAGGACCGGTAGACGGGAAAGGCGATCATGATCTCGGCGACCGCGTCGGCCGGCACGTCGGCCAGCCCGGCGATCCGCCGCATCTCGGCCACGAGCGAGGTCCGGGTGATGAGCCGCCGGCTTCGCTCCTCGACGACGTGGAGATCAGACTCCTCCGCCAGTGCCGTCAGTTCTGACTCGCCGGCGGGGTCGACGAACAGGCCGCAGATCTCCCGCAGGGCGTCGTAGCCCGTGGTGCCGTCCACCGGCCAGGACGCGGGCAGCGACTCGTCCGCGGCCAGGATCTTCTCCACCACCAGCCAGGCTTCCGGGGCCGCCGCGCGCAGCCGCCGCGCATAGGCGCCGGGGTCGGCCAGGCCGTCGGGGTGGTCGACCCGCAGGCCCGTCACGTCGCCGGCGCGGACCCAGCGGAGCACCTCCCCGTGGGTGGCCTCGAAGACGGTCGGGTCCTCGACCCGCACCGCCGCCAGCGTGGTGATGTCGAAGAACCGCCGGTACGTCAGCTCCGCGTTCCCCCGGCGCCACCACACCAGGCGGTAGTGCTGCCGCTCGTGCACCTCCTCGACGCTGCCGTCGCCGGTGCCGGGCGCCAGCGGGAACTCGTGCTCGAAGTACACCAGGCGGTCATCGACGACCTTGACGTCCGCCAGTGACGAGGAACCCAGCACCGGCAACAGGATCGGCCCGCGGGACCAGTCGATGTCGAAGTACGACGCGTACTCCGACGCCGGCCCGTGCCGGAGCACGTCCCACCACCAGCGGTTCTGCGCCGCCGTCGACATGTGGTTCGGCACGATGTCGACCACGACCCCCAGGCCCGCCCGCCGCGCCGCGGACATCAGCGACACCCGGCCCGGCTCGCCGCCCAGGGCGGGCGAAACCACGGTCGGGTCCACCACGTCGTAACCGTGCGTCGAACCCGGCGTCGCGGTCAGCAGCGGGGACGTGTAGACCGCGCCGACGCCGAGGCGGGCCAGGTAGTCCACGATGGACGTGGCCATGGCGAGATCGAAGGCCGGGTTGACCTGCAACCGGTACGTGGATGACGGCGTCACGCTTCCGTCCCCGTGCGCTGCAACACGATCAGCGACCGCGCCGGCACGGTCAGCGTCTCGCCGGCCGGAAGAGCACGCGGACCCGACGGCGGGTCGGCGGACACCACGCCCACCAGCGCGCCGGTGCCGGACTCCGCGTACACCTCGCCGGTGTAGGTGTCCAGTACCACCGTCCACTCGCTCCCGTAGTTGCCGTTCGGCACGCGCATGCTGATGTCGCCGTCGTGGGCGTTGAAGCACAGCAGGAACGAGTCGTCGCGGACGCGTTCGCCCCGGCGGTTCAGCTCGGAGATGCCCTCGCCGTTCAGGAACACCATGATCGACCGGCCGAAGCCCGACTCCCAGTCCTGTTCGGACATCTCCTCGCCGGCCGGGGTGAACCACGCGATGTCCCGCAGCTCGTCGCCCGACCGGATGGGGCGGCCCTGGAAGAACCGGCGCCGGCGGAACACCGGGTGGTCCTCACGCAGTGCCACCACCGCGCCGGTGAAGTCGACCAGGTCGCCGTTCTGCTCCAGCAGCGACCAGTCCACCCAGGACAGTTCGTTGTCCTGGCAGTAGGCGTTGTTGTTGCCGTGCTGGGTCCGGCCCAGCTCGTCGCCGTGCAGCAGCATCGGCACGCCCTGGGACAGCAGCAGGGTCGCGATCAGGTTGCGGCGCTGGCGGGCGCGCAGCTCGACGATCTTCTCGTCCTCCGTCGGCCCCTCGGCACCGCAGTTCCACGAGCGGTTGTCGTTCGCGCCGTCGCGGTTGTCCTCGCCGTTCGCCTCGTTGTGCTTCCCGTTGTACGACACCAGGTCGTTGAGCGTGAAGCCGTCGTGCGCGGTCACGAAGTTGATCGACGCGTACGGGCGCCGGCCGTCGTCCTGGTACAGGTCGGACGAACCGGTGATACGGGACGCGAACTCGCCCAGTGTCGCCGGTTCGCCGCGCCAGAAGTCCCGCACCGTGTCGCGGAACTTGCCGTTCCACTCCGTCCACAGTGGTGGGAAGTTGCCGACCTGGTAGCCACCCGGGCCGACGTCCCACGGCTCCGCGATCAGCTTCGCCTGGCTGATCACCGGGTCCTGCTGCACGAGGTCGAAGAACGTGGACAGCCGGTCCACGTCGTAGAACTCACGTGCGAGCGTGGCCGCCAGGTCGAACCGGAAGCCGTCCACGTGCATGTCGTTCACCCAGTACCGCAGCGAGTCCATGATGAGCTGCAGCGTGTGCGGGCTGCGCACGTTCAGCGAGTTCCCGGTGCCCGTGTAGTCCATGTAGTACCGCTTGTCGTCCTCGACCAGCCGGTAGTACGCCTCGTTGTCGATGCCCCGCATGGACAGCGTCGGGCCGAGGTGGTTGCCCTCCGCCGTGTGGTTGTAGACCACGTCGAGGATGACCTCGATGCCCGCCTCGTGCAGCGTGCGGACCATGGCCTTGAACTCCTGCACCTGGCCGCCGGCGTCGGTGCGGCTCGCGTACCGGTCGTGGGGCGCGAAGTACGCGATCGTGTTGTAGCCCCAGTAGTTCCGCAGGCCCTTCTCGGTCAGGCCGTGGTCGTGCAGGAACTGGTGCACCGGCATCAGCTCGATGGCCGAGACGCCGAGCGTGTTCAGGTAGTCGATCATCACCGGGTGGGCGAGCCCGGCATAGGTGCCGCGCATCTCCTCCGGTATGTCCGGGTGCCGCATGGTGAGCCCGCGGACGTGCGCCTCGTAGATCACCGTCTCGTGGTACGGGATGTTCGGCGGCCGGTCGTTCGCCCAGTCGAAGTACGGGTTGACCACGACACCGAGCATCGTGTGCCCGGCCGAGTCGAGGTCGTTGCGGCTGTCCGGCTCGCCGAAGTCGTAGCAGAACACCGCCTGGTCCCAGTCGACCTCGCCGGTGACCGCCTTCGCGTACGGGTCGAGCAGCAGCTTGTTCGGGTTGCAGCGCGGGCCGCGGGCGGGGTCGTACGGCCCGTGCACCCGGAAGCCGTACCGCTGTCCTGGGTTGACGTTGAGCAGGTACCCGTGGTGGACGAACCCGTCGACCTCGGGCAGCCGGATCCGCTCCTCCTTGCCCTGGTCGTCGAACAGGCACAGCTCGACGAAGTCGGCGGCCTCGGAGAACAACGCGAAGTTGGTGCCGGCACCGTCATAGGTGGCGCCGAGCGGGTAGGGGGAACCGGGCCAGGGCTGCACTCATGCTCCTCGTCGGGACGGGCGATCGTCACTTACTACCGTAGAGCGCGCAGGCTCACGTGCTACCGCCAACGGGTCCGTCAACAGGGTGATACCCACTGGGGCGCGCCTCACGCAGCGCGGCGATCGCGGCGTGCACCCGGGTGTCGGACAGCAGCTCGTCCACACCGACGGGTAGAGGTATTCGCCAGTTCGGGTACTCATCGATCGTACCCGGCAGGTTCGGCTGACGGGGGTCGCCGAGCGCGTCCTGGGGCGAGGTCAGCAGCAGGCGGCTCGCGGCCGTGGCGAGCAGCCGGTGCAGCGCGACGACGAGGTCCTGCTCGGACGGTTCGGGTGGCAGCAGCCCGTGCTCGGACAGCGCCACCAGCATCTCGATCTTCGCCTCGGCGGCCCGCGCGTACTCGGCGTCGGCGTCGTCGACCTGGCCCAACTCGTCCCGCACCCGCGCGTTCTCGCCCCGCAGGAAACCGGCCGTGGTGGGCAGGTCGTGCGTGGAGATGCTGGCCATCGCGTCGACCGGCCAGTCCTTCGGCGCGAGCAGCGGCTGGTTGGGCGCGTCGAAGTCCCGCTCGAAGTACAGCACCGACGAGCTGAGCACACCGCGTTCGTGCATGGCGTCGGTCACCGCCTCCGGCACCGTGCCGAGGTCCTCGCCGACCACCATCGCGCCGGCCAGGTGCGCCTCCAGCGCGAGGATGCCGAGCATGGCGTCCGCGTCGTAGTACACGTACGTGCCCTCGCTGGCCGGGTGGCCCGGCGGGATCCACCACAGCCGGAAGAGGCCCGCGATGTGGTCGACCCGGATGCCGTCCGCGTGCCGCAGCACGCTGCGGATCACCTCGCGGAACGGCCGGTAGCCGGCGGCCGCGAGCCGGTCCGGCCGCCATGGCGGCAGGTTCCAGTCCTGACCCTGCTGGCTGAACGCGTCCGGCGGCGCGCCGACCCGGACGTTCGGCGCGAGCACGTCCTGCAGCGCCCACGCGTCCGCGCCGGCCGGGTCCACGCCGACCGGCAGGTCGTGGACGATCTTCGCGTCGGTCCGCGCCCGCACGTCGGCCAGCTGGGTCTCGCACAGGCGCTGCAACCAGGCGTGGAAGGCGACGCGGCCGGCCAGCTCCCCGCGGGCCCTGTCCACCGCCGGGCTGTCCGGGCGGCGCAGGTCCGCCGGCCACGCGCGCCAGTCGGCGCCGTGCCGCTCGGCCAGCGCGCAGAACGTGGCGAAGTCCCGCAGCTCGTCGGTCATGGGCTCGGCGCCACCCGGCCAGAGGAGCTCCAACGCGGCGAGCTTCGCGGTCCACACGGCGTCGTAGTCGATCAGCTCGGTGTGCGCGGGGGCGAGGCGCAGGACGTTCTCCCGGGTGGCCGCGTCGGCGTGGCGGAACTCGTCGGTCTCGGTGACCCGCAGGTAGATGGGGTTGGCGAAGCGGCGGCTCGACGGCGAGTACGGGGAGCGCCGCACGGGCAGGGCGGGTGTGATCGCCTGGACGGGGTTGACCAGCACGACGCCCGCGCCGGAGCGCCGCGTGAGCTCCCGCAGGTCGGCGAAGTCCCCGATGCCCCACGAGCCGGGCGAGTGGAGCGCGTACAGCTGCAGCATCCAGCCCCACGCCGGATCGACCGGCGGCAGGCGACGCGGCGTGACGATCAGCTCGATGCCGTCATCGAGCTGGTGATAACCGAGTGGGGGAGTGTCCGGACCCTCCGTGACGACCTTGGTCCGCGAGCGCGATGGTGGCCCCATCTCCTCGAGAACGGCACGCACGACCTCCTCCGCCACCGTGACGCGCTGGCGGTCGGCGTTCTCGTACCAGGTGGCAACTCCACGCGCCTGTGCGAGCGCGCTCAGCTGTGGGTCCATCCGGTAAGGATGTCAGGACTGGTGCAGTGTCCGCTGGGTCGGCAGAGGGTGAAGGTCCTCACGGGCGGCGAGCAGCGCCGTCCTGGCGTGTTCGAGGTCGGCCTGGACCAGGCTGACCCGAGCGTCCCGCACCAGCCGGACGGCGGGCGCGACGCGGCACGTGTCCCCGGCGGCCGCGGTCCAGGCGAGCGCGGCGCGGAGTACGTCGTCGAGGCGGGAAACGTCGACATCATCGGTGAGACCGGCGAGCACGGTGTCCACGGCCCGGCGAAGACGCTCACCAGGTGGGGGTAAGGGGCGCTTCCTGATCGGTGAAATCCGTCTTGGGGATTGCACTACTAACTGTTGCTTGGTCACCGCGACCCTCCAACTTGATTGGGCGGTGCCGTAGGTCCCCGGCGGGCCCCAGCCAACCCAACGCTCCCGATCCTCGCACTCTTGACGGCCTGAGCACAGTGCGAGAACGAAGGAATAACGCGGCGTTCACAGTGTTAACGCTCACTTCGTGCAGTTGGCGCTTTGCCAACGCCCCACCCCACGCGTGTCCAACGCTCCAGCACCGCGTGTCCAACGCCGCGGCAGCGCGTGTCCAACCGTGTGGACGGGTGAGTTCGACGAATCGGGACGTTCGCGTTCGTCGAACTCAGCGGTGTGCGCGTTGGACACGCGGGTTCTGGGGGTTGGACACGCGGGGTCAGGTGGCGGTGCGGAGGGCTTGGCGTGACAGGGAGTCCGCCTGGCGGGTGGTTTCCGGCAGCCGGTACTTCGGGGTGAGGGCCAGCACCTGCGCGCAGGCCGTGTCCAGGTCCACGCGGTGGCCGACCGACACGAAGACCGGCTTCACGTCGGGCTGGGTGCGCAGCGCGGCGCCCACCTCCTCGTCCCCGTCGAGGAGCGGGGTGCGGGCGCCGCGGGTGGCGGCCGGTTCCGCGTACCGGCCGAGCGGGGTCTTCGCCACGCCGATCGTCGGCAGACCGGTCTCGACGCCGAGGTGACACGCCAGTCCGAAGCGGCGCGGATGGGCGAGGCCGTGCCCGTCGGCCAGCAGCACGTCGGGCGTGGTCGTCAGCCGGGCGAGGGCCTGGAGGAGCGTCGGCAGCTCACGGAAGGCGAACAGCCCTGGCACGTAAGGGAACTCCGCCGCACCCACGGCGGTCGCCGACTCGAGGACCGCGCCGGTCGCCACCGACACCGTCACCACCGCGGCGGCCACGAGCGGGGAGTCCGTCGCGTACGCCACGTCCAGGCCGGCGGCCGTGCGGGGCGCGAAGCCGGCCGCCGCGGTCCGGACGACCGCCGGCGCCAGCTCGACCTGCAACCGCACGGCGTCCTCGACCGACGACGGCACGTTCACGCGCGGCAGGTTAGGCGACGTCCGGGTACAGCAGCGACAGCGGGCCGGACAGCGCGGCGCGGACCTGGCGGGAGACGTCGTCGGCCACGACCTCCGGCTGGCCGGCCTCGACCCCGTCCAGCGCGAGGTTCGCGATGACCTGCGGGTCGCTCTTCGGGCCGTCGACGTGGGCGGCCATGTCGGTGTCCATGTACCCCACGTGCAAGGCCGTGACCAGCGTCTTCTGGTCGGCGAGGCTGAGCCGCAGCGCGTTGGTCAGCGACAGCTCGGCGGCCTTCGCGGCGGAGTAGGCCGAGGCCGGTGGCAGCGTGGTCCACGACAGGACCGACAGGACGTTCACCAGCGCACCGCCGCCGTTCGCGGCCAGCACCGGGGCGAACGCGCGAGCCACGGACAGCGTGCCGAAGTAGTGCGTCTCCATCTCGAGGCGGACGTCGCCGAGGTCGCCGTCGACCAGGGCGGCGTTCGTGCTCGAGCCCGCGTTGTTGATCAGCAGGTCGACGTCGGCGGCCAGCGACGCGGCCGCGGCGACCTGCGCGGGGTCGGTGATGTCGAGCCGCACCGGGACGACGCCGGGCAGGCCGACGGACTCGGGGTCGCGGGCGCCGGCGTACACCTTCGCCGCGCCGCGGTCGAGGAGTGCCTGGGCGAAGCGGCGGCCGAGGCCCCGGTTGGCGCCGGTGACGAGGGCGGTCGCGCCGTTGATCTGCATCTCGTGCTCCCTTGGAAGTCTGAGTAGGTTTTTCCAAGTTAGCATGAGTAGGATTTTCCAAGCCAGGGATATGATGGGAGTCATGGAGACGCCGTGTTCGATAGCCCGCACGCTCGAGGTGCTCGGCGAGCGGTGGACGTTCCTGGTGGTGCGTGAGGCCCTGTCCGGGACGACCCGCTTCGCCGACTTCCGCGTCACGCTGGGTGTGGCCCCCGACATCCTCACGAACCGGCTGAACACGCTGGTCGAGGCGGGGGTCCTGGAGCGGCGGCCGTACCAGGAGGAGGGCAGGCGAACCCGCCACGAGTACCACGTGACCCCGGCCGGCCGCGAACTGCGCGTCGTGCTCGGCGCACTACAGCAGTGGGGCGACGCACACCGCCCGTACTCGAAGGGCCCGACAGTCATCCGCCGCTCTGCGGACGACCGCCCCCTACACGTCGCCTACGTGGACGACGAGGGCCGGGAGGTGCCGCTGGACGAGGTCCGCTTCCTCCGCACACCCGCCTACCCAACCCCCACCTAACCCCGCGAGTCCCGCCCCGGGACCCGGCGAGTCCCGCTGTCGGACCCGGCGAGTCCCGTTCTCGAGACCGCCCGGATGTGCCGAAAGCGGGACTCGCGGGGGCTGAGGACGGGACTCGCGGGTTGGGGGTCACGGCAGCGCCGGGGTTACGCGGCGGACCGGGGGGCGTTCGGACCCGGTCAGCCACCGGCGTAGGCGGGACGGCCGCTGGCGGCGGGCCACGCGGGCCTCCCTCGCCAGTGCGGCGGCCTGCGCGCGCTCGAGGCGGTAGTCGATCTCTGCTCGGACGAGTTCCTGCGTGGCGTACATTTCCTTCTCCTTGTCTCGCTGACAATGAGAAGGTTCGTCCTGAGGCCCAGGTGAGGGCATCGGACGATCAGGCATGAGTGGCCCGCCAACACCCCTTACCCGGCGGCTCGGCGGGGGTTCAGGAGGGTGGGTAAGGGGGCAGCGCGAGCCACTCCCGCCAACTGAGGTCCCGGCCCACGTACCTGGGCTTCTCGAACGGCCAGACCCGGGCGATCCACCGCGGCACGACGATCGCCAGCGCCTCCTCCAGCGGTGTGCCGACCCGGTCGTCGACCACCCACCAGCTGATCTCCGCGTCCGCACCCACGCGCTCCGGCGGGTCGATGTAGACGCAGCCGACCAGCTCGGTCTCGGCCAGGTTCAGCAGCGCGTAGTTGAACGACTCGTGCGCCTCGATCTCCCGCTCGTGCCGCGCGAGGTCGGCCCGGTCCTCCTCGACGGTCATGGTCTCCGGCGGCCACCCCCAGGCCTCGCCGTAGATCCGCCACAGCCGTTCCCGCGAGCCCATCACCGCCGGGTAGTCGATCTCCGTGTCCGACTCCCGGATCGGCCGCAGGTGGTAGCCGTCCATGACCGGGAGCGTGGTCGGGTGCGTGAAGTCGGCGGGCAGCCATGCCATGGGAAACCACGCTACCGTGCGGACTTGGCGCGGACATGCATCCGTTCGCCCTGCCTGCCGAACAGGCTGAGGATCTCCACCGGGTGGTCGTCCGCCGAGCCGAACCAGTGCGGCAGCCGCGTGTCGAACTCGGCCGCCTCACCGGCCACCATCGTGATGTCCTTGTCGGCGAGCAGCAGCCGGGCGCGGCCGGACAGCACGTAGAACCACTCGTAGCCCTCGTGCGTGCGCTGTTCGGTCGGCCGGCCCGGCGGTATGATCATCTTGTACGCCTGCAGCCCGCCCGGCTGCCTGGTCAGCGGCACGATCGTGCGGTCGCCCATCTTCCTCGGCTCCATCCGCACCCGCGGGTCGCCGACCTTCGGCGCGCCGACCAGCTCGTCCAGCGGCACCTGGTGGGCGATCGAGATCGGCAGGAGCAGCTCGAGGCTCGGTCTGCGCTGCCCGGACTCCAGCCGGGACAGCGTGCTCTTCGAGATGCCGGTCGCCTCGGACAGCTCCACGAGCGTGACGTTGCGCTGGGTGCGCAGCCGCCGCAGCCGGGGCCCGACCTCGGCGAGCGCGGTCGTGATCGCATCGGTCATGTTCCCAGTATCGGCAACGAATGTTGTCGAGGTGGGGACACACCCGGATCCTGGCCGCGGAGGTGATCGTCGATGTACGACGTAGTGATCATTGGTGGGGGTCCGGCCGGGTTGTCCGCGGCGCTGGTGCTGGGGCGGGCGCGGCGGAAGGTCGTGGTGGTCGACTCGGGGGAGCCGCGCAACGCGGTCGCCCACGAGGCGCACGGATTCCTGACCAGGGACGGGATCGCGCCGGCGGAGCTGCTGCGGCTCGGCCGGGAGGAGATCAGCGGGTACGGGGTCGAGCTGCTGGACGGCAGGGCGGTGTCCGCGGCCGGGACCGCCGACGGGTTCGTGGTCACGCTGGAGTCGGGTGTGGAGCTGGCCGCCAGGAAGCTGCTCGTGACGGCGGGCATGCGCGACGAGCTGCCGGACCTGCCGGGGGTCGCGGAGCTCTGGGGTGACCAGGTGCACTTCTGCCCGTACTGCCACGGCTACGAGGTCCACGACGACCAGGTGGGGGTGGTCGCCGAAGGCCCGTTGGGGGTCATGAAGGCCGTGATGCTGCGTGCGTGGGCGCCGGACGTCGTGCTGTTCACCGGCGGCTACGAGCCGACCGAGGAGGAGGCGGGGCGGCTCGCCGCGCACGGGGTCGGGGTCGAGCAGGGCAAGGTCACGCGCCTGGCCGTGGCGGACGGGCGGCTGACCGGGGTCGAGCTGGCCGACGGACGGGTCGTGGCCCGGTCGGCGGTGTTCGTGAACCCGACCTTCGTGCCGAAGGACAACCTGCTCACCGGCCTGGGCTGCGAGATGGTCGACGGGCCGATGCTCCGCACCGTGCGGGTGGACGCCGCGGGCCGCACCAGCGTGCCCGGCGTGTGGGCGGCCGGCAACGTCATCGACCCGACGGCCCAGCTGATCAGCTCCGCCGGCGCCGGCGCGACGGCGGCCGTTCAGCTCAACCACGACCTGATCTTCGCCTGACCGCACCGCCCTGACCGCACCGCCCTGACCGCACCGCCCTGACCGCACCGCCCTGACCGCACCGCCCTGACCGCACCGCCCTGAAGGACCCCTTCGAGACGTTCAACGTCCTGAAGGGGTCCTTCAGGGCATGCCATGCTGGGCGGCGTGGAGCTTTCCGACGGGGCGCGGCGCAACCCGGAGCTGCGGCGGGTCGCCATGCGGCGGCAGGTCGCCGAGGCCGGGTTCGTGCGGGTCGACACGCTGGCCCGGGACTACGGCGTCAGCATCATGACCGTCCACCGCGACCTCGACGAGCTGGAGCGGCTCGGCTTCCTGCACAAGGTCCGCGGCGGTGCGACCAGCGCGCCGACCACCACGTTCCACGGCGACCTCGAGCACCGCATGCAGGCGCAGGTCGACGCGAAGCTCGCCATCGCGCGTGAGGTCCTGCGCACCGAGGTCGAGTCCGGCCAGGTCATCGCGCTCGACGACAGCACGACCTCGCTCGTGCTCGCCCGCCTGCTGCCGGAGAAGGCGCCGCTCACCGTCGTCACGCACTTCCTGCCGGTCATCCGCGCGCTCGCCGCCCAGCCGGGCATCGAGCTGATCGGGCTCGGCGGCCGGTACGACGCCGCGTACGACTCCTTCCTCGGCCAGGCCACCGCCGAGGCGGCCGCGGGGCTGCGCTACGACCTGCTGTGCCTGTCGACCACGGCGGTCGCCGACGGCGTCTGCTACATCCAGTCGCTCGACACGGTGATCACGCGCCGGGCGTTGGTCGCGTCCGCGGCACGCAGCGTGGCGCTCATCGACCACACCAAGTTCGACCGCCGGGCACTGCACCGGCTGGTCGGACTGGGTGACCTCGACCGGGTGATCGTCGACGACGAGACCCCCACGCAACTCGTCCGGCGGGAGCGGGCGCGAGGCGCTCGGATCGACGTCGTTGCGAAGTGATGTGAAGTTCGCGATAGCTTAGATCGTTTCAACCTGCGGCTTTACGGTTTGCCAACCATGATCAATGTTAAAAGTTGCGAAGTTCTGGCGGGCACGCTTGTAATACGGCCGTGGCAGACAACGAAGTCGCGGTGTGTGTCGACGCCGGCACCACCGTCATCAAGAGCGTGGTGTTCGACGCGGACGGCCGCGAGCTGGCCGTCACCCGCCGTGACACCGCGGTGCGCCACCCGAGCCGTGCGCAGTGCGAGCAGGACATGGCCGAGGTGTGGGACGCCGTCGTCGCGACCGTCCGCGAGGCGGTCGAGCGCGTCGCACGCCCGGTGCGGCTGCTCGCGATCACCGCGCAGGGCGACGGCGCCTGGCTCGTCGGCCCGGACGGCGAGCCGGTCCGGCCCGCGATCCTGTGGAACGACGGCCGCGCCGCCGACGTCGTCCAGAGCTGGCGCGCGGAAGGCGTCCTCGATCGCGCGTACCGCCTCAACGGCTCGCTCACCAACGCCGGTCTGCCCAACGCGATCCTCCGCTCGATCGGTGAGACCCGCCCGCACACGGCGCTGACCTGCGGCGGCTGGCTGTTCAGCAAGCTCACCGGCGTGCGTGGCATCGAGAAGTCCGAGGCGTCCGCGCCCTGGCTGGACATCCACGCAGGCGAGTACTCGGCCGAGCTGACCGACCTCTACGGCGTCGACCCGGCCGTCCTGCCGCCCCTGCTCACCGACCAGGTCCAGCCGCTCACCGCGACCGGGCTGGGGGTGCCGGCCGGCACCCCGGTCGTGCTCGCGCCGTACGACATCGTGACCACCGCGTTCGGCACCGGCGCGACCCGGGTCGGGCAGGCCACGTGCATCCTCGGCACCACCCTGTGCACGGAGATGCTGGTCGAGGCGCCGGACACCACCGGGGAGCCGTCCGGCCTCACGCTCGACTTCGGCACGCCCGGGCTGATCATGCGCTCGTTCCCCACGCTCGCCGGCACCGGCGTCGTGGACTGGCTCGTCGACCTGCTCGGGCTCGCGAACCACGCCGAGGTGACCGAGCTGGCCGCGCAGGCACCGCCCGGGGCGGACGGCCTGCGGGTGCTGCCGTACCTGTCGCCCGCGGGGGAGCGGGCGCCGTTCCTCGACCCGGCGGCGAGTGGCCTGGTCACCGGCATGCGGTTCGGGCACGGCCGCGGCCAGCTCGCCCGCGCGGTGCTGGAGGGTCTCGCGCACGTCATCCGCGACTGCCTCGACGCCGCCCCAGGCCGGCCGGTCGAGCTGGGGCTGTGCGGTGGCGGCGCGGCGAGCCCGTTGTGGTGCCAGCTGATCGCGGACATCACGGGCGTACCCGCTGTGTCCACTGAGGACTCGCAGGTGGGTGCGAAGGGCGCGCAGGTGTTCGCGCTGACCGCGCTCGGGGACTACCCCTCGCTGACCGCCGCCGCGGCCGCGCTGGTGCGCCCGTCGGCGCGGTACGAACCTGATCAGTCCACAAGAGACCTGTACGAGAAGGAACACGCGCAGTTCCTGGAGACGCGCGCGCTGGCCGCCACCAGGTGGGCCCAGTGGCGATGACCTGGGTGGGGGTCGATCTCGGCACCCAGAGCGTTCGCGCGCTCGCGGTCGACGACGCCGGGGAGACCGTGGCGTCGGCGCGGTGCCCGCTGCGCGGCACCCGGTCGGGGACGCGGCACGAACAGGACCCGGCCGCGTGGTGGGAGCTGACCGCGGAGGCGTTGGCGGCACTGGACCTGCGCGGCCGCGAGATCGGCGGCGTCGCGATCTGCGCCACGTCCGGGACCGTGCTGCTGACCGACCGGGACGGCACGCCACGCACGCCGGGGCTGATGTACGACGACGCGCGTGCCGGCGCGTTCGCGGCCGTCGCGCAGGAGGCCGGTGAGGCGCTGTGGAGCCGGCTCGGGTACCGGATGCAGCCGGCGTGGGCGCTGCCGAAGCTGTTGTGGTGGCGGGAGAAGGGCCTGCTCGGCCCGGACGTCCGGCTGGCGCACCAGCCGGACGTGGTGGCGTCGGCGCTGGTCGGGCGCCCGGTCGCGAGCGACGCCAGCCACGCGCTCAAGACCGGCTACGACCTGATCGCCGACCGCTGGCCGGCGGACGTACTGTCGCGTGTGGACATCGACCCGGCCGTGCTGCCGGACGTCGTGCGCCCGGGGACCGTGCTCGGCGAGGTCTGCGCCGACGCGGCTTCGCTGACGGGACTTCCGGCCGGCACGCCGGTCGTCGCCGGCATGACGGACGGGTGCGCGGCGCAACTCGCGGCCGGCGCGCTGGAGGTCGGTGAGTGGAACTCGGTGCTCGGCACCACGTTGGCGCTCAAGGGGGTCAGCACGTCGCTGCCGCACGACCCGACCGGGGCCGTGTACTCGCACCGCGCGCCGCACGGTGACCTGTGGCTGCCGGGCGGCGCGTCGTCGACGGGCGCGGGGGCGATCCGGGCGCTGTTCCCGTCGGCGGACCTCGCCGAGCTGACCGCGGCGGCGGCGCGGGTGCGGGACGTGCCGCTGTGTTACCCGCTGGTGGGGCACGGTGAGCGGTTCCCTTTCGTGGCAACGGAAGCGCGCGGCTTCCTGGGCGACGGCCCGCTGGTTGTGCAGGGCGACCCGGCGCGTGTGTTCGCCGCGGTGTGCACGGGGGTGGCACACCTGGAGCGGCTGTCGTTCGAGCTGCTCGCCGCGGCCGGGGCGGACGTCGGCGGGACGGTGACGTTCACCGGCGGCGGCGCTCGCAACGGGTGGTGGAACCAGCTGCGCTGCGACGTGCTCGGCGTGCCGGTGCGGCTGCCGGAGAACCCGGAACCCGCGCTGGGCATGGCCGTGCTGGCCGCGGGGGCGCGCACGGGTGACATCCCGGCCGCCGCCAAGCGGCTCGTGCGGGTGCGCCGCACGCTGGAACCGGACCTGGCGCGGCACGCGGAGCTGACGCCCGCGTACCGGGCGTTCGTCGTCGCGCTCATCGACCGCGGCTGGTGGGAGGAATGACTGTGGCGGAAAGGATTCTGCTGGCGGGGGACCGGTTCGTGCTGAACCGGCTGCTGGCGGCCGAGCTGGCCCCCGGCGCCTGGGACGTGCGGACGCTGGAGCTGCCGTGGCCGCACGTGCCGTTCGGTCGCGTGGCGGAGGTCGACGAGGCGTCCGATGTGGAGGATGAGCTGATCGAGGCCCTGCATGGGGTCCGGGTGTGCCTCACGCAGATGGCCCCGCTGACCTCCCGGGTGCTCGACGCCTGCCCCGACCTGGAGCTGTTCGCGGTGTCCCGCGGTGGCCCGGTGAACGCGAACCTGGCGGCGGCGACCGCGCACGGCGTCGCGGTGACGTTCGCGCCGGGCCGCAACGCCGAGTCCACCGCCGAGCACACCGTCGGGATGATGCTCGCGGCCATGCGGCGCATTCCCCTGGCACACAACAGTGTGGTGGCGGGCAGGTGGGAGAGCGGCATGTACGCCTACGAGGAGACCGGGCTGGAGGTCTCGGGCAGCACGATCGGTCTGGTCGGCGCGGGTGCGATCGGCAGCCGGGTGGCGGCGGCGCTGCGTGCCATGGGCGCGACCGTGCTGGTGTCGGACCCCTACGCCGGCGTGGAGTCGGTGCCACTGGAGGAGTTGCTGGCGCGGTCCACAGTGGTCTCCCTGCACGCTCGGCTGACCGACGAGACCCGCGGCATGATCGGCGAGCGGGAGCTGGCGTTGATGCCGGCCGGCTCGGTGCTGGTGAACTGCGCGCGGGGCGGCCTGCTCGACTACCACGCGCTGGCCAAGGCGTTGACGAACGGCCACCTGTTCGCCGCCGCGCTCGACGTCTACGACGAGGAGCCGCTGCCGGCCGACCACCCGCTGCGCGACGCCCCGAACGCGGTGCTGACCCCGCACCTGGCCGGCGCGAGCCGCGCGGTCGCCGCCCGCGCCGCCCACATGGTGGGCGTCGAGGCGGCCCGCTGGCTGGCCGGCGAACCCCCACTGCACTGCGCGAACCCGGAGGTGCTGCCCCGATGACCCCCCGATCCGCTCCCCCCGCCCCGCCCCGATGCCCTGAAGGACCCCTTCAGGACGTTGAACGTCTCGAAGGGGTCCTTCAGGGCGGTGGCGGGCGGGCGAGGGGAGCGCGGCCATGAGCGTCCGCCTTCTGCTCGCCCGCCACGGCGAGACCGTCTGGCACGCCGGCAACCGGTACGCCGGCGGCCGCAGCGAGCCCGAGCTGACCGACCTCGGGCTGCGCCAGGCCGAACAGCTCGCCAAGACCGCCGTGGCCACCGGCGTCACGGTCGTGGTCAGCTCGCCGCAGCGGCGGGCCGTCACCACGGCCACCCCCACCGCCGAGGCGCTCGGCGTCCCCCTCCATCTCCGGCCCGACCTGCGCGAGGTCGACTTCGGGGACCTCGAGGGCCACTTCCTCGACGAGATGGACCCCGTTGCCGTGCAACGGTTCCGCGAGGATCCCGCGGCGAACGCCTTCCCCGGCGCCGAGCCGCTCGCGGACGCCGGCGCCCGGGGTGCCGCCGCGCTGCGGGCGATCGAGGAGGACCACGCGGGCGGCACCGTCCTCGTCGTCGCCCACAGCACGCTGTTCCGGCTCACGCTCTGCGTGCTGCTCGGCCTGCCGGTCAGGCACTACCGGCGGATCTTCCCAGGCCTGGACAATGCCGCGCTGACCGAGATCCGGTTGCCGGCCGACCCGTCCCACCCCGCGGCACTCATCTCGCTCAACCGTGCGCACTGACGCGTACTCGAAAGGAAAACCATGCGCCGACTTGCCATACTCGTCGCAGCACTGGCTCTGGTCGTCTCCGCCTGCTCGTCCGAAACCGGAACCGGCGGCGGTGGCGGCGACGCGAGCAACGCCAAGATCGCCTTCCTGATGCCGGACATCGCCTCGACGCGTTACGAGCTGTACGACAGCCCGCTGTTCAAGGCGAAGATCTCCGAACTGTGCCCGGACTGCGAGGTGATCTACCAGAACGCCAACGCGGACGCGTCCCGCCAGCAGCAGCAGGCGAACTCGGCGCTCGCACAGGGCGTGAAGGCGATCGTGATCGACCCGGTCGACTCGACGGCGGCCGCGAGCATCGTGAACACCGCCCGCTCGCAGGGCGTGCCGATCATCGCCTACGACCGGCCCATCCCGGACACCCCGGCCGACTACTACATCTCGTTCGACAACGAGAAGATCGGCAAGTCCATCGGCGACGACCTGGTCGCGCACCTGAAGGAGACCGGTGCGCAGGGCGGGATCCTCGAGGTCAACGGCTCGCCGACGGACGCGGCCGCCGGCCTGATCAAGAAGGGCATCCACTCGGCCGTCGACAACTCCGGTTTCGAGCTGCTCGCCGAGTACGACACCCCGGACTGGGCGCCGGCGAAGGCACAGGACTGGGTGTCCGGCCAGATCACCCGGTTCGGCCCGCGGATCGCCGGCGTGGTGGCCGCGAACGACGGCACCGGCGGCGGTGCGATCGCCGCGTTCAAGGCGGCCGGTGTGAACCCGGTACCACCGGTGACGGGCAACGACTTCGAGGTCGCGGCGGCCCAGCGGATCGTGGCGGGCCTGCAGTACAACACGATCTCCAAGCCCATCAGGGTCGTCGCCGAGGCGGCGGCCGAGGTCGCGTACCAGTTCGTGAAGGGTGAGAAGCCGGCGGGCAGGACGACGCTGTTCGACACGCCGTCCCAGCTGTTCGAGCCCACGGTCGTGACGCTGGACAACCTCGCCGAGGTGCTGTCGGAGTCCGACCAGATCAAGGCGTCCGAGGTCTGCACCGGCGAGTACGCGGCCGCGTGCGGGCAGCACGGGATCAAGTGATGTTGACGGACACCGCTGTCCTGTCGCTGCGCGGGATCAGCAAGAACTTCGGCGCCGTGGCGGCGCTGACCGATGTCGACCTCGACGTGTCCGCCGGCCAGGTGGTGGCGATCGTGGGCGACAACGGCGCCGGGAAGTCCACTTTGGTCAAGGTGCTGGCCGGCGTGCACCGGCCGGACACCGGCGCGATCACGTTCGCCGACGGGCTGGTGACGATCGACAGCCCCGCGACGGCCCACGCACTCGGCATCGCCACGGTGTTCCAGGACCTCGCGCTCTGCGAGAACCTGAACGTGGTGGAGAACCTGTTCCTGGGCAGGGAGATCCGCCGCGGCCGCCTGGACGAAGTCATGATGGAGACCAGGTCGTGGGAGCTGCTCCGCCAGCTGTCGGCCAAGATCCCCACGGTCCGCGTCCCGGTGGCGTCGCTGTCCGGCGGCCAACGCCAGACGGTGGCCATCGCCCGCTCGCTGCTCGGTGACCCCAAGATCATCATCCTGGACGAGCCGACGGCCGCGCTGGGCGTGGAACAGACGGCCGAGGTCCTGAACCTGATCGAGCGCCTGCGTGAGCGTGGCCTCGGCGTCATCATGATCAGTCACAACATGGAGGACGTGCGCGCGGTGGCCGACCGCATCGTGGTGCTCCGCCTGGGCCGCAACAACGGCGTCTTCGACGCGGCGGACGTGACCACGGAAACCCTGGTGGCGGCCATCACCGGCGCCACGGACAACGTGGCGACCAGGCGAGCACGGGACAGGAGGACGACCCCGTGACCCAGATGAAGTCCGCCCCGGCGCTCGACCTGCTCGACGAGCGGCTCCGGCGCGGGGAGGGCCTGAAGCCCGCGCTCGGGGCCGTCGCCGACCGGATCCGGTCCGGCGACCTGGGCGCGCTGCCGATCATCGTCGGGCTGGTCGTGATCTGGACGGTGTTCCAGATCCTCAACCCGGTGTTCCTGTCGAGCGCCAACCTGGTGAACCTGCTGATGGAGAGCGTCTCCGTCGGGATCATCGCGCTCGGGATCGTCTGCGTGCTGCTCATCGGGCAGATCGACCTGTCCGTCGGGTCCGTGTCCGGGCTGTCCGCGGCACTCACGGCCGTCACGTTCGTCAACGGTGGCTGGCCGGTCTGGCTGTCGATCCTCGCCGCGATCGCCGGTGGGGCCGTGATCGGCTGGCTCTACGCCCAGCTGGTCACGCGCTTGGGGGTGCCCAGCTTCGTCGCCACGCTCGCCGGGTTGCTGGGGTTCCTCGGGCTGCAGCTCTGGCTGCTCGGCAGCAAGGGCGCGATCAACCTGCCGTTCGACACCGGGCTCGTGTACTTCGCGCAGCTTGCGTTCGTGCCGGCGTGGCTGTCGTACGTGCTGGTGGCCGTGGCGGCGGGCGGGATCTTCCTGACCGGGTACTCGCTGGCCCGCGCCCGCCGCGCGGCCGGCCTGTCCGCGCGGTCGACACCGCTCCTGGTCGCCCGCAGCGTGGCGGTGGCGCTGGTGTTGGGCTTCGCGGTCTGGTACCTCAACGAGGCCCGGGGCGTCGGCTGGATGTTCGTGACCTTCGTGGCGCTGGTCCTGGTCCTGAACTACGTGCTGACCAGGACGTCCTGGGGCCGTGCCGTGTTCGCCATCGGTGGCAACGTGGAGGCGGCGCGGCGGGCTGGCATCAACGTCAAACGCATGTACACCACGGTGTTCATGCTGTGCAGCTCGCTGGCGGCGCTCGGTGGCCTGATCGCCGCGGCCCGCCTCGCGGCGGCCAACCAGGCGAGCGGTGCCGGCGACGTCAACCTGAACGCGATCGCGGCGGCGGTCATCGGCGGCACCAGCCTGTTCGGCGGGCGGGGCAGTGCTTTCTCGGCGCTGCTGGGGATCCTGGTGATCCAGTCCATCTCGAGTGGGCTGACGCTGCTCGACCTGGACTCGTCGTTCCGCTTCATGGTGACGGGCCTGGTGCTGGCACTGGCCGTGGCCCTCGACTCGGTGGCCCGGCGCTCCCGCGCCGCCCACGGCCGGGCATGAAGAAGCCGGCGGGTGAGCCACCACACTCTTCCCGCCGGCGGGTCCAAGGTGGGTGAGCCAGTCAGCGGCTCACCCACCCGAGTCTCAAGCGGCTGCCAAGCCGCGGATCAGAACGGGTTGCGCTTGGGGTCCATGCCCGAGTGCCCGCGCGGCACCGACTCGTCCGGCCCCTCGGGCGCGGGCTCGTCGGCGTACGTCGGCTTGGTGTGTTCGCCGGCGAAGTCCGGGCTCGGCTCCCCCAGCGGCGGCAGGCTCTGCGACGGGCTGCCACCGCGGTCGCCCAGCTGGGGCTCACCCTGCTGCGGCGAGCGGTCGACATCGCCGCGCCAGGCGCCGGTCTCACCGCCGCGGTGCTCGATGAAGTCGCGGAACCGCTCGAGGTCGCCCTGGATGCGGCTGCCCACCACGCCCAGCGCGGCGCCGGCCTTCTCCGTCAGCGACTCCGGCTCGTACTCCATCTGCAGGTGCACCCGGGTCGTCTTGTCGTCCAGGCGGTGGAACGTCACGACACCGGCGTGCTGCGGACCCTCGACCGAGCGCCAGGCGACTCGCTCGTCGGGGTGCTGCTCGGTGATCTCGGCGTCGAACTCGCGGGTGACACCGCCGATCGTGGTGCGCCAGTGCGTCCTGGTCGGCGTGGTCTGCTCGATCTTCTCCACGCCCGCCATGAACTTCGGGAAGGACTCGAACTGCGTCCACTGGTTGTACGCGGTCCGCACGGGCGCCTTGACGTCCACCGACTTCTCGATGGTGGTCACTGATGCCACTCCTTTCGGACCCACTGCAGCGGGTTGGGTCTCGTCGTCTCCATGGTTCGGTTACCCGGTCGGGCGGGGGTGAACCCCACGAATTGACAGTCCACAAAGGATATTGGATTACCGCATGCCGGCCAGCGCGGCCGCCACGCCCTCGACCACCTCGGGGTGGCCGAGCGGCAGCGGCGCCTCGACCCGGTCGTCCGGGCCGGGGTGGCTCCTGGCCACGACCAGCACCTCGATGTCCGTGTCGGCGAGCGTGCCGCTGGTGTCCTCGTCGACGGGGTCGACCAGCAGCACGGAACTGACGATGTCGGCGAACTGCCGGGCGATCGCGATGGCCGCCGGGCACGCCTCGCCGCTCGCCACGAGGTTCGCGGGCGCCTGGCGCTCGGTCAGCGTCTCCAGGACGTCCTCGATGTCCTCCAGCGAGTTCTCGCCGGCGGGCGTGCGGCACCAGGCCACCTGGAAGTGCTCGGCCAGCCGCCCCCAGGTCGGCGGCACGTCGTGCTTGGCGGTGCCGGCCGGATCCACGACTACCAGCGCGGGCCCGTCGTCCTGCCCGGCCCACACCACGGGTGCCCCTTCGGCACGCGGACCATTTCTGTCGAACTCACGCATGCCTAGGGGATACCGCCGTGGAACCAGGCAAAACTTGTTATTCGCGGACGACCTCGGTCGGTGGCTTGTCCGTGCGCAACCCGCCGAACCGGGGGTGCCGCAGCCGTCCTTCGCGGGTCCACTCGCTGAACCCGACCTGCACGACGAGCTCCGGCCGGATCCAGTGCGCGGTCGGCTCGGGCACCTGGTCGACGAACGGCGACTCCTCCTGCGCCATGGCGTCCATGCGTGCCCGCAGGGAGCGCAGTGTGGCGTGGTCGTAGCCGGTGCCGACCTTGCCGGCGTAGCGGAGCAGGCCGTCCTCGTGGTAGCCGACGATCAGCGCGCCGAAGCCGGCCCGCGACCCCTGCGGCTCGGTGAACCCGCCGACGACGAACTCCTGGCCGCGCAGGCACTTGAACTTGAGCCAGTCGGCGGAGCGGCCGCCGCGGTAGGGCGAGTCGGCACGCTTCGCGATCAGGCCTTCCCAGCCGTGGTCGCACGCGTACTGGTAGAACGCCTCGCCGTCGCGGTCGCGGTGTTCGCAGTAGCGGAGCGCGCCGCCGAAGCGGAACGCCGTGCGCAGGATCGACTTGCGCTCCCGCAGCGGTCGTCCGGTGAGATCGATCCCGCCGAGGGACAGCAGGTCGAACATGTAGTACAGGACCGTGTCCCCGTCGCGGACGATTTCGCCGTCGGTGACGAAGTGCGTGCCGCCGGCCGCGGCCAGCAGCTCGACCAGTTCGGGATAGCCGTCATCGAGCCGTTTGTGGTTGCGGGACCACAACTGCGGCCGCCAGCCATCGCGGATCGACATGGCGCGCACGCCGTCCAGCTTTCGCTCGAAGACCCAGTCGTCGTCGGAGAAACGCCGATCGGTGGGCGTGGCGAGCATCAACTCTGGCGGATCGATCATCTCTCGTCTCGGTGATCGTTGAATGTGCAAATTGCATACCCAGAGTTGCGGATTCTAATCCGTTGTTGTCAACGCCTCACACCGACCCGCCGATAAGTCCTCGTTGATCACACTCGGGGTAGCGAAAAGCCCCGGAAAGCGTCCCCGAACAGGCGATCTGTGCCATCCGATCGAGGGTTGAATTCATGTGACGACCGTCACGTAGAGGTCTCCGGCGCTCGAGAACACGCGGGGCTTCGAAGATCACCGGAGTCGGGTCGGAAACTCACCCACGAGTCCGAACCAGACAGTCCATTGTGGACTAAATCAGAGCATGGCGGTCCGCACGTCGGGGGACACCGGCAGCAGGTCCAGCAGCCGCATGACGGCGAGCGGGCGCAGCACCACCCGTTCGGTGGCCACCAGCCGCAGCCGTGCTCGCCGGGCGACGAGTGCCGTCCGCGCGTCGAGCAGCACCGAGACCCCGGAGCACCCGAAGAACGACACCCCGGACAGGTCACACACGAGCAGCCGTACAGCGGGATCGGCGGTCAGCGGCAGCAGTGCGGCCTGCAGGGAGGCCACGGTCGCGATGTCGATCTCGCCCGACACCGTCACCAGCGCGACGCCGTCCCGCACCGGTCTTACCCCGATGCCGAGCCCCGCGTCGAACGGCCAGACGTCAGCCATGGTGCCTCCACCCCACAAGAGACACGGCTGACTTCGTAACCGTGAGAGAAAACTCGCGACAGACTACCAAGCAGTCTTGCCGCCGCTCGCACGTGCGCCCAGACTCCGGGGGTGCCCAACGACATACTGACCGTGGCGAGCGAGCTCGCCGAGATCTCCCGGCTCGTCGCCGACGACGACTTCGGCGCCACCACGGCGAAGTTCGTCCACCGGATCGTCAGCACGGTCCCCGGCTGTGACGAGGCGCTCATCACGGTCCGTTCGACGGCCGGCGTCGAGACCGTCCAGACCAGCGGCAACCTCGGGTTCGACCCGCTGGCACCCGGCCCGATCGTCGAGGCCGTGACGTTCCGGGAGCCCAGGCAGCTCACCGACACGCTCTCCGACCAGCGCTGGCCCGCCTTCGCGACGCAGCTGGTCAACGCCGGCTACCGCTCCTGCCTGACCCTGCCGCTGTCCACCCGCGGCGACGAGTCCGCCGTGCTCACGCTCCTGTCCCAGCAGCCGGGGCAGTTCGACGAGTCGTCCTACGACGTGGTGTTGCTGCTCACCCTCCACGCGGGCGTGGCGTTCGACAACGCGTCGATCTACCACGACACCCTCGAGCTGGTGGGGCAGTTGCGGACGGCACTGCGCACCCGGTCACTCGTCGGCCGCGCCCAGGGCCTGCTCATGCGGGACCAGGGGTGCAACTCCGACGAGGCGTTCGGGGTGCTCAAGCGCGCGTCCCAGAACAGGAACGTCAAGCTCCGCGACCTCGCCACGCAGCTCGTCGACGCTCATGAGAACGGCGAGTTCGACAAGCTCGTCGCCGATGTCATGACTGCCTAGGCGGCCCGCGCGACCGGCCGCGCCGCCAGCAGGTCCTCGACGAGGTCCGCCGCCGTCTCCGGCGCGCCCGCCGCCTCGACCCTGGCGGCGAGCCGCCGGGCCGTGGCCAGCGCGGGCTCGTCCACGCGCAGCCGCTCGACCACCTGGCGCAGCTCCTCCGCCCGCAGCTCGGCCGGCGCCACGAGCCGGCCGACGCCGAGCGCGACGACCTCCCTGGCGTACCGGGCCTCCTCGGCCTTCTCGGGCGCGAGCACCATCGGCACCGCGGCCCGCAGCGCCGCGCTCACCGCGGCCAGCCGCCCGTCGGTCAGGAAGACGTCCGCGTGCGGCAGGCCCGCGTACCGGGTCGAGTCGCCGACCACGACCTGCCACTCGGTGTCGCCGAAGGCGCGGACCAGCGGTCCGATCGGCGGCCCGTCGACCAGCAGCACGGGCCGGCGGCCACCCGGCCGCCACGGGTCGTGCACCGCGCCGCGAGGCCCCGGCAGGGTGAAGACGTACGGGGCGAACGCGCGCTCGCCCGGCCACTCGTGCCCGGCGGGCAGGTTCGTCCCGGCCACCACGACCGGCACGTCGCCGAAGGTGGCGGCCGCCTTGGCCGTGCGCGGGTCGGCGACCACCGCGTCCACAGGGCCGCGCGACCGGAAGACGGGCATGTCCAGCAGCCCGCGCTCGTCCCGGCCGAAACGCAGCATCCGCACCCCGGGGCCGGCCGCCTCGTCGACATACGGATCACCGGACGCGAACGTGACCTGGTGGCCCCGCCCGCCGAGCTCCTCCGCGAGCCGCAGCGTCGGGTACAGGTGCCCCCGGTCGGGCCGGCTGAGAAACAGGAGGTGCATGTCGAAACGCTAAGTCGGGCCGGTCGCGCGGATCTCGAGGCGCGGTGGAGGCGAGTGGCCCGGCGATCGCGGATCGGCTATACGCGCCGGTGTGACCAACCGGACAAAACGGAACGGCCGTCCGACGGCTCCCGCGGGTGCCTGGTTAGGGTCGGGGAGTGGGAGCGGAGCGGAGCACGTGGCTGACCTGGACGGTCCTCGTGCCCGTGCTGGGGATCCTCGCGCTCGCCGTGACCTGGGGTCGTGACCTCGGCGTCGTGTTCGTCGTGCTCGTGGCCCTGGTGCTGGCCGGCGCCGTGCTCGCCGCGGTGCACCACGCGGAGGTCGTCGCCCACCGCGTCGGCGAGCCGTTCGGGTCGCTGGTGCTCGCGGTCGCGGTCACCGTCATCGAGGTCGCGCTGATCGTCACGCTCATGGTCTCGGGCGGCACGGGATCCGCGTCGCTGGCGCGGGACACCGTCTTCGCCGCCCTCATGCTCAGCACGACCGGGATCGTCGGCCTGTCGCTGCTGGTCGGGGCGCGCCGGTTCCACGTGACGCTCTTCAACGCCGAGGGCAGCGGCGCCGCCCTCGCCACCGTCACGACCCTCGGCACGCTCAGCCTCGTGCTGCCCACGTTCACCACCAGCCAGCCGGGGCCGGAGTTCTCCCCGGCACAGCTGACGTTCGCGGCGCTCGCCTCGCTGGCCCTGTACGCGATGTTCGTGCTCACGCAGACCGTCCGGCACCGGGACTTCTTCCTGCCGGTGGCCCAGACGGAGGAAAACGGTGACGAGGAGGCAGATCACGCGCCGCCCCCGACCACCCGCGCCGCACTGCTGAGCGTCGGGCTGCTGCTCGTCTCGCTCGTCGCCGTCGTCGGGCTGGCCAAGGTCGAGTCGCCCGCGATCGAGGACGCCGTCGCCGCCGTCGGGTTCCCGCCGTCGTTCGTCGGTGTGGTCATCGCGGTGCTCGTCCTGCTGCCCGAGACGCTCGCCGCCGTGCGGGCCGCCCGCCGGGGACGCATCCAGACCAGCCTCAACCTCGCCTACGGCTCCGCCATGGCCAGCATCGGCCTCACGATCCCCACCATCGCGCTCGCGTCGATCTGGCTCGACGGGCCGCTCGTGCTGGGGCTCGGACCGACGCAGCTGGTGCTGTTCGCCCTGACGGTCGTGGTCAGCGTGCTCACCGTCGTGCCCGGCCGTGCCACCCGCCTCCAGGGCGGCGTGCACCTGGTGCTGCTCGCGGCGTTCCTGTTCCTCGCCGTGAACCCGTGAGCGCGGTCAGTCCCCAAGGATGGCCGCCACCGCGTCGACCACGACCTGCCGGCGGCGCTCCCGCGGGATGCCGGTGGCGTGCCCGGCCATCTCCGGGGTCATCGAGCCCCACAGCGCCGACATGTGCACGACCATCGCCAGCAGCTCCACCGGCGTGAACCGGCTCGTGACCAGGCCCTCGTCCTGGGCCTTCGCGATGGCCGCGAGCTTGTCGTTCGTGCTCGCCACGACGACCTCGACCGCCGCGTAGCCCTCGCCCTCCAGGCGGTACCACTTCGCGAGCCGCTCCTTGACCGGGTTCTCGGTGAAGCGGTCGAACAGCCGGCCCGCGTACTCCGGCAGGTTCGCCGGGTCGATCGGCGCCTCACGCAGCGTGTCCCGGGCCAGCTCGCTCAGCACCGCGTCGAACAGGCCGTCCTTGTTGGTGAAGTAGTGGTAGATCTGCGCCTTGTTGCTCTTCGCCGCGGTCGCGATCCGGTCCACCCGGGCGCCCGCGATCCCGTGTTCGGCGAACTCCCCGGCCGCCGCGTCCAGCAGCCGCCGCCGGGTTGCCTCCGCGTCACCAGCCATGCCGCCACCGTACCTGACTAACCGTCTAGTTGACAGCGCGGTCCCGGAGTGCTTCTCTGGGGACAGGAGCTAACCAACTAGTCAGTTAGGAAATGAGATGGCACAGGTCTTCCTCGTCACCGGCAGCTCACGCGGTCTCGGCCGCCAGATCGCCGAGAAGGTGCTGGCCGCCGGCCACTCCCTGGTCGCGACCGCCCGCCGGCCAGAGCAGCTGGCCGACCTGGCCGAGCGGTACGGCGACCGGGTGCGCGCGGTCGCGCTGGACGTCACCGACCCGGCGGCCGCGCGGACGGCCGTCGAGACGGCGGTCGCGGCGTTCGGCCGGCTCGACGTGGTGGTCAACAACGCCGGCTACGCCAACTCGGGTTCCTTCGAGGACACGCCCGCCGCGGACTTCCGCGCGCAGGTCGACGCCAACCTGTTCGGCGTCGTCAACGTCACCAGGGCCGCGCTGCCCGTGCTGCGTGCGCAGGGTGCGGGCCACGTCATCCAGGTGTCGTCGGTCGGCGGCCGGGTGACCACGCCGGGGCTGTCCGCCTACCAGGCCGCCAAGTTCGCGGTCGGCGGCTTCTCGGAGGTGCTCGCGAAGGAGGTCGCGCCGCTGGGCGTCAAGGTCACCGTCCTGGAGCCGGGCGGCATGCGGACCGACTGGGCTGGCTCGTCCATGACCGTCCACCCGGTCGCGCCGGCCTACGAGCGGACGGTCGGCGCCGTGAACACCTTGCGGACCACGCTCATGGCCAGGGCGGCGAGCGACCCGGCGAAGGTCGCGGACGTCGTGCTGGCGGTCGCCGGCCTCGACGAGCCGCCGGTCCGCCTGCTGCTCGGCAGCGACGCGGTCCGGTTCGCCGGGCAGGCGGACGCGGACCGTGCCGGCTCGGACGCGAAGTGGCGTGAGCTGTCGGTGTCCACCGACTACGACGACCTCACCGAGGACAACATCGACCCGCTGGCGACGCTGCGGAGTTAGAGTCCGCGTGTGATTCACGTGGTCCTGTTGCGAGGCATCAACCTCGCCGCGAAGCGCCGGGTCGCGATGGCCGACCTGCGTGCGTGGCTGACCGAGCTCGGCTATGCGGACGTGCGCACGTTGCTACAGAGCGGGAACGTGGTGCTCCGCGCGGACAAGCGCCCGGACAAGGTGCGCAAGGAGGTGGAGACGGCGCTCGCCAAGGGCGCCGGCTTCACCGTCGACTGTGTCCTGCGCACCGCGCCCGAGCTGCGGGCGATCGTCGACGCGAACCCGTTCGGCGACGTGGTGACCGACCCGTCGCGCTACGTGGTGTCCTTCCTCGACGTGCCGGGGAAGTGGCCGGAGATCGACCCGGCGGAGTACGAGCCGGAGCGGGTGCACCTCGCCGAGCGGGAGGCCTACTTCTGGCTCCCGAACGGTCAGCAGAAGTCGCCGATCCTCGCCGCTTTCCCTGCGCGAAAGGGTGAAGTGGCCACGGTGCGCAACTGGAACACGGTGACAAAACTTCTGGCGATGGCCGAAGAAGGGCAATAAGCGTCCGACTGAATGGTCGGACCAGCCGCCCGATCGTGGACGTGCCGGTCTGCTCTCTACCATCACTTGCCATGCCCGGTCTCAGTTTGTTGACCCTCAACATCGGCAGCCCGTCCGAAGAACGGGCGCACGGCCAGTTGGCGTGGCTCGCCACCAGGCACGAGGACGTCCTCGTGCTGACCGGGACCAGGACGAGCGACGGCTGCAAGCACCTGGCCGACGCCTTCCGCACGGCCGGTTACGCGGTCCTCTACCCGAGGCCGGCACCGGCCGAGTACGGCGTGATGGTGGTCAGCAAGGTGCCCGTCCAGGCCGACCCGATCGGCAAAACCCTGTCCTACCTACCCAATCGGGTGACAGGGGTCATGATTTCCACCCAGATGGGTCTGCTTCGCATTCTGGGCACTTACGTTCCGACACGAGACGCGACGGCGGAGAAGACCGAGCGCAAGCGCCGCTTCCTCTCCGAGTTCTCCACCGCACTGGCCGCCCCGGGCCTGACCGACGCCGGCACCCAGACCGTGGTGCTGGGCGACCTCAACGTCGTGGAGCCGAACCACGAGCCCGCCTACACGACGTTCCGCTGGTTCGAGTACGACTTCTACAAAAGCCTGACGGACAAACACGGTCTGGTGGACGCGTATCGCCATCTGCATCCGGAACGCGTCGAGCACAGCTGGATCGGTCGCACCGGCGACGGCTATCGCTACGACCACGCGCACTGCAGCAAGGAACTGGCCGAGGAACTCGTGGAGTGCGAGTACGTCCACGAGCCGAGGACGACCAGGCTGACCGACCACTCCGGACTGTCGCTACGGTTCAGCTGCGACCCGAGCGGCCAACTCGACACCGGTGACCCCTTCGAGGCAGCCACGCCCCCAACGTTGTTCTAGGACAAGGGATTCAGGCCACACCGAGGAGCTTGGCTGCTCTGCGCCGTGCGAGGACGGCCTGCTTGTGCATCCGCACGGCCTCGACGCCCGCGACGTCCCCGGCTAATCGGTCGAGTAGGTGTGCTTTTCTTGTGTACCAGTCGGCGACCTCGTGGACGCCGGCCGTCGGGCCGGGCACGGCCCGCATCACGATGCCCATCTCTTCCAGCGTTGTCATGGGAAAAGTGTGACCGCGGTCACCAATTACCCGCCAGTGACCGGGAACTCTATGGCAAGTTAAAGCGACATGTGGTGACTATGAGAGGTTCATGCCGCCAGATGGGGGTTCGCGCGCAGCAACGTGGAGATCCTGGTCCACCACCCGTCGAGCGTCGGGTCGTCGGTCAGGTCCTGGTAGGTGACCGGCACCCCGCACACGCGCAGTTCGTTGACCAACCGCATGACGCCGAGCGAGTCGAGGCCCAGCGCGAGGAGATCGGTGCTGTCCTGGATGTCCGTGCGGGACGCCTCGGTCACGCGTGCGATGGCGTCCGTCAGGTCGTCGCGGCTCAGGGTGGTCACGCTGCCCAGGGTCGCACCGGGATCTTGCGTGCGGCACAACTCTCACTTGTTCCGATACCGTGGGGGGGTACGGTAAGGTCATCGGTAGGCGGCCGGGAACGTAGGCCGCGCGGATCTCACGAGGAGTGACTGGTGACTACGAACACGTACACGGTGACCGGGATGACCTGCGGACACTGCGTCGGCTCCGTGACGAGCGAGGTGGCGCGGATCCCGGGCGTCACGGACGTCCGGGTCGACCTCCCGACCGGCCAGGTCACCGTCACCAGCGAGGCCCCGATCGACGTCGAGACCATCCGCGCGTCGGTCGACGAGGCCGGTTACGAGCTGGCCAGCTGATGGCCTCGGCGGGGCTGAGGCTCGGCGGGTTGACCCTGGTGATCGCCGCCGTGTTCGGTGGCGCGTACGGCATCGGGCAACTCGTCGGGCCGGTCTCGCCGGAACCCGCCCCGGCCGAGCACGAGGGCATGGCGGCGGAGGGACACGGCGGGCACGACGAGGCCGCCGTGCCGAAGGGCCTGCAGGTCAGCCAGGACGGCATGACGCTCGACGTGCTGAGCACCGGCCTCGCCGCGGGCCAGCCGGCCGACTTCGCGTTCCGGATCCTCGACGAGACCGGCCACGCGGTCACCGGGTTCTCCGAGACGCACGACAAGCTGATGCACCTGATCGTCGCGCGGCGCGACCTGTCCGGTTTCCGGCACGTCCACCCGGTGATGTCCGCCGACGGCACCTGGCGCGTCCCGCTGACCTTCGCGACCGCCGGCGACTACCGCGTCTTCGCCGAGTACCAGGTGACCGGCGCCGAACGGGGCCTGACGCTCGGCGCCGACGTCCCGGTCGCCGGCGCCTACGCCCCGGCGCCGCTGCCGGCACCCGCGCCGACCTCGGCGGTCGGCGAGTACCGCGTGATGCTGTCCGGCGAGCTGGTACCGGGCACCACGAGCAAGCTGACGCTGACCGTCGACCGCGGCGGCGTGCCGGTCACCGACCTTCAGCAGTACCTCGCCGCGTACGGGCACCTCGTCGCGTTGCGGCAGGGCGACCTGGCCTACCTGCACGTCCACCCGGACGGCGAACCCGGCGACGGGAAGACCAGCGCCGGGCCCACCATCGTCTTCTACGCCGAGGTGCCCTCCGCCGGCACCTACCGGCTGTACCTGGACTTCAAGCACGGTGACGTGGTCCGCACGGCCGAGTTCACCGTGGTGGCGGGGGAGCACGGCCATGGCTGACATCGAGCTGGTCATCGGCGGCATGACGTGCGCGTCGTGTGCCGCGCGGATCGAGAAGAAGCTCAACCGCATGGACGGCGTGGAGGCTAGCGTCAACTACGCCACCGAGAAGGCGCTGGTGAAGGCGGCCGACGTGCCGACCGAGGACCTGGTCGCGACCGTCGAGAAGATGGGCTACACGGCACAGGTGCCGGCGCCGGTGGTCGAAGCGGACGGGGAGCCCGAGGACACCGAGGTCCGGAGGCTGCGCGACCGCCTGCTGGTGAGCCTCGTGCTGACCGTGCCGGTCGTCGTGCTCGCCATGGTGCCGGCGTTCCAGTTCGAGTACTGGCAGTGGGCGTCGCTTTCCCTTGCCGCGCCGGTGATCGTGTGGGGCGCGCTGCCGTTCCACCGGGCCGCGTGGCTGAACCTGCGGCACGGCGCGGCGACCATGGACACGCTCATCTCGATGGGCACGATCGCCGCGTTCGCGTGGTCGCTGTACGCGCTCTTCCTCGGCACGGCAGGCGTTCCCGGCATGGAGCACCCGTTCCGGCTGACCATCGAGCGGTCCGGCGGCTCGGGCAACATCTACCTCGAGGTCGCGGCCGGCGTCACGACGTTCATCCTCGCGGGCCGGTACTTCGAGGCTCGCGCGAAGAGCCGTGCCGGGTCCGCGCTGCGTGCGCTGCTTTCCCTGGGCGTCAAGGATGTCGCGGTGCTGCGCGACGGCCGGGAGACGCGGGTCCCGATCGAGCGGCTGGCGGTCGGCGACCGGTTCGTCGTGCGGCCGGGGGAGAAGGTCGCGACCGACGGCGTCGTCGAGGAGGGCGCGTCGGCGGTCGACGCGAGCATGCTGACGGGTGAGTCGCTGCCGGTCGAGGTGTCGGCCGGCGACACGGTGGTCGGCGCGACCGTGAACGTGGGTGGCCGGCTGGTGGTGCGGGCCACGCGGGTCGGCGAGGAGACGCAGCTGGCGCAGATGGCCCGGCTGGTCGAACAGGCGCAGACCGGCAAGGCCGCGGTGCAGCGGCTGGCGGACCGCGTGTCGGCGGTGTTCGTGCCGGTGGTGATCGTGCTGGCGTTCGGGACGCTGGGCTTCTGGCTCGGCACGGGCGCGTCACCGTCGGCGGCGTTCACGGCGGCGGTGGCCGTGCTGATCATCGCGTGCCCATGTGCGCTGGGCCTGGCCACGCCGACGGCGCTGCTGGTCGGCACCGGGCGCGGCGCGCAGCTGGGGATCCTCATCAAGGGCCCGGAGGTCCTGGAGTCGACCCGGCGCGTGGACACGGTCGTGCTGGACAAGACCGGCACGGTGACGACGGGCCGCATGTCGCTGGTGTCGGTGGTCGTGGCGGACGGCGGTGACGAGGACGAGCTGCTGCGGCTGGCCGGCGCGCTCGAGGACGCGTCGGAGCACCCGATCGCGCGGGCCGTCGCCGACGCGGCCCGTCAGCGCGGTGCGTTGCCACCGGTGTCCGACTTCGTCGCCCTGGAAGGCCTCGGCGTGCGTGGCACGGTCGAGGGCCACCACGTGGGCGCCGGCCGGGTGGTGGACGACGAGTGGCTGCCGGCGCTGCCTCCTGCCCTGGCGGCGGCCAGGTCGGAGGCGGAGGCGGCGGGCCAGACGGCGGTCACGGTCGCGTGGGACGGTTCGGCGCGTGGGCTCCTGGTGGTCGCGGACACGGTCAAGCCGACCAGCGCCGACGCGGTCTCCCGGCTGCGTGCCCTGGGCCTGACCCCGGTGATGCTGACGGGCGACCACGAGGCGGTGGCCCGCTCGGTGGCGGCCCAGGTCGGCATCGACGAGGTGATCGCGGGCGTCCTCCCGGCCGGCAAGGTCGACGCGGTCAAGCGGCTGCAGGCCGACGGCCGGGTCGTCGCCATGGTGGGCGACGGCGTCAACGACGCGGCCGCGCTGGCCCAGGCGGACCTGGGCCTGGCGATGGGCACCGGCACGGACGTCGCCATCGAGGCCAGCGACCTGACCCTGGTCCGCGGCGACCTCCGCGCGGCGGCGGACGCCATCCGCCTGTCCCGCCGCACCCTGGCCGTGATCAAGGGCAACCTGTTCTGGGCGTTCGCCTACAACGTGGCGGCCATCCCACTCGCCGCGGCGGGCCTGCTGAACCCGATGCTGGCGGGCCTGACGATGGCCGCCAGCTCGGTCTTCGTCGTGACGAACAGCCTGCGCCTACGCCGGTTCTCCGCCGACCCAACGCCCTGAAGGACCCCTTCGGGACGTTGAGCGTCCCGAAGGGGTCCTTCAGGGCAGGTCACCGGTCTCGGGCGCGGCGGATCGTGTCGCGGTACCAGAGCGCGCTCTGCTTCGGGGTGCGGACCTGCGTCTCGTAGTCCACGTGCACCAGGCCGAACCGCTTGGCGTACCCGTACGACCACTCGAAGTTGTCCATCAGCGACCACGCGAAGTACCCGCGCACGTCCGCGCCCTGCTGCCGGGCCGCCGCCACCGCCGCGATGTGCGACGACAGGTACGCGGTCCGGTCGTGGTCGGCCACGAACCCGGACGCGTCCGGCTCGTCGTCGAACGCGGCGCCGTTCTCGGTGATCACCAGTGGCGTGCCCGGGTACTCGCGGGACAGCCGCACCAGCAGCTGGGTGAAGCCCTCCGGCACGATCTCCCAGTCCATGGCCGTCACCGGCCGGCCGAACCGCACCGGCTCGGTGATCGGGTTCCCGTCCGCGTCCTCGGTCCGCCCCTCGGCGTCCGTGCCGGAGAAGCGGTGGCTCGAGTAGTAGTTCACGCCCAGCACGTCGATGGGCTCGCCGATGATCGCCAGGTCGCCGTCGACCACCGGCAGCTTGATCCCGCGCAGCGACAGGTCGTCCACGATGTCGCCGGGATACCGCCCACGCAGCAACGGATCCAGGTAGATCCGCGCGCCGAGGCCGTCGGCCCGCCGGGCGGCCTCCTGGTCGGCGGCGGCGGACGTCGCCGGCATCGCGGTGCCCATGTTCAGCGTGATGCCCAACTCGATCGGCTCGGTGGCCGCCGCACGCATCCGTTGTGCCGCAAGGCCGTGGCCGAGCAGCAGGTGGTGCACGGCGTCCATCGCGTCGGCGAGGTTCTGCCGGCCCGGCGCCTGGCGGCCCTCGTAGTAGCCGAGCATGGCCGAGCACCACGGCTCGTTCAACGTGGTCCACGTGCGGACCCGGTCCTGCAGCCGGTCGAACACGAGCATCGCGTAGTCCGCGAACCGGTAGGCGGTGTCACGGGACGGCCAGCCGCCCGCGTCCTCCAGCACCTGCGGCAGGTCCCAGTGGTAGAGCGTGACCCACGGGTCCACATCGGACCGCAGCAACTCGTCGACCAGCCGGTCGTAGAAGTCGAGGCCCGCCGCGTTCGCCGGGCCGCGGCCACCGGGCTGGACCCGTGGCCAGGACACCGAGAACCGGTACACGTCGACGCCGAGCGAGGAGATCAGCGCCACGTCCGACGGCATCCGGTGGTAGTGGTCGCACGCGACGTCACCGTTCTCGCCGCCCTCGACCATGCCCGGGGTCCGGCAGTAGGTGTCCCAGATGGACATTCCCCGGCCGTCCTCGTCGTACGCGCCCTCGATCTGGTAGGCCGAGGTCGCGACCCCCCACCGGAAGTCCGCCGGCAGGCTCGCGATCAGCGTCGCCTCGTCGACCGCCTCCGGTGCCACTGTGGTGTCCAAGAATCCTCCTCAGTTCTTGACGGGTCGAACCGCATGCAGCCAACAAGCCACGGCCCGGTCTCCCTGGTTTGTCAGCGCGGGCATCTGGTCGGCGCACGGCTCGAACGCCTGGGGACAGCGCGGGTGGAACGCGCACCCGGCCGGCATCGCCCGCAGGTCCGGCGGCGAACCGGGGATGCCGGTCAGCTCGCGGCGCGGCCCACGCAGTGCCGGGAACGAGTGCAGCAACCCGTCACTGTACGGGTGCAGCGACTCCCGGTACAGGGCGTGCGCCGGCGCGGACTCGACGATCCGGCCGCCGTACATGATCGCGATCCGGTCGGAGAACTCCACCAGCAGCGACAGGTCGTGCGTGATGAACAGGACCGAGAAGCCGATGCGTTCCCGCAGCTCCACCAGCTGCGCGAGGATCTGCCGCTGCATCACCACGTCCAGCGCGGTGGTGGGCTCGTCCATCACGACCACGCGTGGTTCGAGCGCGAGCGCCATCGCGATCATCACCCGCTGCCGCATGCCGCCGGACAGCTGGTGCGGGTAGCTGTCCAGCCGGTCGGCGCTGATGCCGACCAGCCGCAGCAGGTCCTTCGCCCGGGCGAGCCGGGCGGTGCGCGTGGTCCTCGGCTCGTGTGCGGCGATGACGTCGCACAGCTGGGACGCGATCGTGTGCACCGGGTTGAGCGAGTTCATCGCGCCCTGGAACACGATCGAGATCTCGGCCCAGCGAAACCTCCGCAGCTTCGCCGTGGAGAGCGCCATCAGGTCGATGGCCTCGCCGTCGCGCGGGTGGTAGAGCACGCTCCCACCCGTGATCACCCCTGGCGGTGGCAGGAGCCGGAGCATGCCGTAGGCCAAGGTGGACTTCCCGGAGCCGCTTTCCCCGGCCAGGCCGAGGACCTCACCGCGGTGGAGCGTGAGGCTCACGTCCCGGACCGCGTGCACGGCGTCGTCGCCGAGACCGTAGTTGACGTTCAGGTTCCGGATTTCCAGTACCGGCTCACTCATGTGCGCTCACCGGCGTGAAGCCGACCCGCATCCTGACCCCGTTCGTGCTCGTGCTGGTCCGTAGCCGCGGGTTGACGTACTCGTCGATGCCGAAGTTGAGCAGCGCCAACCCCGTGCCCAGCACGGCGATCGCGAGGCCGGGCGGCACGAACCACCACCACGCGCCCTGGGCGAGTGCCTGCTGGCTCTGCGCCCAGAACAGGATCGCGCCCCAGTTCCACTCGGAGACCCCGGGCACGCCGATGAACGCGAGGGTGATCTCGGACAGCACCGCGAAGATCACCGTGCCGATGAAGCTCGCCGCGATCACCGCGGTCAGGTTCGGCAGGATCTCGAACCCGATGATCCGCCAGGTGGACTCGCCGGTCGCGCGGGCGGCCTCGACGTAGTCCCTGCGCCGCAGGGAAAGCGTTTGCGCCCGCAGTACCCGCGCGCCCCACGCCCACGACGTGCACCCGATCACGAGCGCGATCGTCATGTCGTCCGTCTCCGGCAGCGACAGCGTGATGATGAGGATCAGCGGCAGCGCCGGGATCACCAGGAAGACGTTGGACAGCGCGGAGAGGCCTTCCGCACCGGCGCCGGACAGATATCCGGACGTCACGCCGATCAGCACGCCGAGGACGGTGGCCACGACGCCGGCGACGATGCCGACGAGCATCACGCTGCGCGAGCCGTCGAGCATCTGGCTGAACAGGTCCTGACCGAGGTGCGTGGTGCCGAACCAGTGGTCGCCGTTCGGCGCCACGAGCAGCTGGTCGCCGCGCCTGCCGGGGTCGTAGGGGACGAGCATGGGCCCGAAGACCGCGAGCAGGCAGAAGAACCCGAGGATCACCAGCCCGACGACCGCCTTGCGGTTGCGGAGGAACCGGAGCGCCATCAGCCCTCCTTCCTGGTACGCGGGTCGAGCACGAGGTAGACGAGGTCGGCGAACAGGTTGGCCACGAGCACCGACAGCGTGATGATCAGGAAGATGCCCTGCACCAGCGGGTAGTCCTTGGCGCCGACCGCCTGGAACAGCTGGAAGCCCACGCCGGGGTAGGAGAACACGATCTCCACGAGCAGGGTGCCGCCGACGATCAACCCGAGCGAGAGCGCGAAGCCGGACACGTTGGGCAGCAAGGCGTTCCGCGCCGCGTAACTGATCATCACCCGTCGCTCGGACAGGCCCTTGGCGTGCGCGACGGTGATGTAGTCCTCGGAGGACACCGTGAGCATCATGTTGCGCATGGACAGGATCCAGCCGCTCATCGACGAGATCAGGATCGTGATGGCCGGCAGGAGGCTGTGGTAGACGGCGCTCCACACGAAGTCCATGTCCCAGCTGGGGACCACACCGGGGTCGTAGCCGCCGGAGGAGGGGAACGGGCCGCCCTGGTCGGCGAGGAACGTGATGGCGACCAGCCCCAGCCAGAAGTAGGGGACCGACGAGAGGAACGTGGTCGCCGGCATCACCATGTCCACCCAGGAGCCACGCCACCAGCCGGCGAACACCCCGAGGAGCGTGCCGAGGAAGAAGCTGATGGCCGTCGTGAGGCCGACGAGACCGAGGGTCCAGGGGAGCGAGTCGGCGAGCACCTCGGACACCGGCGTGGGGAAGAAGGTGAACGAGAGGCCCAGGTCGCCGCGGAACAGCTGGCCGAGGTAGGAGAAGTACTGCTCGACGATGCCCTGGTCGGTGTTGAGCCCGAAGAGGATGTAGAGCGACTGGATGGCCGAGGTGTCGAGCTGCCCCTGCGACCGCGCGATCAGCGACTGGACGGGGTCGCCGGGGATGAGGCGGGGGAGGAAGAAGTTGATGGTGATCGCGGCCCACGCGGTGAACACGTAGAACCCGACGCGGCGAAGGACGTACCCCATCAGGCCCACCCGCCGTCCAGTCCGAGCGAAAGTCCCTTTCGCCCGGCCATCTCCGTGACAACAGGCACCCCCCGACGGCATCGTGGAATCATGACCCAAACACCCCAACCGTCATCGCACAACCTCTTCCATCGCCTGCTCGGCCACCGTCCGCGTGTCGTAGAGCCAGCAGGCGGCCCAGTGCGGGCCGTCCCCGTTCGGCTCCACCGCCAACCGTGGCGGCGCCTCAGTCCGGCAACGGGCCATGACGTGCGGACACCGCGGATGAAACCGACACCCCGCCGGTGGGTCGATCAGGCTGGGCGGTTCGCCGCCGCCTGCGTCCTCCACATCGGACACCTCGCCCGAGATCCGGTCCGGGTCCGGCGCCGAGGCGATCAGCAGCCGCGTGTACGGATGCGCGGCATGCTGGGTAACGGCCTCCCCGCCACCGCCCTCGACCACCTGGCCCGCGTACATCACCAACACCTCGTCCGCGAAGTACCTGGCCGAGGCGATGTCGTGGGTGATGTACAGGATGGCCAGATGGAGCCGATCCCGCAGATCCCGCAAGAGATTCAGCACGCCGAGCCGGATGGAGACGTCCAACATGGACACAGGCTCGTCCGCAAGCAGTGCGTCGGGCCCCGCCGCCAACGCCCGCGCGATCGCCACCCGCTGACGCTGCCCACCGGACAGCTCATGAGGAAACTTGGGCAGAAAGCGCTCCGGCGGCGTCAACGCCACCCGGCTGAGCAGTTCCTCGGCGGTGACCGCACTCCCATGGATCCTGAGCGCCCGCGTGAGGTGATACCTGACCGTGTGCACGGGGTTCAACGACGCGAACGGGTCCTGGAACACCATCTGCACCCGCCAGCAGTACGCCCGAAACCGCCGCCCCGTCGCCCGGACGGGCGTGCCATGCAGCAGCACCTCCCCGGAACTCTGCCGCACGAGCTGCGCCAACAACCGCGCAACGGTCGACTTACCGGACCCCGACTCCCCAACCATCGCGGTAACACGACCCCGACGCAATGCCAGATCCACCCCCTCAACGGCATGGACATACCGCCGCTCCCCAACAAACAGCCGCCGCCGCACAGGAAAGCGCTTGGTGAGACCCACCGCCGCCAGAACCACATCGGTATCCGAAACCGTCATGCAAACCTCCTAACAAGCGATCGCGGCAGAAGGGCCGTGCCCACACGTCGAACCGCCACTACACGAGCCCGCGCACCCCCGACGTCCATGCCACAACCGGATCCGGATCGATAGGTGTTCTCGCAGGCCTGGGCCGCGAGGTGCGACCGAGAAGTGATTCGAGCAGGGGCTGACCGTGTCCGTCTGGGCTTGAAGGACTGTTCCTGGCTGAGGTGCCGGCATCCGCAGTCGGTCTCGTCGATAGTCGTGTCGAAGGGGTGCGGCATCGCATTGAACCGTTGCTGCACGATCCCGGCGTCCGTGCCGCGAACGGGTCCGGATGGGTAGGTGTTCTCGCAGGCCTGGGTTGCGAGGTGCGGCCCAGAAGCGGCTCGATCCGGGTGGACCGTGTCCGTCTGGGCTTGAAGGACTGTTCCTGGCTGAGGTGCCGGCATTCCACTACCGGTCTCACCGGTGATCGTGCCGGCAGGGCGGCGCCAGCGCATTGAAACCCCCGCTGCGTGAGCCCGCGCACCGTCCTCGACGTCCGTGCCGGAGGCGGATTCCGGATCGGCACGTGTCGTGTGACTTCGTGTCGTACACGGTTCTTGTCCACAGAGTTGGGGTTCGGTTCGCGGGCGGTCATGGATTTCTCCCAATGCCTTCGTCGCGACGTGTGAACCAGAAACGGCTCCAACCCGGTCGCCCCTGTCCGTCGGGGCTTGAACACCATTTCCCGACCCGGGGTGCTGGCCTTCCGTTACCGGTTTCACCGGTGATCGTGCCGGAAGGGCTGTGCTCACACGTCGAACCTCCGTTGCGTGAGCCCGTGCACCATCCCCAACGTCCGTGCCGGAAGCGGATTCTGGATCGGTAGGTGTTCTCGCGCGACAGGGCTGCGAGCTGCGACCCCGAAGCGGCTCGAGCCCGGTCGACCGTGTCCATCCGGGCTCGAAGCACCACTTCCTGACCGAGAATGCCGGCATCCCACTACGGGCCTCACGGCGGGAGACAATCGAACGATGTGACCGAACTGGAGCCACTGCTCGACGCGACACCACCAGACACCGACGCGTGCTGCCTCGTCGTGCACCACCTGGTGTCCGACGCGTTGTCGACCACGATCCTGCTCCCGCGAACTGCTCGCCGCCTACGAGGCGGCCGAGCCCGCGGCGCCGGGCCGTGTGACGCCAGCCGCCGAACGCGCAGTCACCGAACGCGCAGTCGCCGAACGCAGCCTCGCGTATCGGCGCGACAACCTCGACGACTGGCGCCGAGCGCGACCAGCCTGTGGTGAGCCAAAGCCCGCTCGTCCCACGTCGTCGCCGCGAGCCGAGCCGATCCACCACGCCCTGCCCGCGCAGATCCGCGCCGCGGAGCGCCGGCCGCGCAAGGAGCGCGCGTCCGAGGCGGTCGCCGCAACCAACCACACCAACGACCGCGAGGAGGTCCGCACCAAGCGCATGCCCACGTACCCACTGGCAAAGCCGTGACGACATCGACAACGCCCTTCTACCCACACTGCCAACCGTCACGAACTCCCGGCCGGCTTCAGGTGAAGGATGATGTCCAACGCGTTGGGCTGAGTCGGCTGTGCCGGCGCGTACTGGTTGTTCTCGTCGGGCCAGCCAACCCAGTTCTTCGTGCTGTACTCGCCACCCGCGTTGGCCGCACCGGTGACCAGCACGGGCGCCTGCTCGACGTAGATCTTCTGCAACTCGTCCATGGCGGCCTGCCGGGTGGCGTCGTCCGCCGCGTTCGCGTAGCGGTCGAGGGCCGCGGTGGCGGCCGGGTTCTGGAACCGGCCCCAGTTGCCGTTCACGCCGGACTGGCCGACCGGCTTGTACTGCGCACCGTCCATCATGGACTGATAGAGGTCGTACGGGGTGGCACCGTTGTTGGTCCAGTGCATCGCGGCCTCGAACTGGCCGGTGTCGACGTTGGTCGTCCAGGTGTCCTGGTTGGCCTTGTCGACGGTGGCCTCGATGCCGATGTCGGACAGGTTGTCCTTGACGATCTCGAGCGTCGTGATGTAGTCCGACCAGCCGGCCGGGTTCGACAGCGTGAGCTTCACCGGCTTGCCCGTCGGGTCGATCAGCTTGTCGCCCTGGAACGTGAAACCGGCGTTGGTCAGCTCCTTCTTCGCGCCGGCCACGTCGACCTTGAACGTCTTGTCCTTGTACACGTCCGACAGGAAGGAGTCGCCGGCCGGCGTCGGGATGCCCGTGACGCTGGTGACCTCGGGGTAGAAGTAGCCGGCCTCACCCTGCTTGAACACGTCCGCGCGGTTGATCACCATGTTCATGGCGCGCCGCAGTGCCGGGTTGTCGAACGGCTTCAGCTGCGTGTTCAGGAACAGGCCGTGCACGCCGAGCACCGGCGGGAACCACAGCTTGTGGTGCTGCGGGTCCTTGTTCACATAGACGGCCTGGTAGTTGGAAATGAACGTGAAGGCCCACTCGGAGGAGCCGTTGGCGAGCGCGGTGGTCTGGGCGTTGTTGTCGTTGTACGACGTGTAACGCAGCTCCTTGACCTGCGGCAGGTCCTGCCAGTAGGCGTCGCGGCGGGTCAGCGTCACGGTCTGTGGCGTGAACGACTTGAGCGTGTACGGGCCGGAGCCGACCGGGTCCTTCACCGCGTCGGTCGCCGGGTCGGACATCTTCTCCCACTGGTGCTTGGGCACCATCGGGGTCTGGGTGAGGATGTCCATCTGGTTCACGAACTGGGATGTCGGGAACGTGACGGTGACCTTGTCGCCGTCGGCGGTGACGTCGCCGTACGGGATGGCGTTGATGTTGAGCGCCTTGGTGTTCTTCAGCAGCGTGAAGGTGTAGGCGATGTCGTCGCCGGTCAGCGGCTGGCCGTCGGACCACGTGACGCCGTCGCGGACGGTCAGCTCGAGCGTGCGGTAGTTGTCCGACCAGGTCCACTCGGTGGCGAGCCAGGGCTTGCCGTCCTCGGCGGGCTTGACCTGGTTGAACATCACGAGGGGCTCGTAGAGCGCCCAGCGGTAGCCGAGGGAGTTGCTGGCGCTGGACGGCAGGAAGGGGTTGTGGTTCTCCGTCTGCGGGCCGTTCGGCATGCCGACGTTGAGCACGCCGTCCGCGTTGGTCGCGCCACCTGTGGTGCCGTCACCGCAGGCCACCACGCCGGACAGGATGAGTAACGCCGCGCCGACGGCCACGGCCTTTCGCCTGAGTCGCATGGACACCGGACTCCTTTGTCGGGGAAGGAAAACGCCTACACGGACTGCGAAGCGGAGCGAGTCATACCTCTGTTGGTCCCGGAGTCAACTCGGCGACCATGGTCACGTCAATAACGAACAAGTAACGAACTTAGGCTTATTTGAAGACTTGAATAAAGTCGACGCAACCCTGTCGGTGACAACCACAAGATCAGTTACGCGATATCCCTTAGGCTGACGCGGTGGCTTTCGGAAGGGACGGTTCTCATGCGGCCGAGACGTGCGACGGTTCGTGACCTGCGCAGGCGCAACCGGTCGACGCTGCTGTCCACGCTCTTCTTCGACGGCCCGCTGTCGCGGCACGAGCTGGGCGGCCACACCGGCCTGTCCGCCGCGACGGTCAGCAACGTGGTCGGTGAGCTGATCGACGACGGCCTGGTGGTCGAGGCGGGGCTGGTGGAGTCCGACGGCGGCCGGCCTCGGGTGTTGCTGCGGGTGAACCCGTCCTACGGGCACGTGGTCGGCATCGACGTCGGCGAGACCGGCGTGACCATGGAGGTGTTCGACCTGGCGATGACCCGGCTGGCCGCGGTCACCCGCCCGCTCGACGGTGACCTGCCGGACGCCACGGTGGTCGCCGGCATGATCGCGGAGGGCTTCGCCGAGCTGCTGGCCGCTGCCGGGGCCACCGAGGACACCGTGGTCGGCGTCGGCATCGGCGTGCCGGGCACGGTCGAGCAGGGCGCGACGGCCCGCGTGCACGCCCAGACCATCGGTTGGGACGGCGTCGAGCTGGCCGAGCTGGTGCGCATGAAGGGCGTCACCGCGCCGTTCTTCGTGGAGAACGGCGCGAAGACGTTGGGCCAGGCGGAGATGTGGTTCGGCGCCGGACGCGGGACGCGGCACGCGGTGATCGCGTTGATCGGCTCGGGCGTCGGCGCCACGGTGATCACCGACGGCACGACCTACCGCGGCGCGACGAGCAGTGCGGGGGAGTGGGGCCACACGACCCTGACCTACGGCGGCCGGCAGTGCCGCTGCGGCGCGCTCGGCTGCCTGGAGGCCTACGTCGGCGCGGAGGGAATCCTCGACCGATACCGAAAAGCCCGCGGCGGCAAGGCGATCCCGCGGGAGGACGAACAGTCCCAACTGGACTTCCTCCTCGAGTCGGTGGAGCGTTCGGCCACCGCGGCTGGCGTCGTCGCGGAGACCGTCGGCTATCTCGGCGCCGGGATCGCCAACCTGATCAACCTGTTCAACCCGGAGCGGATCGTGCTCGGCGGCTGGGCAGGCGTGGCACTGGGCTCCAGGCTGCTGCCGGAGATCCGCACCGCCACGGCCGCCCACGCCCTGCGCCACGCGTACGACCAGACGTCGATAGTCCTCTGTGAACTCGGCCAGGACGCGGTGGCCGTCGGCGCGGCCACCCTCCCGGTCGAGGCCCTGCTGACCCTTGGGTCGGACCCGCGTGTCCGACCCAAGGTCCCCGCCATCTAGGGATAGTTGGGCAGATAGCTCACCTGGTGCGGCTGGTTGGCCGTCTCACCGCTGTCGTTGATGACGCGGTTGATCGTGCCGACCCCGCCGAGGGAAACCGTGACCAGGCCGTGGAACCGGACCGTCGAGCGGTTCGGCGCCTCGAAGCCGCGGCTGGCCGTGACCGCGGGGTTGGTGTTGAAGAAGCAGTACGAGCCCACGCCCCACGCCTCGTGCGTGGTCACCGAGTCGGCGACCTTGTACGAGGCCCAGCCCAGCGAGCCGCCGCCGCTGGAGCCCCACGTCGCGTTGTTCGGCGGGTCGTAGGGCATCTCGTTCTGGTAGAAGTACGTCCGGCCGTTGTTGCCGTTCCAGATCGTGTTGTACTGCTGGTAGTGCTCGACGAACAGCCCGTACATGATCACGTTGTCGCCGTTGACGACCAGGCCGTTCTGCGCGGTGTTCGTGGTCCAGCCGATGCCGGTGCCGTGGTCGCCGCGCCAGAGCCACATGTGGTCGCCGATCACGTCCTTCGAGTTGATCCGCAACGAGACCGTCGCCTTGCCGGCGTGCTGGCCGCCGACCCGGAAGAACACGTCGTGCAGCGAGGACGGGTTCGTCGCGTGGCTCGCGGTCGAGCCGGCCGGACCCATCTCCACCAGAACGGGGGAGTTCTGCGGACCGGCGTCGACCAGCAGCCCGGCGAGCTTCACGCCGTCCACATCGGACACCGTGATGGCCGGCAGGCCGGTGTCCGGCGTGAGCGTGGCGAGCCCGAGCCCCAGCAGGATCGTGTTCGGGTTGGTGACGCGGATCGTGTCGTCGAGGTGGTGGATGCCGGGGGCGAACAGCAGGTGCCTGCCCTGTGCGAGCGCGGCGTTGATGGTCGCGGCCGGCGTGCCCTCCCGCACGATGTAGAAGCTCGCGAGGGAGATCGAGGTGCCGGCCGGGTTGCCGCCGGCCCAGGACGTGCCGCGGGCGTTCTCCCGCAGCGCCGGCACGAACACCCGGTACTCGGTGCCGTCGAAGTAGAGGAAGGGCTTCTCCCGGATCTTCGGTGTGGTGTCGACGACCGTGTGCGACGGGTTCGGGAAGTGCTGCGGGGGCGTGCCGGTCGAGCCGGTGAACACCATGTTCCACACCGAGCCGGACCAGCCGCCGCGCAGGTCGCTGTTGCGGGTGAAGAACTGCTGCTGCGACCCGGACTCGACGACCCCGTCGAGCTGCGAGTCGGCGATGAGCCCGCCGGACGCCCAGCCGTCACCGCCGTTCCAGAGCTGGACCTGACCACGCAGGTGCATGCGCCGGTAGGGCGCGGCCTGCGAGACGGCCCACCGCTCGATCTGTCCACCCGGGAGGGTGACGGACAGGTTCTCCGCCGAACGCCAGAAGTTCTGCGTCGCGTTGCCGAGGTTGTTCGGGTTGTCGCCCTGCTGCAGCCAGTCGGCCTCGACGCGGACGTGCCCGTTGAGGTTCACCTGGTCCGGCAGCAGGCCGAGGCCCGCGACCTGGGTGTAGAAGCGGAGGTCGACGTCGGCGTTGTAGGAGCCGGGCTTGAACAGCACGGCGTAGCGCTGCGTGCCGAACTGGTTGGTCCGCATCTGGCTGGCGATCGAGTTGAGCCGCGACTGGACCGTGCTCTGCGGCGTCGCCGGATCGAAGACGAACACGTTCGGCCCGAAGTCCGGCGCCCGCGGATCGGTCGGCGGGATGACCGGCCCGGTGCCGCCGTCGTCGGTGTTGATCGTGAGCTCCCACAAGGAGTAGCCGTACTGGGTGCCACGAGCGGTGCCGTAGACGCGGAGGTACCGCCCGGTGCCGCTCACGTCGAGCGTCTGGTTGCCCCCGGCACCGCTGGTCGTGGCGTAGATCGTGGTCCAGCTGCTGGCGTCACCGGACACCTGGACCTGGAAGGCACGCCCGTAAGCCGCCTCCCAGTTCAACCCGACCCGGCAGACCTGCCGCGAGGACCCGAGATCGACCTGCAACCACTGCGGATCGGCGAACGCACTGGACCATCGAGTCCCGCCGTTGCCATCAACGGCCGCGGAGGCCGGCGTCCCGGCGTTCTCGGTGGAGGAAGCGGTGACAGGCCGGTTGAGCGCGGCATTGGCACCGCCGCAAGCCAGCGGCGCGGCACCAGCCCCGGGCACGACAACGATGCCCACCACAGCGGTGACTAACGAGGTGATGGCGACAGCAAGCCGCCGAGCATATTCCATCTGGACCACCTGTAAATCGATTCAGGAGAGCAGGGAAGTCCGGCATGACGAGCCCGAAACCGCTCCCGGAACCGGTTTCGACTCTGTGATGCATTTAACAAGCGAGCAACACGCTCGTCAACCCACGGGGGACTCGCGCAGGGGAGGCGGGGCGGGGCACGCTCGCGCTGGGCAGCGGTCAGGCGGGTGGGGCGCGCTCACGCTGGGTGGCGGTCAGGCGGGTGGGCGCGCTCGCGCTGGGGTGGCGGTCAGGCGGGTGGGCGCGCTCGCGCTGGGGCAGCGGCCAGGCGGGTGGGGCGCGCTTGGGTGGCGGTTAGGCGGGCGGGGCGCGCTCACGCTGGATGGCGGTCAGGCGGGTGGGCGCGCTCGCGCCCGGCAACGGTCAGGCGGGTGGGGCGCGCTCGCGCCGGGCAGCAGTCAGGCGGGTGGGGCGCTCTCGCGGATCACCAGGGAGGTCGGTAGCACCAGGGGCTTGTCCGGCATGGGTTCGCCGTCCAGGTGGGACAGCAGCATCGTCGCCGCGGCCTCGCCCATCTCGCGGGACGGCTGGTGGATCGTGGTCAGCGCCGGCTGGGTGTGGGCGGCGACGGTGATGTCGTCGAAGCCGATGACCGCGACGTCGTCCGGCACCGTGAGCCCGGCCGCGCGTAGGCCGTCCAGCACGCCGACCGCCATGAGGTCGTTGTGCGCGAACACGCCGTCGAACCGGCCGACCTTGTCGAGCAGCTCAGCGACCGCCGCCTGGCCTGCCTCGCGGGTGAAGTCGCCCTCCACCGTCGGTACGTCGCCGGCCACGAACTGGAAGCCGGCCGAGCGGTCGCGTGTGCAGCCGAAGTCGGCGGGGCCGGTCACCATCGCGAGTCGTTGCCGGCCCAGGGCCAGCAGGTGCGCCGCCGCGTCCCGGCCACCGGCGTCGTTGCTGGTCGCGACGGATGGGAAGCCGGGGTGGTGGCCGCGGTCGTCGATCATCACGACCGGTAGGCCGGACTCGTGCAGGCTGGTCACGTACGGCAGCGCGTCCGGCGGCACGACCAGCAGCAACCCGTCGAACGCGCTGGCGGACACGTGCCGTGCGAACTGCGTCAGCGACTCCTCGCCGCGGTTCACGGTGTGCAGCAGCAGCCCGTAGCCGCGGGCCTCGAGCACGTCGGCGACGCCCTGCAGCACGTCACCCATCCACGGCCAGGTCAGCCCCGGCACCAGCATGCCGACCGTCTGCGCCCGGCCGCGGGCCAGCCCGACCGCCCGCGCGCTGGGCGTGTACCCGGTCGCGGCGATGACCTCACGTACGCGGATCGCCGTGGCCGCGTCCACCTCGCCCTTGTTGTTGAGCACCCGGGACACGGTGGTCTTGCTGACCCGTGCTCGTCTGGCGACCTCGGCGATCGTCACGCGCATGCTGATCAGGATACGGTCCCTCCCGTGGACGTTGAGGTGGCTTTGGGTGCGACGGCGCGTCTCGGCGAGGGCCCGGTCTGGGACGCCCGCAGCTCCACCCTGCGCTGGGTGGACATCGAACGCGGGGAGGTGCACCGGTTCGACCCGGCGTCGGGCACGGACACGTTCTTCGAGGTCGGTGAGCGTGTCGGCACGGTCGCGGTGCGCGCGGCGGGCGGCCTGGTCCTCGCCACCCGGTCCGGCCTCTACACCTGTCGCGACGACGGCGGCAAGCGCACCCTGCTGCACGAGATCGCCACCGACCCGCCGGGCGGCCGCTGCAACGACGGCAAGGCCGACCCGTGGGGCCGCTTCTGGGTGGGCACGATGCTGGAGGGCACCGACGGCGCCGGCGCGCTGTACCGCCTGGACCCGGACCACACCCTGCACGAGCTGGCGACCGGCGTCACCGTGTCCAACGGCCTGGCCTGGTCCCCCGACGGCCGGACCATGTACTACATCGACACCACGACAGGCGGCGTCGACGCGTTCGACCACGACCCGTCCGCCGGCACGATCACCAACCGCAGACGCCTGATCAACATCGACCGAGGCCAGCCCGACGGCATGACGATCGACGCCGAGGGCTGCCTGTGGGTGGCCCTGTGGGACGGCTGGGCAGTCCAGCGACACTCCCCGGAAGGTCGCCTACTCACGACGGTGGAAGTCCCGGCCCAACGAGTGACGTCGTGCGCCTTCGGTGGTGACACGCTGTACATCACCACGGCCCGCATCGGCATCCGGGACTTCGCCGACCAGCCGTCTGCCGGCGCGTTGTTCGCCTGCTCACCCGGGGTGGCGGGCCTGCCGGCAGGGGAGTGGGCGGGATGAGCTGGCCCACCCGCCTGCGGGAGCGGGGCGAGGACCCCGACCCGCGGTTCAGCTTCGCCAACGAGCGGACGTTCCTCGCCTGGATCCGGACGGCGTTGGCGCTGCTCGCGGCGGGGATCGGCCTGGAGGCGTTCGGGCCGCCGCTCGCCGTGCCGGGGTTGCGGCAGGTGCTGGCCGGCCTGATGGTGCTGGCCGGCGTGGCGACGAGCGCACTGGCGTTCCGCCGCTGGCTGCGCGCCGAGGAGGCCATGCGCGAGCGCCGGTCACTACCCGCACCCCGAATCGCCCCGTGGCTCTCGTACGGCGTGGCCGTGGTGGCCCTGGCGATCTTCACACTGCTGGTGATCGCGAACCTTGAGTGAGCCGCCCGGGGTGCAGAACGAGCGGACCTCGCTCGCCTGGGTGCGGACCGGGCTGGGGTTCGCCGGGTGTGCGCTGCTCGCCGGGCGCCTCGCCATCGTGCGGGATCAGGGGTGGGCCGTAGGCGCCGCGGTGGCCGCCGCCCTGCTGGCCGTGGGGGTGCTGGGGTGGTCGCACGACCGCTACCGCCGGGCCGCGCGGCGGCTTGAGCAGCAACGGCCCGTCGACTTCGCGCTCCCCGCGTTGGGGCTCACCCTCGCCGTCGCCGTCGTGGGGCTGCTCGGGCTCCTGCTCATCGTGGTCTGACGAACGCCTCCGTCAGGTGCGGGGTCGCCAGCTCGGCACCCGCCGACGCCGCCCGAGCCAGCAGCCGCTCCCGGGTGGTCCGGGCGACAGCCGGGTCCTCCTCGTACACGTACTCCACCGCCGGGGACACCAGCTGCACGGCATGCACCAGCACGTCCCCCGTCACCACGACCTGGGTGCCGGCGCCGTCGACGATCACCGACTGGTGGCCGGGGGTGTGGCCGGGCGTGGGCACCACCGTCACCGTCTCACCACCTGGCAGCGTGGTCAGCACCGTCTCCACCGCCACGGGAGACAGCACGCCCGCCGACCGCAGTGGCTTCACCACGTACGCCGCCACCGCGCCGTCCACCCATGCCAGCTCGTCGCGGTGCACGACGTACCGGGCGTTCGGGAACAGCGGCTCACCCGCCGGGGTCACCGCCCAGCCGCAGTGGTCCGAGTGCAGGTGGGTCAGCACCACCGTGTCCACAGCGGACAGCTCGACACCGGCGGCCGACAGCACCGCCGGCAGCGCACCGGGCACCGGCGCCCAGCCCTCCGCCGGCGCCCCGACCGGGTCGATACCCGCGTCCACCAGCGTCACCCCCGACGACGACGTGATCGCGAACGCCCGGAAGTCCAGCAGCCACCGCCCGTCCGCGCCGAACGCGTCGGGGTCGACGGCACGCGCCAGCGCCCAGTCCCTCGGCGATGCCCCGGGAAACCCGGCCTCCCACGCCACGTACGGCCCCCGCGCGTCCCGCAGCGCGACCACCGTCAGCCCACCCAGCGCACGAGTGCTCATTCAACAGAGCGTAAGCCGAACTGCCACACGTCCAAATACCGAGAACGGAACCCCGCCTCCGCGTACGCCAGGTAGAACTCCCACATCCGTTCGAACACCGGGTCGAACCCCAGCGCCTCGACCCGGTCCCACGCCGCCAGGAACCGCGAGCGCCACTGCGACAGCGTCCGCGCGTAGTGCGGTCCCAGGCTGCGCCGCGTCACCACCGAGAGTCCCGCGCGCGCCGCCTGCGACTCGATCACCGGCACCGACAGCACGAGCCCACCGGGAAAGATGTACTTCTGAATCCAGTTGTTCGCGTGCCTGGTCGCGAGCAGCCGGTTGTGCGGCATCGTGATCGCCTGCAGCCCGATCCGCCCGCCCGGCGCCAGCACCCGCGCCAGCGTCTCGAAGTACTCCGGCCAGAACTCCTCGCCGACCGCCTCGATCATCTCGACCGACACCACCGCGTCGTACACCCCGGTGGCCGAGCGGTAGTCCCGCAGCTCCACCGAAACCCGGTCCGCGACCCCGGCCGCCGCCGCCCGCTCGGCCGCGAGTTCCCGCTGCGCGGCGGAAATCGTCAGCGACGTCACCGAGGCGCCCCGCTGCGCCGCGCGGATCGCGAGCGCACCCCAGCCCGTGCCGATCTCCAGGACGCGGCTGCCGGCACGCACCCCCGCGTAGTCCAGGATCCCGTCGATCTTGCGCAGCTGCGCGGTGTGCAGGTCGTCGCCGGGGCCGAACCACGCCGACGAGTAGGTCATCGACTCGTCCAGGAACAGCTCGAACAGCTCGTTCGACAGGTCGTAGTGCCGGTGGATGTTCGACCTCGCCCCGTCCGGCGTGTTGCGCTCACCCGACGGCCGGCGCGCGTCCACGAGGCGCCGCAACACCTGCAGCGGCGGCGGGACCAGCGTCGCGATCCGGGCGGCGAACGGCGTCAGCGCCGCGGCCAGGTCCGGGCTCTCCCAGTCGCCGGCCATGTAGGCCTCGCCGAAGCCGATGTTGCCGTGCGCACCGAGGCGGTGGAAGAACGACCTGGGCCGCAGGAGTCGCAGGACCGGGCCGCCGAGCCCGAGCCGCGAACCGTCCGGAAAGGACACCGTGACGGGCAGGTTCCACACCGCGCGGCGGAAGATCTGTTCGGCGATCCACGCACGCGCCGGTGAGTGCGGCCGGTCGAGCTGCCACCGGTCGGCGGTGACGGTCATGACACACCTTCCTGGGGGACGTGGGGGATGCGCGGCACGACCTTCAGCCGGCGAAGCCACAGCGCGACACCGTGCCGCTGGATGAGGAACCGCACGCGGTGCGGCAGCAGGGACAACGCGTAGCGGAGCACGAGCGTCGGCGTCGCCGGCCCGACCCGGTGGCCGACCAGCGTCGCCGTGAACGCCGGCAGGTCGTGTTGGTGCAGTGCGACGGTCAGCGACAGCCGCTCCGCCGGCGGCGGCAGCCGCATCCGGTAGTGCCCGGCGACCTCGAAGAACGGCGACACGTAGAACTCCTTGTCCACCACGCCTCGCCACCGCTCGTCCGGGCGCAGCAGGTAGCAGTGCCGCTCGCCGTAGGTGTTGTGCACCTCGGCGACCACGCACCGGAGCGCGCCGCCGGCCGCGTAGCACCAGTACACCGTGAGCGGGTTGAACACGTACCCGAACGACCGCGGCGCCGTCAGCATCAGCACCCGGTCCGGCGCCGGGATCCCTTGCCCGGCAAGCCATCCGTTCAGGTTCGCGCGGATCGGCCGGTCCGCCGGGCCGAGGTGGTCGGCCGGCGAGAACCGCAACAGCGCGGACCGCGGCAGGTCGTCCAGGTCCACCAACCACAACCGCATCCGGTGCGTGAACCGCCGCGTCAGCCGGTGGTGTCGCACGTGGGTCAGCCGGGCCGAGTACAGGATCACCACGTCACCCCGAAGGCCGCCGCGGCCCGCACCCCCGACGCGCACCCGTCCTCGTGGAACCCCCACCCGTGGTACGCCCCGGCGAAGGCGGTCCGCCCGTCGTTCAGCGACGGCAGCAACCGTTGTGCCGCAACGGACTCCGGTGTGTACACGGGGTGCTCGTAGGTCATCTTCGCGAGCACCGAGCCCGGCGCGACCCGGTCCGTCGCGTTCAACGTCACGACGTAGGGCGTCGGCCCGGGAAGGCGCGTCAACCGGTTCATGTCGTAGCTCACCAGCACCCGGTCCGCCCCGGCACACGACGGCTTGAGGTAGTTCCACGACGCCCGCGCGCCGGGGGTGGCCGGCAGCAGCGAGGCGTCAGTGTGCAGCCAGGTCTCGTTGCGGGAGTAGGAGAACGCCCCCAGCACCCGCTTCTCCGCCGGTGTCGCGTCGGCGAGCAGCCCGAGCGCCTGGTCCGCGTGCGTGGCCAGCACCACCCGGTCGACGGTGTGCGCCTCGCCACCGTCGTCGCGCACCTCGACCCCGCCGGGAACGCGGTGGACCGACCGCACCGGCGTCCCGACGTGCGCCGCGGTCAGACCTTTGGCAGCCCGCTCGACGTACTCACGCGACCCGCCGGCGACCGTTCGCCACGTCGGTGATCCATTTACGGACAGCAATCCGTGATGCTCGAGGAACTCGAACAGATAGCGCACGGGATATTCACGGCTGATCTTCTCCGGCGCCGACCAGACCGCCGACACCATCGGCAGCAGGAAGTGCTGGGTGAAGTACGTCGAATATCCGGCCGCGAACTCACCCAGCGTCACCTCCGAACCGCCGTCGCGCAGCAGCCGCCGGGCGTGCCGGAAGTACCTGGGTATCTCGCCGAGCATCCGCAGGTAACGGCCCCGCACGACGTTGCCGGCCCGCGGGAACAGGCCGGGCAGCCGCCGTGCACCGGCGTACTCGAGCCCGCAGCCCAGGCAGCGCACGCTCATCGACATCTCGGAGTCGCGTGTGGCCACCCCCAGCTCCCCGAACAGCCGCAGCAGGCTCGGGTAGGTCCGCTCGTTGTGGACGATGAACCCGCTGTCGACGGCGACCGTCCCGGTGGCGCCGGACACGTCATGGGTGTGCGCGTGCCCGCCGAGGCGCGGCTCGGCCTCGAACAGGAACACGTCATAACGGCGTTGCAGCAGGTAGGCGGCCGTGAGCCCGGCCACCCCGCCCCCGATCACGGCTACTGTCTCAGACGTCATGACCCTGATTCGTCGCCGAACGATCTCCGGCTGGGTCCAATCCGAACTCCTCCCGGCTCCGAACCACGCACCGAGGGCGACGAGAGGAGTCTGAGGTGGGGAACGCGCTGTACCTGGCTCGCGCGTTGGAGCAGGCGCTCGGCGGCGCCCTTCCGGTCGGTGTCCGGACCTGGGACGGAGGAAGTGCGGGTCCGGGCACCGGTCCGGTGGTCGTGCTCAACAACCGGCGGGCGCTGCGCCGCCTGCTGTGGCGACCGGGTGAGCTGGGGCTGGCGCGTGCCTACGTCACCGGTGACCTCGACGTCGACGGCGACATCAAGGACGGGTTGCGTCGCTGCTGGGCCGCGGTCCGGGACGGCGGGATCACCCGGCCGGACGTCCTGGGGCTCGCCCGGCTCGCCGCACTGGCCGTCCGGCTCGGCGTGGCCGGCCCGCCGCCCCGGCCGCCGGCCCAGGAGGCGCGGCTCACCGGCCGCCTGCACGCCCTCGGCCGCGACCGGGCCGCCATCAGCCACCACTACGATCTCGGCAACGACTTCTACGAGCTGATCCTCGACGAGCACATGGCCCACTCGTGCGGCTGGTTCGACTCGGCCGCCACCACCCTCGAACAGGCACAACGCGTGAAGCTCGACATGGTGTGCGCCAAGCTCCGCCTCTCACCCGGCGTCAGGCTGCTGGACGTCGGCTGCGGTTGGGGCTCGCTCGTCCTGCACGCGGCACGCGAGTACGGCGCCAAGGCCACCGGCGTGACGATCTCCCGACAGCAGCACGACTTCGTGACCGCGCGGGCGCGTGCGCAAGGTCTGGACCACCTGGTCACCGTCCGCCTGCAGGACTACCGGCAGGCGGATGACGGTCCGTACGACGCGGTCTCGTCGATCGAGATGGGTGAGCACGTCGGCGAGACGCGGTACCCCACCTACGTGCGTACTCTGCACCGCAACCTGAAGGCTGGCGGCCGGCTCGTGCTCCAGCAGATGTCCCGGGGACGGGTCGCGCCGGGCGGCGGCGCGTTCATCGAGTCCTACATCGCGCCGGACATGACCATGCGGCCGCTGCACGCCACACTCGCCCACCTCACCGGCGCCGGCTTCGAGATCCGGGACGTGGTCGCCATGCGTGAACACTATGTGCGCACGATCGACGCCTGGGCGGCGACACTGGAGGAGCGGTGGGGCGAGGTGGTCGCCCGGGTCGGCGTCGGCTGGGCCCGCGTGTGGCGCCTCTACCTGGCCGGCGCGGCGCTGGCGTTCGAGGAGAACCGGATGGGCGTGGACCAGATCACGGCGGTGGCCTGAATGATCGTGAACCTCGTGGTGACCGCCGGGCTCGTGCTCGTGCTGATGCTCGCCGCGTTCGCGGCCGGCGTCCGCAGGCGCCGGCACGACGGCGTGGATGTGGTGTGGGGCCTGGGTTTCGTGCTCATCGGTGTGGTCACGGCGGTGCTCGCCGACGGCCCCGCGTGGCGGCGGGTGCTCGTCACCGCGCTCGTCGCGGTCTGGGGCCTGCGGCTCGCGTGGCACATCCACCGGCGCAACCGCGGCAAGCCGGAGGACCGCCGCTATGTCGCGATGCTGGCCCGTGCGCCGGGTAATCCCAACGTATACGCGCTGTACTCGGTATACCTTTTGCAGGGTGCGGTCATGTGGGTCGTGTCGCTGCCCGTGCAGTACGCCCAGTACGGCGGCGGGACCTGGGTGGTAGTACCCTTCGGGGTCGCGTTGTGGCTGGTCGGGTTCGTGTTCGAGGCCGTCGGGGACGCGCAGCTGGCGCGGTTCACGGCCGACTCGGCCAACCGGGGGAAGGTGCTGGAGACTGGCCTGTGGCGGTACACCCGGCACCCAAACTATTTCGGTGACGCGTGCGTCTGGTGGGGATTTTTTGTACTGGCGTGCCATGATTGGCCGGGGCTTGTAACGGCCGTGGGACCGGCAGCGATTATGTTCCTCCTCACCCGGGTCACCGGTAAACCATTGCTCGAGAAGTCGATTCACGCCCGGCGGCCCGGCTATGCCGAATATGTGGCACGCACCAGTGGATTCTTCCCCCGCCCGCCCAAAAAAGCTTGACCAAAATGGCAGACAATCTGTCGAATGTCGCTAACATGTGCGGGTGGCAGCAACAGGCGCGGGGACGCCCAGGAGGCCGGTCAGACGCAGTGACAAGGTGTCAGAGGCGATCGCGCGAGATATCGTCCGCCGGATCGGCGCCGAGGAGCTGACACCGGGCACACAGCTGCCGCCGGAAGCCAAGATGCTGGAGGAGTACCGCGTCGGCCGCGGCTCGCTGCGCGAGGCGCTGCGGATCCTCGAGGTACACGGGCTGATCTCGATCAAGCCGGGCCCACGCGGTGGGCCGACCGTGGACCAGGTCCACACCGAGAACTTCGGCCGGATGGCCACGCTGTACTTCCAGATGGACGGTGTCACGTTCGCCGACCTCGTCGACGCGCGGGTGGTCATGGAACCGATGCTCGCCGCGCTGGCCGCGCAGCGGCGCGACCCGCAGCTCGTCGGCGAGCTGTCCCGGTTCACCGGCACGTCCCGCACCGACGACGACGAGTACGCCCGCGACGCCGACGACTTCCACCGGCTCGTGGCGGCCATGTCCGGGAACCCGGTCATGACCCTGTTCGGGCAGTCACTGACCGACATCCTGCGTGACCGCCTCTCGCCGCCGCTGTTCCCCAAGTCGCGGCGGCCCGCGGTGCTGGGCGTCCACACCGCCATCGCCGAGGCGGTCACGGCGGGCGAGGTGGGGCGGGCCGAGGAGCTCATGCGCGAGCACATGACGGAGTACGCCGCGTATGCCCGGCGGCGCCATCCAGGCCTCATGCGTGAGGTCGTGGACTGGCGTTGACCGATCATCCACAACGGAGTAGGTAGTAGCGGTGAGTCTCGACCTCGACCTGAAGTCCGACGCTGAGCTGATCGCCGACGTGCGCGCCGGAGACTCCGCGTCGTACGGCGTGCTCTACGAGCGGCATCTGCCGGCGGCGAAGCGGGCCGCGGCGTGCCTGGCGCACACGGCGGCCGAGCGTGAGGACCTGGTCGCGGACGCGTTCACGCGGGTGTTGCGTGCGTTGCGTGACGGTGGTGGTCCCACGGAGGAGTTCCGGGCGTATCTGCTGGTGACGATGCGTAACGCGGCGATCAGTACGTCGCGGGGTGCTTCGGTGTCGTTGTACGCGGATGTGCCGGAGAACTACCTGCCGCGCCCGGGTGGGGACCCGGTGGTGCACCGCTGGGACGCGATGACGGCCGCGGCGGCGTTCGCGACGCTGCCGGAGCGGTGGCGGACGGTGTTGTGGCACACCGAGGTCGAGGAGGAGACGCCCGCGGAGATCGCCCCGCTGCTCGGCATGCGGCCGAACGGGGTGGCCGCGCTGGCCTACCGCGCGCGGGAAGGTCTGCGGCAGGCATATCTGCGCGCCCACCTGGCGGAGGTCGAGGGCCGGGAGTGCCGGGCGACGGTGGCCAAGCTGGCGGGGTGGGTGCGGCGCAGCGTGCCGGTGCCGCTCGGCCGCAAGATCAGTCGTCACCTCGCCGTCTGCTCGGACTGCCGGGCTCGTGCGGACACGCTGACCAGGGTGAACGAGGAACTGCGCGCGTCGGTGGCGCCGGTCCTGCTGGGGGCCGCGTTCGCCGCCGCGTACGCCCCGGTCTCGGGTGCGGCCGCCACGGTCACGACGGGTGCCGTGGCCCTGAAGACCCTGATCGCGAAGATCGGCGTCGCGGCCGCCATCGCCGCGGCGGCCGTGACCACGGTGGTCACGTCGTCCCCGGAGCTGCCCGGCGCCGGACTGGTGCAGATCCCGGGCCTGACCGCTCCGACCGAGTCGACGGACTCGATCGAGGGCCCGGCCACCCCGGTCGACGGCAGCGACTCGAACGGCCCCACCGCCCTGCCCACGACCACCGCCACGACCACAACGGTCCCAGGCGGCGCCGAACCGGCGGCCGAAGACACCACGGCATCGACCCCCGCCTCGGCGAACGGCAGCGCCGCCAACACCAACAGCAACTCCGGCAACGGGAACAACGGCAACGGCAACGGCAACGCCGACACCAAGGAGGAGAAGGAAGCCGCCAAGGAGTCCAAGAAGGCCGAGAAGGAAGCCGCCAAGGAGTCCAAGAAGGCGGAGAAGGGCAAGTAACCCCCCGCCTACCCCGCGAGTCCCGCCGCGGGACCCCGCGAGTCCCGCTTTCGGCCCCGGCGAGTCCCGCTTTCGGGGCCGCCCGATGTGCTCAAGAACGGGACTCGCGGGGCCGAGCGCGGGACTCGCGGGGTTGGGGAGGCGGGGATGTCGGTGGTGTGCCGTAGCGTCGAGACGGGGGCCGGAGGCCAGGTTCTAGGGTAGGCGGGTGGCGCGTTCTCGCAGGTAGCGGCGTTCGGGGAGGCTCAGGGTGGCCTTGGCCGCCTTCAGGTACAGGTCGCGGGCCGCGGGTAGGTCGCCGGCTTCTTCCAGGAGGTGGGCGCGGAGGCCGTCCACGCGGTAGTGACCGGCCAGGCGGTCGTCCGCGGCTGCTCGGTCCAGGGTTGCCAGGGCGGCCGCGGGGCCGTGGACCTTCAGTTCCGCCACCGCCTGGTTCAGGGTGGTCATCGGGTTGTCCGCGATGCCCGCCAGCAGCTGGTACAGGCCCAGGATCTGGGGCCAGTCCGTCGAGGCGTCGGACTCCGCCTCGTCGTGGACCGCCGCGATCGCGGCCTGCAGCATGTATGGGCCGAACCGTGTGGTCACCGACAGGGCGTGCGTCACCAACCGCATCCCCTCGGCGATCGCGGGGCGGTCCCACCGCGATCGGTCCTGCTCGGCCATCGGGACCAGCTCACCGGCGGGTCCCGTCCGCGCTGCCCGCCGCGCGTGGGTCAGCAGCAGCAACGCCAGCAGGCCCGTCACCTCGTGCTCGTCCGGCAGCAGCCGGTGCAGCGCACGCGCCAGCCGGATCGCCTCGACCGCCAGCTCCACCCGCTGCAGCGACTCCCCGGCCGCCGACGTGTAACCCTCGTTGAAGATCAGGTACAGCACGTGCAGCACCGCAGCCAGCCGCTCCGACCGGGCCGACGGCGACGGCACCCGGAAGCCGAGGCCCTTGACCTTCTGCTTCGCCCTGGTGATCCGCTTGGCCATGGTGGCCTCCGGGACCAGGAACGCGCTCGCGATCTCCGCCGTCGTCAGGCCGCCGACCGCACGCAGCGTGAGCGGCACCTGCGCCGCCGGCGTCAGCTCCGGGTGGCAGCACATGAACAGCAAGGTCAGCGTGTCGTCGGTGTCGGCGGGTGGCGTGTCGGCGGCGGGGGAGAGGAACTGGTCGCGCGGGATCCGCGTGCCGGCCGTCTCCTCCCGCCGCCGGCGCGCGATCTCGCTGCGGAGGTGGTCGGTCATCCGCCGGTGCGCGACGCGGATCAGCCACCCGCGCGGGCTGTCCGGCAGCCCCTCGACCGGCCACTGCCGGAACGCGTCGAGCAGCGCCTCCTGCACCGCGTCCTCGGCGACGTCGAAGTCACCGAACCGGCGCACGAGCGCCCCGAGGACCTGCGGCGCCAGCTCACGCAGCAGGTCCTCGAGCCGCCTGCTCAGGACCCCTGTCCCAGCGGCCGGACCTCGATCGTGTCGCCCACCGCGTCACAGATCCGCGCCGCGATCTCCATCGCCCGTTCGTGTGACGCGCAGTCCACGATCGAGTAGCTCACCAGGACCTCCTTGACCTCGGCGTACGGCCCGTCGGTCGCCACCACGCCGTCGGTCGCCTTGCGCACGGTCTTCGTGTGCGACGGGATGGTGAGCCCCTCGGCCGTCACGAACTCCCCGGTCTCGGCCAGTTCCTTGCCGAGCTGCTCGTAGAACTCACAGGCGGACGCCATCTCCGGCGGCATCGGCGCGTTCGGCGCCCAGTTGGCCACCAGGTCCTCCCACGCCTTGGCGTTGGTGTAGGCCAGCAGCATGTACTTCATGGTCAACTCCTCCGTTCGGGGGCTTGCGGCGATACGTCGGAGCCGCCGGACCGTCCAGGACATCCTGGCCGAAAGTTGTGGCCGATGCCGCTCGGGCATTACCTGGCTCGATAAAGAACGACATCGGGCATTGCCCTGCCCCGAAGCCTGCCGGGACACCTGCCGAGAACCGAAAATTTCGACCATCAGGACCTAGGAAAGCCTTTTCCTCCGATGGTCCAGGCCGCTACGCTCCCAACCATGGATCGGCGCGGATTCCTACGTTCGGCTGGAACCACCGTGGCAAGCGGTTGCCTGCTGGCCGCCACCAGTGGCGCCGCCACCGCCACTGATCGTCCACAGTGGAATCAACTGTGGCGGTCGTATCTGTCGAGTCCGGACACGCATCCCTTGGTCCCCAACGTTTCCCATGCCGGCTACCACCGTGGTGAGCGGTCGATCCCGCGACCGAGGGTCCGGGTGAGCGTGACCCACTTCGGCGCGGTCGGCGACGGCGTGACCGACTGCACCGCCGCCTTCAACGAAGCGGTCGAGCGCGTGGGCGCGGCCGGCGGCGGCGCCGTGTACGTCCCGCCCGGCACGTACCTGCTGACCGGCATCCTGTGGGTCCACCGCAGCAACGTCGTCATCCGCGGTGCCGGCCGCCACCGCACCAAGCTGTACTTCGGCAGGTCTCTCACCGAGAGCTACCGCCCGCCGTCCCGCCAGGAGTGGTCGTGGAACGGCGGCATGGTCTGGTTCATGCCGCGGGAGCTGCGCACCCAGCTGGAGGCCGCCGGCTTCCTCGGCAACGAGGGCTGGCTGGACAACCGGGACCTGGCGGGGATCACCGCGGCGGTCCCGCGCGGCAGCACGCACATCCCCGTCAGCGACCCGAGCAGGTTCCGCCCGGGAGAGCACGTTCTCCTGCTCGCCGACAACACGACGGACAACACGCTGCTCGCGCACCTGTCCGGCGACATCCCCGGCACCGCGACCTACGCGTGGGAGACCGCGGCCCGCCGCATGCGCCCGGAGCTCACGGACTGGCCGCTGAAGGTCAACTTCGCGCAGTACCGGTTCCCGGTCCAGGTCGCGCGCGTCAGACGCGACGGGATCGTGCTGGCACAACCACTCAAGATCGAGCTGCGGCAGGGCTGGTCCCCGCGCTTCGCCACGCTCGGCCCGGCGGTCCGCGAGTCGGGCATCGAGGACCTGACCATCGAGATGAAGCTGACCCCGCAGCTGTCGCACCACCAGGACCTCGGCTTCAACGGCCCGCACTTCCAGGCCACGCTCAACTGCTGGGCCCGCGACGTCGACCTGTGGCACAGCGACAACGGCTTCGGCTCCACCACGAGCAAGAACCTCACGCTCACCGGCGTCCGGGTCGGCGGTCGCGCCCGCCACCACACGTTCATCTGCCGCGTGCAGACCAACGACATGCTCGTCGAGCACTTCGAGATCCCGCAGGCGACCACCCCGGTCGCGACCGGCGCCATCCACCACGGCCTCAACACCGAGGGCTTCTCCGGCGGCAACGTCTGGTCGAACGGCGTCATGGAGGGCACGTTCGACTCGCACCGCGCGCTGCCCTACGAGAGCGTGCGCACGGCGATCACCGTGACCAACAACGGGTCCACGGGTGGCGCCGGGGACGCGGGACCGCGTTGGGGTGCGCGGTTCTGCCACTGGAACATCGACGTCACGAACGGTCGCTCGCACGGTGTCCGGCTCGAGGAGCACGCCCCGCACAGCGCGATGGTCGGCATCCGCGGCACGACCGGGCCGACCGACCATCCCCAGGACTTCACCGGCGACGTCGGCTCGGTGGCCGACGCGCTCGACCAGTCGGTGTACCCGTCCAACCTGTACGAGGCCCAGCTGCGTCACCGGTTGCGCGGCACGCGATAGACACATAGGCGGAGGGAGCGGCATGCGCAGGACAACGAGGTCGGCCTTCGGATTAGCGCTGGTGCTGGTGGCCACGCTGGCGTGCGGCGCGCCGGAGACGGCCCCCAAGGCGCCGGCGACGGTCGAGACGAGCAACGTGCCCGAGAAGCCGGCGCAGCCGGTCGAGCTGAACATCCTCGACGTGGCCGGCAACCTGCAGCTCACCCAGGGCATGATCGACGAGTTCGTCGCGGAGAACCCGGACATCGTCAGCAAGGTCAACTACACCAAGGCGACCGCGCCGGAGATGCCGGGCAAGCTGCAGGCCGAGCAGCAGGGCGGCCAGTCGCAGACCCACCTCGTGCTCACCGGCACCGACGGCCTGTCCGCGGTGATCGAGCAGGACCTGGTGCTGAAGGTGCTGCCGGACTTCCAGTCCCGCTTCCCGAAGCTGAAGGAGAACTACCTGCCCGCGGCCGCGAAGATGCAGGAACTGGCGCAGAACCAGGGCATCGAGGTCACCTTCTACCCGTCCGGCCCGCTGATCGAGTACGACCCGAACGTCGTCAAGGACCCGCCGAAGACCACCGACGAGCTGCTGGACTGGGCGAAGGCGAACCCCGGCAAGTTCCAGTACGCGGTGCCGGCGAACTCCGGTCCGGGTAGGACGTTCCTCATGGGACTGCCGTACCTGTTGAAGGACAAGGACCCCAAGGACCCCGAGAAGGGCTGGGACAACACCTGGGCCTACCTCAAGGAGCTCGGCCAGTACGTCGACTACTACCCGACGGGCACCAAGGACACGATGGCGAACCTGGCCAACGGCACGGTCAACATGATCGCCACGACCACCGGCTGGGACATCAACCCGCGCGTGCTCGGCACGGTGCCGGCGGGCATGAAGGTCACCACGCTCAAGGGCTTCCACTGGGTCACCGACGCGCACTACGCCGTGATCCCGCGTGGCGTGTCCGAGGACGTGCTGTCGGCCGACCTCGCCCTCATCCAGTGGATGCTCAAGCCCGAGCAGCAGGCGAAGGCCTACGACAAGGGCTACTTCTACCCGGGCCCCGCGGTCAAGGGCGTGACGCTGGACATGGCGCCGCAGGAGTCCCAGGACGCGATCGAGCAGTTCGGTCGCAAGGAGTACGACAACCTGATCAAGAACAACCCGCAGGAGACGTCGCTCCCGGCGGAGCAGCAGGTGGCCGCGTTCCAGAAGTGGGACCGGGAGATCGGTAGCGGGAAGACAAAGTGACCTTTGCCGAACTACACATAGACAAGGTCCGCAGGGCGTTCGGCGAACACGTCGCCCTGCGGGACCTCGACCTGACGATCAAGGGCGGCGAGTTCGTCGCCCTGCTCGGCCCGTCCGGGTGCGGCAAGTCGACCGCGCTGAACTGCCTCGCCGGCCTGCTCCCGCTGACCGGCGGGCAGATCCTGATGGACGGCAGGCGGATCGACACGCTCCCGCCGGAGCGGCGCGGCTTCGGCATGGTGTTCCAGAACTACGCGTTGTTCCCGCACATGTCCGTGCGCCGCAACGTCGCTTTCGGACTGTCCATGTGCAAGGTCGGCAAGGCCGAGCGGGAGCGCCGGGTCGACGAGGCGTTGCGGCTGGTGCAGCTGACCGACCACGCGCGGAAGTTCCCGGCGCAGCTGTCCGGCGGGCAGCAGCAGCGGGTCGCGATCGCGCGGGCCATCGTGCTGGAGCCGCCGCTGGTGCTGATGGACGAGCCACTGTCCAACCTGGACGCCTCGCTGCGGATCGAGATGCGGACGGAGATCCGGCGACTGCACCAGTCGCTCGGCCTCACCACCGTGTACGTGACGCACGACCAGGAGGAGGCGCTCGCGCTCGCCGACCGGCTCGTGGTGCTGCGGGACGGCCTGGTGCAGCAGGTCGGCTCGCCCGAGGAGGTGTACGCGCACCCGGCCAACCGGTACGTGGCCGGGTTCATGGGCTACCGCAACCTGTTGCCGGTGACGGTGTCCGCTTCGGACGACGGCACGGTCTCGGTCGCCGGCGAGGGGTTCGCGCTGACCGGGGTGAACCGCGACGGCCTCCGCGAGGGCGAGGCGGTCGCGGCCTTCCGGCCCACCGACGTCCACGTCGTCACCGAGGAGGGCGAGAACACCCTGGGCGCGGTGGTGGACGTCGTCGAGTACCACGGCCGCGAGCAGGCGGTCGAGGCGCGGCTGGCGAACGGTGCGGCACTGCACGTACGCACCGAGAGCCGGCTCGCGCCGGGCGACGAGGTGCTGTTCCGGGTGCCCCGCGAGCGCGTACTGGTGTTCATGCCATGACCGCGACACTCGAGAAGCCTGTCGCCGTGCCAGGGAAACCCAGCCTCAAGCACCGGCTGGCCGAGCGCGGCATGGACCGCACGGTCATCCTGGTGCTGCCCGCACTGCTGTTCGTGGTCGTGCTGTTCGTGTACCCGGTCCTCTATGGACTCCAACTGTCCTTCCAGCCCAAGGAGGGCGGCGGCCCGTTCGCCAACTACACGAAGTTCTTCTCCGACTCCTACCTGTTCGACACGATCTGGATCACGCTGCGGCTCGCGGTCCCGGCCGCGCTGATCAACGTGCTGGCCTCGATCCCGATCGCGTACCGGATGCGTGGCCGGGTCCGCGGCAAGCGCTTCCTCACCACGATGTTCGTCCTCCCGATCACCCTCGGCACGGTGCTCACGGCCGAGGGCCTGATCCGCTACCTCGACCCGACCGGCTGGTTCAACAAGGTGCTCGGCCTGTTCGGCGCCGACGAACCGGCGCGCCTGGTGCACAACTACACCGGTGTGCTGCTGTCGCTGATCATCAGCGGGTTCCCGTTCGCGTTCCTGCTGACGCTGTCGTACCTGTCCGGCATCGACCCGACGCTGGAACAGGCGGCGGCCACGCTCGGCGCGGACTGGCGCAAGCGCTTCCGGTACATCACCCTGCCGCTGCTCGCGCCGGGCCTCGCGATCACCTTCTGCCTGACGTTCGTGCTCGCGTTCTCCGTGTTCCCGTCGGCGTACCTGGTCGGCCTGCCGCAGGGGGAGACGCGCGTGATGTCGATCGCCGCGTACGAGGCGGCCTTCCGCGACTTCGACTACCCGCTCGGCTCCGCCATCGCGATGCTCATGGCGGTGGTCATGCTCCTGGTGATCGGCCTGGTGCTGGTCTGGCGGTCCACTTTGTACCGTGGCGCGACGGGAGGCAAGGGATGACTGTGTCGGATGTTCGCTCCGCAAAGCTGTCCGTCGGCAAGTGGGTCACCTGGTTCGTCGTCGCGTTCTTCCTGGTCAACGTGTTCGCGCTGGTCATCTCGGTCGTCGTGAACTCCTTCTCCACGCAGTGGTTCGGCACGTGGTGGCCGGCGGGGCTGACCACGTCGTGGTACTCCACGGCGTGGCGTGAGCTGAACCTGCTGGACGTGCTGCTGGTGACGCTGCAGGTCTCGATCGCCGTGGTGGTGTTGTCGGTGGTGCTCGGCGTGCCGGCCGCGTACGCGCTGGCGCGCCGGAGCTTCCCGGGCAAGCCGCTGGTGAACGTGCTGTTCCTGCTGCCGATCCTGATGCCGCCCATGACCTACGGCATCCCGCTGGCGACCGTGCTGTACAAGTTCGGCCTCGCGGGCAGCATGACCGGTGTCGTCCTGGCGAACCTGGTGCCGTCGGTGCCGTTCGTGATCCTGACGATGACCCCGTTCATCGAGCAGATCGACCCGAAGATCGAGGCGGCGGCCCGGATGTGCGGCGCGCGGACGTCCGCGGTGTTCGGCCGGGTGCTCGCGCCGCTGCTCGTGCCCGGCATCCTCGCCGCGTCGATCCTGGTGCTGGTGCGCACGGTCGGCATGTTCGAGCTGACCTTCCTCACCGCGGGCCCGACCAGCCAGACGCTGGTGGTGTCGCTGTACGAGGCGATGTTCTCGGCCGGTATCCGGGCCCAGCAGTCGATCGACGCGATGGCGGTGATCTACACCGGCTCTATGGCAGTCCTCCTGGTGATCGCGCTACGGTTCGTGAACCCGACCCAGCTCGTGACCAGGTTGAAGGAGCCCGTTACGTGACGGAGCGAGTGCTGATCACCGGCGCTGCCGGGGGGATGGGCACGCTGCTGCGCCCCCGGCTCGCCAGCCCCGGCCGGGTGCTGCGGCTGCTGGACGTGGCACCGCTGCTCCCCGGCGACGGTGCCGAGGTGCTGACGGCGTCGGTGACCGACCCGGAGGCCATGGCCGCGGCCTGCCAGGACGTGGACGTGGTGATCCACCTGGGTGGGCACAGCCGCGAGGCGCCGTGGGCGGACATCCTGTCGGTGAACATCGACGGCACCCACACCGTCCTCGAGGCGGCCCGGCACGCCGGCGTCCGCCTGGTGATCTTCGCGAGCAGCAACCACGCGGTGGGTTTCCACCCCGCCACCCAGGCGCCGGACGACCTCTTCCCGCGCCCGGACACGTACTACGGCGTGAGCAAGGCGGCCGGCGAGGCGCTGGGCAGCATGTACCACGACCGGTACGGTCTCAACGTGCTGTGTGTCCGGATAGGAACGTGCATCGAGCGCCCGCTGACCGAGCGGCACCTGGGCACCTGGTTGTCCCCGGACGACTGTGCCCGGTTGTTCGAGGCGGCGATCGCGTTGCCCGCGTTGGGTTTCCGCGTCGTCTGGGGTGCGTCGGCGAACACCCGCGGCCGGTACTCGCTGGACGCCGCCCGCGCACTGGGCTACGAACCCCGCGACGACGCGGAGAAGTACGCCGCGGACGTGACCCCGGCGTCCGAACTGGACAGGACCTACCTCGGCGGCCGGGAGTTCTGCGGCCCGGAGGCGGATCTCTGATGCGGCTCACGGGACACGCGTATCCGTGGGACGTGCTGGGAGACCCGGGTTTCGTCGCGCGGACCTCCGGCCTGGCCACCGTCGCGCTGGCGGCCGCGTACCACTCGGTCCGCGCGGCGACCCCGCTCCACCCGTCACACCAGCTGGTCGAGGCGCGGTACGCGGCGCTGTACCGCCCGGTGCGCGAGTCGGTGTGGCACGGCCGCCGCCTCCGCCCGCTGCGCCCGGCCTGGATGTCCACAACGGACTCCTGGGGTGAGGCGGCCGCCGTGCTGCGGCGGGCCGGCCTGAGGGTGTCCGCGTGGGTGGTGCTGACCCACAACAGCCGGCTGGGCAACGAGTTCCCGGACGTGGCGGTGGTCAACTGCTTCGGCGACCGCTACCCGTACGCGTTGTGCCCGTCCCGCCCCGAGGTCCGCGAGTACGCCGCGACCCTGGCGACGGAGGCCGCCGCGGAGGCGGACGAGGTGTCGCTGGAGGCGTGCGGCCAGCTGGGCCTGACCCACCAGTCCCACCACGAGAAGACGGACAACGCGTGGACCCCGGCAGCGCAACGCTGGCTGTCGGTGTGTTGCTGCGAGGCGTGCCAGCTGGGCTGGTCGGGCAGAGGGCTGGACCCGCCATGGGTCCTGTCCACCTTGCGCGAGGCCGTGCGCACGTCGGGTGACGTCCCGTTCGCGGCCGAGCTGCTGGCCGTCCGCCACGCCGCGACGGACCTGCTGCGCGCGGAGGTGCTGGCGGGCCTGACGGTCCCGGTCACTCTGCACGCCCACCCGGACCCGTGGGTCACCGGCGCGTCCCCCGGCCTGACCCCGACGACGGGCCCCGACGTGTCGGCCCTGATCGTGCCGGCCTGGCCGACGGACAGCGCCCCGGTGGTGGAGGCAGCGGTGGTCTCGGGCCGCCCGGTCGACGCGTACGTCACGGTCCTCCAGACGGACGAGGGCCTACCGGACCACGCCCGCCGGTTGGTGGCGGCAGGTGCCACCGGCCTGGCGTTCTACCACCTGGGCCTGGCCCCGGCCTGGCGCCAGCCGCTGATCGCGGAGATGATCCGGGCCGCGCGGCCGGACTGACCGCGCCGTTCCCCGTTCACCCACCGGCCACCTCGCGGCCCCCGGGCATCGAGATCATGAACCGTGACTACTCGCGGCGTGGCCGTGCTCCTGGGGGCCGTCCTGATCGCCGGCTGCGCGCCCTATCCCATCGAGTCGGGCCGGGAACAACGGACCACCGGCTCGCCGAGCGAGCCGGCCACCGCGCCCCAGGTCACGCCACCCGCCGCCAGCGCGCCCGCGCCGAGTCCCGCGCCGAGTCCCGCGCCGCAGGCGGCCACGCCGGTTGGCGAGCAGCCGCCCGGTCCATGCCGCGCGGCCGACCTCAACCTGGAAGGGACGGGGGACGATCACTATCTCGTCCCGCCCACAGGCACCGATCCGACGGCCGACCGTGGTGTCTGGGTGTCGACGCGGCGGCTCAGGAACGTGACCACGCGGACCTGCACGCTCCAGGGCCGGCTCAGCGTCGAACTGGTCGGGGCGGCCTCGGTGACCGAACAACTGCCCGGTCCGACGCCCCTGTTCACCCTCGAGCCCTGGGAACATGTCTCGTTCTCGCTGAGGGTCGACACGTGCGGGGTGGCGCCCGAGTTCAAGCCGATGCTGCTCCGGGTGCCCGGCGACCAGGCCCCGGTCCGGGGTGCGGGGGCGGAACCCAGCAACATCGTGTGCGCTCCGACGAAGTTCGGCCTGACCCCCATCGGCACCGTTCTGTGACCTCCACCCGGCGTGGCGACACCCCGCCTGCCGTCCGCTCCCCACGCTGGTTGACTGGGTACTGACACCGGCGACCCCGAGGAGCGTTCATGGCCTTCCCGTCCGACCTGGAGATCGCGCGTGGCGCGAAGCTCAAGCCCGTCGAGGACATCGCGGGCGACATGGGGTTGCCGCCGCACCTGCTCGAACCCTACGGGCGCGATGTCATGAAGATCGGGCTCGGCGCGATCGACGAGCTGAGGGCCGCCCCGCGCGCCAAGTACGTCCTGGTCAGCGCCATCACGCCGACGCCGCTCGGCGAGGGGAAGACCACGACCACGGTCGGGCTCGGGCAGGGCTTCAAGCACCTCGGCAAGCAGGCGACCGTCGCGATCCGGCAGCCGTCCATGGGCCCCACGCTCGGCATCAAGGGCGGCGCGGCGGGCGGCGGGTACAGCCAGGTCGTCCCCATGGAGCTGCTCAACCTGCACCTCACCGGCGACATGCATGCCGTCACCGCGGCGCACAACCTGCTCGCCGCCATGGTCGACAACCACCTGCACCAGGGCAACGAGCTCGGCCTCGACGACATCACCTGGCGCCGGGTGCTCGACATGAACGACCGCGCCCTCCGCAACATCGTGGTCGGGCTCGGAGGCAAGGCCGACGGCGTCACCCGCCAGACCGGGTTCGACATCACCGCCGCGTCCGAGGTGATGGCCGCGCTCGCGCTCACCACGGGCCTTTCGGATCTGCGTGCGCGCCTCGGCCGGATCGTCGTCGGCTACACGCGGGCCGGCGAGCCCGTCACCGCCGAGCAGCTCGAGACCGCCGGCGCGATGACCGTGCTGCTGCGTGAGGCGATCAAGCCGAACCTCATGCAGACGCTGGAGAACACGCCGGTGCTGGTCCACTGTGGCCCGTTCGGCAACATCGCGACCGGCAACTCCTCGGTCGTCGCGGACCTCATCGGCCTGCGCACCGGCGACTACCTCATCACCGAGGCCGGGTTCGGCGCGGACATGGGTGCCGAGCGGTTCTTCAACATCAAGTGCCGGGTGTCCGGCGAGGCCCCCGACGCGGCGGTGCTGGTCGCGACGGTGCGGGCGCTCAAGGCCCACTCCGGCAAGTTCCGGATCGTCGCCGGTAGGCCGCTGCCCGAGGACCTGCTGGCCGAGAACCCGGACGACGTGCACGCCGGCGCCGCGAACCTGCGCAAGCAGATCGAGAACATCCGCATGCACGGCGTGTCCCCGGTGGTCGCGATCAACGCCTTCCCCGGCGACTTCGCGTCCGAACACGCCGTGATCAGGGAGATCGCCGAGTCGCTCGGCGCACGGGTGGCCGTCAGCACCCACTTCGCCGAGGGCGGCGCCGGCGCGGTCGAGCTGGCCGAGGCGGTCGCCGAGGCGGCGGCGGAGACGAGCGAGTTCCAGCTGCTGTACTCGTCGTCGACCCCGCTGCGCGAGAAGATCGAGACGATCGCGAAGCGCGTGTACGGCGCCGACGGCGTGTCCTACTCGCCCGCCGCGAGCCGCCAGCTGGACCGGTTCGAACGCAACGGTTTCGGCGACCTGCCGGTCTGCATGGCGAAGACCCACCTGTCGATCTCCTCCGACCCGACGCTGCTCGGCGCCCCGACCGGCTGGACGCTGCCGGTGCGCGAGGTGCGTGCCTCGGTCGGCGCGGGCTTCGTCTACCCGATCTGCGGCGACATGCGCACGATGCCGGGCCTCGGCGCGTCCCCGGCCGCGACCCGCATCGACCTGGACGCCGACGGGGAGATCGTGGGCCTGTCGTGAACTCCTTTCTGGAGGCGGTGGCCGCCCGCACCCCCGCACCCGGAGGCGGCGCGGTCGCCGCGATGACCGCCGCGTCGGCCGCCGCCCTGGTCTCGATGGCGGCCCGCTTCAGCTCGGCGGACCCGGTGGCGACGGCGGGTGACGAGCTGCGTGCCCGCCTGGTCCAACTGGCCGCCGACGACGCGGCCGCCTACGAGGCGGTCCTGGCCGCCCGCGGCGCCGAGCGGGCGGCGGCAATGCGTGTCGCCACCGAGGTCCCCCGCGCGATCGCCTCGGCCGCGGCGGAGGTCGCGATCCTGGCCCACGGCCTGGCGGAGAACGGCAACCCCCGCCTTCTGGGCGACGCCCGGGTGGCCGAACTTCTGGCGGAGGCCGCCGCCAAGGCCGCGGGCGTACTGGTGGAGATCAACACCGCCGAGCGTGAGAAGTCACTGGGTCGGCACGAAACATCGGGCGGTACATCGGATGGTCACGTCTGCACGAATTGACACGCTCCGCCGCGACCACGAAACGCACGAGGCGGAAGAGGTCGCCCGGGAAGCCGTCCTGGCCGACCCGGCCGACGCCGAGCTGATGATCGCGCTGGGCCGCGTGCTCCTCGCGACCCACCGTGAAGACGACGCTTTCGAGACGTTCACCCAGGCGAGCGCCCTCGCGCCGGAGGACGACCGCGCCGTCGCGTGGCAGGTCGCCGCGCTGTCCCGGGCATGTCGGTTCGACCGGGCCATCACCGCCGGCACCGAGGCACTGGCGCGGTTCCCGGAGAGCGCACAGGTCCGCATCACCCTGGCCCGCACCTACCTGGACGCCTCCCAGGCCGACAAGGCACTGGAATACCTCGACGTCCGGACGACCGACGGCTGGCGCACACACGTCTGGCGTGCGGAGGCTCTCGGAAAGCTGCGTCACTGGGACGAACTGCACGCCGCGAAGCGGGAGGTGGCGACGCGGTATCCGGACGAGGCCATGGCGCACGCGAGGCTGGGTGCGGTCCTGCGGGACATCGAGCGGTACGACGAGGCACTGGTGAGCTACGAAAGAGCGCTGGAACTCGAGCCGACCTGCGTGCTGGCGCTGAGGGGACGTGTCACGCCCCTGCGGAACCTCCGTCGGTACGACGAGGCCGAATCGTGCGCTACGGAGGCGATCGAGAAGTTCCCGCACTGTGCGAACCTGCGTGTCGAGCGAGCACATGTGCTTTTCGCGCGGGGACATCTCGACAGGGCACTCGAGGATGTCGCTCGAGCACTGGAGATCTGCCCGCGCTATGGCTGGGCATTGCGTAGCCTGGTGGGCTTCCTCGCGGACGCCCGGCGGTTCGCGGAGGCCGAGGCGGCGGCCGAGCGCGCGGTCGAGCTGCGTCCGCGGGATCCTGATGTGCGCACCGCACGTGCGTGGCTGTTCAGCGATCAGGACCGTGAGAACGAGGCGGTCGAGGTCGTCGACGAGGCACTCGCGATCGATCCACGGCACGGTTGGGCGTTGCGCAGTCGGGTGAACTTCCTGCAGTACGCCCGGCGGTTCGCGGAGGCCGAGGCGGCGGCCGAGCGCGCGGTCGAGCTGCGTCCGCGGGATCCTGATGTGCGCACCGCACGTGCGTGGCTGTTCAGCAGTCAGGACCGTGAGAACGAGGCGGTCGAGGTCGTCGACGAGGCGCTGGCGATCGATCCGTCGGATGCGTGGGCGTTGCGCAGTCGCGTTGCCTTTCTCCAGTACGCCCGGCGTTTCACGGAAGCCGAGCAGGCGGCCGAGAAGGCCGTCGAACTGCATCCACGGGATACGCACGCGTACATCAACGCCTCCTGGCTTCAGTCCGCCATGGGGCGCTATGACGACGCCATCACGACTGTGGACAAGGCGCTCGCGATCGACCCGCGGGATTCCCGCGCATTGCGCAGCCGCATCAGCTTCCTCCGGTCCGCTCGGCGGTTCGCGGCGGCCGAGGAGGCGATTCAGCAGACCATCGAGTTGAACATCGAGAGTCCGGAGGCTCTGCACACAGAGGCGGCCTGGGTGTATTCCGCCATGGGCCGCCCTGACGACGCGGTGGCCGCCGCCGAGCGGGCGCTCGCCGGCAACCCCCGGAACAAGCACGCACTCCAAGGTCTCGCGGACTTTCTCCAGACAGGTGCGCGGTTCGCGGAGGCGGAGCGGGTGCTCCAGCGGGCCATCGAGTTTCATCCAGGTGACGACAGGCTGCACACCAGGCGTGCCCTGCTACTGGAGAAGGTGGGGCGCACGGACGAGGCGCTCCTGGCGCTCGACGACGCCCTCACGATCAACCCGACAAGCGCCTGGGCACTGCGCAGCCGCGTCGACATCCTGCGGGACGACCGACGGTTCGACGAAGCCGAGCATGCGGCGCGGAAGGCTGTGGAACTACATCCCCAGGATGTCTATGCCCATTTGACGGCGGCCTGGTTGTACTCGGCCATGGGCCGCTACGACGACGCCGTGGCGGCTACCGAGCAGGTACTGGCAATCGATCCCGACGACAGCCTGACCCTGCGAAGCCGAATTGACTTCCTCCGGCAGGGGCGGCGCTACGCGGAGGCCGAGCAGGCCGCTCAACAGGCGGTCGAGGCGCTTCCGCGGGACTCCGCCGTGCGTACGACACGTGCCTGGGTCTTCAGCAGCCAGGGACGGGAGGACGAGGCGGTCACGGCCGTCGACGAGGCACTCGAGATCGACCCGTCCAGCCCGTGGGCATTGCGCAGTCGCGTGAGTTTCCTCCAGTACGGCCGTCGTTACGCGGAAGCCGAACGAGCGGCGCACAAGGCCGTCGAGTTACATCCCCGCGATGTCAACGTGCGTGTGACCGTGGCGCTGATGTATTCCGCGATGAGTCGTTACGACGAGGCGATCGCCGCGGTCGAGGAGGCGCTGCGGATCGATCCGCACGACGCGTGGGCGTCGCGTAGCCGGATCGGTTTCCTTCGGGACGCCCGACGGTTCGCGGAGGCCGAGGCGGACGCCGAGCGGGCCATCGCCGCACACCCGCGGGACGTGGACATGCGTACGGTCCGCGCGTGGATCTTCAGCAACCAGGAGCGCGAGGACGAGGCGGTCACGGCAGTCGAGGAAGGGCTCGCGATCGATCCGCGCGACCCGTGGGCGCTCCGCAGTCGCATCAGCTTCCTGCAGTACGCGAGACGGTTCGACGAGGCCGCCCAGGCGGTCAGGGAGGCCGTCGGGCTGCATCCCGGGGACCCGGACGTACACGCCGACGTGGCCTGGCTGTACAACGCCACCGGCCGATCCGACGAGGCGGTGGCGACCGTCGACCGTGCACTCGAGCTGGATCCGCACGACCCGTGGACGCTGCGGCAACACATCGAGCTACTCCGGTACGCGCGGCGGTTCACCGAAGCCGAGGAGGCGGCACGGCAAGCCGCTCGGCGGTACCCGCGAAGCCCCGAGCTGCACACGGCCCTCGCCCGGCTCTGCGAGGACCGGAGCGATTTCGAGGGAGCGCTCGCCTGGTTCGATCGCGCTCGTGCCGTCGATCCGTACTCCATCACGGCGTTGACGGGGCGTATCTCGACCTTGCGGAACCTCCGGCGGCACTCCGAGGCCGAGTTGGCGGCGCGGGACGCGCTTCAGCGACACCCCACCAATCCCTCCGTCCTGGTGGAACTCGGACGGGTTCAGGACCACCGGCTCGAGTTCGACGCCGCTCTCGAGACGTTCTCACGGGCGCTCACCACCGAGCCGGACCACGTCGAGTTGAACCTGGCGCGGTCGGCGACCCTTCGGTCCATGCGGCGGTTTCGGGAGGCGGAACGCGCGGTCGAACGGCTCAGCCGCACGTACCCCCACATGGGCAACCTGAAGGTCGAGCTCGGCTGGATCCACCACGACGAGCGGCGGTACGCGCAGGCCCGAGCGGTGTTCGCCGAGCTGTTGGACAGCGCGACCAACGACCAGGAGCGGGCGTCGGCCCGTCATGGGCTCGGCTGGGTGGCCTTTTCGGCTGGGGAGTACCCGCGTGCCGAGGACGAGTTCCGGGCGGCGTGTGCCGAGCGACCGGACGACTACGACTACCTGCTCGCCCTGGCCTGGGCACTGGCGAGGCGAACCGACGAGCAGGCCCAGCACGAAGCCGAGGAGATCGCCGTCGGGTTGAGTGGGCGGCGGGCGGATCCGTCCGTCTACGTGTGTCTCGGGGTGCTCGCCTACCGGGGCGGCAGCCTGGCGACCGCCGAGTACTACCTCAGGAAGGCCCTGGACGTCGACAGGTACCACGGCAGCCGCACCGACCTCGGCTCGCTCTACCTGCAGATGGGCCGGTACGAGGAGGCCGAGGCCGAACTGCGCGGCGCGATCGAGCGGGACTGGTACGACGTCACCTCGCACGTCGAGCTCGGGTCGCTCTACCTGCACACCAGCCAGAAGCGGCCCGCCGAGGCCGAGCGGGAGTTCCGGCGGGCACTGGCCATCGACCCGTCCGCGGGCTTCGCGGCCATCGGGCTCGCGCAGGCCCTCCTCGAGGCGGGCGACTCCGCCGAGGCCGAGTCGGTCCTCCGCGGTGCGCTCGCCCGGCAGGACCTCGGGCAACGGTGGCGGGTGCACCTCGCGCTGGCCCGCCTGCTCGTCCAGGCGGGGGAGAAGCAGCAGAACCCCGACCTGCACGCCGAGGCATACGCACAGGCACAACGCGCGATCGAGCTGGCACCCGACGCCGAGGCCGACCCACACTTCGTCGCCGGGGTCGCCCATCACCGCATGGGGTCGATCGCCGCTGATGCTCGTGGACGTTTCGGCTACCGGCGGCGGGCCATGCACCACCTGCGCGCGTGCCAGGACCGTGAGCCGGGACACGTTGAGGCACAACGAAACCTGCAGCTGCTGGAACGGGAGATGAAGGCCGTCGCCCCGGCGGTGTGGGGCGGGTACGCGGTGGCGAGCATTTCGCTCGTGTTGCTGGCCACCCTGTGGACCACTTTCTTCTTCACGGACAAGGTGACTCCCCTCGTCCTCACCGCCACCACACCCGTGCTGGTCGGCCTGTTCACCATCGCGGTCCTCCTGCCCGCGCTGATCCGCCTCAAGCTGCCTGGCTTCGAGGCGGACCTGCAGGCCGGGTCCAACGCCATCTCGCCGGGGCCGACCGGTCAGGTCACGTTCGGGCCGGGCAGGTTCACGGTCAGCACTGGACCCACCGGGCAACTCCCTCGCCTCGAATGACCGGAAGCCCGGTCTCGTGGCACGTGGCCTGGCCCTGCGGTATCCGCGCGGACCGTGTCCGTACCGCGGAAGGACTTCAGGGTCGTGCTCATCCGTCCCGACGGCTACGTCGCGTGGGCCACCGACGGGCGCGTGGACCCACGCGACGCTCAGCCGCTGGTTCGGTCAGGGCAGTGGTTCGAGGTAGTAGGTGCCGGCGCCGTTCTCCACACCGGTGCTGAAGAGCCGGATGTTCTCGCGGTCCGCGACGCGGTTCTGGCCGATCATGAACCCGTTGCGCTTGACCTGGATGCCGATCGCGTTCGGGTTCGTCGCGTCGCGGTAGACGTACCATCGCTGGTTGTCGTCGACGGTGTTGCAGGGGTTGTCGTCGACCAGTGCCGCCTCGGTGTTGACATCCGCGTCGAGCATGCTGAGACAGAGGCCGCGCAACGTGACCAGTGCGTACTCGACGAGGTCCCCCGTGCCAGGACCACGGCACAGGCGGAGGCCGTAGCCGTTGGGGGTCAACGGTGACGGTTGTGCGTAAGGCCGGATGTCGATGATGTTCGCGTTCGGGTAGTACCAGTACAGGCCGTTGCCGAGGCCGACCCGGTACGTGGTCGCGTCGCAGGTGTAACCGGGTGGTACGTCGGCCGTGACAGCCCCTACTTCTCGAGGCTTCTCGGTCGGCTTCGGTTGCGTGGACCGCGGCGTGGCCGGGGTGCCGAAGCAGCCGAGCGCCTGCTGGGCCTTGTACATGATCGTGGTCGTCGGAACCGGGTCCTCACAACGGATGGCGCCCTGCTCCATGGTGGAGAACGTGGTGTAGGAGTCGGTCTCCCGCCTGACCCACTGGAGTTGGGTACCGCTCGATGTCGCGACCCGGGTGCAGTTCAGGCCGCTGTAGGTGCCGGTGACCTTCTTGGTGCCTTTGTACACGCCGTAATAGCCGGGCTGCAGGAAGTTCCAGGTGACGACCTCCTGCTGGTTGTTCGTCGTGGCCGTCGCCGTCTGCACGCTGAACCCGACCTTCGCCGTGACGCCGAACAGCTCCTTGATGGAGAAGTTCGCCGAGATCTCCGCCGTTCGCCCGACCGTCACGGTGATCACCGTCATCACCTGGACCGTGACCTGTTGCGAGCCTGTCGTTCCGGCGGTGACGAAGAACGCGGTGAAGTGCGTGAGGGTCGGTTCGACCTTCACCGTCTCGACCTGTGGCAACCGTCTGCCGAGGTCGGCGGTCGTGCAGGGATCACCTGCCTGTGGTTCGGCCGCGACGACCGGGGTGGCCACGCCGACGGTTCCAGCGGCCACCATGCCGAAGGCAAGGAGAATTCTTAGGAAGATACGCATCATTACACCCCCAAGATGTAATGTAAGCGGTTACATCTCTCCTAGCGTGGCTGTCTCATGACAGTGGGTCAATACGCCACGTGGCCCAAAACTGTAAGCGCATACAGAAAGCGCATACAAAACGGCGCCGTCCCGGTGTCGGGACGGCGCCGCTCGATGGTCCGGTCAGGCGGGCTGGCGGAGTTGTTCCACGGCCACGGCGGCCAGCGGGTCCAGGTCTGAGCCGCCCGCGTCCTTGTAGGCCAGCAGGGAGCGCAACATCCTGGGCTCCCAGAAGTCGTGCATGTGCTTGGCCACGCGGGCGGCGCCGTCGTCAGGTGGGAGGTGGGCGAACTGGATCGCGATCTCGTTCGCCAACCTCACCTGTGGTGGGAGCGCGTCGCTCATGAGCCTGCCACCGGGACCGCCACCTGCTCCTTCGCGGACTCCTGGCCGGAGGTCTGCAGGCCGACCTGTACCGCCGTCACCTTGTACTCCGGGCAGTTCGTCGCCCAGTCGGAGTGTTCCGTCGTCACGACGTTCGCGCCGGTCACCGGGTGGTGGAACGTCGTGTACACGACACCCACCGGCATGCGGTCGGAGATGCGTGCGTGCAGCGAGGTCTGGCCCACGCGGGACGCGAGCGTCACGCGGTCGCCGTCGTTGATGCCGCGGACCTCCGCGTCGTGCGGGTGGATCTCCAGGGTGTCCTCCGGGTGCCACGCCACGTTCGCCGTGCGGCGGGTCTGCGCGCCCACGTTGTACTGCGACAGGATCCGGCCCGTCGTCAGGATCAGCGGGTACTTGCGCGTGCTGCGTTCCTTCGTCGGCACGTAGTTCGTCGGCATGAAGCGGCCGAGGCCGCGGACGAACTTGTCCTTGTGCATGATCGGCGTGCCGAGCGGGGCGTTCTCGTTGCACGGCCACTGCACGCTGCCGACCCGGTCCAGCAGCTCGAACGACACACCGGAGAACGTGGGCGTGGTCAGTGCGATCTCGTCCATGATCTGGCTGGTGTCGTCGTAGTGCATGGGATAGCCCATCGCCTGCGCGATCTCGCAGACGATCTCCCACTCGTGCTTGCCGGTCTTCGGCTTCATCACCGGGCGCACGCGGTTGATCCGCCGCTCCGCGTTGATGAACGTGCCGTCCTTCTCCAGGAACGACGTGCCGGGCAGGAACACGTGCGCGAACTTGGCCGTCTCGTTGAGGAACAGGTCCTGCACGACCACGAGCTCCATGGCCGCGAGCGCCGCGTTCACGTGCTGGGTGTTCGGGTCGGACTGCGCGATGTCCTCGCCCTGCACGAAAAGCGCCCGGAACGTGCCGTCGATGGCCGCGTCGAACATGTTCGGGATCCGCAGCCCCGGCTCGGGCAGGATCGGCGTGCCCCACAGCTTCTCGTAGATGTCCCGCACGTTGTCGTCGGACACGTGCCGGTAGCCGGGCAGCTCGTGCGGGAACGAGCCCATGTCACACGAGCCCTGCACGTTGTTCTGGCCCCGCAACGGGTTCACGCCGACGCCGTCGCGGCCGATGTTGCCGGTCACCATGGCCAGGTTCGCCATGCCCATGACCATTGTGGACCCCTGGCTGTGCTCGGTGACGCCCAGGCCGTAGTAGATGGCCGAGTTCGGGCCCGCCGCGTACAGCCGGGCCGCGGCACGCACGTCGGCCGCCGGCACGCCGGTGATCTCCGCCAGCGCCTCCGGCGAGTTCTCCGGCCGGGCGATGAACTCCGCCCACGGCTCGTAGTCCTCGCAGCGGGACGCCACGAACTCCTGGTCCACCAGGCCTTCCGTGACGATCACGTGCGCCATCGCGTTGACCATCGCCACGTTCGTGCCCGGGGCCAGCGGAAGGTGGTACTCCGCCTTGACGTGCGGCGAGCGGACCAGGCTGATCCGGCGCGGGTCGACGACGATCAGCTTGGCGCCCTTGCGCAGCCGCTGCTTCATCCGCGACGCGAACACCGGGTGCGCGTCGGTCGGGTTCGCGCCGATCACCATGATCACGTCGGCCTCGTCGACGGACTTGAAGTCCTGCGTGCCGGCCGAGGTGCCGAACGTCTGCTTGAGACCGTAACCGGTGGGGGAGTGGCACACCCGCGCGCACGTGTCGACGTTGTTGTTGCCGAACGCCGCACGCACCATCTTCTGCACCACGTACACCTCTTCGTCGGTGCAGCGGGACGAGGTGATGCCGCCGATCGAGCCGACGCCGTGCCGCTCCTGGATGTCACGCATCCTGGTGGCGACGGTCTGGATGGCCTCCTCCCAGGAGACCGGGCGCCACTCGTCGGTGATCTTCTCGCGGACCATCGGCGCGAGCTGGCGGTCCGGGTGCGTGGCGTAGCCGAACGCGAAGCGGCCCTTCACGCAGCTGTGGCCCTCGTTGGCGCCGCCGTCCTTGTACGGCACCATCCGGACCAGCTCGTCACCCTTCAGCTCCGCCTTGAACGAGCAGCCGACGCCGCAGTACGCGCACGTGGTGATCACCGTGCGGTTCGGCATGCCGAGGTCCACGACGGACCGTTCCTCCAGCGTCGCCGTCGGGCACGCCTGCACGCACGCGCCGCAGGACACGCACTCGGAGCTGAGGAAGTCCAGGCCACCGGGCGACACCTTCGAGTCGAAGCCGCGGCCCTCGATCGTCAGCGCGAACGTGCCCTGGATCTCGTCGCAGGCACGGACGCAGCGCGAGCACACGATGCACTTGCTGGCGTCGAAGTCGAAGTACGGGTTGGAGGTGTCCTTCGGCGCGTCGAGGTGGTTCTCGCCCTCGCCCACGCCGTAACGGACCTCGCGCAGACCGACCACACCGGACATGTCCTGCAGCTCGCAGTCGCCGTTGGCGGAGCAGGTCAGGCAGTCCAGCGGGTGGTCGGAGATGTAGAGCTCCATGACGCCGCGGCGCAGCTTCTCCAGGCGCGGGGTCTGCGTCTTCACCGTCATGCCCTGGCGGACCGGGGTGGTGCACGACGCGGGCGTGCCCTTCACACCGTCGATCTCCACCAGGCACAGGCGGCAGGAACCGAACGCCTCCATGGAGTCCGTGGCGCACAGCTTCGGCACGTCCACACCCGCGAGCGCGGCCGCCCGCATCACCGACGTGCCCTCCGGCACCACCACGGACATACCGTCGATCTCCACCTCGACGGTCGCCTCGCCCGTGCGTGCCGGCGTGCCGAGGTCGGGTTCTTTGAGCAGGCTCATGATTGACTCCCTGCGGGTCCGAAGGTCGGCATGGGCAGCGGCGTACTTCGGTTGAAGTCACCGGGAAAGTGCTTGACGGCGCTGCGGACGGGCATGGGGGTCAGCCCACCCATCGCGCACAGCGAGCCGTCGGTCATCAGCTCGCACAGGTCGTCGAGCAGGACCAGGTTCTCCTCGACGTCCGTGCCGGCGATGATCTTGTCGATCGTCTCCTTGCCGCGGACCGCGCCGACGCGGCACGGCGTGCACTTGCCGCACGACTCCACGGCGCAGAACTCCATGGCGAAGCGGGCCATCCTGGCCATGTCGACGGTGTCGTCGAAGACCACGACGCCGCCGTGCCCGACCATTGCGCCGGCCGCGGAGAACTCCTCGTAGTCCAGCTTGAGGTCGAACTGCTCGACCGGCAGGTACGCGCCCAGCGGGCCGCCGACCTGCACCGCCCGGATGGGACGCCCGGTGCGGGTGCCGCCGCCGTAGCCGTTGACCAGCTCGCCGAGCGTGACGCCGAACGGCAGCTCGACGATGCCGCCGCGCGCGACGTTGCCGCCCAGCTGGAACACCTGCGTGCCGCGGGACCGGCCGACGCCGAAACCCTGGTAGCGATCGGCGCCGTCAGCCAGGATCATCGGCACCGAGCCGAGCGTGAGCACGTTGTTGACCACCGTCGGGCGGCCGAAGAGCCCTTCCAGCGCGGGGATCGGCGGCTTCGCGCGGACCATGCCGCGCTTGCCCTCGAGACTCTCCAGCATGGAGGTCTCCTCGCCGCAGATGTACGCGCCCGCGCCGACCCGGACGTCCAGGTCGAACTTCAGGCCGCTGCCGAGGACGTTCTCGCCCAACCAGTTGTGCGCATAAGCGATTTCGATTGCCCGGCGCAGTGTCGAGATCGCGTCGGGGTACTCCGAACGGACGTAGATGTAGCCCTCGGTGGCGCCCGACGCGTAGGCCGCGATCGTCATGCCCTCGATGAGGGTGAACGGGTCGCCCTCCATGAGCATGCGGTCGGCGAAGGTGCCGGAGTCGCCCTCGTCGGCGTTGCAGCAGACGAACTTCACGTCGGCCTGCGCGCCGAGGACGGTCTTCCACTTGATGCCGGCGGGGAACCCGGCGCCGCCACGGCCGCGCAGGCCGGAGTCGATGACGTCCTGGACGACCTCGTCCGGGGTCCTGGCCAGCGCGTTGCGGAGGCCCTTCATGCCGTCGTGGGCCTCGTAGTCGCGGGCGGACAGCGGGTCGATGACGCCGACGCGTGCGAACGTGACGCGCTTCTGGTCGCGCAGCCACTCGTGCTCGTCGGTCAGGCCGAGGCTGTGGTCGGTGTCCGCGCCGTCGAGCAGGCCGTCCCGGACCAGGTCGTCGACCTCCTCCGGCGCGACCGGGCCGTACGCGACGCGCCCTCTTCCGGTTTCCACCTCGACCATCGGTTCGAGCCACAGCAGGCCGCGGGACCCGTTGCGCACCAGCTTGATCTCGCGACCGGCCGCGGCGGCGGAGGTCGCGATGGCGACCGCGACCTCGTCCGCGCCGACCGAGAGGGCGGCGGAGTCGCGGGGAACGTAGACCGTCGTCACATCGCTCATACTGTATACACCTGCTGCTCACAGTCTACCCGCATGCTCACGCTTTCTCGAGGAGGGCGTCGAACCGCTGCGGGGTCACGCGCCCGGAGATCCTGCCGTTGATCTCGACCGTGGGGCCGAGTGCGCAGTTGCCGAAGCAGAAGACCTGGTCGAGCGTGGCGTCGCGGTCCGGCGAGGTGTCGCCGATGTCCGTGTGCAGCCGGTCCTTCACGTGTGCGACGAGCTCTTCGGCCCCGGCGGCCTGGCACGCCTCGGCGCGGCAGACGCGCACGTGCGTGCCGGCGGCCGGCGACTTGCGGAAGTCGTGATAGAAGCTGATCACGCCGTGCACGTCCGCGCGGGACAGGTTCAGCTCCTCGGCGAGTATCGGGACCACGGCCGGGTCGACGTAGCCGAAGGTCGCCTGGATGTCGTGGAGGATCGGCAGCAGCGCACCCCGCTCGTCACGGTGCGCGGCGACCGCCGAGCGCACGTGCTGCTCCAGGGGCGACCCGCCCGTCGTTGCGCCGGGTTTCATGTTTCGACTCTCTCAACCGTTCAGGCGCAGGTCAAAGCACTGGCGGTTATCTGTTGAGAGAAATCGTTTATGACGCGGGGCTTCACCGTTTCGTTATCGCCCGATAGGATGAACGCACAGTGATCGCCTCGCAACGCTCCGGTTCTGTGTGGAGCGGGGTCCCATCGTCGGGGATGGACCTGGCGGGTGAGCGGGGCGGCTCGTCCTTGTTGGAGGAGTCATGCGTGCCCGCGTACTTGTCCTGGCTTTGGCCCTGTTGCTGGTGGGTGGTGGTGTCGCACAGGCCGGGGTGCCCGGCCAGCCTTCCGTGGTAGCCAGTGGGTTCAGCGTGCCCTGGGCCATTTCCTGGCTGCCTGACGGGCAGTCCGCCCTGGTGACCCAGCGCAACGATTTCCACGTGTGGCGGGTGACCCGGTCGGGGCAGCGCACCGATGTCGGCGTCGTGCCGGAAAGTCAGACCACCGGAGGTGAAGGTGGTCTGATGGGTGTCGCCGTGTCACCCACCTGGAACGGCACCAGCGACCAGGCCGTGTACTTCATGCACACGTCGTCGGACGGCAACCGGGTCGCCCGCATGTCGTTCAACGGTTCCGCGCTGAGCGGCTACACGGTGCTCGTCCGCGGCATCCAGAAGAACACGTTCCACAACGGCGGCCGGCTGGCGTTCGGTCCGGACGGTTTCCTCTACGCGACCGCCGGCGACGCGCAGAACACCGCGAACTCCCAGAACACGTCGTCGCTGAACGGGAAGATCCTGCGGTTCACGACGTCCGGGCAGCCGGCGCCGGGGAACCCGTTCGGGAACCTGGTGTACAGCTACGGGCACCGCAACCCGCAGGGCCTGGCGTGGGACTCGGCCGGCCGGCTGTGGTCCGCGGAGCTGGGCCAGAACACGTGGGACGAGCTGAACCTGATCGAGCCGGGCCGCAACTACGGCTGGCCGGTGTGTGAGGGCATGTGCAACGACACCCGCTTCACGAACCCGAAGGCGACGTGGTCGACGGCGGAGGCGTCGCCGAGCGGCCTCGCGATCGTGGGCAGCACGGCGTTCATGGGGGCGATGCGTGGCCAGCGCCTGTGGCGGATCGAGCTGAACGGCACGTCGGTCGGCACCATCACGTCGCACTTCCAGGGCCAGTTCGGCCGCATCCGCGCGGTGGTGGCCGTCCCCGGCACGAACGCGATCTGGTTCGGCACGACGAACGCCGACTCCACCGGCGGCCAACCACCCGGCTCGGACCGCATCCTGACCTCCACGATCACCGGCTGACCCCCACCCCGCGTGTCCAACGCGCCGGACCGGTGAGTTCGACAAATCGTGCCGGTCGAGTTCGTTGAACTCACGGGTCGCGGGCGTTGGACACGCGGGTCTGGGGCCCCGACCGAGGCCGCCAGCGTGCCCGGCTCGGCTGGCACGAAGTAACGCCTGAGCCTGACCGAGCCGGGCCACGTTCAGCAGCGTCTCGGCCAGCCGCCGGCGGGACGAGCGTCGCATGCGTCCCACGCTGGCCCGGTGACGCGCTCAGGCGGCGTACCGCACGGCCACGTCGGTGATGCCCGACAGCGGGTGGGTGCGGCCGGTCAGCATCGGATCCTTGCGGCCCAACAGGTAGCGCTCGAAGAAGGCGACCGTGTACGCCGTGGTGACCGTGCGCTCCTCCGGTTCGGACAGCTGGCGCGCGGGGACGGTTCCCGGCCGCCCGTTCGTGCACCGGCCCGGTGGGAGGCCGTCGTGGACGGCGTCGTCCTCCGCGCCCGCTTCGCCGCTCGAGGGGGACCAGTTGACGTTCAGGTAGTTGTGGTTGGCGCCGGCCACCGTGAACACGTGGATCGGGGCGTGCTCACCGCCGGCCACGTCGTCGAAGTACTGGGTGCCCTGGATCACGTCACAGGTCCCGTTGAGAATCGCGAACGGGACCCGCCGCACCTCCACCGGTTCCACGACGTTGTAGACCGGGGCCGCGCCGAACACCGCGCGCACCCGAACGCCGGGCGGCCAGTCCGCCGGTACGGAGGCGTGCAGCATCGCCGCCATGCCGCCGCGCGAGTGGCCCATCGTGCCGACGTTCGTCAGGTCGACCTGACCGCGGAAGTCCACGTTCACCGGGCGTCCGGTGGCCGGATCGACGAAGTGGTGGGCCAATGGACCGCCACCGGTCGTGGACAGCTGTCGCCACATGCGCAGATGCTGGTTCATGACGCGGGCGCGATCGGTGTAGGCACCACCGGGATTGGCCGAGTTGATGCCGTTGACACCGATGGACACGACGACGAAACCCTTGCGTGCCAAGGCCTCGCCGAGATAGTCGTAGCCGCGGTAGCTGGGGAGCTCCCGTTGTCCCGCCGGGCAGGGCCAGTCCATGGTCGGCGCGTGGGCCGCCACGTCCACGCAGGTCCACCACATTCCGTGTAGCTGCAGGATCATCGGATGCGGTGCCCTGGTTCTCGGGTAGTGGACCACTGCCCGCAACTCGTTGGGCCCCTGGAAACCCTCCGGAAAGAAGGCGGTGTCACCCAGGTCGTACACGGCCACACCGATTCCTGTGGGCGCGGCCACCGCGGGCACGGCCGTGACGGTCAACGCCAACACCGTCAGCGAAAGCAGGGAGCGAACGATCACGTGGCCGGAGCCTAGGCGGCGAAGGCGACCATCGAACCTCAACCTTCCGGCGGTCGTGTAACAGCGTCGGGCTGATTCAGCAAACCGCCCACAACCCCGGCGGCCGTCGGCTACGCTACTTTCCGTTGATCACTGATCACGGAGGGGGTTGGGGATGGCGGAAGACACCCAGCAGGCCGCCGGCCATGCCCGGCGATCGAGGCACCCGTGAGGCCGGGCGGAAAAGCGGCCGCCGTACTCGTGTCGCTCGTGCTCGTGTTGGCGGGGTGTACCTCGACCAGGGATGATCCTTCGCCGACCACGACGCGGACCTCTCCGACAAGGCCCTATTTCCCGGACCAGCACCTCCGGCCGGTGCGCATGCCCGGCGGCGCCGCCCTCGGTTACGTCCAGCCGGAGACGGCCGCGCAGATCCTGTGCCAGCTACTCGACAAGGACCGCTGGGAGCGCCTGCTCGACGGGCGAATCGGTCGTAGAGCGCTCAGCCCGCCGTACGCGGGATGTCAGATCGCCACCGAGCAGGGCATGGTCAGCATGCAGTTTCTCCAGCGCGACGACCCGTTCGAGCCGACGACCACCATCGCCGGCCGTCCACAATAGACGACAACAGCGCCAGCAAGCCGGTGTTCACGGTCGCGCTGACCGACGACGCTCTCCGGCCCGCGCCTCGGCAGTACTACACGCCCCGGCGGCTTCTGCAGCTGGAGGTGATCCACGACAACCCCGAGGCGGCGCGGGAGAGCGGCACCCGGGTCCTCACGGAGATCGTGCCCCTGCTGACCAAGGACGGGGAACCGCTGCCGGACATCGACGACCAGGGTCACGTCCAGTATGTCAGCACACCGTTGACCCCGGACGACTTCGTCGACCTGCCACGGCCGGTGCAAGCGCTTCAACTCTGCACCGTCCTCCTGGAGGCAGCCGATTTTCGACTGGCGGCGACGGAAGTCGACATCTCCGACACCGGCGAGTGCACACTCTCGACCGAGCAGGGGAGAGTCGTCGTCTCGACGGAATATACGTCTGGTCATCTCGACACCTATTCCGACAGGATCGCCGGCCGACCCGCGTGGAGGCCGTCTGACACCCGAACGGTAGAGGTGTGGCTGCGCGACGATGCCAAGGTCGTGCTGGAGGTGTCCGCGCCGGACTCCGTCGCCCTGGCCGAGAAGCTCGTGCCGCTGCTGACCTGAGCTACGAACCCGCCGCGCGCAGGCGTTCCGCCACGTCCTCGGGCAGCACGTCCGTGATGAAGGCGCCCATGCCCGTCTCGGAACCGGCCAGGTACTTCAGCTTGTCGGCCGAACGCTGGATCGACGACACCTGCAGGTGCAGATATGCGTGCTCTCGCAACGGGTCCGACACCGGGGCCTGGTGCCACGCCGCCACGTACGGCAGCGGCATGTCGTACAGCGCGTCCAGCCGGCGCAGAACGTCCAGGTACAGCTCGGCGAAGTCGTCGCGCTCGGCGTCGGTGAGGGACGGGATGTCCAGGACGCGGCGGTGCGGGTACACGTGCACCTCGACCGGCCAGCGGGAGGCGGCGGGGACGAACGCCGTCCAGTGTGCGGACGACACGATCACGCGGGCACCGGACGAACGTTCACCGGACAGCACGTCGGCGAACAGGTTCTGGCCGGTGCGCTCGAAGTACCGGGACGCGTTGCCCAGCATCTGGCGGCTTCGCGGTGTCACGTAGGGATATGCGTAGATCTGGCCGTGTGGGTGGCCGAGTGTCACGCCGATCGCCGCGCCGCGGTTCTCGAACGGGAAGACCTGGGCCACGCCCGGCACCTCGCCCAGCGCCGCCGTCCGGTCCGCCCACGTGTCCACCACCAGCCGGGCGTGGGCCGGCTTCAGCGCGGCGAAGGCCGCGTCGTGGTCGCTCGTGAAGCACACCACCTCGCAGCGGCCGACGCCGGGGCGGGACTCGACCAGCGGCGGCAGGCCGGGGACGTCACCACCCACGGCATGTGTTGACAGCGAAGGGAAGCGGTTCTCGAAGACGACCACGTCGTAGTCGGATGACGGGATCTCCGTGTGGCGGCCGTCGCGGGACGGACACAGTGGACAGTCCGTTGTGGGCGGATGGTAGATCCGGTTCTGCCGGTGTGACGCCATGATCACCCACTCGTCGAGCACGGGATCGTGGCGCATCTGGGAGGCGGTGGACACCGGGTCGAGGGTGCGGGGGTCGTGCAGCTCCCGCTCCGGCGCCGAGTCGTGGTCGAAGTAGATGATCTCGCGGCCGTCGGCGAGCCGTGACGCGGTGCGCTTCACCGGGCCGCCTCGACCGTGACCAGACGCACGTCGTCGACGTGCTCGGCCAGGGCCGCCCTGCCGTCGGCCGGCAGGCCCTCGTCGGAGATCACCACGTCCGCGTCGTCCAGTCTGGCGATCGTGGACAGACCCACCATGCCCCATTTCGTGTGATCGGCCAGGACCACCAGCCGCCGGCCCGCCTTGACGAGCGCGCGGTCGGTGTCGGCCTCCAGCAGGTTCGGTGTCGTGTAGCCGGCCGTCTCGGCCATGCCGTGCACGCCAAGGAAGACGATGTCCAGGTGCAGCTGGCCCAACGCGGACACCGCGATCGGGCCGACCAGCGCGTCCGACGGCGTGCGCACGCCACCCACGACCACCACGTTCTGGTTGGTGCGTGGGGACGAGTGCAGCACGTCCGCGATCCGCATGGAGTTCGTGACGATCGTCAGCCCGTCGACCGCGCGCAGCGCGTGTGCGAGTGCCCAGGTCGTGGTGCCGGCGGACAGGCCGACCGCGGTGCCGGGGGAGACCAGCTCGACCGCCGCGCGTGCGATGGCCTCCTTCTCCGGTTGCTGGCGTAAGGACTTCGCCTCGAAGCCGGGCTCCTCGGTGCTCGCGGACCGGGCGCGGGTGGCGCCGCCGTGCACCTTGTCGACCAGCCCCTGTTGTGCGAGTGCGTCCAGGTCGCGCCGGATCGTCATGTCGGAGACGCCCAACATCTGCGCGAACTCGATCACCCGCACCGCACCCCGCCGGTGAATCTCCTCCACGATCCGGGCTTGCCTCTCCGCTGCCAGCATCGCCTCTCCCAACCGGTAGGGCACCCCCGAGTCGGAGCCAATCATAAACCGACTCATTCGAACAGTCCCACACGTCAACATCGTGCACTCCGCTTCTTGCGCCACCGGGTGGTCCACTCCTGGACCAATCTTCACGTTCCTGCGAAGCGCGCGCCTGTTGATCCGATGTTTCGTGGGGAATTTGCGGAGACATGGTGACACATAGCCGCTACACAGGGGAAGTGGCGCTAGGAGATCGGATCTATACGGAGAGTGATCCGCGTGTCATCCAGATGACTTCGATATGTCACGAAAGTACCACGGCCTCTTGACAGGCCCGCCTGCGGGCAGCCAGGGTTTCGATTCTGTCAGGTCCCGTTCACAAGTGTTGAGTTACTCGCCGGTCTCTAGAGGAGGCGCACAATGATGAGCCCTCGTTCGTTCGGTGCTGGCGGCGTGCCCGCCATCGGGCGGCGCACATTGTTGAAGGGGATGTTGGGCGCCGGCGCGCTCGCGGGCCTTTCAGCCTGTGGCAGCGGCGACGGCGGCAGCGGTGGTGGTGGAGGCGAGGTCACCCTCGGCTCCAACTGGTCCGACGAGGTGCCCAAGAAGGCCATCGCCGACGTGATGAGCGGGTTCTCCGGCAAGGTCAAGATCAACACGATCGACCACAACTCGTTCCAGGAGAACATCAACAGCTACCTGCAGGGTGGCCCGGACGACGTCTTCGGCTGGTTCGCCGGCTACCGCATGCAGTTCTTCGCGGAGAAGGGCCTCGTCGGCGACATCAGCGACGTGTGGTCGACCATCGGCAGCGGCTTCTCCGACGCGCTCAAGCAGCAGTCCACCGGCGCGGACGGCAAGCAGTACTTCGTGCCGCTGTACTACTACCCGTGGGCGATCTTCTACCGGAAGAGCGTGTGGCAGGAGAAGGGCTACACGCCGCCCAAGACGCTCGACGAGTTCAAGACCCTCGCCACGAAGATGCAGGCCGACGGCCTCGTCCCGATGGCCTTCGGCGACTCCGACGGCTGGCCGGCCATGGGCACGTTCGACTACCTGAACATGCGCATCAACGGCTACGAGTTCCACAAGCAGCTGATGGCCGGGGAGAAGGCCTGGAACTCCAAGGAGGTCAAGACGGTCTTCGACACCTGGCGCGGGATCCTGCCGTTCCACCAGCCGGACTCGCTCGGCCGGACCTGGCAGGAGGCGGCGCAGTCGCTGCTGAACAAGCAGTCCGGGATGTACACGCTGGGCCTGTTCGTCGGCCAGCAGTTCCCGGAGGGCGCCGACCGGGACGACCTGGACTTCTTCCCGTTCCCGGAGGTCGACTCGGCGGTCGGCACCGACGCGGTCGAGGCGCCCATCGACGGCTTCATGATGGCGGCCCGGCCCCGCAACGAGTCGGGCGCCAAGGACCTGCTCAAGTACCTGGGCACGGCCAAGGCGGAGGACACCTACCTCAAGTCCGACCCGAACAACATCGGCACCCACAACGACGCCGACACCAGCGGGTACTCGGAGCTGCAGAAGAAGGCGCAGCAGCTGGTCAGCAGCGCCAAGTCGATCTCGCAGTTCCTCGACCGCGACACCCGTCCCGACTTCGCGTCCACCGTGATGATCCCGTCCCTCCAGGAGTTCATCAAGAACCCCAACGACGTCGACAACCTCCTGAAGAACATCGAGAGCCAGAAGAGCTCGATCTTCGGTGGCTGACGTGATGACCCGGCCGGGGCGCGTGGCGAAGCAGCATCGCCGCGTGCTCCGGTCGTCCCATCCCCGCACCCTGACCAGGATGGACAAGGTCGTCATCACCCTGATGCTGACCGTGCCGGCGATCATCGTCGCCGGGTTGGTCTGGGGACCCGCGATCTCGTCGGTGATCCTGTCCTTCACGGACTGGAACGGCATCGGTCCCCTCGGCGACATCAAGTTCATCGGCGCCGAGAACTACGACAACGTCTTCAACAACTATCCACCGTTCCAGCCGGCGATCCAGCACAACCTCATCTGGCTGGTGGTCTTCTTCCTCGGGCCGACGCTGCTCGGGATCTTCCTCGCCGTGCTGCTGGACAAGGAGATCCGCGGGAGCAAGATCTACCAGAGCATCTTCTTCCTGCCGGTGGTGCTCTCGCTCGCGCTGATCGGCTTCATCTGGCAGCTGATCTACTCCCGCGACCAGGGCCTGCTGAACGCGCTGTTCGACACGAAGGTCGACTGGTACGGCGACCCGGACATCAACCTGTGGGCCGTGCTGGTCGCCGCGAGCTGGCGGCACACCGGGTACATCATGCTGCTGTACCTGGCCGGGCTGAAGGCGGTGGACCCGGCGCTGCGCGAGGCCGCCGCGGTCGACGGCGCCGGTGAGGTGCGCACGTTCTTCCAGGTCATCCTGCCGGTGATGCGACCGGTCAACATCGTGATCCTGGTGATCACCGTGGTCGAGTCGCTCCGCGCGTTCGACATCGTCTGGGTGATCAACAAGGGCAGAAACGGGCTCGAGCTGATCTCGACCCTGGTGACGCAGAACGTGATCGGTGAGGCGAGCCGGGTCGGGTTCGGTTCGGCGCTGGCCACCATCATGATCGTGATCTCGACGGTGTACATCGTGGTCTACATGATCCAGGTCGTGCGGGAGCGGCGATGACGGCGGCGACGGTGGTAGGACGCAAGCGGCGGCCGGCTCGGATCGTCCTGCAGGTGTTCCTGTTCGTGATGGCGGTCGGGTGGCTGTTCCCGGTGGCGTGGGCCGTCTTCAACTCGTTGCGGGACTACAACTTCACGTCCACGCACGGGTACTTCTCGTTCGGCGGCTTCACGCTGAAGAACTACGTGAACGCCTGGGTCGACGGCGCCTTCGCCGAGACCTTCTACAACTCGGTGCTCATCACCGTCCCCGCGGTGACCCTCACGCTGCTGCTCTCGTCGTCGGCGGCGTTCGTGCTGGCCCGCTTCAACTTCAAGTTCAACCTGGCGATGCTGGTGTTCTTCACGGCGGCGAACATGCTGCCGCAGCAGGCGTTGCTGGTGCCGCTGTTCCGGCTGTTCCTCAACATCGAGGTGCCGTACTCGGTCAGCGACTCCGGCTCGCTGTACGACACCTACTACGCGGTGATCGCCGTGAACGTGGCGTTCCAGACGGGTTTCTGCACGTTCGTGCTGAGCAACTACATGCGCACCATCCCGAAGGAGCTGCAGGAGGCCGCGTTCGTCGACGGCGCCGGCGTGTTCCGCCAGTTCTGGCAGGTCGTGCTGCCGCTGACCCGGCCGGCGCTGGCCGCGCTCGCGGTGCTGCAGGTCACCTGGGTGTACAACGACTTCTTCTGGGCGGTCGCGTTCATGCGGTCCGGCGACAAGTTCCCGGTGACCAGCTCGCTGCAGAACCTGAAGGGGCAGTTCTTCACCGACTACAACCTCCTTTCCGCGGGCTCGGTGATCGTCGCGATCCCGACGCTCATCGTGTTCTTCCTGTTGCAACGTCATCTACGAGCGGGCCTGACACTGGGAGCCACAAAGGGATGATCCTTCATCTGCGTGCCGACACCGTCAGCCTGGTCATCGACGCACGCGAACTGCCCACCGTGATCCACTGGGGCGCGCCACTCGGTGACCTGTCCGAAGAGGACCTGGTCACGCTGGCGGACGGCGCGGTCTCGCCGGTCTCCTTCAACGCGCCGGGCGTCCCGGTGCCGGTCGCGCTGCTGCCCTCCGCCCGCCAGGGCTACCCGGGCCGGCCCGGCCTGCGTGGGCACCGCGGCGGCGTGGACTGGCTGCCGAACCTGACCCTCACGTCGGTCAGGCAGTTCGGGGCCGCGGCGACGTTCGAGTACGCCGGCACCGTACGCGTGGTGTCCACTGTGGAACTCGCGCCGGCCGGCGTGCTCCGCGTCCGGCACGCGGTGACCAACGACGGCGACGAGCCGTACATCGTGGACGGTGTCGAGTCGGCGCTGCCGGTGCCGGCGCAGGCGACCGAGCTGGTGGACTTCACCGGCCGCTGGATCCGCGAGAAGCACCCGCAGCGCCGGCCGTTCGGTGTCGGTTCGTGGGTGCGGGAAAGCCGCCGCGGCCGCACCGGCCTCGACGCCACGCCCGCGGTGCTGGCCGGCACCGCCGGGTTCGGGAACCGCGCCGGCGAGGTGTGGGCCGTGCACGTCGCGTGGAGCGGAAACCACGTGACGTACGCGGAACGCGTGCACGAGGGCCGGGGCGTGCTGGGTGGCGGCGAGCTGCTGGCCAGCGGCGAGGTGATCCTGGCGCCGGGGGAGTCCTACGAGTCGCCGTGGCTCTACGCCGCCTACTCCGACTCCGGCATCGACGGGATCTCGGCCGCCTTCCACACCTGGATGCGGGCCAGGGAGACACATCCGTCGCGACCGCGCCCGGTCGTGCTGAACACGTGGGAGGCCGTGTACTTCGACCACGACCTCGACCGCCTGCAGGGCCTCGCGGACGTGGCCGCGCGGGTCGGCGTGGAACGGTTCGTCCTGGACGACGGCTGGTTCCGCCACCGCAGGGACGACCACGCCGGCCTCGGCGACTGGTACGTGGACGAGGGCGTGTGGCCGGCGGGCCTCACGCCGCTGATCAAGCACGTCACGAGCCTCGGCATGGAGTTCGGCATCTGGGTCGAGCCCGAGATGATCAACCCGGACTCAGACCTCTACCGCGCACACCCGGACTGGGTGCTGGCCCCGGGCGACGGCACGCTGCCGCCGTCGTGGCGCAACCAGCAGGTGCTCGACCTGGCGAACCCGGACGCGTTCGCGTACATCCTGGACCGGCTCGACGAGCTGTTGCGGGACAACGACATCGCGTTCGTGAAGTGGGACCACAACCGGGACCTGCTCGCGGCCGGCCACGGCGACCGGCCGGGTGTCCACGCGCAAACCCTTGCGGCGTACCGGTTGTTCGACGAGCTGCGGACCCGCCACCCGTCGGTCGAGATCGAGAGTTGCAGCAGCGGCGGCGGCCGGACCGACCTGGAGATCCTCTCCCGCACGGACCGGGTCTGGGCGAGCGACTGCAACGACGCCCTCGAACGCCAGACGATCCAGCGGTGGACCGCGCTGCTGCTGCCGCTCGAACTGATCGGCGCGCACGTCGGCCCGCCGCACTCGCACACCACCGGTCGCACGCAGGACCTGCCGTTCCGCGTGGCCACGGCGCTTTTCGGGCACTTCGGCATCGAGTGGGACATCGCGTCGGCGTCGCCGGAGGAGCAGGCGGCGCTGACCGAGGCGGTCGCGTTCGTCAAGGAGGTCCGCCCGCTGCTGCACCGGGGCACGCTCGTGCGTGGTGACCACCCGGACCCGTCCGCCCAGGTCACCGGTGTGGTCGGCGAGGACGAGGCGCTGTTCAGCTACGTCCAGCTGACCTCGACCGAGCGCACGGTGCCCGCGCCGGCGCGCCTGCCCGGCCTCGTCCCGGACCGCCGGTATGAGGTCGAACCAGTCTTCCCGGGAGGCAGGCCGGCAACCCAGCAGGCGAACCCGCTGCCGGAGAAGAAGCAGGTCATGACCGGCCGCGCGCTCGCCGAGGTGGGTGTCCGGCCGCCGATCCTGATGCCGGAACAGGCCTGGTTGCTTCGGGTTCGGGCAGTCTGAACTACCACGCGGTGCTCGCCTGCCGGTGACGGGTACGGCTGTACGTCCACCCTGTGCCTCAATAGGATCCGGCTGTGCGGAGTGACGATGTCATCGCGGATCGTTACCGGCTCGTCGAGGTCGTCGGCGCCGGTGGTATGGGGATCGTCTGGCTGGCGGACGACCTGCGGCAGCACCGCCAGGTCGCGCTGAAGCGTCCCGTGACCGTGAGCGCCGCGGTCCGCGCCGACCTCGAACGCGAGGCCGAGCTCGCCGGGCGGTTCGCGGACCGCAACGCCGTCAAGGTGTACGGCGTGGTCGGCGACGGTGACGACTGCTGGCTCGCGATGGAGTACTTCCCGGCCACGAGCCTTGCGGCCAAAGGGATCCTGCCGCCGCGCGAGGTGGCCGCCATCGGTGCGCAGGTGGCCGGCGCGCTCGCGGCCGCGCACGCCGCGGAGGTCGTGCACCGCGATGTCGCGCCCGGCAACGTCCTGGTGGCCGGCAACGGCACGGCCAAGATCACCGACTTCGGCATCTCCGCGTGGCGGGCCGCGACGATCACGAGCTCCGGCAAGGTGTCCGGCACTCCCGCGTACGTCGCACCCGAGGTCGCGGACGGCGGCCGCGCCACCGCGGCCTCGGACGTGTTCTCCCTCGGCGCCACGCTGTTCGCCGCCGTCGAGGGCGAACCTCCTTTCGGGACCGGCGATCCCGAGGCGTGCCTGCGCCGCGTCCGGGCCGGACGGGCAGAGATCGCGGTCCGCGCCGGCGCGCTGAAGCCGGTGCTCGACGCGATGCTGCAACGCGACGCGAGCACGCGACCGACCGCCGCACAGGCGAAGGAGCTGCTCGAGCGGGTCGCGTCCGGACAGACCGTGCCGCCGTGGCCGGGCGTTCGCCGGCGGTCGCCGGCGTTGCCGCTCACCGCCGCCGCGGTCGCCGTCGTCGCGATCGTCGTGTTCGCGTTCGTCCGGCCGTGGGAGAGCAATGCCGGCGGCGGGCCCATGCGCACCGTGCTCGGCGACCCGCGCACCGCCGACCCGTGCTCGATCGCCGACGCCGGCGTGCTCGGCCGGTTCGGTGAGGCCACACTGGACGAGAACTACGGCGGCTTCAACCGTTGCGATGTGCTGATCGCGGTGGCGGGCGACGACGAGATCGACGTCAAGTTCGAGTTCGACTCGGCGCCGGCCGGCGAGAGCAGCGAGCCGGCGCGGGTGGTGCGGCACACGCCCGAGCGGGACAGCGACAACTGCGAGATCGCGCTGACGCTGGCCGACCGGGCCGTGCTGACCGTGGTCGCCAAGTCCGACGACGATGTGGACACCGACTTCTGCCAGGTCGCCGAGGTGGCCGCCGACCACGCGGAGAGCGTTCTCGCGCAGCACCGGGAGATCCCGCGCCGTGCGGCCCTCGACCCGCGGTCCCTGGCGAACGTCGACGCCTGCGACCTGCTCCCCGCCGCCGAGCTGGCGGCCGTGCCCGCGTACACGGGTGCCGCGCCCGAGCCCGGCTTCGCGGACTGGTCGTGCCGCTGGCGGTCACCGGCGGGCGACCTGCGGGTGATCTTCGACCGCAACGAGCTGGACAGCGCGCGGGAGGGCGAGAAGCTGCCGCTGTCCGGCCGCGAGGTGTACATCGTCCCGAACGGGTACGGCGACTTCGCCTGCGCCGCAAGGATCTTCCACCTCCGCTACCAGGACTCGGGCGGCACGCCGCACGTGGAGCTGGCCCTGGTGGTCGCCGAGGGTGGTGCCGCGATGACCGAGCTGTGCCAGGAGGTCAGGACGTTCGCGCCGCCGGTCGTGGCGCGGCTGCCGGCGCTCGGCGGGTGATAATGGCCCGGTGGGAGCGAAGATCAGGAACTACCAGCCGGGCGAGGAGCGGGTGCTGTACGACATCTGCCTGCTGACGGGGGACAGCGGCGCCGACGCCAGCGGCCTGTACCAGGATCCGCTGCTGCTCGGCGAGGTGTACGTGGGCCCGTACCTGCGGTTCGCGCCGTCACACGCGTGGGTCGGCGTGGACGCGGACGGGGTGGCCGGCTACGTCCTGGGCGTCCCGGACACGGTGGCGTTCGAGGCGTCGTGTGAGCGGTCGTGGTGGCCGGCGCTGCGCTCCCGGTACCCGGTGTCGAGCTTCCCGCCGGACAGCCCCGACGGCCGCATCGTCCGCATGATCCACAACCCCCCGACGGCCAGCCCCGACGTGGTCGAGCGGTACCCGGCACACCTGCACATCGACCTGCTGCCGAGGATCCAGGGCCAGGGCGACGGCCGCCGCCTGCTGACCACGCTGCTGGACGGGCTGGCCGCGGCCGGCGCGCCGGGCGTCCACCTGGGCGTGAGCAAGTCCAACGAACGCGCGGTCGGCTTCTACCGCCGGATGGGCTTCACCGAGGTACGCACGTACACCGACTCACTCGTGATGGCGCGCCAGCTCTAGCCGCCGTTCCAGCTGGTCGAGCCGCTCGGTCTCGAGGTGGTCGATCTCGCCACCCGAGTCGAGCGCGGCGTCGAGCACCATCGCGAGCGAGGTGCCGAGGACCGGGACCTCGCTCGGGTCGTCCAGCAGCCGGAGGCGCCCCGTCTCGTCCTGGTCGACGCGGCAGACGACCCAGTAGGTCGTCGCGCCGGTGTAGTCGTCGACGGTCCCGAGGGACCTGCCGTCCGCCAGGTCGAAGACGATCGAGACGTAGTGCTTCCGCTGCACCGAGCGCCTCTCGTCGGCGGGACGCAGCCGCCAGGCGCCGCCGAACAGGGTGGCGGAGCCGATGCGGCGGTCGACCGCCGCGAGGTCGGCACCTCCCGACCACCCTCTCATCGGTCGGGGCGGCGTGGTGACGTGCTCCCGGATGATCCGGTCGAGCACGTCGTCGATCTTCAGCGCGGCCGGCGTGAGGTGCCAGCCGACCAGCGGCCGAAGCGCCCCGTCGTCGTCCTGCGCGATGCCCACGAGCCCGGCGTGCAGGGCCACGACCCGGTTGTCGCGCTCGAACTGGTCGTTGACGTTGACGATCACCTGGGACAGCGTGGCCGGCACGCTGTCGGTGCGCACGCCGGGGCCGTCGTAGAAGTCGTCCTCGTCCGGGGTCACGTCACGGGGTTCGTCAAGAGGCAGCTCCAGCAACGGGTTCGGGTGGCTGATCTCCACGCCGGCTTTGAGGTACGGGTAGAACCGGGCGGACCAGCCGGTGACCACGCGGCCGCCGTACGCGTCGATCGGGCTGTAGATCCGTTGCCAGAACGGGACATCCACGTCGCCGCGCGCCGCACGCACGAACTGGTCCATGATCGGTGCCAGCGAGCGGCACCAGGTGCCGAGCCCGAAGCCGGCGAGGTCGTCCACGCGGCCGCGGATCTTCTGCCAGTCCTCGGCCGTCCCGGTGAGTGTGATCGAGGGGATCCCGCAGACGAATCTCATCCACAGGGAGAAGTACGGCGAGTACGCGTCGAGCATGACCACCCGCCCCGCCGTCCGTTCGACGTCGGTGCTGGTGGAGAAGTCGCACTCGAACAGGTTCGTGGTCCTGGCCTCGTTCGCGAGCTGCTTGCCGAACAGTTCGACGAAGTGCCGCCAGGAAGCCGGGTCGTGCGGCATCGGCCCGTCGTGGACCACGGTGAGCCGCTTCTTCCCGGCGTGTTCGACCAGCGTCGCCCGCAGTTCCTCGGCATGCAGCCGAACGTGCTGCGCGACGCCCTGCGTGACGGTCAGCCACACCGCGTCCGGCGACAGCACGAGCGGCCGGTGGTCGGCGAACGCCTGCCCGATCGCGTGCAGCAGCGGGTGCACCCCGTTCGGCTCGATGACCCGCGTCGCGGGATCCCGCCCGAACGCCAGCGCGTCCGGCGCGAGGTCGAAGAGAGGTCGCGTCGGCAGTGCCTCGGCGGCCGGCGTCACGTCATCAACCCTGAACGTCACCATTCCACCAGCCTAGCCACCCGTCAGGACGGGATGCGGAAGATCCGTTCCGCGTTGGTGTGGAAGATCTTCCGCTTGTCCGCGTCGGAGATCGGCGCGTCGTCGAGGAATGCCACGGCCGGGGCGGACTCCTGGTACGGGTAGTCGATCGCCCACATGACGTTGTCCGCGCCGAGCTTGTCGACGCAGTACCGCAGTGCCAACGGGTCCTGCACGCCGCTGGTCGTGATCACGAAGTTGCGCCTGAAGTACTCGGTCGGGGTTAGCCGCAGCCCGACCCGCTGTCGGTAGCTGGTCGACATGAAGTCGATGCGCCACAGGTGCAGTGGGATCAGCTCACCCATGTGGCCGAGCACGATCGTCAGGCCGGGGAACCGGTCCAGCAGGCCGCTCATCATGATCCGCAGCGCGTGGGTCGCGGTTTCCACGGCATAGCCCCACATCGCCGCGTGCAGGTTGTACTGGGGCGTGAACGGGCCCTGCATGCTCCGCGACGGCGAGCGCGGGTGCAGGTAGATCGGCGCGTGCAGCCCTTCGGCCGCCTCCAGGACGGGCCAGTACCGCTGCTGGTCGAGGTACTCGTCGCCGGTGTGCGAGTTGAGGATGAAACCGTTCAGCCCCAACTGGTTGATCGCCCGGTCCATCTCCCGCACGGCGCGCGCCGGGTCCTGCGGCGCGAACGTCGCCAGGCCGGCGAACCGGTCGGGGTGGCGGCCGACGACCTCGGCCAGCCGGTCGTTCGCCAGCGTGGCCATGGCCGTGGCGGTGTCCGCGTCGAACATCTGCACACCCGGCGAGGTGAGCGACAGCACCTGCATCGCGACGCCGTCCCGGTCCATGATCCGCAGCCGTTCGTCCTCGAGGTCCAGCAGCCGCCGGTGGATGTCGACGAAGACGGGTGTCGCCTGGTGCGTGTAGAGGTTGCGCAGCAGGTCGACGTCCAGGCTGTCCCACGACGTGCGCCCGATCTCGGCCAGCGCCCGCGCCTGCTCGGGGATGGCGAACGCCTCCTCCGTCGCGATCCGCCGCCACGGCCGGCCGCCACCGCGTGCCGGCGTCTCCTCCTCCGCCGCCGCCCAGGTGCCGGCACCGGCGAGCAGCGGACCGGACGCCGCGGCACCGACGAAGGTCCGGCGCCCGATCCCACGCGTCATGCTGTCGATGGCGACCGGCACCGTGCTCGTCTCCGCGACGGGTGAGCGCGGTCGTTCCGTGTGCAGGCTGATCATCCGCAACCCCAGCTGTAGATCCGTCCGTCGCCGTTCAGGCGGTAGACGTTGCCGACGTTGTCGATGCTGAGCCCGATGGCGCCGGCTCCATCACCCATACTCTGCCACCCGGTGCCGGTCCACCGCGAGAACGACGTGCTCCCGTTGGGATAGGTGGACAACACCCACACCTTGTCCGGCCCCAACGCGTACCCGCCGACGGCGAGGTCGAGGACGAACCCCAGGTTGGGCGCGAGCTGCCAGCTCTCGCCGACGCGGTGGTAGATCCTGGTCTCGTAGAAGGCCGGCGGCACGACCGTGACCCACGGCTGACCGGTGTAGTCCACCTCGAGGTGCACAGCCGCGCCGCTGACCAGCGTCCAACCGCTGCCGTTCCAGCGGTACAGCTGCCACCCGAACGCCCCGGGCACCTCCGCGGTTCCGGTCAGCCACACCGAGCCGTCCATCCCGGCGGCGATGCCCCGCCCCCGGCCGGGCAGCTCCTGCCAGCCACTGCCGGTCCAGCGGTGGATCCGGTTCTGGTTGTCGACGATCCACGCCACGCCGTCCGGTGTCACCGCGACGTCCACGGCACCGCCACCGGCCGGCACCCAGTAACTGTCGCCGTACTCGTCCGACTGCACCCGGTAGACCGGGTAGCCCCCGGCGACGGAGCTGGATCCCAACGCCCACAGGCCGGTCCCGTCGTAGACGCTCTGGTAGCGGAGCACCATCCTGGTGATCCGCTCAGGAGCGGGCATCCCGAATGTGTCCAGGGTGAACCAGCAGGTCTTGGCGGCCGCACCCACTGGTTCGCCGGCGGCGACCGGGCCGGCCATCACCCCCATCGCCAGTAGTAGCAAGCCGATGACGCCATACCGCGTTCCTCGCTGCCACATCGCGAGCCTCCCTCCGGTGAACGCGAACCGGTGCGGCGGACGACGGTAGTCACGGTGACTGGACAGGGACTGGACGGTGTGTGTGCAATAGTCCAGAGGTGGTCGATCCCGCCCTCATGCTCGGCGCCGCCGTCGTCAAGATCGCCTGCAAGGTTTGGCTGAAGGACAACGCGATCGCGGCCGACGCCGCCGTCGGTGTCGCGGAGATCGTGCGGGCACGGGTCGGCGAGGCCCGCGAGCAGCGGCGCATCCGGCGCCTGTTCGAGGACCTCGAGGAGAAGGTCGCGGACAACGTGCTCCGCGACCAGGAGTTCGGCGGAATTCCGGAGAACGAGCGGGAAGCGGCCGTGCTGGCGGTCGCCGACACGCTCGACCGGGCCAAGCTGACGAACCGGTCCCTGTTCGCCGCGGACCTGGACGCGTCGCGCCTGTTCCGCGCGGTGCTGCCCCGGGGCCGGCGGTTCACGAGCACGCTGAGCCAGGACGCGACCGAGCTGTACGAACGGGTCCTGCGGGACTGCTGCGCGTACGTCGTCGAGGTGGCCAACGCCCTGCCCGGCTTCGAGGTCGGCGTGTTCGGCGAGATCCTCGCGCGCCACAACGAGATCATGCGCCGCGTCGACCAGCGTTTCGCCGCCCTCCCCATGCAGCTCGGCGGCGCCGGCGCGGAGACGTTCGAGCCGACCTACCTGCGGCTGGTCGCGAACCAGCTGGACCGGGTCGAGCTCTTCGGCGTGACGGTGAGCGACCGCATCGGGAACTACCCGCTGAGCGTCGCGTACGTGGGCCTGTCGATCCGCTCGTCCACCCGGCCCGACGACGCGGCCCTCGCCGGCTCGATGAAGCTCGACCGGCGCGTGACGTCGATCGAGGAGGCGCTCGGCACCGCCCGCCGCGCCTTCATCCGCGGCGAGGCCGGCTCGGGCAAGACCACCCTGCTGCAGTGGCTGGCGGTCCGTTGCGGCCGCGGCGACTTCACCGGCCCGATGCGTGACTGGAACGGCTGCGTGCCGCTGTTCATCCGCCTGCGTCGGTACGCGGGCGTCGATCTGCCGCGCCCCGAGATGTTCCTCCAGGACGTGGGCGGGAACATCGCCCACACCATGCCCCTCAGCTGGGTGCACGACCTGTTGCGCGCGGGCCGGGCGGTCGTGCTGGTCGACGGGGTGGACGAGCTACCCGAGGCGCAGCGCCGCCGGGCCCGCGACTGGTTGCGCGCGCTCCTGCTGGCCTACCCGGACGCCCGCTACGTCGTGACGTCCCGCCCGGCCGCGGCGGCCGAGCGGTGGCTGGCCGGCGAGTCCTTCGGCGCGTTGGAAATCCAACCGATGACCATGGCCGACATCGACGCGTTCGTCACCCACTGGCACGCGGCGCTGGCGGAGGGCGTGACCAACGGCGCCGAGCGCATCGAGCAGTCCCGCGACGCCCTGACGCGAACGATCAGGACGCACCGGCACCTGCGCCTGCTGACGGTCAACCCGCTGATGACGGCGTTGATCTGCGCCCTGCACCTCGACCGCCGCATGCAACTGCCCAACGACCGCATGGAGTTGTACACCGTCGCCCTGGAACTACTCCTCGAACGACGGGACACCGAACGCGCGATCCCTTCGGGCATCACGATCTCCCGGGCCGACAAGGCACTCATCCTGGAGGACCTCGCGTACTGGTTGGTGCGCAACGGCTGGTCCAGCGCCAGCGAGGAGCGAGTCCTGGCGCGGCTGACCGACAAGCTCGCCACCATGCACCGGGTGCAGGCGGAGGCCGGCGAGGTGCTCAAACACCTCCTGGACCGCAGCGGCCTGCTGAGGATGCCGACCGAGGGCCAGATCGACTTCGTGCACAAGACTTTCCAGGAGTTCCTGGCCGCCCGCGCCGCGGTGACGGCCGACGACATCGGCGTCCTGGTCCAGAACGCCCACGACGACCAGTGGCGTGAGGTCGTGTTGATGGCCGTGGCACACGGCCGCCCGCAGCAGACGGAGGAACTGCTGATCGGGATCCTCCGCCGCGCCGACCGGGAGCTCGACCGCCGGCTCGTGCTGCAGATCCTGGCCGTCGGCTGCATCCAGCACGCGCCGCAGCTGCCCCCCGAGCTGCACCGGCGGTTGCAGGAGATCGCCGCGCAACTGCTGCCGCCCAAGGAGATGGTCCAGGCCGCCGCGCTGGCCCGCGCCGGTGACCTGGTCCTCGAACTGCTCTCCGCACAGCGGAGCTACACACCGGAAGAGGCCGCGGCCACCATCAGAATGGCCGCGACCATCGGCGGCGACCACGCCATGTCCATCATCGCCACCTGCGCGAGCGACGAGAAAGCGGTCAGGCGGGAGGCACAGCGTGCGTGGCCGAAGTTCGATCCCGAAGAGTTCGCCCGCCAGGTGCTGGCCAAGCTCGACAGCCACTACATGTACGAAGTCGAGGATCCGAGCCTGCTCCCGGCCCTGAAGCACCTTCGAATCAGAGAACTTTCCTGCCAGTTCAACCATGGCTACGGCAACATCGACTACATCGCTGACCTGCCGGAGCTCACAACCTTCGAATTGAGCGATCCAGCACTCAGGAGCCTGGCGCCGGTCGCGGAGCATTCGAGCCTCGAATGGCTGATCCTGACCGACAAGGGCGGGCTCGCTGTTGATATCTCACCTCTGGGGAGGTGTCCATCTCTGCGAGGCCTCAACGTGGGGATGGGAAAGATCGAGCATCCCACGCAGTTGCGCGAACTCGCGAACATCTCACAACTCTGCTTCATCGATGATGTGCAGGTTGATGATGTCCTCCCCAATCTTTCCCCTGAGATGCGGCTCTCTCGAATTGACTTCTGGGATGCGTGGTCGGTGGAGAGTCTGGACAATCTCCTCGCCGCCGATCAGCTCGCCGAACTTGATTTCCTTCTGTTGAGCGGAGCGCACGACCTGGAGTCGATCGCCGGCATCGAGGAATGGGCGGGGACCATGACGGGTGTCTATCTGCGCGCGGGCAAGTTGACCGATGTCGAACGGCTCGCCAGCCTGGTTCTTCTCGAGTTCGCGAACCTGGCCAACACGCCCATTGAGTCGTTGGACTTCCTCAGGAGCAACCAGCGCCTACGACGCCTGCACATAGGGAACGGCCAGGCCCCGGTGCCCGACCTGGCTCCGCTCTGCGACATCCCAGCGCTGCGCGACCTCCATATCTGGGGTTCGCACCCGGTCGACGTCTCCGGTCTGGCGCGAGCGGGTGATCTGACGGTCGAGATCACGGGACCGGACCGCCCGGTGGAGGGGCGGGAGTTGTTGCCCCCGTCCGTCCACCTGAAGTGGGTCTAGATTCCCAGCAGCCCCGCAAGACGGTCGGTGTGGGTGTCCGCGTCGCCGTACGCCAGTGCCGCGCTCATCGCGTGGCGGGTGTAGTGGTGCAGCTCGTGCTCCGCGGTGAAGCCGATCGCGCCGTGGACCTGGTGGGCCAGGGCGCACACGCGTTCGTACGCCTCGCTCACGAAGGACTTCGCCACCGCCACCTCCACGTCCGCCGCGCGTCCCTGGCCCAACTGCCAGATCGCCTCGTACGCGATGAACCGGCTCCCCAGCACGTCGATCGCCATGTCGGCGCAGTGGTGCTGCACCGCCTGGAACGTGCCGATCGGCTTGCCGAACTGCTCCCGCGTCTTCGCGTACTCGACCGTCAGGTCCAGCACGGCCTGCGCACCGCCCACCATCTCCGCGCACGTGGCCGCCGCGCCGTACGCCTCCACCGGCGCCGCCGGCAGCGGCGAGCCCGCGACCTCCCCGTACGTGACCCGGCACGTGGGCGCCGGGCCCACCACCGAGACCGGTGTGCACGTCACGCCGGACGGCTCGGCCACCACGACCCCCGACGGCGTGGTCACCAGCAGCCGGTCCGCGTCAGCGGCCCACGGGACCAGCGCACCCGAGAACGGCACGTACGCGCACACCGCCCCGCCCACGATCTCCTCGACCAGGACGGGCCAGGCGAACCCACAGACCACTGTGGACAGATACGGCACCGTCACCCGGGCCCGGCCCAGCTCCTCGACCAGCAGGCACGCCTCCAGGAAGCCTAAGTCCTCGAAGGGAAGCGCCTGCCAGCCCAGTGACGTGATCTCCTTCCACACGTCCTCGCCGGCCCGGCCCGCCAGGAACTCGCGTGCCGTGCGCTGGACGAGTGCCTGGTCCTCCGTGAGCGTCAGGTCCATCAGCGCCGGCCCGGGATCTTGTCCGACCGCACCCACACGCCGGGCTTCTCCTCCCAGAACAGCTGCACCAGCACGCCACCCGTGTGCTTCGGGTGGACGAACACGTGCCGCCACCGGGCGCCGTCCGTCACGCCCTCCTCCTCGTCGAACAACGGGAGGTCGTGGAAGCGCGCGGCATCCGTCACGGCCTCCCACGACGCGACCTCGAACGTCACGTGGTGGGCCGCCGGGCCGTTGCGGGACAGGAACTTCTCGATGAACGAGTCCTCGCCGCGCGGCATGATCACCTCCCAGCACACGCTCGAGCCCGGCACGTTCAGCACCAGGTCCGCCATGTCCGGATGCTCGTCGTCGGCGGTGCGCCACACCTCCACGAAGCCGAACAGGTCGCGGTACCACGACGACAGCTCGTCCCGGTTGCCGAAGGCCTGGCAGATGTGGTCCAGGTCCACGATGCCGAACGTCGGTCCATCCACAGTGGACGCTGGAACCGGCACGGCCGCCTCGTCGCCGGTCATCGTCAGGCCGCCCGGACCACGCAGGCGGAACAGCACCCCCGGTCCGTGCTGCGGCGGCGACATCGACGCCTCGACCCACCTGCCCGGCACGCCGTCGGTCACCTTCAGGCCGCGTTCGTCCAGTTCGGACACCGCGGCGTCCAGGTCCGGCACCTCGACACCCACGTGGTGCAGGCCGGGCCGGCCACCGTGCTCGTCCAGCCACGTCTGGATGCTGCCGGAACCCGTCGGGGCCAGCACCTGCCACACGTGCCGGCCGGGCACCTCCAGGCGCGCGCCGCGCACACCGGCCGCGGCGTTGTCCCAGCGGTGCGTCACCCGGAAGCCGAACACCTTCTCCAGCAACGAGAGTTGCGGCTCCAGTTCCGGAACCGCCTGTGCGACATGGTCGATGCGATAGATCTGCATGGCGGCTCCTCAGCTCGGGTGCGGCTCGATCCAGTCGTACTCGTTGTCCACGAGCTCCTTGACCAGCCGCAGGTTGTAGCGGTTCATGGCGGCGACCCGCTCGGCCAGCGCCGCGACCTCCTTGTCGAAGGAGTCGGCCGGGAACACGTTGTTGACCAGGCCCAGCGCGAGTGCCCGGTCGGCGTCGAGCCGGATGCCGGTGAACAGCATCTCCTTCGCGACCGCCTTGCCGACGCGCTTGGGCAGCCGCTTCACCCCACCCCAGCCCGGCGCCGAACCGCCGACCTCCGGCTGGTCCGGGTCCGGCTGGCCGTTCATGAACTTCGGCTGGTACGGCGGCCGCGCCGACAGCGTGATCTCCACCAGGCCCAGCTTCGCGTCGTCCGAGCAGACGATGAAGTCGGCCGCGAGCGCCAGCTCCAGCCCACCGCCGACCGCGTAGCCGTGCACCGCCGCGATGACCGGCACGGACAGCCGCTCGATCATCGAGAACGTCTTCTCGCCGAGCCGGCCCTGCTCGATGCGTTCCTCCTTCGTCAGGCCCTCGGACCACTTGACGTCCATGCCCGCGCAGAACGCCCGCTCACCCGCGCCACGCAGGACCACGACGTTGACGTCGAAGTCGTCGTCCAGCTCGAGGCACAGCCTGCGCAGCTCGTGCATCGACTCCGGCGTCAGCGCGTTCAGCTTGTCCGGCCGGTTGAGCGTGACCCACGCGATGCGGTCCTCTGTCCGAACGTCCAAGGTCTCGTAGGTCATTTCGTCCTTTCCCTCGGGAGGCCGAGGCCCCGCGTCGCTATCACATTGCGTTGGATTTCCGTGGTACCGCCCAGGAACGTGGCCGCGACCGAGTCCAGCCGCAGGTGGGTGAACGCGGCGCCGAGCGGGGCGTCCTCGCGCTGCCACAGCTCGGCGAGCCGGCCGAACGCCTTCGCGCCGGTGCGGGCGAGCCGCTGGTGCAGCTCCGCGCCGAACAGCTGGTTCACCGACGCCTCGTAACCCGGCTCCTCGACCGACGCCGAGTACCGCGCGAGGTTGTACAGCACGCGGACCTCGGCGTAGCGCCGCGCGATCTCCAGCCTGACGCCCGGCCGCACCTCGTCCTCGTGCGACGTCAGGTAGTCGACCAAAGTGGACAGTGCCTGCTCGAACTTGACGGTCGCGCCGATGCCGGCCCGCTCGAAGCTCAGCGCGGACATGGCGACGTACCAGCCGCGGTTCTCCTCGCCGACCCGGTTGGCGACCGGGATCCTGGCGTCGTCGAAGAACACCTCCGCGAACGGCGCGTCGCCGCGGATGTCCGTGATCGGCCGGACGGTCACGCCCGGGGTCTGCTTGTCCACCAACAGGAACGTGATGCCCTTGTGCCTGGGTGCGTCCGGGTCGGTCCGCACCAGGACGAACAGCCAGTCCGCCTGCACGCCGAGCGAGGTCCACACCTTCTGCCCGTTGACCACGTAGTGGTCCCCGTCCAGCACCGCCCGCGTCCGCAGCGACGCGAGGTCGGACCCGGCGCCCGGTTCGGAGAAACCCTGCGCCCAGGCGGTCTCGCCGCGGGCGATCCGCGGGAGGTGGACGGCCCGCTGCTCGTCCGTGCCGTGCGCCAGGATGGTCGGGCCGATGAGGAACGCGCCGATGCCGTTCACGGTCGGCACGCGGGCCCGCATCATCTCCTCCTGCAGGACGAACTCCTGCTTGGCGGACAGGCCCGCGCCGCCGTACTCGACCGGCCAGTGCGGCGTGATCCACCCGCGCTCGGCGAGCGCGGCGGCCCACTGCCGGGCACCCTCGCGGCGGTCCGGATCGGTGGAGAGCCGGTCGGCGGCCCAGTTGTAGCCCCACACGTCCTCGGGTTCGAGGCTGTGCTCGGCGTCGGGATCGGGCCGGTACGTGGCGGGGAAACGCTCGGCGACGAACTGGCGGACTTCGGTGCGGAAGGACGCTTCCTCAGGAGTGTCTTCCCAGTTCATCCAACCGCCTCGCCATCCCACGTCTCGTCGGTGAGCCCACGCTCACGCAGCTTGTACTTCGCGACCTTGTCCGTCGGGGTGCGGGGGAGCGCCTCGAGGAACTCGATGTACCTCGGCACCATGAACTTCGGCAGGTGCTCCTTGCAGAACTCCACCAGCTCCGCCGGCGCCAGCTTCGCGCCCGGGCGCAGCACGACCGCCAGCTTCACGTCCTCGTCCTCCAGCTCGGACGGGACGCCGATGGCCGCGCATTCCAGCACGGCCGGGTGCAGGTTGACCTCGCACTCCAGGTCGAACGCCGAAATGTTCTCGCCGCGCCGGCGGATCGAGTCCTTCATCCGGTCCAGGAAGTAGAAGTAGCCATCCTCGTCCCGCCACACCCGGTCGCCGGTGTGGAACCACAGGTTGCGGAACACCTGGGCCGTGGCCTCCGGGGCGCCGTAGTAGCCGGTCGTGATCACGTACGGCTGCTTCGGCCGCAGCACCAGCTCACCGGGTTCACCCGGGCCCAGCAGGCGGTCCTGCTCGTCGGCCACGGCCGCGTCGAACCGTTCCGAGTGGACGGTGCCGCACGAGCCGAGCCGCCACTCGCCGTACGGGCTGCCGGTCGCGATCCCCGCCTCGGTGGAGGTGTAGGTCTCGACCGACCGCACGCCGAACCGCTCGCGCAGCGGCTCGTCCAGCGCGGACTTGCCCATGTAGAACATCTCGAGCGGGTGGTCGCGGTCCCGCGGCGACGGCGGCGCGCTCATCAGGATCGGGATCATCGAGAACACGCTCATCGCGACCTGCGCGCCGAAGTGCCGGACGTCGTCCCAGAAGCGGGACGCGCTGAACCGCTCCACGACGGCGATCGAGCCGCCGGACAGCAGCGCCGAGAACACGCCGTCCCACAGCCCCGCGGCGTGGAACAGGGGGAGCGGGCAGTAGGTCGTCTTGCCCCACCGGCCCAGGAAGTTCAGCGAATCGTAGGCGCAGGTCAGCGCCAGCGAGTGGGACACCATCGCGCCCTTGGACGGCCCCGTCGTGCCCGACGTGTACATGATCGCCTGGAGGTCCGAGAACGCCACGCCCGTGCGTGGTTCGGTGGCGTCCCGGCCACGCAGGCTCGAGAACGTGACCGTGCCGGGCACGGACTCGCCCCGCACGACGATCCGCGCCAGGCCGGGCAGCTGGTCAGGCCGCAGACGGTCCACGTACGCCGCGTCGATGACCAGGGTGGTCGAGTCCGAGCTGGACAGCACGTGTCTGAGCAGCTCACCGCGGTGTGCGGTGTTGACCGGCACGGCCACCGCGCCGAGCCGGGCCAGCGCGAAGATCACCGACACCAGCTCGGGGCAGTTCGGCAGCATGACGGCCACGTGGTCGCCCTTGTCCACGCCGAGCTCGACCAACCCCCATGCCACCCGGTTGGCCTCGGCATCGATGTCGCGGTAGGTGAGGTCACCCTCCCGGAATCTGAGGAACGGTTCGGCCGCGTGGCTCTCCGCACGGGACCGCAGGACGTCGCCGAGCACGAAAGTCTCCACCGGCTCATCCGAACACGATTGGCCGTCAGATGCACAAACATCCGATGTATGCGCGTTCATCGTGCCGAGAGCAACGCTATGATCACGCTTACGTCGGATGTGTGTTGCCGACGGAACGCAATAGGGTTACGTACGAGGTACCGCTACGGAGGATGAAGGGACTGCCTTGCGGCTCATGCGAGTGGGCGCCCCCGGCGCCGAGCGGCCGGTCGTGCTCGACGACGATGACAGCGCATACAGCCTGTCCGGCCTGACCAGTGACATCGACGGTGCCTTCCTGGCCGGCGGCGGGATCGCCGGCGTGCGGGACGCGCTGGCCAAGGGCACCCTGCCGGCGGCGAACATCGAGGGGGAGCGGATCGGCGCGCCGATCGCCCGCCCGCCGGCCGTGGTCTGCGTCGGCATGAACTACGCCGCGCACGCCGCCGAGTCGAGTGCGGCCCCGCCGGAGCGGCCGGTGATCTTCTTCAAACATCCGAACACTGTCGTCGGCCCGAACGACGACGTGCTCGTCCCGCGCGGTGCCGAGAAGGTCGACTGGGAGGTCGAGCTGGGTGTCGTGATCGGCCGGCGTGCCCGCTACCTGGAGTCACCGGAGGCGGCGCTCGACCACGTCGCCGGCTACGTGGTGTCCAACGACGTCTCGGAGCGGGCGTTGCAGCTGGAGCAGTCCGGCGGCCAGTGGTCCAAGGGCAAGTGCGCCGAGACGTTCAACCCGCTGGGCCCGTGGCTGGTGCCGGCCGACGAGGTCGACCCGCAGGCACTCGGCCTGCGCTCGTGGGTCAACGGCGAGGTCCGGCAGGACTCGAGCACCGCGGACATGGTGTTCTCGGTCGCCACCCTGATCCACGACATCAGCCAGTACATGGTGCTGGAGCCGGGCGACCTGGTGAACACCGGAACGCCGCAGGGGGTCGCGCTCTCGGGCCGCTTCCCCTACCTTTCGGTCGATGACGTGATGGAGATCGAGATCGACGGGCTCGGGCGGCAGCGCCAGGTGCTCGTCAAGGCCTAAGAGGACAGAGTCGTGGGAACCCGGGTCGCCCTGTTCGCCACGTGTCTCACCGACACGTTCTTCCCGGACACCGCGCGTGCGGTGGTCCGGCTGCTGGAGCGGCTCGGGTGCGAGGTGGACTTCCCGCTGGCCCAGACCTGCTGCGGCCAGATGCACTTCAACACCGGCTACCGGGCGCACGCGACCAAGCTCGCGAAGCGGCACGCCAGGGCGTTCGACGGGTATGACGCCGTGGTCGCGCCGTCGGGATCGTGCGCCGGGATGGTGCGGGAGGTCTACCCCGACCTGCACAGGTCCGCGAAGTCCGTCGCGTCGCGCACTTACGAACTGTCCGAGTTCCTGGTCGACGTGCTCGGCGTGACGGATGTCGGCGCGTACTTCCCGCACCGGGTCACCTACCACCCGACCTGCCACTCACTGCGGATGCTCGGCGTCGGCGACAAGCCTCTACAGCTGTTGAGGGCCGTGCGGGGGCTGGACCTGGTCGAGCTGCCGGCCGCCGAGTCGTGCTGCGGGTTCGGCGGCACGTTCGCGCTCAAGAACGCCGAGACGTCGACCGCGATGCTGGCCGACAAGATGACCCACGTGCTGGAGACGAGAGCGCAGGTCGTCACGGCCGGTGACAACTCGTGCCTCATGCACATCGGCGGCGGGCTGTCCCGGTTGAAGACCGGCGTGCGGTCGCTGCACCTGGCGGAGATCCTGGCGAGCACGGAGGAGGAGCCATGGGCCGCAACCCCGTGACCTGGCTGGGCAGCCCGACCTTCCCGAGCGCCGCGCGGGACGCGCTCGCGGACGTCCAGCTGCGCGGCAACCTCGCCCACGCCACCACGACGATCCGCAACAAGCGGGCCAACGCGGTCGCGGAGCTACCGGACTGGCAGCGGCTCCGCCGTGCCGGCGAGGCCATCAAGGACGACGTGCTGTCCAATTTGGACGTCTACCTGGAACGGTTGGAGGCGTCGGTCACCGCGCGGGGCGGCATCGTGCACTGGGCGCGCGACGCCGCCGAGGCCAACGAGATCGTGCTGCGCATCGCCAGGGAGAAGGGCGCGGACGAGGTCGTCAAGGTGAAGTCCATGGCCACCGCGGAGATCGGCCTCAACGAGGCGCTCGAGGAGGGCGGCGTCCACGCCATCGAGACCGACCTCGCCGAGCTGATCGTGCAGCTGGGCGACGACCGCCCGTCGCACATCCTGGTGCCCGCGATCCACCGGAACCGTTCGGAGATCAGGGACATCTTCCGCCGCGCGATGCCGGACGCCCCGCCCAACCTGTCCGACCGGCCGCGGGAGCTCGCCGAGGCGGCCCGCAAACACCTGCGGCGCAAGTTCCTGTCCGCGAAGGTCGCCATCTCCGGTGCGAACTTCGCGATCGCGGACACCGGATCCGTCATGGTGGTGGAGTCCGAGGGCAACGGGCGCATGTGCGTCACGCTGCCCGAGACGCTGATCACCGTGATGGGCATCGAGAAGATCCTCCCGACCTGGTCCGACCTCGAGGTGTTCCTGCAGCTGCTCCCGCGTTCCTCCACGGCGGAGCGGATGAACCCGTACACGTCGGTGTGGACCGGCATCACCCCGGGCGACGGGCCTCGCGAGTTCCACCTGGTGCTGCTGGACAACGGCCGCACGAAGACGCTCGCGGACAAGGTCGGCCGGCAGGCGCTGCGGTGCATCCGCTGCTCGGCGTGCCTCAACGTGTGCCCGGTCTACGAGCGGACGGGCGGCCAGGCGTACGGATCGGTGTACCCGGGCCCGATCGGCGCCATCCTGACCCCGCAGCTCGGCGCGGGCACCGACGACCCGGAAACGGCGGCGTTGCTGAAGTCGCTGCCGTTCGCGTCGTCGCTGTGCGGCGCCTGCTACGAGGTGTGCCCGGTGCGCATCGACATCCCGTCGGTCCTCGTGCACCTGCGTGGCAAGGCGAACGAGAAGGCGCACACCCCCGAGGCGGTCGCCATGGCGGCGGCGTCGTGGGTGATGGCCTCACCGACGAGGTTCCGCCTGGCCCAACGGCTTTCGGGTGTGCTGCGGCTGCTCGCCCGGCGCGGCCGGGTGAAGCGCCTGCCCTGGCCCGGTTCGAAGTGGACGGACTCGCGGGACCTGCCGGCCCCCGCGAAGGAGACGTTCTCGGCGTGGTGGCGGAGGACCCGTGTCTGACGCGCGTGCTGAGGTGTTGCGCCGGATCCGTTCGGCGCTGTCGGACCGTCCCGCCAAGGTGACGGTGCCCCGCGACTACGACCGGACCCGCGACCTGGGCGACGTGTTGACACTGCTGGAGAAGCAGGTCGCCGACTACCGCGCGGTGGTCCGGTGCGTGGGCGAGCAAAACCTGGCCGCCGAGATCGAGTCGTCCCTGCGCGCCCGCGGGGCCCGGGTCATGGTCGCCCCCGCGGACCTGCCGTCGTGGTGGCGGGTCGGCGACGTGGTGTGGTCCCTGGACGCGCCGATGTCCCCGCTGTCCAACACGGCCCTCGACCGCGCGGACGGCGTCCTCACCGGCTGCGCCGTGGCCATAGCCCAGACCGGCACGATCGTCCTCGACGCCGGGCACGCACAGGGCCGGCGCGCGCTCACCCTGCTGCCGGACTACCACCTGTGCGTGGTGCGCGCGGACCAGGTGGTCGCCACCGTCCCGGAAGCACTCACCCGCCTCGACTCGACCCGCCCACTCACGTTCATCTCCGGCCCGTCGGCGACGAGCGACATCGAACTGGACCGCGTCGAGGGCGTGCACGGGCCACGCAACCTGGAAGTCCTCATCGTCGGTTAAATCGCTTGCCGCGTGTGCTTTCCTGATCGCAGTTCGACGAGAAGGGAAGGCGCATGCGCGCGTTCATGATCCACCAGTTGGCCACCGTTGCCCACGCAGAGGACATGAACCGCATTGCGTACGCTCAACCTGGGGATTCTCGCGCATGTCGACGCCGGTAAGACGAGCCTGACCGAGCGGCTGCTCCACCGCGCCGGCGTCATCGACGAGCTCGGCCGGGTC